>JABAOC010016729.1_pt1 | contig 20732 bp, 17 predicted proteins | sample 7062161 | NCBI WGS metagenome assembly JABAOC01 (sample SAMN14538625, study PRJNA623070) | marine sediment metagenome | biome: marine biome [ENVO:00000428]; feature: marine pelagic biome [ENVO:01000023]; material: deep marine sediment [ENVO:00002113] | place: India: Gulf of Khambhat ... | reverse complement strand
CGTGGAAATCGGCATGCAATTCCAGGTAGGCACCAAGGGCGATAGGCTTTCCGGTGGGCAACGCCAGAAGCTCGTCATAGCCAGGGCCTTTCTCAAGACACCAAGGATACTGATAATGGACGAAGCGACGTCAGGACTTGATAATAGATCCCAGGCGCGCATACAGAATCAGCTCGACACGAGGTGGAAGAAGAGCACAGTGATCTCTGTTGTCCACCGTCTTGATATCACGAAAACCTATGACAGAATTGCAGTCTTGAAAGCGGGAAAAATCGTTGAAATGGGAACGTACGACGAACTTATTACCAGGAAAGGAGTATTTCATGAACTTATCCTCGGGAAGATATGATGCGTATCAATTTTCCCAGAGGATGAGAACTCATTTGCGAAAAATCAGTTGAGCTTAAGGACACGCCTAGAGCTCAGTCAATAGCAGCTTAAGTCGATCCGTCTGTGTCTGGACAATGGGGTAAATCCCATAAGTCTGAATAGCAGCTTTTCCTTTCTTTCTTTCATACTTTGAATTTCTCAATCTCTTTTCTCGAAAATCAGAGTCCTTTTTTCTCAAACCATCGGAAAAGGGCCAACCCTCCAATGACAAATACCGGTATTACGAACCAGTGGTTCAAACCGACTGCCTGGGGGAATGTGATCTCCCCGAGATCGCCCCATGTCAAGACCGTCTTCTTCAAAGCAGGATAAGCTTCGGCAAAAACAGCCGCTCCAGCCAACATTCCCAGGATACCCCAGAGAGCATCCCATCGCCCCTCGCCCAAGGCTCCGAGCTGGGTCGCGGGACAATAGCCCAAAAACCCCCAGCCAATACCGAAGATAAGACTACCGATAATATTTCCCCCCAATACGGTCGCCTTTACATCAAGTTTGACCAATCCAAGGTCTTTGAGGAGGTAAACCCCTACCATACCAACCAAAACGGTCGAAAGCATGAATTTAACGATTGTCATATCAAAAAGGCGCAGAGCACCAACCTGTTTGTCATAACGCAGTACAAGGGCTTTTTGTAAGAGAAAGCCAAAGAGCGTTCCCGTGACAAGTCCGTAAACGAGCACTTTCATTTGCTATCACCTCCCCCATAGAGAATGCGGGCAACAATCACACCTCCGATGAAAAAACAGATCAGAGCAATATATCCACTAACGGCTAACTGAAGCGAACCGCTCAGCCCATGGCCGCTCGGTCAGCCACCGGCCAGTCTTGCGCCAAACATGGCTATTGCCCCGCCGATGAAGGCGACTATTCCCCGCTTGGTCCGGCTTGGGCCGAAGCGCGCCTTCCACATATCCGGAACGGCCTGCCATCGGAAAGCACCAGAGGTTGTTGATGCGATGAGCGAGCCTATCAGGACACCAAGCACGAACATCCACTGCCAGTCGATCTTCGGCACATACTTGATGAAGTAGTCCATTCCAGCGGCTCGGTCGGCGCCGAAGAGCTTCTCGATCATACCGGCAGAGCGGACAAAACTGGTCGATGCGCCAAAAAACTTCTCGGCGATCCAGACGGATAATATCAATACGACACCGCTCAGCCCTCCAGCCAAATAGGGTGACCACTCCTTTTTCTTGAGCCAGTTCATTATTCCACCTCCCTTCCGTCGGAAACTATGGAGTTAAACTTCTTGGCTGCAATACGCTAAAAATAGAATTGGGCCTGCAGCTGGAAGACATCCTTGTCATCATCACTCGTAAGCCGTCCGCTTGCGCTTCTCTCAAACTCCGTATGAACCCAGTTCGCACTGATCTTTAGGGTGTTACCCTTGGCATATCAGGTCGCCCCAACCGTCCATACTTTCTGTTTTTTGTCGCTGTCGTTGGAATCCTGGTCGTATTCCTCATACCGTGCGGCGGGCTCCAGGTTGAGTTTTCTCGCCGTAATGAAATATCCCGCCTGGAGGTACCACCCCTTCGGTTCTCTGCTCCGTTTTGTCGGATCGGTGAAGTCCTCCTCCCACTGGTTGTACTCGAACTGTGCCGTTATTCCCCCCCAATGGCCTGAAAGATCGAGACCGAAGAGATACCTGTCTTCCTCAAAGGTATTTTCCCTGTATTTGATGGAGTCCTGGAGGGCATAATGCACACCCAGGTTTAGATGCCTTGCCTTGCCCAGGTGGGCGTCGCTCTTTTTCTCCTCGATCCAGCCCGGTGGGGACAATTCGATCCTTCCCACAAACAGCGGCCCGGCCGTGTGGACGGTGTTGCCGGCCCTCAGGGTTTTCCCCTCCTCCCAGCCGTCGCCATAGGCCAGGTTATACGCCAGAATGCCCTCCAGAAATTGTCCGTGGAGGAGGAGATTGGGTTGTTCGAAATCGTCAAAAACCTTCTTTGCGGCCTCCGTGGAGGCTGGCCTTTCAATGAGAAGCTGTCTGGAGGAGGATGACAGTGAGATCCGAGAATATGGGAGGTCCGCCTTTCCGACCCTGACGGCAAATTCATCGAGAAGCTTATAGTCCAGATAGGCGTAGAAGAGCTCAACTTCTTCATCTTGGCCTTTTTGCTGCCATTTATCAGCGGAAAGATAGACGGCGTATTTGAGGTTCTTTATCAGATTTCCCCCGAATTCCGGGCGTGCCCTCCTGAGGTACAGGTCGCTTTCGGACTCGTAGCGAGTTCCGCCTCGGCCGATGGTTAAATCCCCGAAGTCCAATCTGGGCTGGAGACGAACCCGTACGGTAAGGTTCGTATGTTCCGCAGCGCTGATCGTTACCCCTTTCGTCTCCTCCCCGAGGAGAAATTCATTTGCCATGCCAATCGAAGGCAAAAGAGGAAGTAGAAGAAACCCTATCACTGCGAATCTCAAGCTATTCATCTTTTTCACCTCCTTTCAGTGAACTCAATCCTTGCAAACAGGGAAATACCAGCACCTCGACCACGTCTGGCTGCACAAGCTCATCGTTCTGCTTCTGAATAACGCATAGGGAGAGAAGACTGGAGAGCAAGGAAGATGGACTATTCCAGCTTAATCCTAACCTCCTTTGCCTTTACTTACTCCGATTTGGGCAGGGTAATTCTCAGTATTCCATCCTTATACGAAGCCATAATCTTGCCGCTTTCCACCTCGGCGGGAGCCTAACGGAGCAAGAAAAGGCCCCATAACTTCTCTCAACGAGGTGGTAATCCTCTTCTTTTTTCCCCTGATGGTCAGGAGGTCCCCGGTCAAAGATATGTTGATATCCTTGGCATCCATCCCGGGAAGCTCCACCTTCACCACAAAATCATCTTTGGTTTCAGACAGATCAAGAGGATGAGCCCATTCCCTCTCCCCCTCGGCCTTAGTATGATTCTGAACCTCGGAGCCTTTCATCGAACTCCTAACTTCGACTTTCCCCGAGATTTCTCGTCCCAGACCTTAATGAGGTAATCTTTGTGCTCCTCAAAGCTCTGGGCCTGCTCCTCAACCAGAGCCTCGGCCTCCTCCGATGACATCTCCCAGCTCTGTCGCACGAACGATGCCACCCTGGCGTAATAGAGCGGGGTCATCAGGTCGATCAAGTTGTTGCGGTTGGCACTCCAGGTATGAAAAGTCGCCGCCAGTTCGTAGAGGATTTGGACCCACACCTCGGTGGGAAGGTGAAAGTTTCGGGATCTCAAGTGTGCGGCTTTCCGAACTGCTTCAAAGCACTCCTCGCAGAAGATCTCCCTCCAGAGCGTTGAGAATTGGCGAAATCCGACCTTGAATTGTTCGATCAGCCCCTCCAGATTTACATTTACAGGCTCAGGTTCCAGGTGGGTTTCATGTTCGAAGGTTTCCACGGGTTCGCTTCCACGGATCTCCTTCCAGTAATCCTCGTAACGTTCCATCAGGGAGAAGATGGTCCAGATCACTTGTCGGAACATCGGGCCCAGGTGCTGCCCAGGGTCCTTGGCGTCGTGGATCTTAACCCCCAGGTTGGACTGGCATATTCTGAAGCCTTGGGTAATGGCATTGGTCGTCATCCAGATGTCTATCCCGAATCTCGCTGCATCGGTCTCCCAGACATCCTGCTCGATATGGAACTTGGCCACTTCCCGCGAGAAAGCGAAGTCACCTCCGATGGGCTGCCGAATCCGCTTGCCGTAGAGGGCCCTGGTTAGATTGTACACGATGTTGTTGGTGATGGTTCCATCGTACTTATGCCGGAGGTAAATGGGGGCCACGAAGTCTTGTCCCCTCTCCAGAACAGGATCGATGAGGTATTTGATCCAATCCGACGTAATGCTCCTGAGGTCCGAGTCCACCACAGCGCATGCCCAGACCTTCAGCCGATTAGCAGTCTCGAAAACCGATCTGAGGGCACTTCCTTTGCCCGGTGGGCCTCGATAGATAGTAACCAGCTTCTCCTGCCACGGCTTAATCTGAAACTCCTTGGCCACTTCGCGGGTGTCGTCTGTTGACCCTCCGTCCGCGATGAGAATAACGGATTTTCGGTCATGATAATGCTCTGCGAGCCCGCGGGTAACCATCTGTATCACGTGAGTGATGGTCCTTTCGCTATAGTAGCACGGGATACCAACCAGGATATCCGCGGATTCTATCTCCTCTATTCTTTTGGATGCATATGCTCGTAGCGCCGTGTCATAGTGCATTCTTTATCCCCTACTCACATTAAACCTTCCTCTGTCATTCCCCCTCCGAAATTTCATTTTCCATCGAAAAAGTAGCTCGATCTCGTTGGCAGCTTTTTCCCCGTTGCTAAACCCCACTCTGCCATAAGGTAGAGAGGTATCGGTCTAAGAACATCAGTTAATAGATTCGTTCGCTTTTTTCGATGAGACATTCTCTGAGGTCGTCGAACTTGTCCCCCATGGCATCTCTGATTTCATTCATTGGTGGCATAAATCCTTCATCTTCGCGAACCAAAGTCTCTTTGAATTGCCGCCATACTCTCTTTATGAAACCCTCCTCCACAAAAAGGTTCTCGGCATGTTCTCTTACCACGCCATAAACGACTTTCCTCAATTGTTCGGGGCTCACACCTCCTGTTATGAGGCTGCTGTCATGGGATTGCATCCATCTCTCCATGCTGTGGTTTTGAAATTCCCTGAACATCTTCGCAAATTCGTTGGAAGAGCTCCACGTCTGCCTGATCTGTTTACCCATAATCTGAAAGGTAGAGGAAATGATATCTTCGGCCATTCTCCCTACCCCTCGGAGAACCTCCCTCCCGGTTTTTCCTTCGGCAAGCGGTTGATCCATGTTTATCCCGAGATCAACCTGCACGAAGCGATCTTCGGGAAGCATCGTTTCTCCTTTTTCATCTCTTCCGAATAGCTGAAGAAGGGTCGTCGTCTCAACCCCGTATCTCTTTGCAATCCTCATTGACCAAAAGAGATTCCTGTCTATCCCTATTTCCCCGGAGAGCGGGTAAATAATAGGTTTTTTGAGTGGCATCAAGCCCTTATAGATGAGCATGCTTATGAGCGGCACTCCGAGGGAAGCATTCACTCTACCGCCGAGCTTCCTCCTTTCTTTCTCCATGTGGTATCTCTTGAAAGCGCCCTTAGCGAACAAAATAGGTGACCCCTCGTAAATCAGTGGCAAGCCAAGGAGAAACGGATCTCTATAATTCACCTCCTTGTTTTCCGCATCCATGTATACCAATACAACATCCTCGCCCGATCTCGGGCTCTCCGAGGGGTCAGACGATACGAGAGAGCTCATCCCCATATTGATCCCTTTGCCGAGAATCGGATTACGCCTTTCCTCCGTGCTCATTTTTAAATAGTCTCTGAGATATTGATACGCTATTTCGCTGATCCCGGTATCAAGGTGGAAGTAGAATATCTTGGGATTATCAGCCTTTCCCAGTACGTTGGTAAGCACATCTTTGACGGTATACAGTAAACCCCTGTTGGTCTTTGCGATCTCGAGATCTGACTGGTCGCTCACAATGATCTTCTGAACGCGGAAGTGATCTCTATCAATTCCAAGGAATATCTCTTTTAGAACGTTGGTCATTGCCAGCTGGATTACCGTAGAACGGAGCGCCTCCGGATCTTCGTTCCTGTCCAGGATTGTAATCACTAACTGTTTCTTCTGAGGGGGATAGCCCCTCGCTTCAAGGTACTGTTTCGCGTAGTCCAGGGAGGGGATGTCCGCTCTGTAGCTGAATATGTTTTCCTTCACATACTCTAGAATATCCATATCTCAAAAACCCCTGATTTAGTATGGGAATTCCTCCCGGCCGCTCAGGAGCCGGAGAGGTCTCGTCCGGTCATTCATCTCTGATGCCCGTTGATGATAACCGAACGAGAAATCATGAGCTCAATTATGATCCACTATCCAACCGCGTCCCACGGACTTCAAAGGGGCTGCGCAATTCGCCGGAGAGATGATTGTAATCCAGACAATTCTCGTTGACATCCACAATATAAATTATGAGAATAGACGAGTCAACAAAAATGCCTGCGGCATATGGTATTACGGTAATGGGATGATATCGCAACCTATAATCTTCACTGATCTGGACGGAACCCTCCTCGAGCATGAGACGTATTCCTTTTCGGCGGCAGTGCCAGCCCTCGAGATCCTGAACGATAAGGGCATCCCCTTGGTGTTTTGTTCGAGTAAAACCAAGGCGGAAATCGAGTATTGGAGGAACAAGCTGGGAAATCACCATCCCTTCATATCAGAGAACGGCGGAGGCATTTTTATCCCCCTTTCGCACTTTACAGAGGAAGATATACGTGCTGCTGTGCCGACGCCGAAAATCGTCGACGGATATCATGTAGTTGTTCTTGGGACCCCATACGGAGTTTTGCGGGAGGCATTGAATGATCTCCGCGCCCGTGGTTTTGATATCAAAGGGTTCGGAGACATGAGCACATCGGAAGTGGCGGAGATTACAGGGTTGAGCAGAGAGGAGGCCGAGTTAGCCACCAGGAGAGAGTTTGATGAACCTCTCGTCTTTCAAGGAGATACGGTAGATTTCAGCGGCTTTTTGGCTGCAGTGCGGGAGAAAGGCCTTCGATTAACTCAGGGGCGGTTCTATCATCTGATGGGTGATCACAATAAGGGCGGGGGCGTGGACGTGCTCAAACTCCTTTACCGGCGAAAGTATGGAACTATAATCACCATCGCCTTGGGCGATAGCCCAGCAGACTTACCCATGCTGGAGAAAGTCGATTACCCCATCCTCGTGCGAAATTACCGGGGAGAGCATGACCCAACGATAGCAGTGCCCAATCTGATCAGGGCTGATGGAGTTGGCCCTGACGGGTGGAACAGAGCCGTGATCGAGTTGATCCGAAAGGGGTTTTGAAATCTTCCAAAGCTTCAGATCGGCGAGAGGGGCTTCTTCTTGGCAATCAAAGGTAGACTTGCCGAACTCGATGGTCTTGTTCAACAGCCTTCTTGACTTGCACCTTGTCGAAATTTCCCGGGCGAAAGAATATTGAGAAATCGCTTGAAGCGTCTGTATTCAATTAACTACGATTCAATAATTTATCATCTATTGAATTCTGCGGAAAGACGATGAAATCTTCCCTATTGTAACGCACCTACGACTCCAAAATGTTCTAGATATCCATTTTCTCAAGCTGGTCGCATATTAACTATACCCCCCAAGTAGAGTTCAAGCCCAAAGAGAAGCCGTGACCAAAGCTTCAAACCGACCGGCCAAGGGAATTAGATTTCGTCCCTCTCGGGGTAGGCATTTTTCAAGTACTGGTACATCATGCGTTGTGTGTTGAAAAAGGAGCCGTTCAGGGCAATTGCCGAGCGCATGATTTCTGCATAGTCACGAGGCCGCTCGTAAAACATGGGGACGATTATTGATTCCAATTTATCGTAGAGAGTGGCGATCTCAGCCGAGGGATTGCTTTCGGGCTCCCAACTTTGGCCAATGGACCAGCCCGTCACGCCCTCCACATGGCCCTCGATCCACCAGCCATCCAATACGCTCAAACTTGGGACTCCATTGAGTGCCGCCTTCATTCCGCTCGTGCCAGAAGCCTCGTGGGGTTTCAGCGGGGTATTGAGCCATAGATCCACCCCGGCGCAGATATATTTTCCGAGGGCCATGTCATAGTCCTCCAGGTATATCACACGGACGGCATCCCTTATGGCGGCCATTGTTTCGAATATCCGCCGAATAACGGCCTTGCCGCTCTCATCGCGCGGATGGGCCTTGCCTCCATAAATGATTTGCAGTGGGCCGACCTTACCTGCTATATTCCGTACGCGTTGGGGATCGGAAAAGAGGAGATCAGCACGCTTGTATGCAGTGGCACGCCGAGCAAAGCCGATGGTCATCACCTCGGGGGTTAATCGGATGCCTGTCCGACGTTCAACCTCCGCGAGAAGCTGCTGTTTTGCCTCGCGGTGAGCATCGATGATTTCGTCAAGTGGGATACTTATCGCATAACGCAAGTAGAGGTTGTCGTGTCGCCATTCTTCTATGTGCCTGTCGTAGAGATGTTCAAAAGGCGTCGATGTCCACGTGGTGGCGTGCACACCGTTGGTAACGGAGTTGATGGGATAGTTGGGAAACATGCTTTCGGAGATCTTCTCGTGCCGTTGGGACACTCCATTGATGTACCGCGAAAAGAAAAGGGCCAGGTAGGTCATATTCAAGGTGCTATCTAGACAACACTGAGCCGACCTCAAGAAGTTCGTCTTTTCCTCACCGACCACTGTCCGGACCAATTCGAAGGGAAATCTGTCATGGCCCGCCGGTACCGGGGTATGGGTGGTGAATACGCACCTTTGACGCACCGCATCGATGTCCGCCTCGGTCATAGTGTCCAGATCACACCCCCCTGCCCGTTCCTCTAATAAGGCAAGGGTAAGGAAGGCGGAATGTCCCTCGTTCATGTGGTAGGCATTCACATTCTTATGTCCAAGGGTCCTGAGCATGGCTACGCCGCCAAACCCCAAAACGGCTTCCTGGCAAAGCCGATAGTGTTCGTCTCCCCCGTACAGATAGTTGGTAAGTGCTCGATCCCAGGGGCTGTTCTCCGGCAAGTCTGTATCCAGAAAATACAGTGGTACGATATGCCCTGTTACACCTCGCACAAGGTAGCGCCACGCGCGGATCTGTACTACCCTTCCCTCAATGGTAACTGATACCCCTGCCTCCAAGAGTTCCATGAACTCTTCAGGATTCCAGTCGCAAGGGCTTTCCGATTGGTTCCCATGGCCATCTAAGTGCTGGCAGAAATACCCCTTGCGGTGGAGGAGTGTCACACCAACCATTTGGATGCCCAGATCCGCGCCAGCGCGCAGGGTGTCACCAGCAAGAACACCGAGGCCACCACTGTATGTTGGCATGGCGGGTTCAAGGCCCACTTCCATGGAGAAATAGGCGACGGTATTAAGATTACCAGGTGCCGTCGAAGACTCTGTCATCACCGATACTCCCTTCTGACTTTCCATTCGTTTAACGTTCTTACACTACTCGAGATTGGGTGAGGGTATATCAGATAATTACACCCTCAGGGGAAGCCTTGCCGTCCAGGGCCGCCAGTTCTTCCTTGGTGAGGAGTTCCTTCCGCGGTATGCTGAGGACCCTTGCTGATTCCTCCAGAAGGTGGGCCCACGTACAGCGGTTGACGAACAACATTCCCGCAACGGTAAGAGTACCACCCTGCCCCGTGAACCCGAGGAAGGAGGTCCTGTCGTAGCCGGTATTGAGTGGTTGCAGTACCCCCGCGATCAACTCCGGTCGGGTGTGGGTAATGAATATGCGTGCTGTCACAGGGTCAGGGTAGAGGTCTGAACGCAGTTGAGCCTGAGTCAAATGTTTGCGTTCGCCATCGCTGCGGGGAGCGCGGAACCTCCCGGGCTCCAGCATGTAGACCGCGGAGTGGGGAATACGCCGGGCGGTAAGGCGTTCCGAGGCCTTCAGTATCTCCTCCAGTTGGTAACTTCCTATGGCCGTGAGGACTATCTGCTGTTTCTTGAGCTCATGTCCTGTCCAGTCCAGCCGAAGCGCAGCCTGTTCAAGGAGGCGTGTCGCCTCCTCCGGCGTAAACAGATCCGGAACGCTTTCATATTTTGGCACCACGATTGTCCATATCTGCCCGTGGGTTTGGTAAAGACCCCTCATTACAACAGCGGCGGTGTTGTAATCGGGTGGGAACACCACCCTTGAAACATCGGAGAGCTCTCCCAGCATCGATTCGGCCATCGCCGGATCTTGATGGGAGAGCTCGTTTTTAGCATTCTCCCAGGCGTGCGAGGTGAGTATCAACGGGACCGACAGCCAGCCCTGTCGGCGGCCCATTTCCTTGCAGTGATTGGCAAAGATGATTTCCTGGCGAATGACGCCCTGCATCTTCGTTCCAAAAGCCTCATAGGTATGGATGAGGTTTATACCCCCTTTGTTAGCCAAGGCAGCGGAAGCTACCGCCTCCTCATTCAGGGCGGTGATGACGGCTCCATGGATATCCTCGGGGATGCCCGCTTCGGGGTCAGTGACGCGGAATTTGAGCGCCTCCAAGGTTCTCACGAGGCGGTTTGAGCGCATTTCGTCCGGATTTCCCACCCTCGGGCGAAGGTGAGGGTTGGATTTCACGGTACCCAGAAACATCGCGTCCACAGCGTACATTGGTGAAGTCCTGGTCCATCGGGAGAAATCCCGCCGTTCTTGCGGTACGGGCCGGGAGACGACGGGAGGAATCTCTCGCAACTTGACATCGCGGTCCACAAGCGCGTGATCTCGTTCCCGAGGGCGGCTAGAGGCAGTATGGTTCTGAAACTTGCTCATGGCTTCTCGGAGCTCCTTCATGGGCACCCACAAACGCCGGGCGCTCTCGTTGAATTCGACCGCCGCCACGGGGTCGGTGTGGGGGTTCCCCATCAGCGGGAGGTTGTGGGCCAAGTTAGTCCCTTCATTGACGAACCCTGCGCCCTTGGGAGCCACGGCGATCCCGTATGGGAGCCGTATTGGGTATCTGTCTCCGCGCGAGCTGACCGCATCTCCGCAGGCCCCAAGGCGACACTCCATCTCAAAAATAGCCCAGACAAAGGCCGCGGGATCCCTACCGTCAAAGACGAAGGGATCAAAGCCATTGAGCCTTAGATGCTGGATGAACCAGTCGATACCCCCCTGCTGAGACATCGTGGTTCTCTGATCTATACGGCGGCCATTATTGATCATGATGGGGGCAACTATGCCGCAGTCCTCGGCCCGCCACCAACGAGGTGCCCAATCACTACCTCTCTGTTCCTCGAAGGCACCGTCGCTGAGAAAAACGACCAGCCTCTCTCCGGGTAACGGCATATGCACATACTGAAGCTCTGTGAAGCCCAGATAGCCACCTTCTGCCAGCCCACCAGCGGTGTGTGCATTGACGTGGCTACCCAGAGGTGAATCCTGCTTCCCTTCACTCGTTAATCCATATGAATAGAAATCCCGCACATAGCGGGTCAATCCTTCATCAGTCAAGGAGTACCGCTCCGCGTGGGCCGAGGTCATATTGTCGATCAGGAGATTTACCGAGTCGATTGCTGCGACGCAATGTCCCTGGCCCATGATCCAGGAACGCGTCGTGCCGGTGATGGCATTGATTGTCATGTAGCCGACGTAGGCAGGCACCATGTTGAGGGCACCCCCAGTGTGCCCTTCCGGACGAGGCTTGAAGTCCTCCGGTGCCAGATCCCTTCCGTCCAAATAGACGTTCTGGGCGTAGGTTTCGTGGACTGTGAGCCACATGGCGGCGTTTGCTATCCGGTCCGCGGCGGAGAGCATATCGAAAATCGGCACGCCATCCCCTTTTGTCCCACGGGCGGCGATCAACTCCGCCATGGCAAAGACTCGAGCCTGGGTTTCAACAGTATGGTCAACCGGCCCGTACCCCGCTGCCCAGCGGTCCGCTGATCGATTTCTCTTCCGGTAGAGGGTTACCCATTCCTCGTTGCGGATCTCCTCAACACTTTCACTTTCGAACATAGAAGCCTCCTTGACTCATTCCTCTGTGAAATAACGCTCCCATCACTGGCCGCGGTGGTGCAGGCAGCGAATGGTCTCCCGGACGATCATGAGGGATTCATCCACCGGGATGACGTAGACGTGCACCTTGGCATCATCGGTGCTGATAAGCTCCTGAGATCCCACCGCTTTGGAGTTTCGATCCTCGTCCAGCCGAAGACCAAACCAGTCCATACCGGCGCAAATGCGGGCTCGCACCATAGGCGCGTTCTCACCGATGCCACCACCGAAGACAACAGCGTCCGCTCCATCGAGCACGGCCAGGTATGCACCAATGTATTTTCGCACCCGGTAACAGAACATCTCAACGGCCAAATCGGCCGCGGTATCCCCCTGGTGTGCCGCCTCCAATAGGTCGCGCATGTCACGAGAGCACCCTGAAACACCGAGGAGACCCGACCGAGTGTTGAGCCAATCCTCAACCTCGTCAATCCCCGCACCCTCGTGGCGGGCCAGAAAGCAGGGGAGGGAGGGATCCAGATCTCCGGAGCGCGTCCCCATCATGAGGCCTTCCAGAGGCGTGAACCCCATTGAGGTATCGATGGAGCGTCCGCCCGAGACCGCCGTAACTGAGCAGCCGTTTCCCAACTGCAACGTGATCAATTTAACCCGTTCGATGGGTGTAGATGTAATGACGCTATACCTCTCAGTCATATAGCTGTGAGCTATCCCGTGGAAGCCATAGCGCCGAATTTCGTGCTTCGCGGCGAGATCTTTTGGGATGGCATATTCCGAGGCCCTTTTGGGCAGAGCACTGTGAAAGGCAGTGTCAAAAACCGCTACCATCGGCACCTTAGGGCCTAACGCCTCCCGAGCTGCATAGATAGCCTGGAGGGCGGGCTCATTATGTAATGGCGCGAGGTCGCTGACGGATTCGATAGCCGATAGGACCTCGTCGTCAATGACGGTGGACTCTGTAAAATGGCCCCCACCATGAACCACGCGGTGGCCAATTGCCCAAAGCCCATCATGCTCCATGAGGCCGGAAGATGCGAGCCACGCAAGCACTCGTTGCGTTGCCTGGCCATGGTCAGCGATCGCACCAGCTTCCCGGAGCGATTCGCCAGTCGCCATGGTAAAATCGAAGGCCCCTCGGGTCCCGATCTCCTCCACGAGCCCACGGGCGAGTCGTCTTTCTCGGCCATAACCCTCCTCTTCAGGCCTCAGTTCAAGAACCTGGAACTTCAGTGTGGAACTTCCGCAGTTGATAGCGAGAACTCTCATCGAGGAAATTCCGGTTCTCATGAATGCCTCTTTTTGATTATCCTCAGCCCAGAATCGTCAAAACGCTAACTCATAGCGCTGGCTGGCGATATAGGCACTATCGGCTTTTTCCCTTCCCGGTGTTGGCCTTCTCTTGGAGGAACAGTCCACCTGAAAACGAGAAAAGAGGATGCGCAACAGCAGGAAACGAAATCTCCGTTAAGAGGCACGGTGATATGTCTTCCTTGTATGTGATGGCAGGGGAGCAGGGACGGATTGAATGTATGAGAAATTCTAACACATATACCCTACCTCTCCTATCCTCTTAATTTCTCTGAAAGGATCTCGCCGGAAAAGGACTAGGCGGTTGCCGGTGAACCCAAGATAGAAAACAGTAATGCAAGGATCAACCCTTGAGCGATCGCACCGATCAAGACAACCCCTGAAGCACGAAGGGTACTCTCAAAATCAAGGGCCTGTTTGACCGCGATCACCATTGCTATCAACATCCAAATTGAGGCCACGAAAAAAACCAACCCCGTCAATCCTGGTATCACCCCTAATATTCGGATCAAGCCTGGGGAACTGGAAAAGCCGATGGTTCGCAACAGCTCACCAGGATTTGCTCTCGTCTGGGACTCAGGAAGTAATTTCGTGCCAATAAAATACGCCAGATAGGCCCAGACAAACCAGCCAATAAGGGCGAATATCGTTCCCAGGATAATACTCGGTATCACGCCGGCGAATCCTCCCCTCGTGATGGTACCGATTCCAGCGGCCACGCTGGAAAGAACGACAACTTTGATAGCTTGCCCCATGGCCTCGGTGTCTCCCTCTACCTCTTCGTAGAGGCGAGCGTCCAGCTTAGCAGCGCGAATCATGCGATCCTTTAGACTACTCATGATTCCCTCCCTATGCGTCTCTTAGTTTGTGGTCAGATTTATCTCAGAAACAACCCAATATGGCCCCATATATATCCTTTTACTCTGGTTTCCAGCCCATTAAAACAAATCCACGATTGAAGTCAAGTGAATTGTCCTGTCTCAAGTAGAATATAAAATCCACAGGCTACTCGCAAGCCAAGATGAGACAATGATGATTTTTCTTAAAACGAGTTCGTGTGATTTGCTTGATTCCACGAGGCTCCCTTGGTAAACTGAGCGGTGACATCTTGCAGCCTTTGGTCTTTTTATGGCCAGCACAGGAGGAAGGAGTGGAAAGATGGAGTTTACGCTGATTGTCCTGGTTTTCGGGATCCTTTTAGGTGTTGGCGGTGCAATAGGGATAAGGAAACTGTTTCAGAAAAAGAGCTCCAAAGCCCCTGTGCCGGGACATCGAATCTATTCCTTCGTCGAAAATATGAAATCCGTCGGTGAACTGGTGGTTTTTAAAGCCTTCACGAAGGAGATTGTAACGGCAGCTAAGCATTGGTTCGGCGACGTGGGGAAGAGATACCTTACCTGGCTGGTGTCAAACAAGAAGATGGCCATCGTTTTTGAATTTGAACTGAATTTCTGGTACGATCTCAAGAGCCCGGATTTTGCCGTTACAGATGCCGGAGGCGGTGCTTTTAACATAAAGATGCCACTGTGTCTGTACGACATCAGTATACGGCGCATAAGCCTCTATGATCAGCAGAAAGCAAGGCTCTTGCCCTGGCTTTTGCCGGGTCTTGTCAGCGAATTTTTCGGAACCAGTTTCAACGAGGAAGAACACAATAGGTTAATGGATGAAGCATTAAAGCAGGCCTCAGTGATGGCTGATCAGCTCATAAACCGATTGAGCTCAGAGATAGAAAAATCCGCTCGACAAAATATGGAGACTCTGGCAAAGAGCTTCGGAGCGAAATCAGTCCTCTTAGATTTCAGCAAGTCCAAGATGGTGGAAAGAAGCGTAACCGATGCTTCTCCGCAGCAGATGGCGGAGGCGTAGTTTCTGAGCTTGGACGCGGTTTCCCCCTCCCATGCCTCGTTTCATAAATAGGGTTTTGCCCATCCTAGACTATCCTCTGTTTTTCCCGAAGGTTTGTATTCACATCCAACCCAGCCGGTGTATCCAGCTTCGTCAATGAGGCGAAGGAGATTCGAAAAATGTATTTCGCCAGTTCCCGGTTCATTTCTCCCCGGATTGTCTGCAAGCTGTATATGGCCAATAATGCCGAGGTTCTCCCGAATGGTATGGGTAAGATCGCCCTCCATAATCTGCATATGGTAGATGTCGTACTGGAACTGCACGTTTGAATGATTTACCTCCTCAATCAATTGGGCCACTTCCGAGGTTCTCGTCAGGCAAAATCCGGGCACATCCCGGGTATTCAGTGCCTCAATGAGGAGCCGAATGTTCTCCCGCGACAATGCGTCAGCGGCAAACCTCAGGTTCTCCACCAAGGTCTCTCGGACGTTACTCTCGGGAATACCCGCCGGGATTAGTCCTGCCAGGCAATTCACACGAGGACACTTCAATCGTTTCGCATACTGAATAGCCAAACCAACGCCATCCTGAAATTCACTAACCCGATCGGGCAGTGAAGCTATCCCTCGCTCCCCTGCTTCCCAATTCCCGGCTGGTAAGTTGAAGAGGACTTGCTGAAGGTCATAACGATCCAACTGCTCACCCAGTCGATCAGCCTCCCAGGAATACGGGAAGAGATACTCCACGGCCTTGAACCCTGCATTGGCTGCTCGCTCAAACCGATCAGGGAAATCAACTTCAGTAAACAGCATGCTGAGATTTGCGCTCAATTTAGGCATACGATTACCCTCCTTCCTGGCGTTGACTGATATTCATTATGGCTTGTTCGAAGTACCCTTCGCATAGAGAATTATCCATGATTTCGGATAAAATTTCCATCTCAATGGGGAAAAACGTGTTGTCCCGTGTTCTCTTCAGTTAGGTCCAAGGGAAGCGTTTCCTCGTCATCCGGGGGAGTTTGTCCAGTCTTAAAAAAGGTTTGACTTTCAGTGCCGTTGTGGTAAAAAGGAGGAGAAACCTCCACACGCCTATAATCCCCATTTCAGAAAATGCATCAATTCACCCTTTCTGAGTGCGGTACGAAGGGGGGTTTTCAGAAGGTGCCAATATGAAGCCTCCGAGGTGCTTTTGTATCTCCTCGGAGGCGTATGATCCATGCAGCAATTCAAGGGAAAGGAGGTGAATCCCTGCACGGAAGTTTGACAGCACACACGCTTTGAGTCTGAAGGAAATGGAGTAACTATCAATTTTGCTGTCGATAAGGAGGGAAATAGCCATGGGGAAAAGAGATAACAAAATAACAAGAAGGGATTTTATCAAAACCACAGGTGCCGGACTGGTAGGAGCAGGACTTCTCTCAGGTTCATTGAGCTCAATGGGAAGTAGTGAGGCCTTTGCCGCTCCTCTCGAGTTTCCCGTTGAGAAGGATGCTGAACTGAGGGTCTTGCGTTGGGCAGAGTTTGTGAAGGGTGACCACGTATTGTGGGAGCAAAATACAAAGAAGTTTACCCAACAGAAAGGGGTAAAAGTCCACACGGAGTGGTTATCCTGGGAAGATGTACGTCCAAAGTCAGCCATGGTGGCCAGTGTTGGAGCGGGCCCGGACATCATTGTTGGATGGTTTGATGATCCCCATCTATACCCTGAGAAGCTATTAGATGTTACTGACCTGTGTGAGTATCTGGGCAAAAAGTATGGTGGCTGGTACGATGTCTGCAAAGCGTATGGATACCATAAGGGGCTGGGGCGCTGGATTGCCGTTCCTCTGGGTAGCCCCTCAGCATGCATCACCTACAGGGAAAGCTGGGTGAAAGAGGCTGGATATGAGAGGCCCCCGGACAATACCGACGATTTCCTCAAACTGGCCAAGAAAATGAAGGCTCAGGGCCATCCCACAGGATGGGCTTACGGACATGCCGTGGGTGATGGCAATACATGGACCCATTGGGTCTTTTGGTCATTCGGTGGAAAAATGGTGGAAGAGGATGGGAAAACGGTTGCCGTTAATAGACGGGAGACATGGGATGCTTTGGAATGGGCCAAAGAACTCGGAGATACCATGATTCCGGGCTGTGCATCCTGGCTTGATCCACACAACAACAAGGCGTTTCTCTCCGAACAGATTGGTATGACCTCCAATGGAATCAGTATTTTCTATGCTGCAAAACAGAAGTTCCCTCACCTTGCTCCGGACATCAATCATACCAATGAACCGGTGGGTCCATTAGGGCGTCCTGCAGAGCTTCACCTGTTTACTCAATCCTATATCTTCAAACATACGCCTTATCCCAACGCCTGCAAAGAGTACATCCGCTTCATGATGGAGAAAGAGCAGTACGGTCCCTGGGAGGAGGCCATGCTGGGATATGTAACGCAGAGCCTCAAGGCCTATTACGATCTGCCCGTGTGGACTGCTGATCCCAAACATACACCCTATAGAGAAACGGTTGCTCGCTCATTTGCTAATGGATACGCTGGACCTCTGGGACCGGCCTCGGCTGCCGTTATGGCAGAATATGTAGTCGTAGATATGTTTACGGATGTACTGACGGGAGCGAAAACGCCAAAGTCGGCAGCTCTGGCCGCGGAGAAGCGGGCAATGAGGTACTACAAGCGCTAAGCTGGTAAATAGGGAGACCTCAGATAGATCCTTTCTGGGGTCTCCCCAATTTGTTACTGAAAAGAGGGGGAGCGACAAATAGCTGAGCATTGTGACAAGAAATACTGGGGCGGGGAAAAGGTATAGCCTCTCACCGTTTTTGAAACCTTTTTATCATGATTAGATCAAGATAGGCTGGAGGCAAAGCAGTGGATGCAATCGCTACTCTGGGACGAAACCTGAGTGGGCACAGGCTTCGGGAAGGCTTCTCCCGGGCGTGTGAAAACCCGACCTTCCTTGGGTTTCTCTTCGTCGCCCCGGCCGAATTCCTCCTCTTGATGTTTCTAGCCTACCCGCTATTGCTGGGTCTCTGGCTCGGTGTTACCGACACGCTCGTTGGCCGCGAGGGGCACTATATCGGCCTGGAGAACTACATCAGCCTCACGAAGGACCCCATCTTCTGGCTGACCGCCTTTAACACGTTTATCTACACGGTTGTGGCCGTTTTCTTTAAGCTCGTGCTGGGGGTGGGCCTCGCCGTAGTCCTGAACCGCGATTTCAAGGGCAAGGGGTTGATGCGGGCCATCGTCCTTCTGCCATGGATAATCCCGACCGCTCTGAGCGCCATCGTTTTTTGGTGGCTCTACGATGCGACCTTCAGTGGGATTTCATGGACCCTGATGAGACTTGGCATCATTGACAACTTTATTAATTTTCTCGGCGACCCGTGGAACGCTCGATTCTCCCTGATAGCGGCCAACGTCTGGAGGGGAGTCCCGTTCTTCACCATCGGCTTGCTGGCCGGGCTCCAGACCATCAACCCCGACCTGTACGAGGCCGCCGAGATCGACGGGGCGGGTTCATGGGCGCGATTCCGGAAGATCACCCTCCCCTTGCTCATGCCACTCCTGACGGTGGTGACCGTCTTTTCAACCATCTGGACCTTTGCTGATTTCCAGTTGGTCTGGATAATCACCAAGGGTGGCCCAGCGAATGCCACCCACATCTTCGGCACCCTCTCCTTCCAGAGGGCCATGCAGGGCGGGCATTTTGGCGAGGGGGCGGCGATCTCGAACTTCATGATCCCCATACTGATAGCCTGCGTGTTTATCGCCTTTATCATCCTGAGAAAAGAGGATTAAGGGATGGAACGCTTCGGTTCAAAGCTCATAAAATTCTACGTGCCTCTGGGGCTGTACCTGTTCTTCCTCCTCTTTCCCTTCTACTGGATGGCCAACACGGTGTTCAAATCCGACAAGGAGCTCTATAACCTCAAGCTCAACCCCTTCGTAATCCACAGCCCGACGTTGGCCAATCTCGTGCAGCTCTTCACCGAGACGATCTTCCTCAGATGGATGGCCAACACGTTCTTCGTGGCCATACTCGCCACCCTCATTTCCCTGGCGGCTAGCCTCTTGGCTGCCTATGCCATCCAGAGGTTGCAATTTAAGACCTCCGGGCCGACCGGTGTGGCAATCTTCCTGGGCTACCTCGTTCCGCAAACTATCCTGTTCATCCCCCTGGCCCACATAATTTTCAAGGTGGGATTGTGGGACTCCCTCTGGTCGCTGGTGCTGACCTATCCCACCTTTCTCATCCCCTTTTGCACCTGGCTCCTGATGGGATATTTCAAGTCCATACCCAAGGAGATGGAGGAATGTGCCATGATCGATGGCACGAGCAGAATCAATATCTTCAGGAAGATCATTCTCCCCCTATGCCTTCCTGGAATCCTCTCAGCATTCATATTTTGCTTCACCCTCTCGTGGAACGAATACATCTATGCGCTCGTCTTCATCTTCACGCCCCATAAGAAAACCGTCCCCATCGGACTGGTCACGGAACTGGTCACGGGAGACGTGTACGCGTGGGGTCCGCTCATGGCGGGCGCACTCTGCGCATCAGTGCCGGTTGCCTTGGTGTATTCTTTTTTCGTTGAGCACTATGTGGCCGGCATGACGGGCGCATTGAAGGAGTAAGGACATCATGGCCAAAGTAAGATTGGAGAATATTTCCAAGCATTTCCATGAAGTGATTGCGGTCGATGATTTCAATCTCTCCATCAAGGATAGGGAGTTTGTGGTCCTCGTTGGACCGAGCGGATGCGGAAAGACCACCACCCTGAGGATGATCGCGGGACTTGAGACGATAACGAATGGCAATATTTACATCGAAAATCGCCTGATCAACAGACTCCCGGCCAAAGACCGCAATATCGCCATGGTCTTCCAGAACTACGCCCTCTACCCCCATATGACCGTCTATCAGAACATGGCCTTTGGTCTGGAGCAGCGTAAGACCCCAAAGGAGGAGATCAAAACAAGGGTCAAGGAGGCCGCGGAGATCCTCGGTATTGGGGATCTGATGGGCCGTAAGCCAAAACAGCTCTCCGGCGGGCAGCGACAGCGCGTGGCGGTGGGCCGAGCCATCGTGAGGAAGCCCGAGGTCTTCCTCTTCGACGAACCCCTCTCAAACCTGGACGCGAAGCTCAGGGTTCAAACGAGGGTGGAGTTGAAGAAGCTCCACGAACGCCTCGCGACGACCATCGTCTATGTCACCCACGATCAGGTCGAGGCCATGACCATGGGGGACAGGATCGTGGTGATGAAGGATGGTCTCATTCAGCAGGTGGGTTCACCGTTAGAGCTTTACAATGCCCCTGCCAACATGTTCGTGGCAGGCTTTATCGGAAGCCCTGCCATGAATTTCTTTGAGGCGGAGCTGATTCGCTCAGGCGATCTCTTATTCCTTCAAACGGACAGCTTCAGGATTGACCTACCCCCTGAAAAGACTTCGGTGGTCAGGGAGTATTCCGAGAAGAAGGTTATCGTTGGTATACGGCCCGAAGATCTCCTCGAGGCCAAGGAGCATGTTCCGGGAGAGACCATCCAGACCACTGTGGATGTGATCGAACCAATCGGGAGTGAGATATACCTCAACGTGAGTGCAGGAGAATATTCCCTGACGGCCAGTATCGACCGGAAAGCCCGAGTCAAACCCCACCAGGACTTTATATTGGAGCCCTCTTTG
>JABAOC010017398.1_pt1 | contig 20746 bp, 26 predicted proteins | sample 7062161 | NCBI WGS metagenome assembly JABAOC01 (sample SAMN14538625, study PRJNA623070) | marine sediment metagenome | biome: marine biome [ENVO:00000428]; feature: marine pelagic biome [ENVO:01000023]; material: deep marine sediment [ENVO:00002113] | place: India: Gulf of Khambhat ... | reverse complement strand
GGTAGTATACCGACTTTTTAACCAAATGGTTTTATGGAAAAGATTATGAAAAGAGTGTTAAATTTATATACTTTATTTTTTATCTTTATTGAGATATTCCTGAATCTTTTTTTCTTCCCAGTCTTTTCCAAAAAGGCCGTAATTAATTAAAACACTCGCGCCGTGGATAACAACACCAATACCCCAACCTACAAGCGGCCAGTAAAACCATAAAGTATCAGGTGTTTGAAGTATATTAAATAAGAATAAACCTAAATTAACAATAATATAAATTACCAAGTGGGTATAAAAACCCTTTAGGTCTTCTACTCTTTTTTTGGCTTCTTGATACTTTTCATCTTTCTCCATTATTCACCTCCTGTCCTATTTCATATTTATAATATATAACCTTAGGCAAAATTTCCATTACTTAACATATAACAGCTTAATTACTTACCTTTAACTATTTAAAAGTTAATGAATAAAAGGATTTAATTGATTTAAGATATTTAATACAATAAAATTCTTATACTATCCAAATTATTTTCTGTATAATACATACTAAAAAAATTTAAACGGCTAGCAAGTATATTCTTGTAATATAAACTCTAATTAAAATATTTTAATATCATAAGAAAAAGGAATTATGAAAGAACGCAGATATGACATAGACTGGTTAAGAGTGATTGCAATCATAGCTGTTTTTTTTCTTCATACCACTCATTTCTTCGATGAAGGAACAGACTGGCACCTCATAAATAACGAACAGAGCATTGCCATGACAGTAATACGAGGATTAATTGATTTATGGGTAATACCACTCTTCTTTTTGCTCTCCGGAGCTGGTACATGGTATGCCTTAAAATCACGAACTGCTATTAATTATCTGTTTGAAAGATTCAAAAGGCTTGTTATTCCAGTTTATACGGTTGGCCTATTCATATTAATCCCGCCTCAACTTTATTTTGAGCTTCATACGCATAAAGGCTTTACCGGAAAAATATGGGAATTGATTCCACCTTTATATAATGGAGTTTTTAAATTTATTCCTGAACCTTTTTTATTTACTAATTTTTGGATCGGCCATTTATGGTTTCTTCAATTTCTTTTTTTAGTTTCCTTTATTATATTACCGGTCCTTTTTTATCTTAAATCTAAAAAGGGCCAGAATTATATCGAAAGGTTTTCTAAATTCTCAGAACATTGGGGAGGTATTTTTTTATTATTAATTCCTCTCGCTCTTATTAAAATTTCTCTTACCCATTTCTTTGAAGGACAACATACATGGGCAGATTTTTTTTACTTCTCGGTTTACTTTTTAATCGGCTATGTTATGCCAGCCGACAATAGAATTACAGAAAGCCTGAAAAGGCATGGTTGGTTTTGCTTGGGGCTAGGCATGGTTAGTTTCGGGATTATTGCCTTCTTTGTTTTAGCCCTGGATTATAATTTTTACGGTGAAGATTTCTCCTTGAAATATATAATATTTCAGGCAATTTTAAGCCTTACCAATTTTAGTTTAGTTGTTTTTATGTTGAGCCTTGGGGCAAAATATTTAAATTTTTGCAATAAATTCTTAACATACAGCAATGAAGCGGTACTTCCGTTTTACATTTTACACCAGACAATTATATTAATCGTAGGATGGTATATCTTACCATGGCAAATTGGTATTTTCCCCAAGTTCTTAATTATAAGCGTTATATCGTTTGGATTAATAATGCTTATATATGAAGCTGTCATAAGGCATTTTAATTTAATGCGTTTTTTATTTGGGCTTAGACTAATTAAAGGTAAGAAGATTTAAAAGTCTTTTAGTCTTTACAACATTCTTAAATGTACAACACCGAGAACTTAAAAGTTAAGGCTTATGAAGAATCTTAGAAAGTATGGAAAGGCTCCTTTCAATATAGTTACAATACATGGAGGGCCAGGTGCTCCCGGTGAAATGGCCCCTGTTGCCAGAGAATTATCAAATTCATTCAGTGTTTTAGAGCCCATGCAAACAAAGATTAATATTAAAGGNNAAATAGAAGGCGAGCTACCAGTTTATCTAATAGGATATTCCTGGGGAGCAATGTTAAGTTTCATCTTTACAGCCCAGAATCCCAAGATTGTAAAAAAACTAATACTTATTAGTAGCGCTGTCTTTGAAGAAAAATACAGCGCTGAGATTATGCAGAAAAGGATGGAGCGCCTTTCAAAAAGAAACAAGCAAAATGCCGAAAGTTTATTAAATACTCTATCCGGCCTGACCTTAAAAAATAAGAATATAGCATTTTCCAAGCTTGAAGAACTTTTCTTTAAATCGGATTCTTATAATCCTATCCCTCATAAAAATGAGATATTAAGATTTCAATACTACATCTATAAAAGTATTTGGAATGAGGCAAAAGTGCTGAGAAAAAAAGGGAGGCTACTTGAGCTTGGTAAAGAGATTAAATGCCCGGTGGTGGCCATCCATGGAGACTATGATCCTCATCCTTTTGAAGGTGTAAAGGAACCACTTTCCAATCTTTTAAATGACTTCAAGTTTATACTTCTTAAGAATTGCGGTCATCATCCCTGGTATGAGAAACAAGCAAAAAAAGATTTCTACGATTTACTTTTGAAAGAATTATTGTAATCTTAGGATTAATCTTTAAAAAGCCTTATGCTTTTTTGCTTGATTATGTTTAAATATCATTCTTCAATGCTAACCAGAAACAATCTTCTGTAAACAATATTAATCTGTAAAAAAACAAGAGTCTTATAGATTGACTTCAGATAAAAAAATGACCGAAAAAGCCTTTTAAAAATTGACCAGTGAGAATATAATCTTCTGCATGATTTATCATATCCTGCTCGCAGTTCTTCGATTTTCAAATTAAGTGGATTAAAAACAACATGGTTTACATCGTATTTTTCCCATTGGTTATGTATTATTCGTCCCATTTTATCCATTTTTTCTCTAAGTATGGTTCCAGGATAAGGAGTCAGTAAAGTCAGCTGGGGAACTTCAATATTAAGCTTTTTAACATATTTTACAGTCCTTTTAAAAATATTGCTTTTTTCTTCGTCAAAACCAAATATAAAACATCCAATAATGCCAATCCTCTCTTTATGCAGTTTTTTAATGGCCTCCTTATATTCCTTAGTTTTGTTGATATCCTTATCCATGGCCGACAATGCTTGATCAGACAAAGATTCAAAACCTATCAGTAAACCNNGCCAGCTTCAATAGTTGATTATCTTTGACAGCATTAATAGAGCACTGGCCTATCCATCTTATTTTTAATGGAATTAAAGCCTTGAATAATTCCTTGGCGTATTTTGGGCGCCCAATGATATTGTTGTCAGTAAAAAAAACAAACTTAACTTTTAACTCCTTCAACTCTTCGATTACATCTTCAATTGCCCTGTATCTCATTTTTCTTCCAAAAAACTTAGTAGTTGAGCAGAAACTACAATCAAATGGGCATCCTCTGGAGACTTCTACTTTAGGAATATTTACATATTTATTTTCATTAACTAATTCTCGCCTTGGCCGGGGCAAGTTACTTATATCCGGTTTAAAGTCTGCCCTATATATTTTTTTCATTTTTCCTTTCTCAAAGTCTTTAAGAAGCTTAGGCCAAATCCCTTCTGCTTCTCCAATCAATAAAGAATGACAATGGTTTATGGCTTCTTCTGGACAAAGTGATGGATGAATTCCACCCAAGACAACCGGAATATCTCTGGACATAAATTCTTTGGCAATTTCATAACCGCGAGAAGCAGTTGGGGTAAGAAGAGTAATTCCTACAAGGTCTACTTTTTCACTGAAATTAATTGATTCAACATTCTCATCGATTATTTTTACTTCATGTTTGGGCGGTGTCAGGGCAGCAACTGTCGGCAGTGTTAGCTGGCTCATATATACCTTCCCAAACAGTTTAACGTTTGATCGATGATATGGTTGAATTAACAGTATTTTCATGATTTGTTTTACCTCCTGTTCCAAATAAATCTTGAATAATAAAAAGAAATACTTTTAATGTATTTTCAGCTTTTGGTTGCAGAGTCACAATAAGCCGGTCTAACTCTGTTTTTCCTTCTGAGGTTATAGTANNTTACCTTCAACAAATTTCTTTTTTTCCAGCTTTCTAAGAAGCGAGTAAATCCCCCCAGAGCTTGGCTCCCATCGATTTTCGGTTCTATCAACAATGACTTTTAGAATTTCATTACCATACAAAGGTTTGTTATTTAAAAGATGTAGAATATAAACAGTTAAAAAACCTCTTGTTAATACTTCACCGATGAGAGAGCTTGTTTTTTCAATATCTTTTAAATTTTTCTTTTTTTGCTTATATTCTTTCTTTAATCTTTTTCTTGCTTGCTTGATTTTATCGGGATCAAAGAGGTTGTTGATTTCTTCCATTTTATTAATCCTATCTTTTATAAAAGATTATTAATGCTAATATGCTTAGTACTAAGTATATTAGCTCTAAGAATATATTAAAACCACTTAAATGTCAAAAGATAAATTAAAATTTAATGGAAAATTTTTTTTGAAAACTTTTACCGATTAGATTATAGGTTATGCTGATTTGATTGTAGTTGAAACTTGTCTTTTCGGTGAATCTTGATTTAGTTTAACTATGTTAACTATTAAGCTAGACAAGCTGGAAATAATCTTTGTTATTCTAAAAAATGGCACTATTTAATAACGCCTTCTAGTATTTCTGCCTTTACGCTTTCTGGAGTTATAGCTCCCACTTCTCGAAAATCGATCATTGTCATAATCATTTCTCATTGGATAATTTCGTCTCTTTGGCCTTTTTGCTATATTAACTTTTATTTGGCGCCCATCTAGTTCAACGCCGTTGGCTTCTGCAATAGCCTTGTTTGCATCTTCATCGCTTGACATCTCAGCAAAGGCAAAACCCTTACTTTTGCCAGTGACTTTATCAGTGATAATATTAATAGATTCAACTTTTCCTGACTTGTTTATCAGCTCCTCAATCTGTTTTTCAGTAGTATCATAGGATAGATTTCCTATATAAATTTTATGTGCCATTATGGCTCCTTTCCCCGAGAAACTAGATTGATTTCCATACAAGTCTTAAATGTCATATATATAATAATAAATGTATGATTTGTTCATCCCGGCAAACATTAATAATAATAACACATAACTGAGTACGCTTTTTATAAAAGCAAAAAATACCGGTAAAAAATAATTCTTGACCATTTTTAAAAAATTAGATAAAATCTCGTTTGAAGTATCGGAAGTTTTTTGTTGTTTATTTAAAACCGCAAAGATTCGGACTTTGCGTTTTTTTTATGGTAAAACTCCGTTTTCTTCAAATACTTAGCAAGGAGGTATATTAACGTGGCAAAAGGAACTGTTAAGTGGTTTAATGAATCCAAGGGTTTTGGGTTCATTGCCAACGAAGACGGCGGAGACGTTTTTGTTCATTACAGTGCAATAAAGGGTAATGGTTTTAAGACTTTATCCGAGGGCGATGAAGTAACTTTTGAGGTTACTGAAGGTAATAAAGGCCCGGCTGCAGAAAATGTAGAAAAGCTCCAATCTTAAATTAGAACCTAAAAAAACAGGCTCTGAAAAACAGAGCCTGTTTTTTATTCTTTGAATTAATCTTAACTAATATAAAACATTACTTATTTTTTATCATAGATATGCAATTTGCCAATTAAAAGAATGCTGCCGGCAATGCTTTCAGTTATATCTATAATTCGCATCTCTCAACTGGAAGCATAAAAACCTTTAGCGCAGGGGGTTTGGCAAAAGAAGTGCGTAATTCTTTCAATTTCTCGATAAAAGATAAGACTTTCTCTTCTTCATCAGCAATCAAGCGCATAGTATTGGTTCCCGGCCATGTTTTAGAACCATATCTCTTTCCGGTACTTCCCATCCCCTGAACTTTTTCCCAACGTGTATAGCCTTGAATGTCCGTTTCCTCAATTAGGGAAGTAATTTCAGGTTCTATAGCAGTCGCATAAATTACAAATAGCATCTTCATTTTTTCTGTCATCGTAATCCCCCAATCACTTCAGTTTAGCACTTTGGGCAAGTGTTCTTGTCTCACGCCTTTCCCTGTTAAAAAGAGAGTATAGTACCGGTATAAAGATTAAAGTTAGAAAGGTTGAAAAACTAAGGCCGCCCATAACTGCAATAGCCAATGGAGACATNNTACCTAAACCTATTGCCAGAGGGGTCATGGCCAGGACCGTAGTGGCCATAGTCATAAGTACCGGCCTTAATCGATCCTGGCCTCCTTTGATAATAGCTTTTCTTAGAGAATAGCCTCTTTCTGAAAGTGTGTTTATATAATCAATAAGCACAATGGCATTATTAACTACAATTCCCACTAATATAATAATTCCAAAAAATCCTGTCATGCTAAAAGCAGTATTAGTTATATAGATAGCTAATATAACTCCAATTATGGCTAAAGGAATGGTAAACATGATAATAAAGGGATTTTTAAAAGAACCAAATTGAGCAGCCATTATCATATAAACAAATCCTATTGCCACTAATAAAGTAAAAAAGAGCTGACTAAAGATATTGATCATCTGCTCATATTGACCTGCATAATAAAAATCATAACCTTCAGGAAATTCCATTTTTTTCATCTCAGTTCTGACTTCACCAGCAACCCTTGATAGAGTTATCTTCTCTTCATCAATCTCAATATCTATACTAATACTTCTCTTTTCATCAATATGATTTATATCTAGAGGAGCATTGACTTGCTTTATTTCTGCTAAATCTTCCAGTTTTGTGAATTTTCCTTTAGAGTCCATAATGACCAGATTTTTTAAATTATCAAGACTATCTCCGGTTCCCGAAATATACATCCATACTTCTTCTTTCTCCCCATCTTCATTATTTATTGAGGCTACTTCCTGACCATAGAGTGCAGTTCGCACACTAGAAGCAATTTGATATTGAGAGAGGCCTGCTTCTGCTACTTTCTTTTTATCAACTTCAACATCAAACTGAGGTTTCTTTCTTTCAAGCGATGACTTTGTTTTTATTACCCCATTTATTGTCAAGATTCTTTCTTCTGCTTTCTTTGATAATTCTTCAAGTTTTGATAATGAAGGGCCATATATCTCAACTGTAATTGCCGAACCGAAACCACCGTGAACTTGACTTTCAACTGCATTTGCCTGAATGTCTTCGGCTCCCTTGATATCATCCAATCTATTCTGAATTAATTCAATCAAATCATTTAATTCTTTATCGCTATCTATCTTTGATGATGTCTTGACATTAAAGGCAACCTGATTATGGCCATTATCTTCCGAAAAAGCACTGCCTATATTCTGATTGACTCCACCTTTTATAGATGTGGTTATCGTATCAATTCCATCGAGATGCTTAATTTTATCCTCTATGTCGGAGGCAATTTTATCATTAGCTTCCAGAGATGAGCCAGCTGGCATAAGGACTTTAATTGAAATTATTGGCCGTCCGGACTCAGGAGGTAATAATTCTGAATCTATACCTGTGGCTAGATAAATACTACCAATCAAAAGCAAAATAGTTATAAAGATTGTGACCGTGCGATGCTCTAAAGACCATTTAAGAATTATTTTATATGGTTCCCTGATTTTATGAGCTACTTTTTTACGACGTTTTTCTTTTTTATGTCTAATCATAAAAAGAGTTGAAGAAAGCATTGGGACAAGCGTCAAAGCAACTAGTAATGACATTAATAATGCGAAAATTACAGTAAAACCCAGCGGCGTAAACATCTTCTGAGCAATACCACTAATAAAAACCATAGGTAAAAAAACTGCTATTGAAGTGAGAGTAGAAGCGGTAATAGCTCCGCTAACCTCTTGGGTTCCTAGTTTGGCCGCTTCTTTTGGGCTGATTCCCTCTTCCATCATTTTAAAGATACTCTCAAGTACAACTATAGAGTTATCTACAAGCATACCTATCCCCATGACCAGGCCACCAAGAGTGATAATGTTTAAAGTGTAATTAACAGAATAAATTAACCCAATAGTAACTATGACAGAAGTTGGTATAGACAAAGCAACAATTAAAGTAGAACGAATACTTCTAAGGAAGAGAAAGAGGATAAAAGCAGCAATTAATGCTGCTATGTAAGCATTGCTAACAGTACTGTTAATTGAATCATTAACTTCATCAGCCTGATTTATTATTTCAAAGATTTTCACATCTTTTGGAATATCATCCTCAATCTTTTCTATTTTTTCCTGAATGTTTGCACATGTCTCAACAGTATTGGCATCACTTCTTCTTTTTATTTCCAAGTTAATAGCTGGTTCTCCATTAAACCGCCCAATAACACTTGAATTAATCGATTCTTCTTTTACTTCAGCAATATCTTTAACTCTAACTTCTTCTATTACTTGTTCAAAAGGTTGAAGCCTGTAAACTGCTGTCTCAGGCATTATTTGCATTGTCGAGCGAGGGCGAATTATTATATCTTCAATTTTTTCAATATTTTCCAGCTCGCTTGAAAGTTGGACCGAAATATTTTTATCCTCTGTCTTCACCTGGCCAAGAGGAATATTTATATCCTGTGACATAATAGCGTTAGCAATCTGCTCAGTTGAGATGCTCTTTTCCTCTAATTTGTCTTGGAAAACTTCTATATTGATACGTTTTTCAACATTTCCTTGAACTGATACCGAAGCAACACCCTTCACCTTCTCCAGTTCAGGTATAATATCCTCCTTGACCAATTTGGATAATTCATCAATTTGATCTTCTCCATAAATGCTCAATGTCATAATTGGCATTTGTGAAGGGTCATAGCTTGAGACGATGGGGCTTAACGCTTCTTTAGGCATGGAATTTTTTATTTGTTCAATTTCTGCCCTCATCTCGCTAGTTGCTTCATTTATATCCCTGTTATAGTCAAAACTTACAATAACAATTGAACTCCCATCAGAAGAAGTTGAGACAATATCTTCAATGCCCTCTATCGAACCAACAGCTTCTTCAACAAGGTTTGTAACTTGTTCTTCAACCTCAGCTGAAGTTGCACCGGGGTACGGCGTAATTACAGTAGACACAGGAAACTCAATGTTTGGCATAAGCTCACTATTAATTTGAAATAAAGAAAGTAAACCGAAAATAACAATACCAATAATAAACATTGTCATAGCGATAGGATGATCAACTGACCATTTAGTTAACATTTCTATTCTTCACCTATATCTCTTTTCGTCTCTTCGGTTATTTTGTGTGAATATTCTTTTAAAATTTTTGCTATCTTAAGCGCTGTTCTTTTCTCGCCTTTATCTAATCTATTTAAAATTTCACTAACAAAATGAAGATTGGTCTTAGCAATCTGATTATGGAGCATTTTTGATTTTTTAGTTGTTTCAATAAGCACAACTCTTCTATCATCATTCGTCCTTTTGCGCTTGATTAAATCAATATCTTCCAGTTTATCCAGCATCTCGGTCAATGAACTTGCTGGAAGATCAAGGCTATTGCTTATCTCGCTTATCTTCAAGGAACTTTTAGCTTGAAACAGCTTAATCAAGATAAAAAACTGAAGCATTGTTAATCCATACTTTTCAATATGATTGGTCGTATAACGCTGAATATTACTGATTATTTCCGGCATGTATTCTGCTATTTGAAAATATTCTTTGCTTTTGGTAGTAATCGTTGTTTCCTTAACAATAATTGTTCGTGATCTGAATATTACGAAATACGAAATATTTTTTTACCATATCAAAATCTGTTTGTCAATTCTTTTTTTGATCATATCTACATAAAAATAATTATTTTTATTAATGAAAATTGACTAATTGTTTTTTGCTTATCTTTAATTCATTTGTTAAAATAGCCTGGCGATGTATTCAAAAACACTAACTTCTAATATATGGATTGGCAAGGATTAATCTTCGGGGTTGCCGGTGGGTTAGCTCTCTTCTTATATGGTATTTCGCTAATTTCCCATGGCCTCCAAAAAGCATTAGGTCAAAAAGCCGCTTCTCTACTTGAAAAGATTACAAATCATCCAATTAAAGGGCTCTTTGTTGGAATGAGTATCACCATAGTATTTCAATCAAGTAGCCTGACGATGGTTACCCTAATTGGCCTTGTAAATGCAGGATTGCTAACTTTGTTTCAAGCTATAGGAGTAATGCTTGGCGCTGAAATAGGAACAACGATTACCGCTCAAATTGTTGCCTTTAAGATAAACCAATTTGCTCTACCAATTATTGCCTTAGGTTTCTTTTTGACTTTTATCAGTAAGAATAAGAATGCCAAATATATTTCCCAAACTATAATAGGATTCGGGATTCTCTTTCTTGGAATGAGCTTTTTGAAAAGTGGTGTAAAACCTCTTGAAGAATTATCTTTCTTTCATAATATGATTTTAAATTTTAGCAATACCCCTATCTTAGGGGTTATTGCTGGGGCATTGTTTACAGCTATGATCCAAAGCTCAAGTGCTACAACTGGTTTGGTAATAGCCATGGCTTCTGAAGGAGTTATGTCGCTTGGTGCAGCCATATCTTTAATATTAGGAGCAAATATTGGAACGACCATAACTGCAGTGATTGCATCATTTAAATCTTCAAAAACTTCTCAAAAATTGGCTTTAGCTCAAGTATTTTTTAACATCGTTGGCGTAGGTATTATCTTGATTTTTATCCAATATTTTACAAATTTGATAGTAATAACATCATCAAGCTTGCCAAGACAAGTAGCAAATGCTCATACTATTTTTAATGTCTTAAGCGCTTTGATTGGCCTTTTCTTTATTAAGCAATTAGCCATATTAACAGAAAAGATTATTCGCAGCGAAGAAGTTAAACTGAAAAGCGGGGTTGAGCATATTGATGAATTAGTACTGAATAATCCTCCTATTGCCCTTATGCAAGCTCAAAAAGAAATTGTTAATATGGCTCAAATTGTAGGAATAATGATAAAAGACTTTAAAACACTTTTCCTTAAATATGGCCACACAGATTTTAAGAATCTTATGAGAAAAGAACAAAATGTTGATTTTCTTTACAAGACTATTAATGGTTTTCTCACTGCTTTAACTGAAAAACCTCTTGGTTTATCTGATTCTCAAAAACTGACCACCCTGATTCATTTAGTTTCTGATGTCGAAAGAGTAGGAGACCATATTGTAAACTTAGCCGGTTTTAAAAAACAATTAACTAAAGAGAAAATACCTTTATCAGATGACGCCAAAAATGATATAGAGCAAATGCTTGATTATATTGAAAATATCTTCAATGAAGCCATAAATATTTTGAAAAATGAGGATATAGATACATTTAAAAAAATAAAGAATCTTGAAGATTCTATCGACGAACTTGAGAAAAAATTTCAAAAAAATCACATTAAACGTTTAGAAAAAGGTATATGTAAACCTGAATCAGAGACTATTTTCACCGGTATTATTAGAAATCTGGAAAGAATTGGAGATCACTCTAATAACATCGCTCACGGTATTATCATCAAGAATTATAATGAAATAGAAGTTTAAAACACTCCTAATTATTAAAGAAAAACCTTAAAACAAAGATTAAATACCTTTCCGGATGAAAAATTTATAGTAGATCAAAGCCTAAAAATTCTAGACCCAGCCCTTATTCTTATAAAAATCAAGCCCTAAGTCTAAAGCTTTTTTAACATTATCCAAAACATACTTTTCAGTGCTTCGAATATAAAAACAAGATTTGCCCTTTAAAAGAGATAGAAATTCCGGATCAAATTTTTCGCTTATCTTCGGATTTGCATAGGCAAGCATATAGTAAAAACCAACGTAATCCTTTTGGATGATTAATCCAGCAAAATAGATTTCATTTTTAGACCTGCCTTCAATTTTAACTTTTTTAAAAGAAGTAAGCTCATAACTTCTTTTATCTTTCAGAGCTTTGGAGGGAATTTTGACCGAAAAAGGCGGCGAATATTTCTCCATTATTTTCTTTAATTCATCAAATATCCTATTTAATTCACTTTGAGCCATCATAAAAACTCAACCTATANNAATATTTTCACCGATTAATAGATAACAAATTATAATCATTTAATATTTCTAATTTACAAAGACCAGAGTATTAAATGATTTACATCGCTTCAGCAAATTCAGGCAGATATTTAGCCATCCCTGAAATACCTTGCAGTTTGGACTCGTCAAGTACTAATATCATAAAGGCTTCATCCGGTACATCCCATTCACTTTTTATTCCAAGTTGACTGGCTTTTATAAATCCAAAGCGAGGATAATAATCTGGATGGCCGATAACTATTATAAATGGACACTTTCTATTTTCCAATCTAGAGATTCCAGCTCTGACGAGTTCTGAACCAATACCCTTTTTTTGATGCTCAGGCAAAACAGCCATAGGAGCTAAGCCCATACCATACATATTTCCTTCTTTGTGCTCAATCGTAACTGGACTAAAAAGAATATGGCCAACAACTTGGTTTTCCCTAACAGCTACAAGAGATATAAGATTATTACATTTCTGTCGAAGCTTATTGATAATATTGGCTTCTTCTGTTTGACCAAAAGCCTTAATATTTATTTTGCTGATTACTTCTATATCTTCTGGCTGCTCTTTCCGTATTAAAAACATCTGATTAATTATTTCCTTAAATAGGCCTACTTAAACTTTTAGGAGCTTAAATTCCAAGTAGTCCTTTCATATTTAATCCTAAAATCATATTTTTTTCATCTTGTCTTATCGGAAGCCTTTTTACTCTTTCTATGTTCCTTTTCAAATTGTTTTTGCCATATGGTGTATCTGATCCCATTGTAATTCTTTCTGCTCCAAATCTCTTAATTGCTTTTAAAACTCTTTTGTCTGAAGTAACTTGGTAAGTTGAAATATCAAAATATATTTTTTCTAAATTCTCACTCTGTTTTGTAAATAGCTCCAAGCCAAATAGATGTCCAATAATAACCTTTAAATCCTTACGTTTTCTTTTATAATCAATTAGTTTAGTTACTTCTTTATCAGAAACAAGATGAATAAATATTGGAATTTTTCTTTCTTCTGCCCATTTTGCAGCTATATTGAAATAATCAGAATCAATTGATATTGGATACCAGCACTGGTGTAATTTTAATCCCCTAAATTTCCAATCATCATACTTTTTTTCTAATTCCTCATATATATTTTCTGATTCATCTGTTAGCAAATAGAATTGGATAACCCTATCGGGTAATTTCTTAACCAGATCATGAACATATTCATTTCCTTTTTCAAATTCCAATCTCATATTGGTAATCCTTACAACCATTTTTGTTAATTGGTTAAATACTTTTACAACATTTCTATCAGGAAATAATCTAGAGACATTCGGAAATGGATAGGTCCTTGTACTGCCTAATTCTCCTGGTGCTAAAACCACTTTGCTTGTATCGTTTGAATCCAGGTTTTTTTTAATCTCTTCCGGTTTTAGATAATCACCGCAAGCATGAGCATGTCCATCAATAATCATAATGCCTCAGTTCATTTATTTTATTGAAAAATAGCTCCATGGATTTCAACCAGGTTCTTGAATTTTTCTAATTCTGCTTTAGCTTGCCGGACAATCTTGCCCCGCCTAAAAGGCATAATTATTCTTGGGAAAAGTGAGCTGCTCGTTCCCGACCAATCTAATATCAGTTCGGTTCCATTTGCTATCGGGTTTAAGATTGTCTCCACTCTCCCTTTTAAACCTGCGCCAGAAATGCTTGACATATATCTTCTTCCTGGTTCACATTCCTCAAGTATTTCTTCCATGACATACGAACGGTTTTTTTGTTTATAATGCAAGCGGGCAACTGCCCCAACTTCATCAGCTTTTCCTTTGACAACTTCAAATTTCTTTAGGCCTGTCGTCCAGTGGACCGCATTATCCGGTTCATTTAAAGCTTGGGCGACAATTTTTGGGGGTTGATGAATAATAATACTGATTTTAAATTTTGGCATTTTATTTAGACTTTAATAGGTTTTAAGCTGCAATATCTCTTCGCACAAACCAAAGCGCCCCTAGGATTGTAGCTACCAGCGAAAATCCTAAAAATACATATATAGCTTTTTCATCTATGGTGTTTTTATTCATGGCCGCTGAATAATCGAAATAATAAAAAAATGATATATATTTCAAGTCCGCCAGGCTTTCTTTAAAATTAGCAATAATTTCAACCACATACATTAGCATTAAAATTCCACCGACAGTAAAATTTGCTTTGCTTTTTTCTGAAAAAACTGCTGTTGCCAGCATGGAAAAGCTAAAAATAGCCAAAACTAATAGGAATCCCAAAACGGCAGATGTCGTCCAATTCTTTATTTTATAATCGATATCATGTAGATAAGCTAGGGGTATAATTGCATAAATTGAAACGACAACAAAGATAATCAAGCTGATTATGCCAGCAAAATATTTGCTAAAATAAATCTTCAATCTTGATATCGGTTGGGCTAGAATTGTTTCAATAGTGCCTTTTTCAATCTCACCGGCAATCATCGCTCCACCAAAAGCAATTGCCATAATTATGGCTACTATCGGCCACATCAAACTAAAGTGTTCAACAGCCACCCAGGATTCAACAGTATCTAGGGTAAATTCGGCTGCGTCCATACCCATTGCTGTAAAAACTTCTTCCGGATAAGCTTGTATAAATTTTTCCAACTCCGATTGTCTCTCAGCAAACAATGGATAAATAGCTAGAACCATCCATAACAACCCAACCGCACCTAAAGTGTAAGCAGTTAGCGAAGTCTTTCTATTCTTTATTGTTCTCCAGATTAAGCTTAACATTGTTATTTCCTTTATAGAATTCCAAAAAGACATCTTCCAAAGTTGCGTGGGAGATTTCTAGATCATGGAGATTATAGCCAGCTAGTTTCTTAACAATCGGATTTATGTCTCCGCTGACCGTTAAAATCAAACCACCGGAGAGTTCTTCAATTCTTTCAATCCCATCAAACTTGAAATCTTCTTTTTTAAATTTCGAATCAAACCTCACTGTAACTCTCCGCAAGCGTTTTTCACTAAGTGCACCTACATTTTCAACTCCAACCAGTTTTCCCTCTTTTATAATCCCGACCCGGTTACAGATTCTTTCAACTTCTGGTAGATTGTGAGAAGAAACAAAAATGGTATAACCTTTATTCTGAATTTCATCAAAAATATCATAAAGTTCGTTTTGAAGAAGCGGATCTAGGCCTAGAGTCGGCTCATCCATAACAAGTAGTTCCGGATCATTCATTAGAGCTAGAATCACTCCTAGTTTCTGCCTGTTTCCTGAAGAATAATGTTTAAACTTTCTGGTTGGATCAAAATTAAATCTTCCTAATAGTTCTTTAGCATATTTTGATTTTCCTTTGATGCTCTCGACAAAACTAATATGTTCTTGCCCCGTCCATTTGTCGTAAAGCTGTACATTACCCGGTAGATAACCAATTCTCTTTTTCAAATCTACTGTATTTGTATGGGCGTCTTTTCCAAAAATCTTTATGTTGCCGGCAGTTGGGCGGATAAAATCCATGAAACAGCGGATGGTTGTAGTTTTTCCGGCACCATTTGGGCCCAAGAAACCAAAAACTTCACCCTTTTTTACTTCAAAAGAGATACCGTCAACAGCTTGGATAACTTCTCTTCCTCTAATACCCGTAGATGAATAGTATTTTTTTAAATCTTTGACTTCAATAATATTTTCCATATATACACAATATTAACAGTTTGTTAAAATTAATAAAAGAACATAACATCTTAAATCATCACAGGAAAAATTTTATTAAAGCCAATAGAGACCTTTTAAATAAGGAAACTATAAAAAGTGATTATCAATTATTTTATGGATATTCTCTAAACACTAATTCGGAAGCATTAAATGTAAATTTAACTAAAGCCCCAAGAATAAAGGAACTTTTTTTAATTCAGCCTACTGTCCATCATCAAATATAAATAATTCTTCAATTGTTGTCTTTAAGGTCAATGCCACATCATGGGCTAATTTTAGAGATGGATTATATTTTCCCTTTTCTAAGAATACTATCGTCTCTCTCCTTACCCCAACTTTCTTTGCTAAATCTTCCTGGGTTAAGTCATACCTTGCCCTGAACTCTTTTATCCTTGTCTTTAGCATTATAAATTTACCCCTCTTTTATTTATCCACAAATAGCTGAGCCCAAAAATTATTGACATCCCGAATATCCCAACTCCGATTGCTTGTTGAACATCTCGAAACTGAATTATTCCATAATCCTCAGCAAAACTAATTCCTAATAACCAATAAAGTGAAATTAAGAAAGTTTTATATCCAGCATAGATAAAGATTTTTTTTGTTCTTTCATCTCTAGCCGGAAAACCTTTTTTCACTTCTTCAAATTTTCTTTTCAAAATCACAACAGAAAAAAACATTAGTGCCACTGCGGCTAAAATTGGAAATAACGCTGATAAAATTTCGCCTTTAATAAAAGACGGAATCGCCCATAAAAGCATGACTAAAACTACAAGTCCTGTGACTATTCCTGCAAACATTATGCCAATTAAATCCTTTTTTCTATTTTTCATTATTTTACCTCCTGTTAGATTTATAAAACAAAAAATTATTAATTTCTAACATAATGTTATATTTATCTAACTTTTTTGTCAAGTTTACAAAATATATAGTTTAATGCATAAAATAAAATTGAACTTTTATTCCAGCAACCTCTTATTTTTTAATTTATAAGTTTTTTGTATCTTTATTTTTATTAGAAAAAGAGGGAAATGTAAGCGGGTATAATTAATAATATAGATAGATTATTCATCATTAGGAATAAATAATTAAAAATGATTATTTAATTCCCAAAAGCATTTTGTATATATTGGATATTATTAGTTAATGCGGGTATATAATCTCACCTAAAATAAAAATGAGTATAAAAAGGCCTATTGTTGTGGTCAGAAAAACAAGTACCGATCTTTCCTTATTTTTAATAATACCTATAATGCCGATGATAAATGCTAACACACCTGAGGCTCCCATTAAAATTCCGGGAATAGCCAAAAAAAGATTGTTGAAAAAAGTTTCACCACCACGCTGGCCCATCATAATTAAGGATTGCAATATGATGAACAGAAGAAAAAAAGAAATAATTAAGGCTATTGACAATTTGCCGAGAAGAGTTTTTGCTTTAAAATACACTTTTAATGTCAATCCCCTTATTAATAAATAGATTATATTATAAATAATCAAGATAAAAAATTCTAATCTTCCTCAATTAAATTTAATAAATAATATTGAAGGTAATTATTCCTAAAGATTAGGTTATAAATTTTATTCTGATTTTTTAAAAATGAAAACAATATTGTTATATAAAAAGAGTTATTTGAAAGGGTAAGTTAAAAACAAAAATAATCATATATAAAATTCAAAATATGCTATTTATTACAAGCCTAAAGCAATTTTAATCAAATGTCTTAAAGCTTTTATCTTTTCTATTGTAATGTTTTGTAAATCTGATACTCTTACAAACTTCAAGAGCTAGCTAAATTGCTTAATGTCCCTACGCTGGAAAAAAACGACCGATAATACGATCAAAACCAGGAATACTGCTGCAAGAACCGCAGCATTCCCCCAGTCCAATCCATTATTTAGCGGATCGTAGTTGTCTTGCCTGCGCCATTCGGGCCTAGATATCCAAATATCTCACCAGCCCGTATTTCTATGTCAAGATCAACCAAAGCCTTTACTTTCCCATAGTGTTTAGTTAGACCTTCAGTCTGAATTGTTACCTGATTATTCATCTGATTACCTCCCCAGTTGACTTTCGCCCCATCAATTCATTTAATAAGGAATTATTAAGCATTTGCTATTAGCTTTTAATGGTCTATTTTTAGCTAGTTTCTAGGTGACTTTAATCATAGGTAAAACTTTCGCTTTAGCTAATGTTTAGACTAACTCTTAAAAAGAGTAAAAACAAGTTTAAAATTTTTTTCAAATCAAATATATGAGTGGAATGAAACCCTCAATTTTTCATAGAAATTAAGAGTAACAACAGCTTAGAATGATTGAGATGAATTAATAACTTATCTTAAAGCTAGTCCTAGGTAATATGGCCAGATCACCAATCCTAGAAGTATCTTCCACCATACTAAATTGGCATAGGCTATAGTGAACAACCATCCAATACACCAGATAAAAGCTCCAGAAGCTCCTGTTGCGCTATCTCTTTTTGCCATAATCGGCCTCCTTGTTATTGATTGGCTTTTATATTTAAAACTCCGAATCTCTTTTTATTTCAATCAATATAATATCCGCAATCATAACATTCCCTATCTGTGATACATATATTTCCTCCACATTTAGGGCATCTCCATTTATCTTCTTGTTCCTTAAGCCATTGCTTTGCACCAATCTTTTTTATCCGCATTAAATTTTCAACTAGGCTTATATTATCATCACGAATATGACGTTGATCCAACTGCTGAAGATTGGCGCAAGGGAAATCTTTACATTCATAACAGAACTCTACTTGTCTCTTTCTCACAATTTCACAATCTCTTTTAACCCAAACGCAATTTTTATCTTGTATCCGGCAACCTTTACATCCATGTTTTAGATTCTTTTCTTTTAATAACCCTTTAGCTCTGGCCAGGTAATGACCACAAGTACCACAATAGAATCCACATGGGCCGGCCAAGTTTATTTCTACAAGTTCATTACGATTCATTTTATTCCTCCAATTAATGACATTTTAAATTGCTGAAATTTATTCCTACTAAAAAATTGAAACTATAATTATAAACTTTTTCATAGTATTGCCTCGTTTAAGGAAGGGTTATGAATTTCATATAACATATTATTATATAGAATTTTATTAATAATGCTGTTTTTTTGTTAGTGATGGCAGAATTTTTTTAACACCGAAGTTAAAGTGTTAGGTTAGGCAAAACGATAGGAGGCTGAACTTAGTTTTTAAAAGTAATTTGCCAGGTCACGAGGATTGTTTGAGTCTAAAGACGAGTTCTGCAGTGACCAACAGGAAATTATGTAGTAAAAGCAAGGACAATGACATGTTTAGCATATCTGACATTTGAGCTAGCTGACCCTGATATACATTATTATAAACTCGAGGATAGTGAGAAATTAGCTAACTCTATTTATCGAATTCTCTTCAAAGCCTCATTTTTTTTACATATTAAAAGCGATAAAGAAATATTACAATAAATGAAGCTTAATACAGAAAAGTTCTTCTATTACATACTTCTTTTTGATCAAGAAATGTTATATTTATATATATCTAAGAATAAGTGGTCTTCCTTTTTTATTGTTCTGCTGTCTATTATGTTTATAGCTTTCTTAAAAATAGGTCCATTAGTTACTAATGTGTGATATTCACCATTCTCCCCGCATAAGTCAATACCTCTATCTTCTAAATACTCAATAAAATCTTTGCTCACTTTTTGCCCAATCCATTCTTGACTAATATATTTAGATTGAGCACTGACAATTAAAGCTTCAAAACCAGCTTCAATGAAGTCAGTAAGTATCTTTTTGGCATTCATGCCCCAAAGTGGTTCAACAGCTTCTATCCCTAAGTCTTTGCAGACTCTTTCCACCCATTCCTTATGCTCTTCTAAATAGATATCACCAAAAATCATTCCTTTTATTCCGTTAGGGATCAAGCATTTTACAGCTTCCTTAAATTCTTGCTCATATCCATTATTTGTTGTTTCTTTTTGCATTAGAGGTAAATCCACTGAATCAGCCTGTAAATGTATTAATTTCGCCTCGGTTCCATGAAAACTAACTCTTTTGAATTCTTTAGAAATAAAATTTACAAGAGAAGAAATTCTGTATCCTTTAGCCATGGCTTTATACAAAGCCATACAACTGTCTTTACCTCCACTCCATGAGGCAATATAGCTCATAAAATAATTTTCCTTTANNCAGTATATTATAAATACTATTCTTAAAATTAACAATAAGATCAAGGATGTCATGTTATATAGCAATATCTAGGTGATGCTCTGTTCAGCTAGTTTAACTGATTAATTATAGGCAGCTTATAGATAGAAAATATTCTAGTGTATATTCTTCTTTGATTGTTTCGACACTGTCGAAAACATTCACCTTGTCCACCAGATAAAGATAGACCTTGTATGCCTTATTGTCAGTAAGGTCAGGTTTTGGTTTTCCTTTCGTATCTTTTGGCTCCTTTTGATAATACACTCTTCTTCTTTTTCCTTCGGTAGCTCGGGCGGAGCTTCGCGGCGAGTCTGTTGGATGCTACAATTGGGCGCGCCGAAACCACTGGATCCAGCCTCCCCGGCACCCTCACATCCTAGCAAGGTTGAGCGTCAATGCGATGCTTAGTGCGAGAATCGCAATAGTCAGTATAGTCACGCTGGCCTTGGCGGCTATTGATGCGCCCCCCCTCATTTCCGGCATGCCTTCCTCGGCTTCTTCCTCTGCTGGGGAAGGCGATGTAACCATGCCGTGCTTGAGGTCTCGAGCCACGAGCCACCAATTGACCGGGAACGCGAATACAAAGCCCGCGATGAGAGCGGCTGACATGACGAACCAGAAGCCAGCAGCGAGGGGATTGGCCCCGCCGAGGACATACGGCCTGACGAGGGCCATTGTCGGAACCATTCCTGCCATAAGCAGATTCATTGAGACGAACTCCGGAAGGAACGTCTGTCCGAGCGAGCGCAGGTAGGAACCGCCGGCCATATCACGCATGGCCAACGCCTGGAAGAACACCCAGCCGAAACCGAAGCCGAGAAGGTACTCAAGGACAAGATGGACCGAGGGCTCCAAACGCCAATACT
>JABAOC010043935.1_pt1 | contig 20757 bp, 19 predicted proteins | sample 7062161 | NCBI WGS metagenome assembly JABAOC01 (sample SAMN14538625, study PRJNA623070) | marine sediment metagenome | biome: marine biome [ENVO:00000428]; feature: marine pelagic biome [ENVO:01000023]; material: deep marine sediment [ENVO:00002113] | place: India: Gulf of Khambhat ... | reverse complement strand
GGATAAGAAGTCTGAGCGAAAGGCTCCAGTTTCAAGGCATAGGTTAAGCTGAAAAATGTATCTCGGACGCAAGGTGCATTACGAGATGCGAGAGACGAAATGAAATGTCCCTTTTGTAAGGAAGACCGGGATAAGGTTGTTGATTCGCGTTCGAGCGATGGCGGTAGGGTAATCAGACGTCGTCGGCAATGTCTTGTATGCAGGAGACGTTTTACTACCTACGAGAAGATCGGTGAGGGTTTCAAACTCTATGTCGTAAAGAAGGATAATTCACGGGTTCCTTATGACAGAGACAAGATCGTCGCCGGTTTGCAGAAGGCCTGTTACAAAAGGCCTGTTTCGGCCGAGCAGATTCAGCGAATAGCCGACAAGGCTGAGGAAAATATTTTTCGGAATTTCGATAAGGAAGTTTCATCGGCTTTTGTCGGCGAAAGTGTGATGAAACAATTACGCAGGGTTGACAAGGTGGCATATATTCGCTTTGCGAGTGTGTATCGTGACTTCAGGGATGCGGGCGAATTGCTTAAGGAAGTCAGCAAAGCGATTACCGAAGCTGAGCCGGTTGTTCAGCCGACGCTCTTTGATTAATATTTGGCTTTGACAATATTGAGATTGGGTGAATTTTGCAAGGAGGCATAAGGAAGGTGATACAGACACAACTCAAAGTTATAAAAGCCGATGGCAGTATTGAGGAATACATGCATACTAAAGTCATGGGAACTATCAATAATGCACTCGGCGAGATCGACGAGGCGAATATAGATATTGCGGAACAGTTTGCCGAGGTGGTGACGTTTTTTCTCTACAATCAATACAACCGACGCACCGTCACCAGCGGTGATATTTTTTCCATGATTAAGGTGGTTCTGGCGGCTACCGGTTATGAAGATGCTGCCGTAGCGCTGAGCGAGCATCATTTCGAGCGTAAGCTTAAGCGTTCCAGAATCGAAGTTGTCCCTATCAATGTTCAGGATCTGACCGATGCCGAACTTCTTACCGAAACCGGCGATTCTGCCGGTAGGTCCCGATGGGACAAATCCAGAATCGTTGAGGACCTGATTGCCGGGCACGGTGTTTGCCGGCAGACGGCACGAACGATCGCAGCGATGGTTGAAGAAAAAGTTTTCAACGTGGGAATGACGCTGGTTCCATCCAGCCTGATAAAGCAGCTTGTTCTCGGCGACACCGCCACCGTCCTGCGGGCCCAGCGACAGTTGCAGGCCGTCTAAGCGCAAATATCGTCCAACAGTCTCTTTGTTCGGTCGAGCACTCGCTCCGGTGTTTCGTCTTTGGCGACATCGAGCCAGTGAACGTTTTGGAAGGTTTTGAACCAGGTTCGCTGGCCTTTGGCCAGACGGCGTGTATTTATCTTTATCGACTCGATGGCATCTTCCAGACCCGTCTGTCCGTTTAAATGTTCTATTATCTCTGCGTAGCCGATAGCGCATCGCGCCTGTTTGCTCAGTGGTTTCTCCTCTTCCAGCAGTGATTTGACTTCATCGATAAGGCCGGCCTCAATCATCAATTTCACCCTCCTGTTTATTCGGCTGCTTGTATCGGCTTTTTCTCTACGCAGGCCTATTATCGTCCAGTCGTGCTTTATTTGACGCTGCTCCCACTGTTTCTGGAAGCTTGATATGGGTTTACCTGTAAGCTGATAAACCTCCAAAGCCCGGATGATTCGTTTGGCATCATTGGGATTTATGCGCTCTGCGGCGACAGGATCGATTTTCGTTAACTCACGATGCAGCTTTGCCAAACCTTCGGTCTCGGCCCGTGCTCGCAATTCGGACCGGATCTGCTCATCGGTTCCTGCGCCATCGAAAAGGCCGTAAAGCAGGGCCTTGATATAAAGGGCGGTTCCGCCGACTGCGACGATTTTTTTATTGCAGCTATTTATCCGCTCGATAGCATCTGAAGCGGCGTTAATAAAGGTACCTACGCTAAATGAATCGCTCGGCTCAACTACATCGATTAAATGATACTTAACACGTTGAAAGGCTTCTTTGGGAGGCTTGGCGGTACCGATGTCCATCCGACGATAGACCTTCATCGAGTCGATGCTGATGATTTCAGCTCCGAGATGTTCGGCTACATCGAAGGCCAGCCGACTTTTGCCGGATGCGGTAACACCAAGAATGAGAATCATTTTGTTTCTTTACTATTTGTTCCTTATTGTTTACTATGGGTCAATAATCAGCAATCAACGCTCGGTTGTCAAGGGTGATTGGTTGGAGTGGAATCGAATATGGCGAATAGTGTTTCGACAATGGATTTCAATACTCGACTACGAAGGAAGGCACGGTCGGTGAATTATTCTCTGCGGCGAATATTGGAATCCCAGCAAATAAACAGCGAATTGAAAGAAGCGCTCAAATACACACTTGGCGCTCCGGGCAAACGGGTCCGGTCGGTGCTTGTTCTCTGGTGTTGTGAGCTTGTCAGTGGTAAGGTGAATAGCAATGCCAAGGTTGCCTCATCCGCTATCGAAATGGTGCATACATATTCCCTGATTCATGATGATTTGCCGGCGATGGATAATGACGACTTGAGGCGGGGTCAGCCGACGTGCCATAAGGCCTTTAGCGAAGCTACGGCAATTCTGGCCGGCGATGCTCTTTTGACGCTTGCGTTCGAGATACTGGCAGGAGGTATTGACCAGCCAGCTCTCGCAGTAAGGCTGATCGGCCAGTTGGCGCAAGATGCAGGCGCCACTGGAATGATTGGCGGACAAATGGCTGACTTGAAAGCCCAAGAAAGTGCCGGCACGAAAGAGCTGGTGGAATATATCCATATAAACAAGACAGCGAAGATGTTCCGATGTGCCGCAGCCATGGGAGCTATTTGTGGCGGTGCGACACAAAAGCAGTTTGAGTGTCTAAGTGAATATGGTTTGCACGTTGGCCTGGCGTTTCAGATCGCCGACGATATTCTCGATAAAACTGCATCGAGCGAGCAGTTGGGCAAGACGGCAGGTAAAGACCTCAAAGCCGCCAAGTGCACCTATCCCTCGGTAGTCGGCCTGGATAGGGCAAGAGAAGTGCAGGAAAAACTGACGTCAGAGGCTGTAGCTATGTTGAAGCCGTTCGGGCCAAAAGCCGATACCCTCCGCCAATTTGCCAAAGCCCTGCTGGAAAGAACAAAATAATTTCACAAAGATCAATGCGTCAATGATAATCTTTTATTCTGCAGCGTTCCTTAGCCAGATGTCAAATGCCTCGTCACTTGTATGCCTTGGAACCAGGTTTATAGCGTCTTTAGGACATCCTGCCCTGCAAACGCCGCAGCCAAAACATCGGGTTGGATCAATATAGACCTTGCCGGACGCAGATGAGTAGAACTCTGCTCCGAACTGGCATTGTTTGATACAGGATTTGCATCCCGTGCAAAGATCCGGATCAATTCGGCAGATATACTCAGCCCGGAAGAAATAAGGATCTCCGCGCATCTCTATATATTTCTTATAAGCGCCGCAATCGTGATCGCAGTTGCATAATGCGACAACATATGGAGTGACGCCTGTCCATATCGTGTGCACCAGCCCTTCTTTGTCGTACTGACGCATTATCTTCTTTGCTTCTTCTTTATCCAGTACTTCCAGAGAAGAAGATGCGTCGGGAAACTTACCCAGGATACCCCACTTGTCAATTCCAAGACCGAAACAATACCGTTTGTCGGTCTTACCTGTCGTGAGGAACCGGCATCCGCACGGCATTCGCGTCATAGAGTCCACCATGTCGATTACCTGCTCGACGTCTTCAATAGGTAGAACCTGACCGAAATGTTCGACAAGCCGGCCTTCCATTGTTCTGGTTTCAAACAGCTTGTCCGGCGGTACGTTGAGTACACCTGTGATTGCCGGCATTACAAAGTTCTGCCAGAAACGACTGGTCCACTCGTAGCGTTTTGTGGCTCGGACTGTCTCCTTCTGAGCAGCAGAGAGTTCCTCATGCAGCAATTCTTCAGCGTAATTCTTCATTTGAAGATACCACTTTTTCCCTTCGCCATGTTCGGTGCAAAATTCACACATTGCTTTGTCCTTTTCTCGAATTATATTTTCCCCCGAATAATTCATGTATTCTTTTCCTAATGATGCTGGCAAATTAAACCAAAATCAGAATGTGCGGTCAAAAAAAATGTTGAGCGAGCTAAGTTATATCCAATCGGTTTAATATTGTGGTAAATAGAGGAATACAAACTAACTGCAGTCTCGGATAAGCACGTCTGAAAAGAAGTTGTGTATCAGTGTTGAAATAGTTGGTGTTAAATGGGTGTTGAGTGATTAAGATCTGTTGATTAAGGCGAATCATCAGATGCAAGTTTTTATATAGCAATGACATAGAGGTGTTTGTCTTTTCGAAATGAGTCGAAAATATCTCTTTGCTGCAGAACCTGAATCATCTTCTTGAGGTTGATTATGACCTTAAAAATGGATTCTTATGAAATCATTAAGGAAAAAATCGGGCTCCAACCGATAGAGGGGCATGGTTTAGAGGCTATATTATGAAAGTTCACACTTATATAATAGAAGTTATGTGGTTAATTCTTGCTGCATTGGGCATTTGGGCGTACACCGACAAATTGAGCGTATTAATCCATCATTTGATAATGCAAGAGAGTCTGCAAAAGAAGCCCCCTTTCAACAATAGAATCAGGCCGCCGCCTTTGTTTGGCTGACGTTTTCAATAATCTCTTACTTTTAAACAAATTCATGTTACGAACCAGTGGGCCATGAGAGCAACGCTTATGGCCTTTTTATAAACGGACAGTCCGAGCTAAATATACCAGTCCTGCTCAGAAGGTTCTGGGGATTAATCAATCTTCATAAATCCTTAAAAGGTTGAGCGCTTGGATTCTTCTTCTTTTTCATCCTCAAGACCTTTTGCGAAACTGGAAAATCGGGCAGTTGCCTTTCAGGAAGATCCTTTGGATACCCCGCCTGATACTATAAAGGCCATTGCCTGTGAGCTTTCGATATTTAACGGTTTTACTGACTCTTTGGGAAAGAGCAGAACATTGCCGGCAAAGTTGTACGATTGGGGCAGGTACACAGCAACATAGTCTGAAAGCCCAAGGTTCTCAAGACTGTCTTGTGTTACGAAGCCGACTACCTTTGCGGCTCCTCCAAGTGCGATCGTAACAATAACGGGCTTATTGATACTCTTTTTCTCGCCCGCGAATGCCTCAATCACATCCTTTACAGCCGAATAAAGCAACTTTATTAATGGGAGCCCCGTAAAAAGTCTTTCAATCAGGGCAAATAATTTCCTGCCCAGGAAGTTTGATGCGATAAAACCAATAAAGACGATCAATACAACCGTTAGCAGCAGCCCCATGCCGGGGATCTTGATTCTAAATAAGGCACGAAAGCCAGCATCCAGGCTGGTGAACACCCATACCAGCAAAAAAACAGACAAGGCCATAGGGACGAAAACCAAAAGGCCTTTGATGAAATAATCCACAAGTTTCTTCATCTCATAACTCCGAATAAATTCATTTAAGTGATAAATCGAAAATTTAAGCCGACCATGTTTCTTGCAGGACTTTTATATACGTCCGGCGTAAAAATTAATTCTCGTCTGAGGTTTCCTTTACCAAATTTGTATAACTTATACAACATTTTTGAACGTTTTCTCGGGACAGTTATTCTGTTGCGGTGGATTCCGGTGGTTTTTTAGCTGTTTTTCTTGATTTTTTTTGAGACGTTTTCTGCCCTTTGTACGTTTATAATGCCGATGACAGTTGAAATTAACAAAAGGCAAATACAGAAGCATATGAACTTGAGTTTGAGCGAAAGCGAACATACGAGTCTTATTCAAAGGGCGTGCAGTGACCCTGACGCTTTTGCAAAGCTTTATCTTTTACATTATCAGGATGTGTTCTATTATTGTGTTCGCCGGTTGTTTGATCGTCACAGTGCCGAGGACGTAACCTCAATCGTGTTCTTTAAAGTTATGCATAACTTAGGCTTTTTTGACGGCAGGGCGACTGATTTTCGAAGCTGGCTCTTTCGCATCGCAACTAATGCCGTCAACGATCATCTGCGTAGTGCAAAGCGAAGGGCGCATGTGGTTGAAAAGGCTGTCATCCATACGCGGGCGAAGTCCGTCTTTGTCATCGACTGCGATGAAGAGCTTCTTGAGAAGAAAGCTCTCTTAAAACAAGCTCTATTAAGCTTAAAACCAAAGTACCAGACCGTCATTACGTTGCGTTTTTTCGAGAATATGAAGTTAACCGAGATAGCTGCTTGTCTGGGAAAAAAACCCTCTACAGTGCGCAGTTGGCTCCAGCGTGCTACTGTAAAGCTGCGGAATAAGTTAGATGCCGCTATGAAGAGCAGAGGGGCACAATTATGAACGATAACGAAAAATATATCGAAGAGTTTTTAAAGGATATTCCTTTTGATGCTCCGGACTCCGGGCATTGCGATGAGCTGAAAATGCAGCTCCTGAGCGCTTTTCCAAAACATCGGCTCCAACCGACAATTCAGACTGTTCCAATGCCGAAAATCATTATGAGTAAACGATTCGTCAAATTAGCCATTCCAGCGGTGATAATTGTTGCCGTGCTGATCGGCCTGAACGTCCTTCCCATCAGCGGCGGTGTAGCTCTTGCCGAAGTGCTCGACAAAGTCAGGGGCATCAAAACAGTCTTTTATAGAACAAAAGCCGACATAAAGGGACTGCCCGGCGTACCGTCCGAACAGGTGACTCATATTACTTCGGAAGTAAAGCTTTCGTACGATAAAGGTGTCCGTATCAAATCACGGATACAACTGCCCCAGAGAACTACTGAAAGGGATACATATATTCTGTTCGACAAGCGCATACTCTATGCTTTAATACCTGCCGACAAAGAATATATTGAAATGACCCTGACGGATGAGCTCATGGAAAAAATGGATTCACAAAACGGCGATCCCGTGACATTGCTGAGAGCAATGGCCGATTGTGAGCACATCGATTTGGGTCACGATACCATAAATGGCATCAAGGTCTGGGGGATTGAGGCGACTGATCCTGTGCTGGGCACGAAGGTGGGATCGATGCTAAGCAGCGGGATGTTCGACAATATTGTGGTCAGGCTTTGGGTTGACGTGGAGACAAAACTGCCGGTCAGCCTAACGGCACAAGGCTCTGCCAAAAACGGTGAGATATCAATGGATCTGGTAATTGACGACTTTCGGTGGGATATAGCAATGGATCCGGGTGAGCTTGAGATCGTCATTCCAGAAGATTATGAGCTTCTCGGACAGGCAACCTGGGATGTTACCAACGAGGGAGAAGATGTAGTAGAAGTCCTGGAATTCTTTGCCGAATATGCCGATGGCAGATATCCCAGCAGCCTTTCGACAATGACGGTAGCGAGGGAGATTACTCGTTATTTGCGGCGGAAATTAGCCCCGTCTCTATCTTCCGGAGGTTTGCCAAAGGAGATCATAGCCAAATTAACGAAGCTTGAAAGAGTCGGGCAGATATATGCTGCGCTTGAAAATGAGGGCAAAGACCCCGCCTACTACGGCGACAAGGTCACTGCGGAGTTCTCACACGCGGTGCTGCTGCGATGGAAAATTGGCGATGACAGGTACAGGGTAGTTTTTGGTGATTTGAGCATCAAGAATGTAACCTCCAACGAACTGGCCCAACTCGAAGCTGTGCCACTCAATCCCCGGTCGAAAGCAATCAAGCCGCAGCCGGCTGACGGATTGATTGGTACGCAGATCAATGACCTTGAGTTAAGCTGGATGCCGGGAGCTAATACAACCGGGCATAAAGTATATATGGGAACCAGCTCCGATGCCTTGAAATTGCTTGCCGAGGTAAGCAACTCAATGTCCACAATTGTTCCAGTTCTTAAACGGGGAGTGATTTATTACTGGCGCGTTGATGAAATACAATCGGATGGTTCCGTTATAACCGGAGACGTCTGGAATTTCAGTCCCGGCGGTCTTGTCGGCTTTTGGAAACTCGATGAAGGCTCCGGCGGCACAGCGGCCGATTCGAGCGGTAACGATCTAAATGGTACAATTGTCGGCAATCCGGCCTGGGTCGATGGCTCGGCCGGTTATGCCCTGCAGCTTGATGGCGACGGTGACTATGTGGACCTGGGCAACGATTTGAGCCTGAATATCACCAATCAAATTACAGTGGCGGCATGGATCAAGGTTGACACTTTCGATTGCGAGTGGCAGGCCATCATTACTAAGGGCGACGGTTCCTGGAGGCTGCAAAGAAACGGAACACAAGGCTCGATAGAATTCGCATGTACCGGTGCGTTTGTGCCCAATGCACTTGTCGGCAGTCTGTTCGGGACCGTCAACGTCAACGATGGCCGGTGGCATCACGTAGCCGGCACGTATGACGGCTCCAGGATTTGTCTGTACGTGGATGGCAAACTTGATGTCTTGTCTGAAGCTGTCGGTCCCATCGAAGTCAACGACTACAATGTCTTGATAGGGGCTAACGCCGAGAAACCAAAACGTAATTTCAAGGGCTCAATCGACGATGTTCGTATATATAGCTATGCCCTCAGTGCCGAAGAAGTAAAGGATATTTCTGCCGGACAAAATCCCGCTCCGAAAAAATAGGGACAACGGAGGAGTTCTTTTAGTACTTGCTAAGATTGGGATTGAGTAATTTATGTATCTCCGGCTGGTCGATATTTTCTATTGTGACCAGTGTAGAGCCCGTATCGATCCGCTTTGGCACTTGTTCGCCTTGGATGTGCCCNNTCGCCATCACGCAGGGCTGCAATCATTTTTTCGGAACTGTCAAAGCCGACGAATTTTATCTTGCCGGCGTAACCTGCATTCTGTAATGCGCGGAGAATCCCTAAGGCGGTCGGTTCGGTTGCACAAAAGATACCGTCGATCCGTAAGCCTCCCTCGGTTGCTCCGAATCGAGAGATCAAATTTTCCGCCGCCTGTAACGCGCTTTCCGTAGTCACTCCTGCGTACTGGTTTGAAGTGACAATTTCGATACCCTCGAAGGCCTGAATCGCGTCGAGGAAACCATTCTCACGTTTGGTTGTACTGTCGGAACCTTCCGCGTATCGAAGCACTGCGACGTTACCTTTGCCATCCAGCAGTTTCGCCATGTATTGCCCGGCAAGCTGCCCGGCTTTGAAGTTGTCTGTTGCAACGTAGCTGATATAGTTGTCTCCCTGCAGGCCTGAATCGAAGATAACTACAGGTATCCCGCTTCGCATCGCCTCATCAACCGGCCGACGCAATGCAGCATCATCGAGGGGAGCCAACACGATTCCATCCACCCGGCGCGTGATAATATTTTCCACCACGGAAATCTGAGCTTCGCGGTCGTCCTCCTTGAGTGAACCTTTCCAAAGGATATCGACACATAGTTCCTGACCGGCCATCTCAGCCCCGGCGTGGACCATCTTCCAGAATTCGTGGATTGTCCCTTTCGGAATAACGGCGATTGTCAATCGCTGATTTTCGTTCGGAGTCTCTTTCTTACAGCCTGTCAGAAAGATGCCGATTGTAAAAGCAAGCAATAGGATTGTTTTTGCTCGTGTCATGTTTAATCCCTATAAGGTTTAATCCGAATTCGTGCGTAGCGAAGATTTGGACTGTCGTCGGCAATGCCGAAGATGTCGATGATGTCGGATGGTTTTGAGCCGCCGCGAGGTGTGTTTGTGAAGAAATTACCGAATGGATGCTTCAGCCCGATTCGTTCGAACTTTAATTTGTTTTTGCCTGCTGGCATTTGGGCGAGAAAGTTGCCGGATGTACGTTTTCCATTTTCAAAGCTCGTGCCGGCTGCGATTATGTAAAGCTCTCCTGTGCTATCTATATGAAAGCGGGCGAATGAAGGCTCGAAGCCGTCAGGTCCACAGGGTCTCTCGGCCAGTGTGTGCCGCGATAGAACTTTGCCGTCTTTGACTATAACATGCTCAAGATAGGTCTTCATCGTCTCGCCCGGGAAATACTTATCCCGAATAAATTCGTACTGATACGGCTGCTTAGTATAAAGTAGGTGGGTGGCACCGTTCTCGTCGATGTACATATCGAGATTGCGGATATGTCCACACGTCTTTTCAACGGTATCGATTTCTATAGGGGCACAAAAGCCGGTCGAGCGGATATTGTTGGTGTATGTGTAAAACAGCCGCCGGAAGACATAGTCCCAGTCACGTTTTAGTTTTTCGTGTTTGAGCTTCCTCCATTCAGCCACTGGTTCGACAATATCGCCGATCGCCATCACGTGGGCCGCACAATCTTGCAGGGCTACCTGTGGATAGCAGGCTCTGATGGGAAATGTGATAGTACCTTTTTCGTGCCATCGGCCATTGCTGTCACGGTATGAAACGAATTGTTCACTGGTCCTGGCATTGATGTTCAAAAGCAAAAGCTCGCCGTTTGCCCCGTCGGCAGCAAATCCCCTGTAAGAGTGGTCGGTGAAATAGGTTCCATCCACCCATGACGGTTGGTTTATTTTTGCCGGCGCCGCGGGATCGGCTGGATCGAACTCGAGCACGAGCGGCTTGCACGGTCCATACTTCGTGCCGGCAGGTTCGGTGGAAGGATTGACCGACAGAAAAACAGGCCCTCCTTGAAATACCACCAATGGGCATGGCTCGCGCTGCCGATATTCGTTTTCGGATTTTGCCAGCTTCCAGCCGTCCACCAAACGATGCCACAACTGCCAGCGGGTATTACAGAGCGGCGGAACATTCTCGCCGGTCTCGATGACAGAAAGGTAAACGTTGCCGCTTTGCCTTGCGATAACTGTCGAGCCATAACACCACAAAGGCCCCGCACCATTATTCGCGGGAGTGTACCTGGTGACAATCTCTTCGATCTCAACTGTATAGCGAACGCCTTGCTCTTTGCCATTTGCTTCCGGAGCGAATATTGTGAGAAGACAATAAAAACTACAAATAATTAACCATGGAAACATCGATATTCTTAACCGGTACTTCATAAGTTTTCGGCCTCATATAAAATTGTAGTTAACAATACTCAGTCAACAGGTTGAATCCAAACCCGGCTTCTTGCAGTGATGTGCATATCCAAAGCAATGCACTTGCCTGATTCGGTCGTCCGAAAGGAGATAGGTTTTCCTGAAAAAGCCTCCACGAGTTTATTGGAATTGTCTCTTTCAATATTAACAAGGACGGTGACATTTACCGCCTTATCGTTGAAGTTCTGGATAACGCAACTGCAGGAGCCGGCAGAGTCAAACGGATGATACGTAACGCAACTCGGGCCTTCGAATGCTGTGCTGTCGAATGTCTTGCGAAGGGCTGAGAGAGCCGGGCCATTTATCCCGAGAAGGCATAGTGGTTTGGGACAGAGCAGCACCTCACCAACGGCATCGAAGTCTGCTTGGCTGTAAGTGTGAGTATTGAGAAGGGCGATTTGACCGCGAGGGGTTTCGCTCACTATAAGAAGGGCGAGCTGTTTATCGCCGGACGTGCACACGATATTTCCTGGCAAGGCTTTGCCTTCTATCTGTGATTCCAAGTCGATGTTAATATTTGCATTGCCGGACTTCTGAGTTAGTTGTGCACAAATCGGCTTTGATTGTATATCCGGCCCGACTCCGACCATGCGGGCCAGTTTGTCGCCGTGCGGGGATGCGATGAGTAGATTTGTTGTGAAGATAAGATCAGCGCTTTTTGTTCGGGCTGAATTAATGTGGTCCAGCAGGTCCGGATCGGCGGCTGCCTGGGCTGGCAGAAAGATGACCGGGGAGCTTGTGGGAAACTTATGCACCGGAACCAGGGGAATACCGAGCATGCCCAGGAAGTCCATGATGTACATATCGCCAGCCGGATCGCTGTTCGGCGGCTTATAGGCGGGGATGCCGGTGACGGGATGCTCGCGGACAAATGCCGCCAGGTCTGCAAGCCGGTCGAATTGAGCGACGACTTTCTCGTGATCAGGGTGGCCTGCCATTACATTGCCGAAGTTGAAAAACACCAGCTCTGCGGCGCCGGCCAGGACGCTCATGTAAGCCTGGTCGATGAAGTCGTGCTCTGCGCAGTCGCCGTGGTCGAACCATGCACCGCCGATTTTCTCACCGGCGATGTCCGCGAGCCAGCGATAGTTTACAAATCCCTCGTAAGGCTGTACAAATCCGAACCGTTGAGTATTCCTGCCGCGGGTCTCTGTGCCAACCCAGACCATATCGAACAGCTCCGGCAATGTTTTCGTATCGTAACCGAACAGATGAAACCGGTCGTACCATTGGGGGTACTTAACAATTATAGTGATATCGGGATTGACCTCTTTCGCGGGCCCGATGAAAACAGATTGTGCCAACTCGGTCAGCAGTTCGCGGCGATACTCGCCCCAGGAACGGTCGCCTTTGGCTGCTTTCGATTCGTCGCTGACGTCACCGGTACAAAGAAAATCGTCAATGATGAAGGAATCGAAAACGCCCGCGGCCATGCGGATGACCTTTTCGAGGTCTCGCTGGGTCTTTTTATTCTGCCAGTTGAACCAGCCGAGCGGGCCTTTCTGCCGGACGCCGAAATCGCCGCCGGGAACGGTTGCTATGCCGCCGGCTACCTCGATATTCATATCTTTTAGCCAGTCGCGTGCGAAGGTTAGATGTTCCGGCGAGACGACGTGGCCGCCTCGGTAAACCTCAAGATAGAGCTTCGTGATGCCCATGCCCCTGATGGTCTGCAGGGTCTTTGTACGGACGGTCGGATCGGTCGCGAGCTGCTCGACTTGGCGTGAGGTGGCATAAGTGGCCAAGCGCAAGTTGTTGACACTTGCGACGGCTTTATCATATTGCGTCTGAGCGTCTGAATACCCGGGACAGACCATTACTATCAATGCAATTGTGCCGATCAATACTGCGTGTTTCATAAGTTCATTTACCAGAGGGAATTTTGGTCAGCATGTCTGTTTTTCCCGCTATCAGGTCGGCGATAGCTCGTGTATAGCCGAATCTCTGCAAGAATATCTTCACCACGGCGGTAATCGGTACGGCCAGGAACATCCCGATGATTCCCCAGATTGTCCCGAAGAAAATCAAAGACAGCAGGACAACAACCGGATGGAGATCAAGCGACTCGCCCATCATCTTGGGCTGGAGAATATTGCCGATGACAAACTGGATGATGCCGGGAATTGCCAGGACCAGTATCTTAGAGATCATGCCGAGTTCCGGATCAATCAAGGCTACCGGCAGTGGTAGTATTGTCGCGATGATAGAGCCTATGTTGGGAATAAAATTCAACAGGAACGCCAGGAATCCGAACATCCAGCCGAACTTGACTTTTAGCACGGTCAGCACAAGCCCCACAAGCACACCTGTCAATCCGGAGGTCAGTATCATGGTCAGTACGTACCGCTTGATGCGCGACTCGACTTCCCACCACAAGCTTCCCGGCGAGGCTTTGTATGTGCCCTTTCCGGCGATCATAAAGATCATGAAGATTACCACAAGCAGGCCGTTGGATATCACGCCCATGATACTGCTGGCCGTATCGGTTAGTACTCGCCTGATAGTATTGGTCGGGATGCGAATCAGTGGTTCGGAGGTATCTACGGAAGGATCGTTGGGATCCGTATACCACTCGGGGGGAAGCAGGCCCCGGGTCTTTACAAGTAGTTGCCGGAACTGTTTTTCATAGTCATCCTTGCTTTCTACGATCTGATTTGCCGCCGCTGTAACGAGGAAGGCCCCTAGGATTAGAATCGCACAACCGACGGCGACTGTTGTCAGGATTGCTGTTCTGCGAGGAATACGAAGCAGCTTCATTTGAATGTCGATAGCGGGTATCAGGCAGAGCGTCAGGAAGATAGCAAGGACAAATGGAATCAGCACGGAGGAAAAGAAATATAACGCTGCAGTTATGCCCAGTGCCGTCAGAATCAACAGGCATATCGTTTGGACGCGTTGCTCGTAATTTTCACGGTCTATTGCCATCGAGAAATGATGATAGCTCCTACAGTTCGAAGCTTCAAGCCAAAACTTAACGATTCGGAGTATCTGTTCTCATTGCCGAGATGAACATTTTCTATCTTCAGCACTATAGTAATCTGAGGACTGAAAATATATTAGGTGAATTTATGGAAATACCGCTTATCCTGGGCATCGTAATTATTGCCGGCGGTATTGGGACAATGACCGGCTTTGGAACATCCACTATTATGGTGCCGGTGATGTTGCTTTTTTATCCCGTGCCGCAGACCCTCTTTTTCGTAGGAATCATTCATTTCTTCAGTAATGTCTGGAAACTATTGTTGTTCCGCAAAGGTCTCCAATGGCAGCTGATTCTTAGCTTCGGCGTCCCGGGTATCGCTACGACGTTCCTCGGAGCGTCACTGGTCTTCAATATCCCGGCCATAGTGCTTTCAAGAATCTTAGGCTCGTTTCTTATTATCTACGTCATTTATCTGTTTGCAAGAAGCTCATTCAGAGTCAAGCCGAGTCTTTTATTCGGTGCCTGTGGCGGGGCTCTCTCCGGCTTTTTAGCGGGTATCTTCGGAATCGGCGGTGCAGTACGCGGCCTTTTCTTAACAGCGTTTGATCTACCCAAAGCTGTCTATATTGCTACCGCTGGATCCATCGCCCTGTTCATCGATGCAACCCGTCTGACCACGTATTTTTCAAAAGGAGCCCGACTGCCCTCGCTGCTGCTATACGGACTGCCGTTGTTTATCCCAGCATCATTTTTAGGTGCCGCGATTGCCAAGCGTATCGTTGACAGAATCCCACAGGAATACTTTAGAAAAATTGTTGCTGTCTTTCTGCTTCTTATGGGCATAAAATTACTCCTGCTGCCCGCATGATGCTCTTCTCAGCAATGAATCCGGTAGATAGCTCATTTCTGCTGGGCAAGAAAGGCTTTTTAGGTGACAAATGAGCTGGATTTTGGTATTATAATGATTGGAGCATGTACTATTGAAAACTGTGTTTGTTTGGAAAATAAGTGATGAAAAGATTGTTGTATGTTGTGAGCTCTGGCCTGGGGTTGCTGTTCTTTTTAACGTCTGATGTCTTTGCTGCTGATGGCTTTGGAGAAAATACAACTGGTGGAAAAGGCGGGACCATCGCTGTTGTCGATAACGCCGTAGACTTCAAAGAACTTGTTGAGACTGTGGATGTGTCTTATATCATACGAATCTCAGGTGAGATCGACCTCGGTGCAGTCGGCGGAACGGTCGACATCCACTCAAACAAGACAATTGCGGGCGTGGACCCGAACGCGACGATTACGGGTCAACTCGGCTTCGAAAAAGGCTCTTCCAATATAATTATCGAGCGGCTGAATATCACTAATCCCGGCATCTACGGCGAAGGTGACGGCATCAGCTTAAAGGAAGACATAAAAGACGTGTTCATCACCAAGTGCACTTTCTACGACTGCAAGGACGGCTGTTTGGATATAACCAGGAAGTCCGACTGGATTACCGTCTCATGGTGCAAGTTCTATTTCACCGCCTCGAACAGCAACCAGTCGCGAGTGAGCCTCATAGGCAGTAGCGACAGTGCTACCGAGGATATCGGCAAGTTCCATGTCACCTTCCACCATAATTGGTTCGGCTCGTTTTGCTGGCAGAGGATGCCTTCGGTGCGTTACGGCCGGGTGCACGTCTACAATAACTATTACAATTGCCCGGGCAATCTGTACTGCATTCGCTCGCGCATTCAGGCCGATTGCCTTATTGAGAACAACTACTTCGACAGCGTTAACGACCCGTACTACATTTACGTCCACGAACCCGGCGAAATAAAAGGAAAGATAAGAGCATCCGGCAACGTTTTTGACAACTGCACCGGGCGAGTCGATGACGGCGATGACGATGTCTTTATGCCGTCGTATTCCTACACACTGGACAAAGTGCTGGATGTCCCTACTATGGTTCGATTGGGAGCAGGTGCCGGCGGCGTAGATTCCTTTCCTCACTGGCTCTTCGGTTTTTACGGCGATTTTGACCGTAACGGCACGGTGAATTCCGCCGACCTTTCTCAGCTTGTCGATTATTGGCTTCGAAAAGAAATTGCCGATGCCGACTACAATCAGGACGGCATAGTCAACGGCTTCGAATTCGCAGTCTTTGCCAGCAACTGGCTGCAAACCATTGCATATTAATCCATGAGTTTTTTTCCGATGCCGACAAGTGCTGATCCTTGTGGTGACAAAGTAAAAGCCCCTGCTTTCCACGAAGTTCCAAATCGAAAAGCAGAGGCTCTGTAGAGCTGTAAATAAGTTCGGTTCCCCGTCCTTTTCGGACAGAAATTTTGACAATACTCTTATAGTTATAGTATTCTGCGTCTGCGCAGCCAGCCAACTATACCGACGCCGATACCACCTAACAAAATAGCACCTGGTGCTGGGATGATCTGAGTTGCGATCGTGAAATCATCAGCTCCCCAGTGTCCGCTGGTTGATCTGAAGGTCACTGATGAGAAACCATCTGTATCGACAACGCCGAAGAATTTGTGAGGGCTAAATTCCCCTAATCCGTACGCTCCGACATACTGACCATCAATGTCAACCACAATGCCTGTGGCATCAGTAGTAGCAAACCAACCACCCACGCCGACTAATGGCGTTGTCGCTGCCGAGACGATATCGGGACTACCATAACTATCAAATACGCCATAGGAGCCTGTACGGGCCCACCCTGAACCCGTTCTAAGCAACTCACCGGCATCCCAAGTGATTCCCTGGCTCGTTACGGTACCGGCAAAACCCGAAGGACGGGTTACATCCCAATCGCTGCTTTCGAATCCTTCGCTGATTATAGCATAGCCGCTTACAGCCGCTAGAAAATCAGCTTCATTCGTATATAAAGTCGGTGCGGCCTGAGCACTGACTGCAATAGACAAAAGAACCAGACTAACTGTTATTATCTGTTTCATTCACTCACTCCTTACCATTTTTCTTATATAGACCTTAAATCAGAAGGCCTGACTCTCTACGCATCCGCGTAGCAGCCGCCAGGATTAAAATGCGACTTAGAAGGAATGGTAAAGGCAAATGTGGTTAAAACACAAACACCGTGCCAGGCTCAAAGAGCCGGCCATCAAATGCCTGACATCGCTCCCCTTATTTTCCTGCCGCATCACCTTACTCCAGCTTTTTTCCAAACCTGATAATGCATCAGGCCTTTGCCCAGGAACTGTGGAAAACACAATACGACATATAACTACTAAACCAGTAGGTTTAATAATTATATTTATCTATTTTTACCATATACTCCATAGTTCCGTCAAGAAAAATTTAACGAATGTGTGACATTTTTTGTCACTTTCTTATTATTTGCGAAGAAATACCTATAATAACGCTGTTCTTACGCTAAATCCAAAGAATCGTGTTAAATTGTGCCGGTGAGAACAAATTTCCTGCCATGTGGCTAAGGCAGAGGGCAAATAAACTTCCCATCGAAAAGCCGATCCTGAGCTAAGCGAAGGAATGACAACGTGCCCTTCTTACGTACGCTCTAAGCGTTTGCCAGCGGTTTGGGGTGAAAGGTTTGGGGCCGGTTGGAATTAGCATAGGCTGAGCCGCCCGAAAAACTAAAGCGGTCTTCTACTTCTCTCCGCGAGCATGCAAGCACGATAGACAGGCTCGTCAAGTCGTTGCGAAACGCTACACATCGCACTAATCACGGCGAATTTCTCTGGCGAAGTAACTGGGACGAGTCGGTCGTAATGCAGAAAATTGCGTTGGACATGCTGCGAAGTTTGTTCACAAAAAAGGACAAACATCTGTTCTTCATTATCGATGATACCCAAACCCTCAAACGAGCCAAAAAGATGCAAGCCGTTGGCAAACTCCACCACCACGCCACCGGCAAGTATGGTACCGACCATACCATTTTGAAAGTGTGTTTGTACTACCGTGGCATCACCATTCCATGGGCTTCGTTGTTGTACATCAAGCAAGAGCATGCAGACAAACTGCAAGTTCCATTTTATAAGTTTACTGAGCTGGCGGCCCAGGCAATCAGAGAAGCTGCTTTGCCGGAGAAGTTCAATGTTACCGTTTTGTTTGATGCTTTTTATCTTTTGACCTAACCCGGCGTAGCCGGAACCAAAAAGTTACAAGTTTATTATTTACGCTGCTCGACTTTTCTCCGACAATTGCTCAAACTCAAAATTTTGATACGGAGAATCTGAACTATGCAAAATTTTATCGAGCGGCACGATGCTAAAATCAAAGGCGTCATCTCCTGCTTTGTTAAGTGGGATCTCTTGCCGAGCAATAGTAAAAGTCTCATAGACCTGAAATGTTTTTTCAAATTCGATTTCCCATGGGAGCAGAAAAGGTAAGGAACCAGAAGAGTGTGATCCGGATTAACCAAAGGGGGCGGGTCCGTAGAGAAAATGGTGTCCGTAGCGTCAGCGAACCGTAGCGAGCCGTCAAGGTATGGTAAACCCTCTATAGGAGGAGCAGTGGCACCAGCACCGGGATGCAAATCTATTTCTAAAATGTCACCGACACCCAAAGGGTAGCCAGTGTGGTTGATGGTTTGTGCATTACCGGTGCCAGTAATGGTGATTGGACTGAGGCCGGAAAGTTCGAGGGATACCGATGTCAACGCGCCATGAAAGAAACTAAAATTTCCGCCGTCACCACCTCGCGGTGTTAATACTTCGAAGGTGATCTGTCTGCTGAGAGTGGAGCCCNNTTTTTTCATTTTATCTCTCCTTCCAACGATTCTTTTTCAGTGACAATAAATCGATCAGCGCTGAAAGGACCTCGCGCGTTGGTTCTTCAGGCTGTAAACAGGTAAGATTAAGCGGGCTACAGACGTAGCAAAGAGAAGTGTGGATAAATAGGCAACATCCTGTCGAATTAAAAGAACCAGGCAGTTAATTGTCTAACATCTCCTCCATTTTCTGCCGCGTCACCTTACTCCATCTTTATTCCAAACCTGATCACGCATCAGCCTTTTGCCCAGGAACTGCGGAAAACGCAATACGACTTTGAACTATTGAACAGTAGACTTAATAGCCCTATTTGTCTATTTTCGCCATATACTCAGCAGTGTGTTCAAGAAGAATATGCTGATTTTTCAAGATTTTTTGCTTTCTTATCAGTGATCGGCGATCGGTATAACCGATGGAACGAATCATTCCGCCTCCGGCATTAAACTGTCTATCCTGGCAGTGATTTTTCTTATGGGCGTAGATACCGCTGAAAAGAGTATAAAACCCTCCGCAAAGGCCTCCGCCAGAAAAACAGCAAATTTCAAAAATAAACCTCTACAACCTATGTTCTGAGATTGAGCAGTTTTGGGATTGCTCACACTTTCATTGCCGCGACGAGCTGCCGGGTTTGTGGCGATTGGTTTTGGTGGGCCTGCTTGAAGGCGGCGGTCTGTGCCTGGTTCTGTTTTTTGAATTGTTCGTTGCCGGCAATGATTTCTTTTAAGGCGTTGGATTTACCTCTGGCATCTTTTAAGAAGCGGACGGCTCGCGTACCATAAACGCCACCCAGGAGGGCACAGATTCCAATGCCCATATCCAGCATCGAATCGGCGACCTGCCAAGCATCCGGCCGCTCGGCACTTTCCTGCAACGCTGCTGCGGCAAGCTGGAAGTTCGATTCGGCGAGAATATCCTCGGCAGTCTCAGCTTGTGGAAATTCTTTCGGCAGGCCGCAATATGCACTGAACGCCCGACTCTGCACTTCGCCGAGTTGCGTTAGTGCTTGCAGCGTTGGTGATGTATCTTCGGCCCTGGCCGTCTCTGCGGTGACAATCGCCGTGCGGTTATGCAGCCAGGCGTTCTGCTTCTGAGCCTCTGTAGGTGCGAAACGAAGACTGTCGCATCCTGCCAGCGAAAGGGACATAAATGCAAAGATTAAGGCTACGGTTTTGACCCACTTTGCTTTGTTAGATTTTTCTTTCATCGTTTCTCTCCTTTGTTTTTGGTTGACTTGAATGGTTTTCAGTTATAATGCTAATTATCAGATATTTTGATTTCCTGGATCTGAAAAAATATTTATTTATGGATACGGCGAGAACATTTGAACCGAAAACGATACTGCTATGGCGACAAGTGGCGGATGATTCCGAGGCCCGGCGAATATTGAAATTTTTCCCATCTGCTCAAGTACGGTTAATAGACCGGCAACGTTTTGATTTCTCGCATGATATGTCACCTCCTCAGGCGTTGCTTGCTGGCAAGAGGACTCTGATGATCGGTCGGACTTCGTCTTTTGTGGGACATTTCGATGGCCAGCTCGGCCCGAGTGTACGCTGCTGTCCCTATTACAAGCTTGTGCCGATCTCAAATGGATGCCCATACTTTTGCACATATTGCTACTTGGCGTTTGTCTATCGCAATTATGCTCCTTTCATCAAAATCAATATCAACTACGACACAATGTTCAAGCAGATTCGAAAGGTCCTTGTGGCTACCAGCGGCAAAGTCAGCTTCAATATGGGCGAGATGCTTGATAGTCTCGCGCTCGACCACATCACGAATCTCACAACGATGCTGGTTCCGTTTTTTGCCGGATTGTCACGCGGTTTTCTGATGCTGCTTACCAAGAGTAGCAATATCGACAACCTGCTTGCCGTCGAGCCTAATAACCAAATAGTCGTATCCTGGAGCCTGAACAGCCGGCGGATGATCGAGCAGCATGAGATTGGCACAGCAGGTCTTTCCGATCGTATCGATGCGGCCAGGAAATGCCAACAGCACGGCTATCGGATACGGTTTCGCATCGATCCGGGTATCCTCTATCCGGACTGGCGAGCGGATTATGCTGATTTAGTTGAGAAAATTTTAACCATCGTAAAACCTGAAAACATTA
>JABAOC010001553.1_pt10 | contig 20761 bp, 17 predicted proteins | sample 7062161 | NCBI WGS metagenome assembly JABAOC01 (sample SAMN14538625, study PRJNA623070) | marine sediment metagenome | biome: marine biome [ENVO:00000428]; feature: marine pelagic biome [ENVO:01000023]; material: deep marine sediment [ENVO:00002113] | place: India: Gulf of Khambhat ... | reverse complement strand
AATCTCCCGGAGATTGCAGGGGGCCCTAAGGGCACTCGGGGTCCAGGTGATGACGAAGACAGCCGTCAAATCCCTGGAAAAGCAGTATCCAGGAGGCACAGTCCGGTTGGTCACGGAAAACAAGAACCAAATTGACGCTGATTATTGCCTTCTCGCCATGGGAAGAAAGCTCAACACAGCAGATATCGGTCTCGAGAATGTGGGGATAGAGTTCTCAGCAAAGGGCATCATGGTCAACGAGCGGATGGAGACCAACATCAAGACCGTCTATGCTGTCGGGGACGTCACGGGGAAAATCCTTTTGGCTCATGTGGCCAGCGAACAGGGGAGCGTGGCTGCTGAAAACATCATGGGGACTGATTCGAAAATGAGCTACCATGCTATACCCAATTTTATCTACACAGACCCGGAGATCGGCAGTGTGGGCATGACAGAGCAAGAGGCGAAAGACAGGGGCATGGACGTGATGACAAGTAAAGCGACCTTCAAGACCAATGCCATGGCCCATGCCATAGGAGATACAACGGGTTTTGTCAAGGCAATCATCGACCGGGAGACGAGGAAGGTTCTTGGTGTCCATATTCTTGGACCTCATGCGACGGATTTGCTCTCAGAAGCCGTGACATTGGTCAAGATGGGGATGACTGTGGAAGACGTCAAAGAGGTCGTGCATCCCCATCCGACCCTTTCTGAGGCAATAAGAGAAGCTGTACTGGCATGCGTCGACCAGGCGGTCCATGGTTGACGGAGATAAGATGGATCTGAGAAAAGCGTGAGAGAGGTCTCATTCTCTAAGAAACGGAGGTAATTTGCTATGTCTGGTCAGGGAAGAGTGAAGGTCGGAATTATTGGGTCGCAGTTTGCGGCAGATATTCATGCCGACTCATTTAGAATGATGCCTGATGAAGCAGAGGTGGTTGCCATCGCTTCACCCACACCAGGCAACGCCGAAAAGTTAGCAAAAAAACACAATATCCCGCGGTTTTTTACGGACTACAGGGAGATGCTCTCTGAAAAAGACATCGAGATGGTGACGATTACGGCCCCGAATGATCTGCATGCACAGATGACGGTCGATATCGCCAATGCCGGCAGGCACGTGGTCTGTGAAAAACCGTTGTGCATGACTTTGGAAGAGGCAGATTTGATGATCGAAACGTGCAAGAAAAAGGGCGTTCTCCTGATGTATGCCGAAGAGTTGTTTTTTGCACCGAAGTATGTGAAGGCCAAAGAGATGACTGATCAGGGCGCCTTCGGAAAGGTATACATGGTTAAGCAGTCTGAGAAGCACTTTGGCCCCCATGCGCCTTGGTTCTGGGATGTCGAGCGCTCTGGTGGTGGCGTGTTCATGGACATGGGGTGTCACGGCATCGCCTTTTGCTACTGGTTTCTGGGCCGGCCGAAAATCAAGACCGTCTACTGCCATATGAATACCTATGTTCATGGCGATCAGACAAAAGGTGAAGACAACTCAATCTGCATACTCGAATTTGAAAACGGCGCGATCGGGGTTGTCGAGGACAGCTGGGCACGCCGGGGGGGCATGTCAGATAGCATTGAAATATACGGTGAGGGCGGTGTTAGTTACGCCGATCTACTTATGGGAAATGCCCTTCCGACCTATAGTGAATATGGCTACGGCTATGCGGTAGAAAAGGCACCGACAACAAAGGGGTGGACTTACCCCGTTTTCGAAGAGCTCTGGAACTATGGTTTTCCCCAGGAGTTGCGTCATTTTGCCCGCTGCGTGCGGGGTAAAGATGAACCACAGACGACCGGGGAAGACGGCCGATTGGTTCAGGAGGTGCTGTATGCTGGCTACCATTCGGCAGCAATCGGACGGAAGGTTGAACTGCCATTTCAACCGGAAGGTGTCAAAAAACCCATCGACCTGTGGTTGAAGGGAAAGTCTTAATGGCCCATGTTGATGTAGGGGTTCTATCTGACAAGGAAATACAGGCGATACATGATGCGACGCTGAGTATCCTCCGCGATACGGGCATCATAATCCATCACGATGAAGTGCTGAAACTCCTGGATGAAGCCGGCGCACAGGTAAACCATCAAACCAGAATAGTACGCCTCTCCGAAAAAATAATCATGGACTGCATCGAAGGTGCCGGCAAAAGGTACATACTGTATGGTCGTGATCACAATCTCTCAGCCCGTTTGGGCTATGGAGACCCCGTTCTCATGTCAAGCCCCGGCCAGTTCGGCTGGGTAGATGATGCGACCGGCCAGCTTCGTCGAGCCACGGTCCAGAATACGCGTGATGCTATTCGCCTGGGCGATGCCTTAAAGAATATCACCATCGTGGGAGCGATGGCCCAGCCTGCTGAGGTACCTGAATCGTACCGGGATGTCTTTCTGACAGCCGAACTGGTCAAAGGCACGGGCAAGCCGACACGGACGTGGGTGTATGACGGGAAGACGGCACGCTCCGTTCTCGATATCTACCGCACCGTTGCCGGTGGGGATGCTGCACTGAGGAAGCATCCGATGGCCGAGGCGTTCCTTGAACCAATAAGTCCGCTCCAGCTACCGGAAAAGGGATTGGATGTGCTGATCGAGTTTGTCAAGGCTGGCCAACCTGTCAGTATCGGTCCTATGGCGATGACATCAGGAACGGCCCCTGGCACGCTCGCCGGCACCTTGGCTCAGGAAAATGCTGAGATCCTGGCAGGGATTGTCGTCACCCAGGTATTGGCCCCCGGCACACCGGTCACGTACGGCGGCATCCCTCACATCATGGACCCACAAACGAGTATCTGTTCATTTGGATCACCCGAACAGGCGCTCATGGCTGTGGCTATGGTCCAGATGGGACGGTTCTATGGTTTCCCCGTGTACATAAACGTGGGGCTTACCGACGCAAAGGTCCTCGACGTTCAGGCAGGGATTGAGAAGGGAACGACCATGATACTGGGTGCTCTGGCAGGTGCGGATACATTCGGCCATGCCGGCATATGTGGAGCGGATCATGGTGCAAGCCTCGTATGGCTGACCCTTGACAATGAGCTGATGCACTATGTCAAACGAATCGTAAGGGGCTTCGAGGTTACCGACGATACCCTGGCTATCGATGTGGTGAATGCCGTTGGCCCAAGAGGTGGTTATCTTGCGGAGGACCATACGGTTAGGCACTTCCGCAATGAGCTCTGGCTGCCCGGTTCAGTCTGGACGAGAGATACGTGGGAACTCTGGAGTGACAAAGGCCGGCAATCCATGGCAGATCAACTTCAGAACGAGGTTGAGCACATTCTGGCCGCTCATCATGTTCCGCCTTTGGAGAAAAGACTAGCGAAAGAAGTCGACCTTATCGTCGAATGCGCCAGACACGAATTGGGCTGACACCCACCTCGGGGGGGCTTGTAGAAGATAAGCGCCTTCAACTGTCTGAGCGCGAAGGGCGAGTTTTGACAAGAAGTGGCCCGTCAGGGTTCAGGCGCCTGGAGCGAGCCTTAGATTTATCAAAAAACCTTTGGGAAAAGCGAAAAGGGTTTGGGGCACTTCGTCAATCCAGGAATGATTTTAATTTCAGCTACTTGTGCAATTACACAGTTGATTTCTAAGGAAACTCCAGGGCTTATCCGATTGACAGCCAAATCCGTTCGTGCTATTTTGGTCGAGGTTTCCCAAGTGCACTCGATTCATTTAACTCTTTGATTTCTTAATCAAACTCGGCAAAATCAGCGAGACATACGATGAGTATAGCGAAGACAGCGAAAAAAGGGGTTACCGTTTACAACCGCCAAAAAGCGGGCGAGGGGTATACGTTATTCAGCACCTATAATCACGATGTTTGGCTCATTGATATGGAGGGGTGTATTGTAAACCGCTGGCGTATGCCGTACACGCCTGGAGCGCATCAGTGGTTGCTGCCCAACGGGAATCTGCTCTTTGCTGGGATGGTCAAGACGCATGAGGAACTGGGACTCCCAATCGAGATGGCCGGGATTGGTGGCATCATTTTGGAGGTGGATTGGGATTCGAACCTGGTTTGGAAGGCTGAGGCACCCTATCAGGCCCATGATCTCATGCCCATGGAAAACGGCCATGTCATGTACGCGGCATACCATCCGGATGGTATACTGCCCGATGAAATCGCCGCCAAGGTAAAAGGGGGACGCCCGGGGACTGAGTTCAAGGGACAGATATGGGGTGATGTTGTTCGTGAAATTGATCGAGACTGCAAGATCGTGTGGGACTGGAAGGTATATGAGCATCTGGACCCTGAGATAGACAGCATAGAACCACTCGACAATCGGAACATATGGGGCTACATCAATTCACTCTGGAGATGCCGTGATGGAAGTCTCCTCATGAGCCTGCGTGGTTCTTGTGAAGGGATCAGAGTTGATTATGAAACCGGCGAGGTCATAGCGAGATACGGAAAGGGCAAGGTTTTCCATCAGCATGACATCCGGGAGCTTGATAATGGGAATATTATGATTTTTGACAACGGATGTCAGCGCCACGAATATAAGCCCAGTTACTCCCGGGTCATTGAGATCGACCCAAAGACGGATGAGATCGTGTGGGAATATAAGGCGCCGTTTCTCCCTGACTTTTACTCCTGCGTGTGCTGCGGGAGCGAGCGGTTACCCAATGGAAACACCGTGATATGTGAGTCGTGGCACGGGAGGATATTTGAAGTCACGCACGATGGGGAACTGGTGTGGGAGTATGTCAGCCCCTTCGTGGGGTCTATCGTGGGGATGAATACAACCATGATGTGGCGAGCGCACCGTTACCCACCAGACTATCCTGGACTGAAGGGGAAAGAGCTAGATCCCAAGAGATTTCCCTGGGAAAATCGAGTTTTCGGTCCTGGTTCCTTTAACCAGTATTTTAGGTCGGTGATGTTTTAGTCGGCCTATTCCGGGGCGAATACTTGAGTGGGTAGAAAGGGCAAGATTCGATGAGCTTTGCACGAACGAGTATCAAAGGGCTGGTCTTCTGCGACTCCAGGAGAGCATACAGAGGTTTGACATTGTTCACCCCAGTTGAGGGAAAAGGAGTCTGGTTGATTGACATGTTCGGGGGGATAGTGAATCAATGGGAGATGTCGTATGAACCCGGGTGTTATGGGGAGCTACTGCCTAACGGGAACCTGCTTTACGCGGGCAGGCTTGGCAATGGACCGCTTACAGACATAGAAGGAGCTGGCGGTATTCTATTGGAAGTAGATTGGGCTGGTAAAACGGTGTGGGAATACAAGGATGAGTACCTCCATCATGCCTTCTATCGCATGAAGAATGGCAATACTTTGGTTCTAAAATGGGTGGAAGTGCCAAAGGAAACTGCAGAAAAGGTCAAGGGGGGTGATCCGGGGAGTGAGCGGAAAGGCGTGATGTGGGGGGAAGCGATTCTGGAGATCCGGCCAAATGGGAAGACAGCGTGGGAGTGGTTTGCCCACGAGCATCTGGGGCCCCAGGAGATTCTGCGCTGCCCAATATGTCCACGTGATACTTGGCTTCACGCCAATGCGTGTATTGAACTGCCAGATGGAAATATTTTAGCGAGTTTTGCGAAGATCAATACGGTAGCCATCATAGACAAGAAGACAGGAGATATCAAGTGGCATTGGGGTTCGACAGGAGAGTTGGCCCATCCGCATTCACCGACGATGCTGGAAAATGGGAATGTACTGATATTTGACAACGGGTTTCATCCGAACGGGATGGCACAAAACTACTCCCGACTCTTGGAGGTAGACCCGAGCAGCGATGAGATGGTGTGGTCATATGATGGACCAAACGATGGCGATATGAAGCAGCTCATCTACTCCTCCATGTACTCGAACTGCCAGAGACTACCGAATGGGAACACCCTGGGTTGTGAAGGGACAACGGGGAGGATCTTTGAGGTGACGATGGGGGGTGATCTGGTCTGGGAGTTCGTCAACTATTTACCTCGATGGGACACATCACCCACCAGATCGAGGTCCTACCCAGTCTATTCAGCGTACAGGTATGGGGTGGATTACCCAGGTCTGAGGGTTCTCAAATGAGGGCCTGTTGAGACAATAACAAAGGAGATGATGCCTATGATAGTGCTTTAGTAAGGATAGGTTTGGTCAATGTGAGCATTTTCTCGAGGGTGAAACATCAGAGGCCAGCGATGTTTCGCAAGAGATTTGAAGGAGGGACGAAATGAAGAGCAAATCAATAGTTTCTCTCATCTTGGTTTTGGCTTTCTGTTCTCTAACACTTGGGCTGTCTCCCAGAAGTGCTGAAGCAGGGGCCGTTGAGATAGAAACCTTGGTCTTGCACTTCCAGAATAACGATGTTTTTGCTCCGCACAGTGTTGGCATAAAGAAAGGGTGGTTCAAAGAGGCCGGTTTCAAGAAAATTGAGTGGAAAAGCTTCACAGCAGGTGCGCTGGCAGGTGAGGCCCTGATTGGGGGTGAGATTCATGTCTGGAATCCTGGAAACCTGCCGGTAATCAGCATGCGCCATAACGGCGTACCGGTTGTCATTGCAGGCGTATTGACCGTCTGCCCTGCTGAGTTTCTATTTGTTCGTAATGATGCGGGCGTCAAGAAGCCGGAGGATCTGTACAATATCCGGATCGGTCTTCTCGCCGGATCCACACAGACTGGCGTGATGGAGAACCTGGCACTTCACTACGGATTGGATCCGAGCAAGTTTGAGATCGTCAACTTGCCGCCCCCTGAACAGGTGACTTCTCTACTCAACAACGACATCCAGGCATCGCCTCTATTTCCTCCCTTCCCCTATGATCCAAAGGTCAGGAAGATCGCGACCTACATGTTCGATAGCTTGAAATTCTCTCACACAAACGTGCCTATTGTATTCACGGAGAGTTTCATCCGGAAAAATCCGAACGCTGCGAAGGCGATATTGCAAGTACTGCTCCGGGGCCAGGAGTACTGTGACAATCCTGCCAATAAGGAAGAGGTGATGAAGATTCACCAGGAGTTCACAGAACAGCCCATGGAGATCATCGAGATGGGGTGGGAGCCCTATTGGGGGCATCCGGATTTGCCCAACGGGCCGATTAACCAGAGATTCGTGGATGACATGCAGAACTATACGGACTTCCTGCATCGCCATGGACGGATAAAGAAACCGATGCACCCCCTTGACTACACCTTCACCCGATTCTTGGAAGAAATAAAGCCTGAGCTTGTTCAAATAAAGGGAAGGTGGACACCTTAATTTTCTGCCCCTAGGAAATGTGTCTCAGAAATGCCAGGACATGGGTTGTCCTGGCATTTCTGAGACGGTTAATCGTCTGTAAGATCGAGGTTCCGAGTCCGTATCTTGTGGGTCCCTCGGTTGTTATTCCCTTTTTTGGATGCCAACGAGAGACGATCTTGGGCAAAGGTGAATGAGCACTCAGGATTTTGACATAAAAGTCGTTGTCAAGAAGGTAACGAAACAGTTTGCCAGTGAGGATCCTGATGTTGGGCTTGCTCTTGAGGATGTAAACTTCAGTGTACACACCAACGAATTTGTAACCATTGTCGGTCGGAGCGGATGCGGGAAGTCCACCATGCTCAACATCGTTGCTGGCCTCTTAACCCCAACCGAGGGGGAGGTGCTCATTAACGGACGACCGATAGACGGGCCTGGACTCGATCGGGGCATGGTCTTCCAACATTCCGGCCTCTTCCCCTGGTTGACTGCGATTGAAAACATCGAGTTTGGACCCCGGAATATCGGAACTTCCAAGGCTGAACGGCACGCTCTAGGGCAGGGACTGATTGAACTCGTTCGCCTGAAGGGTTTCGAGAACAAATATCCTCGAGAACTATCAGGTGGCATGCAACAGCGGGTGGCGATTGCGCGTGCCATGGCTATGGATCCGGAGATTCTACTGATGGATGAGCCTTTCGGGGCACTCGATCAGTTGACGAGAGAAGATATGCAGCGCGAACTTCTCCGTATCTGGGAAACCCGCAAAAAGACGGTTCTCTTCGTTACCCATGGGATCATCGAGGCAATCTACCTTTCCGATAGAATTCTTGTTTTCAATCCCAAGCCCGGTTTTGTCAGGAAGGAATTTGTCGTTGATTTGCTCCGTCCCCGTCAGAAATCCTCTCCAGATTTTATGCAATACTATGAAGAGATTTACGATGCGATCCACTAGACACGCAAGAGAAGGGCAAATCTTCGGTCTACCCGAGTATGCGGTCAAAATCATCACCGTTGTTGTGCTCGTCCTCCTATGGGAATTCCTGTCCCAAACAGGTTACATAAATCCCCTGCATTTACCAAGACCGTCCACACTGCTCTCTACGCTCTGGGAACTCATGATCGTGGGCTATCCTACGGGCATCACAGTATGGATTCACATCAAGGCGACAGTATGGCGTATTCTTCAGGGCTATTTCCTCGCGGCCGCTCTGGCTATCCCCATGGGGCTGATCATTGGAAGAAGCTATCTCCTCGATCGGGCATCAAATTCCATCATTACCTTTGCTCGCTCTGTTGCGACGATTAGCCTCTTACCCCTTGCGATTGCGTGGTTCGGTGTCGGTGAGGTTTCGAGAGTTCTCCTGATTGCCTACGGGTGCTATTGGGCGATCCTGACCAATACCATACAAGGGGTTAAGCAGGTGGACACGAACTTCATCAATGCTGGGAAGATGTTGGGTGCCAGCCGCAGCCAGCTCTTTTTTCGGATCATCCTTCCAGCAACATTACCACGGATTTTTGCTGGAATGAAGATCGCCCTTGGCGTCGGGTTCATGGTGATCGTTGCCGTGGAGATGGTCGGCACGATTGAAGGCCTCGGGGCGCTGATTCAGCAGGCGCGGTTTTACTACAGCAGCAATATTGCGATTGATGGCATGATTTTCATCGGCATATTCGGCTTGCTGATCTCAATTGTCTTGGATTCGCTTGAAGGAATTCTGCTCCCCTGGGCCGTCGGCCTGGAGGAGGTTGAACGATGAGCGACAGGACTTTTGGAGGGGGACTTTGGGCATCGTGGGCTGGGTTTATCACACTCCTTCTCGTCTGGCAGATCATTTCCGTGACAAAGCTCATCAATCCAGCCATTTTTCCCGGGCCTGCGGGAGTTGTCGAAGCAGCCGTGAGAGATGTTCCCCTTAACCGGTTGCTCCAGCACATTGGGATCAGCTTATTTCGGGTTGCTACGGGTTTTTCAATTGGTGCCGCAGCCGGCATTATGATTGGAATTGCGTCGGGCTGGTATTATCGGTTGGGCAGTATTCTCAGAACTCCCATTGAACTTATCCGTCCTATTCCTCCCCTGGCGTGGATTCCAATAGCCATCATCTGGTTGGGTCTTGGCGAGCCGTCAAAGGTGCTCATTATCTTTCTCGGTGCTTTCTTCCCGGTTGTTACCAATACTTACAAGGGGATGGTCAATATCGATCCCAACGTCATTAGAGCAGCTCAGATCTTGGGTCTGAAGGGCAGACAGCTGTTGTTGCGCGTAGCCGTTCCAGCTTCTCTTCCAGACATTGCCACAGGAATGCGCATTGGGTGGAGCTACAGTTTCGGCTGTATGGTCGCAGCAGAGCTCATTGCAGCGAAAAGTGGCCTGGGTTATCTCATTATGAATGCGCGCCAGACTGGCCAGGTTGCCGTGATTGTTTATGGTGTGATTCTCATCGGTGTGATCAATCTTGTGACCGATTTTCTCATACAGGAAGTTGTCATCAAGCGAAAGCTCAGGTGGCAATACTCAGCAGCATCTTAACTCTTGTTGCGAAAACAGAGCCTTGAGTGGAGCCATTTAACCTCACGGTAAATGAATCAGGAGTGATTGTGAATGAGCATCGCGAAGACAGCAAAAAAAGGGGTCACCTTTTGTAATCCGAATCAAATCAATGAAGGCTATACCCTGTTCAGTACATACAATTATGATGTATGGCTAATTGACATGGAGGGTTACATTGTCAATCGGTGGAGAACGCCTTATACACCCGGAGCACATCAGTGGCTCTTGCCCAATGGAAATTTGCTATTCGCAGGCATGATCAAGAGTCACGAAGAGATGGGACTTCCTGTGGAGATGTCAGCCATCGGGGGTGTGCTTCTAGAGTTTGATTGGGATTCGAATCTGGTCTGGAAGGCGACGGTACCGTATCAGAATCACGACATCAGACCCCTGGAGAACGGTCATGTTCTCTATCACTCATACAATCCAGATGGCATATTGCCGCACCATATTGCAGTGAGAATGAAAGGAGGCCGCTCAGGAACGGAATTCGAGGGGAAAGTCTGGGGGGATATGGTTCACGAAATCGACCGGGAGGGTCGGACGGTGTGGGAGTGGAAGGCCTGTGAGCACCTTGATCCCGAAATCGATGCATCTTGTGTTTTGGAGAACCGCACCTTATGGCCATACATAAATTCGCTCTGGATCTGCCAGGACGGAAACGTACTAATGAGCCTGCGGGCTCCCAATGAGGCCATTAAAGTCAGTTATGAGACTGGTGATGTTGTCGCACGGTATGGAAAAGGAAAGATCACCCATGGCCACGATGCCCGAGAACTTGATAACGGGAATATATTGCTTTTCGACAACGGGAGTCATCGCCATGAATACCTGCCCAATTACTCCCGAGTGGTCGAGATTGATCCGGACACAGATGAGATCGTCTGGGAGTACAAGGCTTCATATCCACCCGACTTCTATTCACCGGTGTGTGGTGGCTGTGAACGGTTGCCCAATGGCAATACGGTGATATGTGACTCATGGAATGGGAGAATCTTCGAGGTGACTCACGAAGGCGAACTGGTGTGGGAATACATGAGTCCATTTGTCGGATCGATAGTCGGGATGAATACGACGATGATGTGGCGTGCACACCGTTACGAATCAGATTCTCCCGCACTTAAAGGGAGAGATTTGGATCGAAAGAAGTTTCCTCGGGAGAATCGGATGTTTGGGCCTGATTCCTTTAATAACCGATTCATCCCCTCCATGTTCTAATTGGCTTGTCCGAGTTGTAAGGGTGACGAATGAATGTGGTCCTATTAACAGTCGATGCGTTAAGAAAAGATGCCCTCGGGTGCTACGGCAGTCCGGATGGTCTGAGCCCGTTCATCGATTCGATTCAGCATCGTTGCATCAGATTCACCAAGGCTCATTCGACAGGTCCTTATACTCAAGCGGCTTTTCCTGGTATCCTGTCCTCTTCTTATTACCTGGAATATGGAAGGGAGGAAAGCCTCTCTGAAAAGAGAGTCTTGATATCTGAAGTCCTAGAGAAGGCAAACAATATCACGGCCGGATTTCATTCCAATCCTTATCTCAGTGAGGATTTTGGCTGGGACAGGGGCTGGGACGTCTTCTATGATTCTATAGACGATGACGTTGATGATATGACGCCCTATATAAGAGGAGAGGAAATCAATCGTAAGGTAGCTACGTGGCTCTCCTCCTATACTGAAACAGGCAAGTGTAAGCCATTTTTTCTCTGGCTACACTACATGGATATTCATGAGCCATACGTTCCAGAGCGGAAATATATTGATGTCGTGGATTCGTCCATTGGCTTGGACGAAGAAGAGATGTTCAGGCTATTTAATGACGTCGTATTGAACCGTGACGTTTCAGACAAACGTGTCGTGGAGATCTTGAAGAAGCTGTATCATGCGCATGTTCGACAAGTCGATGATGTGGTTAGGGAGTTATTCGGAATCTTGGAAGAAAAGGGCGTTCTGAGGCATTGTGTCGTCATCATTGCCTCAGACCACGGCGATGAGTTTGGTGAACACGGGGGGATTTCCCACGACGGGAAGATGTATTCAGAGTTAATCAACGTGCCGTTGATGATCTATGAACCCGAAAGAGAAGAGGGTCTCGTCTGTCACACCCTGGTCTCCACACTCGACATCCCTCCGACCATTGCTCATCTCTTTGGCCTCGATCCTGTAGAGAGATTTGAAGGCTGTTCCCTTCTTCCCCTCGAAGAATACCCAGAAAAGGGGGTCTTTGGTGAGGCCTTCGACAAACATGGAAGTTTCGAGACAGGAGAAGAAAAGGAAGTCCATTACTATCGAGAGGGCGACCTCAAAATCATCTACCGAGAAAGAGAGGACTCATGGGAACTGTTTGACCTGGAATCGGACCCAGAAGAGACCAAGAACATTGCTGAAATATCTCCCTTTGCTGAAGCCATGAAGGAAAAAGTAAGACCTAGGGTGAGAAGGTATCAAGGATAAACTTGTGAGGAGTTTGCTCGTTTTCGCATCCCAGGTTTCTGTAACTCATCGATTTGCTATATGATTCGACATTGTTGGGAAGAGATCCTCTTGCCCCTTCGCTCCGATGCTCTCGTGGTGACCCCTTCGGGAGTCGCAGGTCTTCCTCCGGGAGGACAAATAATGTCGCTTAACGACAAGAGGATCTCCTCGAAAGCCAAGGAAACCGCTAGGTATGTCCGGCCATCAAATCATATAGGAGAACGCTAAGGCAGAGGTGATAGAATGGCTCTTGACAAAAAAATCAGCGAGAAAAGGAAGAGGCAGTGTGAGAAGCTATTTGAAATCTCGAAAGGAATCGTAACCCAGGCTTTCGATAGGTTTAAGCGTGAGGAACTTGGTATTACCTGGACAGGTGGAAAGGATAGCGGCCTCACCTTATGGATCGTCCGGAAGGTATGCCTGGACCAAAACGTCGATCTGCCCAAAACGATGATTATCGGCGAAGGGGATGAATTCAAGGAAATAGAGGAATTCGTTGAAAGAATTCGGAAGGAATGGAACGTCCCTCTTGAAGTCTGCCGAAATGAGGACGTCTTAAGAGCTGCCAATTATACGCTGAAGGCCCCGGTGAAAGTGAAAGACTTGAAAGAACGCAATCGGGCAGAACTCAAACGAATTGGGTTTGACGGAGAAGAATTTCCCTTTGAAGCTGAATCGTATGCAGGTAACCATCTGATGAAAACTGTCGTATTTAATGAATTCCTGGAGAGAAATAAAATCAAGGGGATCTTTCAGGGTCTTCGCTGGGACGAACACCCTGCGAGATTTAATGACGATTATTTCGAGCATATAGAAGGAGGTCACCTCGTTCCGGAGCACACCAGGATTCGTCCCATTTTGCATTTTACTGAAAAGGACATCTGGGACACCTATGCGGCTTTCAAAATTCCGTACTGTCCCCTTTACGAACAGGGGTATCGTTCGTTGGGAGCCAAAACGACCTCTCTGAAGACTTCTGAGATTGCAGCATGGGAACAGGATCTTGAGAACACGGAAGAAAGGGGCGGCAGGCGGCGGGACAAAGAGAAGGCAATGGAGAGACTGAGGAAATTGGGCTATATGTAGTAAATTCAACAGACGACAACATGGATTTCAGGCCCGAAGGGACCGTGGGATTTGGAGGTTTGGATGCACAGGATGATCGTTTTAGGAGTGGATGGTCTTAATCCTGACACCGTCAAGCAATGGTTGGACGATTTACCTCATCTTAAGAAAATGCAAAAGGAGGGTATTTGGGGTGATTTGGAGAGCACTCTGCCACCCGCAGCTCCGCAGGCTTGGATAAGTTCACAGTGTGGTCAAAACCCCGGAGCTTACGGCTTATGGGACTACACCTATCGGCACGATTTCTCTTATGCTGAGGCTAGACTGGCTGATTCCAACGTCGTTGATGAAAGAGTGGATCGCTTACATAAGACGCTTCCAAGAAGGGGACAAAAGGTGGCGTTGATTGGTGTCCCGGTCACCTGGCCTCCGCCAGAAATTCCTGCGGGGTACTGTATTAGTGATTTTGCCTTGACGAGCGAAGAGCCGGGTTTCACGTGGCCGAAATCCCTCGAGGAGGAAGTCCATAACTTGATTGGAGAGTACCTATTTGAAGCCCGAGAAACGAGTTTCAGTCATGGAAGGAGGGACAGGCAGCGCGTCAAAAAGCGCATTTATGATATGGACCAACAGCGGTTTACGCTCCTGAAGCATTTCATTCATGAAAAGAAATGTGACTATGTTCTCGCAGTATTCGGGGGTCCAAAAGTCCTATGGAGGCTGTTTTCCCAGGAAGGCGGACGCAAGAATGACTGGCTGCATGATTACTACAGATGGATGGATGCAAACCTTGGCGAAATGCGCAGTGGTTTGGATGATGACATCGCACTGCTCGTTTACAGCCCTTACAGCATAGGGAGGAGGGAGGGCCAGATCAATCTCAATGAGTGGCTCATTCATAATGGTGATATGACGCTTCATGAATACCCAAAAAAGCCAACTGCATTTGAAAACCTCGATGTCGACTGGAGCAAAACAAAGTGCTGGTCTATGGGAAACTCGGGGAGGGTATTCGTTAACCTCAAAGGGAGAGAGCCGCAGGGCATTGTAGAATACGGTCAGTATGACCGTCTTTTGGATGATTTGAGAGAAAGGCTGAGCCGGATCCATGATGAAAATGGCTCACCTTTACAGATCCAAACGTTCAAACGGGAGGAAATACATTCTGGCAAATACGAAGAATATGGACCGGATATGTTTGTACACATCAATAGACCCCAATGGAATGCCAATGAGCTGGTAGGTTACGGATTTGGACTGACCTGCGCGTCCGGTCAAGATGAAGGCTTGGACGGTCACTGGAATGGGCTATATGGGTATTTCTGTATGTCTGGTTCGAAAGTACCCGCACGGGGAGAACTCAAACAGATTTCAGTGCTGAGTATACCTCCAACGATTATGGAGGTTTTGGGGTTGGAAATACCAGTGGATATGGAAAAACCCTCAATCCTGTACATGGCAAAACAGGAACAAAGGAAATCTAGGGCAAGCAGGAAGGAAAGGGTGCGCTCGAGGTTAAAGGCTTTGGGCTACTGAACAAGCATGCTTCAGTCAAGGTGTCGTGGAGCTGGATTCTTAGGCGTCGTTACAACCGCGACTGACAACCGCCAAATCAGATCTGGATGATACAGGAGCTGCCCTTTGGGTTTTACAGTAGCCTCGTACGGAGAAGCTTTATGGGATCTGCTGCCAACAGGCGCAGTCCTTGGTGGTGCCCCGCTTAATTTCGCATACAGGGTAAACTCACTTGGAAACAGGGGCGTTATTATCAGCCGTCTTGGCGAGGACGAGCTGGGGCGAAAAGCCCTTGAAAAGATTACCGCTCTTGGAATGGAGAAGACCTTCATCCAATGGGACGGAAAGCACCCGACAGGAAGCGTAGAGATTCGTTTTGACGACGCCAAGAATCCGGACTATACGATCATAGAAGACGTGGCATACGACTACATCGAGGTCCTGGGTGGATTGGTGGATTTCATGAGAGCTTCAGACTGCCTGTGTTTTGGAACGCTTGCCCAACGCAATGAGACGTCACGAAAGACTTTATGGAGACTTCTGGATGCGTTTTCAGGAAGCATTACGCTTCTCGATATGAATCTTAGAAGGAATTGTTATTCTAAGGAGACGATTACCTTTTCCCTGGATCGGGCGAATGTCCTGAAGCTGAATGAAGAAGAGCTGATGGAACTGGCCGAGGTCTCCGGATCCCAGGGAAGATCATTACCTGGAATTACTGAGTCCCTTGTGAAGAAGGCCAACCTAAAATACTGCGTCGTCACACTGGGTCCGCAAGGGGCCTTTGCAGCCTCGAGGGATGGTGAGATGATCTACTCCCCAGCTTTTGAGGTGGACATGGTTGACCCGTGCGGAGCTGGCGACGGTTTTTCTGCCGGTTTTATCCATACACTTCTCAACAGAGAGTCTTTAACCGAAGCATGTCGATTTGGTAATGCCCTGGGAGCTCTGGTAGCAGAGCAGCAAGGCGCTACACAGCCCATCACACATGAAGAGATAGTTGATTTTATGGTGAAAGGCAAGTCAGGCGCTGTTGATAAGAGGCTTGAAGGCTTTCTTGCATGAAGGCTCTGAATGAGTTGGAAAAGGGAGCTCTGAGTGGGAATCAGGAGTCCTTCCGTCGGTAGAGCTTATTATCTGGGGTTCTTTCCGGCAACTGACCTCTGAAAACCGGCAACCAACCTGACCAGAATGGAGGGAAGTATGAAAAAGCTCAAGATAAGTATGGGGATTTGGGGGATCAACAATTTGCCTGACCGGTTTAATGTCAGGGGCTTTGGAGAGGAGATACCCATTCTCGACCGCATCAAGATCGTCGGCGGAACCGAGGGAATTGATGGTATCGAGCTTCACCTACCGACCGAAATCGACGGGTCAAACCAGAAGGACATAGAGCGGGTCCTTAACGATTATGGTTTAAAGATGGTCCAGCTCTGTGGTCACACATGGACAGAAAAGCAGTATAAGAATGGAGCCCTCGCGGATTTAGACCCGAAAATAAGGGCCAATGCGATTGGACGAGTCAAGGAAGCCCTTGATATGGGCGCACGTTTTGATGTTCCTATCAGTGTGCTTTGGCCGGCGACAGATGGCTCTGATTTTCCTCTCCAATCTGATTACCTAACGCTCTACGATCTCTACGTAGACAGTGTTAAACAGATCCTAGAATACCTCCACGAGAACAACTATAGGACAAAGATCTGTCTCGAACCCAAACCCTTTGAACCGAGAGCGCATATTCTCTATGGGACCACTGGACAGGCGTTGTGTCTGGTCAATGAGGTAAACGATCCTTCTTTTGGCATAAACCTGGATATAGGCCATAGCCTGATAGGCAATGAAAATCTCGAAGACCAGGTGGCCCTGATATGTCGCTATGAAAAGCTGTTCCATACCCATTTTGACGATAATGACCAGCAGGCTGACATAGACCTGCCGCCAGGAACCGTTAATTTCATACGGCTCGTCTCGATTATGTATGTACTCGATCAGGTTGGTTATGACGGTTGGTATGGTCTGGACCTCTTCCCTTACCGTGACCACCCGGTGAAGTTCATGAAGCTTTCTGTGGAAAACCTGAATCTGGCCCAGTCAGTGGTCGAACGGATGAAGGAAAAAGGATCTGAAGAGCTCAGGTCACACTCGGGCAGGGGTCCTGAGATGTCAGCCTTGATTCGGGATTGTATACGAGAAGCAAGATAGGGGAGAAGATCATGAAAACAATAAAAGGTCCCGGAATATTTCTGGCACAATTCTTAAGAGATGAAGCGCCCTTTAATACCCTCGAGGGTATTGCAAAATGGGTTTCGGATCTTGGGTACAAAGGGGTTCAAGTTCCGACCTGGGATGCCAGGGTTATCGATCTTGCAAAAGCCGCAGAGTCAAAGAACTACTGCGATGATTATCGGGGAACGCTTGAGGAGGTCGGCATTGAAGTAATTGAGCTGGCTTCCTATCTTCAGGGACAAGTCTTGGCCATCCACCCGGCTTATGAGACCATGTTTCAGCCCTTCTTCCCAGAGGGTATGAACGCCAAAGAAAGAGTTGATTGGGCGACCGACCAACTCAAGAAGACCATCCTGGCATCAGCCAATATGGGCACGACGAATATCTCCGTCATGTCCGGTGGCTTTGCCTGGCATATGATCTATCCCTGGCCACAGCGGCCGGAGGGCATCATCGACGAGGCTTTCAATGAACTGGCCAGACGGTGGAAACCGCTTCTGGATATGGCAGGTGAGCAAGGGATAACCTTTGGCTATGAGTTGCATCCAGGCTCAGATCTATACGATGGAGCGACGTATGAGATGTTCTTGGAGAAAACAGGGAATCATCCTTCGGCCCGTCTGACCTATGATCCCAGCCATTTTCTACTTCAGCAACTCGACTACCTTGAATTCATCAAGCTCTATGGCGATCACATCCGTGCTTTTCATGTCAAGGATGCCGAGTTCAGACCGGATGGCCGGATCGGCGTCTATGGTGGTTACCAATCCTGGGCTAAACGGGCAGGACGCTTTCGGTCTTTAGGCGATGGCCAGGTAGATTTCAAGAGGGTGTTCACCTCGCTCACTGAAGCAGCCTACGATGGATGGGCCATTCTCGAATGGGAATGCTGTGTAAAGAGCCCTGAACAGGGGGCAAAGGAAGGTGCACCGTTTATTGCAAACCACATCATTGAAGCGACCGAAGTGGCCTTTGATGACTTTGCGGGGGGTGAGACTGATCGAGCCAGAAACCGTAAGATCCTGGGATTGGATTGAAGCAGAACAGTGGGGGGGGTAACCGTTATGAAATCATGGAAAAGAAAGTTAAAAATGGGAATGGTTGGAGGGGGTCAGGGTGCGTTTATCGGTGGGGTTCACCGCATGGCTGTCGCCCTCGACGGGCAGATCGAATTGGTCGCAGGATCTTTCTCGAGAGATCCAGACAACACGATGAGAACTGGCAAGGAGCTTTATCTTGACCCTGAAAGGTGTTATTCCTGGTATGAAGAGATGGCAGAGAGGGAATCCAAGCTGGGCCCTGATGGGCGAATTGATTTTGTCTCCATTGTCACCCAGAACGTTTCTCATTTCCATATTGCAAAGGCCTTTCTGGAAGCCGGGTTTCATGTTGTTTGTGACAAGCCAATGACCTTTTCCCTTGATGAAGCTAAAGAGTTGGTCAAGGTCGTCGAAAAAACGGGTCTTGTCTTTGGTTTGACCCATAACTATACGGGACATCCTCTGGTGCGGCATGCTCGGAGCCTGTTTGCTTCGGGGGAGATGGGCACGGTTCGAAAAGTCATTGTCGAGTATCTTCAGGATTTCTTGACGTATCCCCATGAAAAGGAGGGGCAAAAGCAAGCCGTTTGGCGAGTTGATCCCTCTCAGGCAGGTATCGGGGGAACCCTGGGGGATTGCGGCACTCACTGTGTCAATCTGCTTGAGTATATCACGCAGGATCCCATCTCTCAGGTCTGTGCCGATAAGACCACCTTCCTGCCCGACAGGGTGCTTGACGAGGACGTGAACGTGCTTCTTCGGCTCAAGAACGGTGGCAAGGGTATCCTCACGGTTAGCCAGATCGCCACGGGTGAGGAGAACAATCTCAGGGTTCGGATATACGCGTCAAAAGGGGCGATTCTCTGGCAACAGGAAAATCCGAACTATCTCGAAGTCTATCGTTATGGTGAGCCTCGGCAGATCCTGACACGCGCCAGTGGATATCTTTCAGAGGCTGCAAAGGAGTCTACCCGTGTTCCAACAGGCCATCCAGAGGGTTACCTTGAGGCCTTTGCAAATATCTATTGCGATGTGGCCGAGGCTATTCGAAGACATATTGAAGGAAAACCCCTGAAGACCGAGGAATACAGATTTCCCACAGTCTATGATGGGTTAAGAGGCATGGAATTCATTTATAGGGCGGTCGAATCATGTGAGAATGGATCCGTCTGGGTTCATCTTCAGTAGATTTCAAATGTACGGGCCAGCATTCGGACCCACACCGGACTCAGGTTTAGACATACTAGAATAACTTCCTGATCTTACATCCGGATTCTGAAAATCACGGTAGCAGGCACCAGACCATTACTCTCTTTCTTTGATCACCAATTCATTGTAGGACCTTTTCTACAAAATCCTCCATTTCATTCGTCGCTTCTATGAAGGCATCCAAAGAGGCCTTCACGGCCGGATGTTCGATGAATTGAGGAGGCTCAAGTCCTTTCGGATCGTAGGCTTCACAGAAGTATTTGAATCTACTCAACTTTTCGATTACCTCTTCAGGAACGGGCTCGTTAATGGCGTTTCTATCAAATTCGATCTCACGCCCTTCAATATCAACTGCATTGATGAATTTGGGTCCGCACGTGAATACAGCGTCAGCCCCGGCGAGTTTCTCGAAATACCATACTCTCGTCCTGTCCCCAATGACAGGACCGGGTCTCATTGATCCGAGAAGCATTTTGCTCGGGTAACCTCCCTCCTTAAGAAAACTTATGGTCTTTTTGAGAATTGCTATTGTAGACCACTTGATCTCCTGATCCGTCAATTCTATGCCCAGTTCTTCTGACTCTTCCTTAAACCTTCCAAGCTCCTCATATCTTCCGACCATCATGGTAATGACCGATCTCCATTTGCTGAGATCAACGCCGTCCTTTCTCGCAACATCGAATCCCGCTTTGACCGCTTCTGCGACAGCCACGTACTGCGGAATGACCTCTCCGAGCGTTGCATTTGTGGAGATACCTTTCGACGTAAGGGTCTTTATCACACTCAAGCCCTCCTCGATTGCCGGTATCTTTATCATGATATTGGAGGCAATTGAGGATATTTCAACCGCCTGCGCTATCATGGCCCTTTCGTCCTTGTAGGTTCTTGGGTCCACCTGGGCTGAAAGAAATCCGTACTTGAATCTGGACTGCCGAAACAGGCCGAAGTACTTTTCCGCACCTCTTTTGATTGTCTCCTTGTAAAGGGACCACCAAATCTCATGGGCTGTTGCCTCTGGGTTCATCCTTGCCTGTTCCAAAACCCATTCCTTCCAGAATACGGGGTCATTCTTGATTGCTGCTAAGGAGAGTGGAGGGTTCGTTGTGACCCCGCGAATCAGCTGTTCTAGGGGTTTATCCTGCATATAATACCGTGATAACCACCCCCTTATTTCATCGGCTCGATTCTCTGGAGCTGTTTTGATGCAGTCTTCTTTCCAGCTATCATAGGTGAGAGGAGAGGCATCATACCATATTTCACTTGTTTCAGACGTTTGATTCATCCTTTCCATTGGAGATTTAATGGGATGGAACCCTCCTTTCAGGTTTCAGCCAAGATAGTCGATTTCTCTCTTTCTGTCAAGATTTAAGAGAACTTACGGGAGTTTCCTGGGTTTTCTGATCTATTCGAGAGGCAAGTGGCCCAGACCCCTTTGAGCGTTCCTACAAATGTTTTTTGCTCATAAACCTTCGGCGGAAGCGCAAGATCAGCGCCTTCAACTGTTTGATCCGC
>JABAOC010005264.1_pt1 | contig 20774 bp, 16 predicted proteins | sample 7062161 | NCBI WGS metagenome assembly JABAOC01 (sample SAMN14538625, study PRJNA623070) | marine sediment metagenome | biome: marine biome [ENVO:00000428]; feature: marine pelagic biome [ENVO:01000023]; material: deep marine sediment [ENVO:00002113] | place: India: Gulf of Khambhat ... | reverse complement strand
GACGCCACTGTATTTCGGCATTCTTCACATCCGTAAACGTACCATTAGTCCTCAAGTCATTAGCGTCTCAGCAATGTCTCGATGATAGGGCGCGAGAGGCTTCTCTGTACATGTATATGCAGAGGTCAACAGTCAATTCTAACGACTTGCAGCAGGTAAGTAGCCTTTTGCCTGGAAAGTAGAGATGCAGTAATAGTCGAGCAGGGACAGATACTTACGGGATTCCAGTTCGGCGAGCCGGTACGGGTCAAGACCGTCTGGCATTCTTACTCAGATATTCTTGGAGCGTTGGGCTAATGCCGCGCATCTTCGATAACATAGAACTGCCGCTGCTTCAAGCGTTGCAACAGACCCTTGAGCTTTCCAATAGGGCCGACTTCTGCGTCGGCTATTTCAACCTGCGCGGCTGGAGGCAGCTGGACAGCTATATAGAGGAATGGTCTGGCGAAGATAGTGGCTGCTGTCGCCTGCTAATCGGCATGCAACGCCTTCCTTCGGAAGATTTGCGCACTACATTAAGCCTCTCCGCTTCAGACAACACACTTGATCAACAGACTGCGCATCGGCTGAAAAAGAGATTAGCTCAGGAGTTCAAGGAACAGCTGACCCTTGGCGTGCCGACCAATGAAGATGAAATCGGCCTTAGGCGGCTCGCCCGACAGATACGAGCAAGAAAGGTTAGAGCAAAGTTGTTCCTGGGGCATCCGCTGCACGCCAAGTTATATTTGCTCTTCAGAGAAGACACCATCAGCCCAATAGTCGGTTATCTGGGCAGCAGCAACCTTACTCTAGCAGGCCTCAGCAAACAAGGCGAACTCAATGTTGATGTGTTGGACTCCGATGCCTGCGAGAAACTTCAAGGCTGGTTCGAAGACCGATGGAATGACCGTTGGTGTCTTGACATCTCGGAGGAACTCGCACAGATAATTGACGAGAGCTGGGCCAGGGAAACGCCCCTCCTTCCTTATCATATCTATCTCAAGATGATCTATCATCTCTCTCGAGAGGCTCGAGCCGGTATCTCAGAGTTTCGCATCCCCAAGGACTTCGGCAACAGGCTATTTCGCTTCCAGGTTGCAGCCGTTCAAATAGCCGCGCATCATCTTAATAACCGCGGTGGCGTCTTAATTGGAGACGTAGTGGGACTAGGAAAGACGCTAATGGCTACAGCGGTAGCTAAGATCTTCGAGGATGATTACGGTCTTGAAACCCTGATTCTCTGTCCCAAGAATCTCGTGGAAATGTGGGAAGAGTATGCTTATGAATATCGATTAAGGGCAAAGATACTGCCGGTTTCCCGTGCAATCAATGACTTGCCGAATCTTCGTCGACATCGGATCGTGATTATTGATGAGAGCCATAATTTGCGTAATCGTGAAGGCAAGCGTTTTCGGGCAATTCAAGAGTATATTGCCGAAAACGAAAGCAAAGTCATTCTACTCACTGCTACGCCATACAACAAGACTTACACCGATCTCTCAAGTCAACTTCGGTTATTTATAGCGGACGAAGATGACCTTGGAGTTAGACCAGAGCAGTTGCTCCGTAAAATGGGAGAAACCGAGTTACTTAGGCTCCAGTGCCCAGTGCGCTCCATCGCTGCATTCGAGAAGAGTGAATATGCAGATGATTGGCGTAATCTGATGCGTCTATACTTGGTTCGTCGTGACCGTACCTTCATCAGAGACAACTATGCCCAGACTGATCCTGCAGATGGCCGACAATTCCTAGTGTTGGATGATGGAACGCCCTCTTACTTCCCGGACCGCATTCCCAAGAAGGTTCCATTCACGGTGGGAGAGGAAGACGAGGACGATCAATACGCCAGGCTCTATGCAACCGAGATTGTAGATACGATCAACGAACTGAACCTGCCGCGATATGGTCTGGGCAACTATCTTGAACCTTCACCTCATGAGCCTCCCACACAGCAGGAAGCGAAGATCCTATCGGATCTGTCTCGCGCTGGAAAGCGACTGATGGGATTCTGTCGCACGAATCTCTTCAAGCGTCTTGAGAGCTGTGGACATGCTTTTATTCAGTCAATTGAAAGGCACATCCTGAGAAACTACATATTCCTTCACGCCATTGAAAATGACCTGTCACTGCCCATAGGCCCCCAAGATGCGGAATTGCTGGATCCCGGAGTTAGCGATACAGATGTTACTATCTTCTCAGAAGATGAAGATGCAGAGAGCGCTGAAGAGTCAGCAGAAAGGCTTTGCACTCCTGAGGATTACAGCGGAAGAGCTGCCCAGATATACGAGCGAGAATATGCTAAGACCTACAGGCGCCGTTTTAAGTGGCTTCCCCCCAGACTCTTCATAAAAGAACTTGCCGATGATCTCCGGCAGGATGCGGAATCCTTGCTCAATATCCTCCAAGTCTGCGGAGAATGGCAACCTGACAGAGACGCAAAACTTGATGCACTTGAGGACTTGCTTACTAACAAGCACCGCAATGAGAAACTGGTAGTCTTCACCCAGTTCGCAGACACTGTCAATTATCTAACCGAAGAACTACAGAAGCGAGGGATAGCCAAATTGGCCGGTGTCACGGGTGACACGACCCATTTGACGCGTATTGTCCGGCAATTCAGCCCCAGGGCGAATGAGAAACGTTCTACTGTGCCTCCCGAGAAGGAACTGCGAATACTCATTGCTACAGACATACTGAGCGAAGGCCTGAATCTGCAAGATTGCCACATAGTCGTCAATTTCGATCTGCCTTGGGCGCTAATCAGACTCACCCAGCGCGCAGGCCGTGTCGATCGTATCGGGCAAACGGCGGAGAATATTCTCTGCTATTCATTCTTGCCTGCCGAAGGTGTCGAGCGGATAATCAGACTACGCGGCCGCCTGAGACAACGTCTACGCGAAAACGCTGAGGTAATCGGCACAGATGAAGCTTTCTTCGAAGATGAGGAGAACGATCGGACTGTACGTGACCTATATAATGAAAAGTCAGGCCTGATGGACGGGGCAGGTGATCCCGATACTGATCTTGCCTCACAGGCATATCAGATTTGGCAGAACGCCATAGCCAAAGATCCAAGATTGGAGAAGATCATCTCTGAACTTCCGCCGGTTGTCTATTCGGCGCGTTTACACGAACCTGACGAGGAATCTCCTGCCGGGGTCTTGGTTTACTTGCGGACAGCAGACGACAGCGACGCCCTTGCCTGGGTAAATGGGAGAGGTGAGATTGTCAGTGAATCGCCGGTGAGAATCCTGGAGGCGGCAAAATGCTCTCCGGATACTTCTGCGGTTCAACGCGCCGGAAATCATCATGACTTGGTGAAGAAAGCGGCGGAACACATTATAAAAGAAGAGCGATCTGTCGGCGGTCAGTTGGGAAGGCCCTCTGGCGCACGGTTCCGCACCTATGAACGACTTAAGAACTTCATTGAGTGTAATGAAGGCTCTCTTTTCGTCACAGATACACTGCGACGTGCCGTCCAAGAGATCCATGACTACCCTCTGCGTCAATCCGCAACCGACGCTTTGAACCGCCAATTGCGGGCTGGTATCTCAGATGAGGCGCTGGCCGAATTGGTCGTCGCGCTTCGAGATGAAGGAAGACTCTGCATTATTCACGAGGAAAAAGCGCCTCGTGAGCCCCAGATTATCTGTTCTTTGGGGCTTGCCAAGGAGACAGCGGAGACCTAGACAATGCCATTGGATCGAGAACGTTGTGGCAAGCTGCTGCAGGACTTCGACCTAGAACGCCTCTTCATCGAAGAGTTGGGCTGGGACAGTCACCGACAAACTCTCGCAGTAACCGTGGACGAGCAGACCTATTCACTATCCGCCATTGCCCACAAGCGCGGTTTTGTGGCCTTTGTATGCCCAAACGATTCCTGCAAGATGCCTAATTATGCCCTCCGCAGGAAGATAGAGACCCAGGTCGCCAAATCAGTCCACGAGCACCTTATCATCTATGCCGATGCAGACAAGACTATACAGGTCTGGCAGTGGGTGAAGCGCGAGCCGGGCAAGCCCAGCCAGTGTCGAGATCACATCTACGCCACCGCTCAATCGGGTGAGGCGCTGATCCAGAAGCTGGAGTTTCTCGCCTTCAGCCTTGAGGAGGAAGAGCAACTTACCATCCCTGATGTGGCTGGTCGAGTGCGTCGCGCCTTCTATGCCGATCGTGTCACCAAGCGTTTCTATAACCGTTTCAATATCGAACACTCCGCCTTCCTCAAGTTCGTCAAGGGCATTCCTGACGAGAACATGCAGCGCTGGTACGTGTCAGTCACCCTGAACCGACTCATGTTTATTTACTTCCTGCAGAAGAGGGGCTTCCTGGACGGAAATGTGGATTATCTCCGCCACAGAATCAAAGAAAGCAAGACCCGCGGCAAAGATCGCTTCTACCACGAATTCCTCTGCCCGCTCTTCTTTGAAGGATTCGCCAAGAGGGAGTCCGATCGGTCGCCGGATACAAACAAGCTACTTGGCGAAGTGCCATATCTCAACGGCGGCATCTTTATGCGTCACCAGATCGAGGAACTGCACGGCACGGCAATCGAGATTCCGGACAAAGCATTCGAGAGGGTTTTTGACTTCTTCGACGCCTATCGCTGGCATCTTGACGAGCGCCCGCTGCGCGACGATCGGGAGATCAACCCGGACGTCCTCGGTTACATCTTCGAGAAATACATCAACAAGAAGCAGATGGGAGCCTACTACACCAAAGAAGACATCACCGGCTACATCAGCCAGAATACGGTGATCCCCCATCTCTTCGATGTCGCCCGGCGGGAGTGCAAAGTTGCCTTCGAAGGCGAGAGTTCGGTATGGCGACTGCTGCAAGCCAACCCCGATCGCTACATCTATGAGGCTGTCCGTAGCGGCGTCATTGACGAGAACGGCGAAGTTGTCCCCGAATCCGCACTGCCCGACTTCGTGCAAAAGGGCATGCACGACCCCAAAGCCCGCATGTTCGACAAGAGTTACAACTTGGGCACGGCTAGTATTCCCGATCCCGATGGCAACAACCTTGCCCTGCCCACCGAAACCTGGCGGGAATACATCTGCCGCCGCCAGCGTTGCTTGGATCTGCGTGCCAAACTCGCCGCCGGAGAGATCCATGAAATCAACGATCTCATCACCTACAATCTCGACATCCGCCAGTTTGCCCAGGATGTGATAGAAGGAGCGGAAACCGAAGACCGGTTGCGGGCATTCTGGCATGCCATCGAACACATTACTGTGCTCGACCCTACCTGTGGTTCGGGAGCATTCCTTTTTGCCGCGCTAAATATTCTGGAGCCGCTCTACGAGGCCTGTTTGGAGCGCATGGCCGCTTTTGTGGAAGACTTGGCACGCTCGGGCCGCAAACATTCGCCCAAGAAACTAGAAGACTTCCGCAAGGTTCTGGCGCGGATGGCCAAGCACCCGAATCACCGCTACTTCGTCCTGAAGTCCATCATCATCAACAACCTCTTCGGCGTGGATATCATGGAGGAGGCGGTGGAAATCTGCAGACTGCGCCTCTTCCTTAAGTTAGTCGCGCAATTGGAGCCGACCGACAGGCCTGCCCTGAGCGCCGTCGAAGGGATTGAGCCGCTGCCGGATATTGACTTCAACATCCAGGCCGGCAATACGCTGGTGGGCTATGCTACTTATCAAGATGTTGAACGCGCGGTGGGCAGCAGACTCGATTTCGATGACACGATGCTGCGAATCGAAGAAAAGGCGGAAGATGTTGACCGACTCTTCACACACTTCCGCCAGCAACAGACTGAACTGGGCGGCGAAGTTACCGCGGCCGATAGACAGGCATTGCGAAAGGCTCTAGGGCCGCTGGAGGAGGAACTCAACCAATACCTGGCGGGAGAATACGGGATTGACCTCAAGAAGAAGGGCGCTTTCGACAAATGGCTCGCCTCTCACAAGCCCTTCCACTGGTTCGTCGAGTTCTACGGGATCATGAACCGTGGTGGATTCGATGTGATTATCGGGAATCCGCCCTATGTTGAAATGAAGAATGTTAGTGAATATTCAATTCTCTCGTATGAGGCTGAGAAATGTGATGACCTCTATGCCTACACTCTTGAAAAAGCAATAGACCTTTGCGGACAAGAAGGGCTGGTGGGCATGATTGTCCCGCTAAGCTGCTTCTCTGTTGGGCGATTCGAGCCACTACAGCGATTATACTTCGACAAATCGTCCCGGCTGTTCATTAGTCACTGGTCTGGCGACGCTCATCCGGCGAAGCTATTTGAAGGATCAGAGAAGCGTTTACAGATCGTTCTTGCACGACGTAGAGACACAGCAGGGGTTTGTTTAACAAGCACATCCAGGTACATGAAATGGTACTCAGATGAACGCCCAGTACTGTTTAGTCTTCAACCTCAATACAAGGTAGTCGATTCTCTAGATCAGATCGCAACGTCCAAGTCATCTGTTCCAAAGCTAGGATCAGGGACTGAACTATCGATCCTCAATAAGCTACATACGTGTACACGAAATGTGGCATTATTGAGCAACTCACTGAGCACTGAGCAGATCTACTACACCCGAAAAGTGTCTTTCTTCCTGCAGTTTCTCGATTTCATACCAGAAGTGCGTGATGGCTCGGGGCGTCTCAGAAACCCTTCTGAACTCAAAACCTTGTCTTTTCAGGACAAGAAGTCGAGAGATCTTTGTCTGGCTTGTCTCAGCACTTCTCTGTTCTATTGGTACAACATTGCGAACTCCGACTGCCGCAACCTAAACAGACGTGAGATACTCTCGTTTCCAGTACCGAATAGCTTTCCAGCGTCGGATTATGAACACCTGGTCGCTCTATTGAATGACCTGATGCAAAGCTACCGCGATAATTCGAATTCGCGCACAGTGACATACGCACAAATCGGCACAGTCACTGTGCAGTACTTCAATTTTCGTCCATCCAAGCCCATCATCGATAAGATTGATTGTGTGCTAGCCAAGCATTACGGCCTTACCGACGAGGAATTGGACTTCATCGTCAACTATGACATCAAGTACCGCATGGGGCGGGATGCTGAGAACGCGGTTGGCGCGGCGTCAGGAGGCGTGGAGGGCTAGGTCCGGCGTGATGCATGCCAAGTTGTAGGTGCATACCTTATCAACATTGGAGGTGCAGCAAATGGAGTGCAACAAGAAGCCACTGCCAATCGCTTCTGTGTATGGGATGAGAGAGCGTGTTGACACAAACCCGGATTACCAACGCCCTGCGGTTTGGACTCGTTCACAGAAACAACTTTTGATAGACACCATCCTCCGCAACTACGATATCCCTAAACTCTACTGGCGAAAAGTTGGCTCCAGTCCGGACCGTTATGAGGTTGTGGACGGCCAACAGCGATTGAGAGCTATCTGGGAGTATAGGGACGGGAAGTTCGCACTGCCAAAAGATGGCGACCCTGTGAATGGTTTCCAGGTCGCGTCGAAGCGTTATGAAGAACTCCCAGACGATCTCCGTGTGGTCTTCGATATCTATCCGCTGGATGTGATCGTGCTAACCGATGCAGGCGATGAGGACGAAGTCCGCGAGATGTTCCTGCGCCTCCAGAACGGCACTACTTTAAAGGCGCAAGAAAAGCGGAATGCCATGCCGGGGCGAATGCGAGATTTCGTGAAGGATGTTGCCCAGCATCCCTTCTTAGCCAACTGTGGATTCACTGACACACGCTACCTCTTCGATCATATCTGCGCGCAGGTCACGCTAACTGAGATCAACGGCGGCCCCTGCAATGTGAAGAATGGCAACCTGAACGCCATGTATAGAGGCCACGCTGACTTCGATGTGAATAGCGTGAAAGCCAAGAAGGTCAGGCGGGTCCTTGACTACCTGCTGAGGATGTTCCCAGAGAAGACGCCGGAGTTGGAACGGTTCAACGTCATCTCGCTCTACATCGTCGTGTCTCAGCTTCTGGAAATCTATGTCGTGCAGGATCGCCACGCCGAGATTGCCCGGTGGTTTCTGGGCTTTGAGCAGTATCGCCGCGAGCAGGCGAAACTCTCCGAAGAGGAAGCTGATCCCGAGATGATCGTCTACCACGAGAAGATCAGCCATAGCACGGACGCTGTAGATTCCATTGAGCGGAGACATGAGATCCTGGTGCGGAGGCTCTTCGAGGCCGTGCCCGATATCGAGCAGAAAGATCCCGTGCGGGACTTCTCACATGAGCAGAGACTCGCCATCTTCCGCCGAGACAAGGGCATCTGTCAGGTGCGCCTCAAATGCGACGGTGCCAAGTGTGAATGGGGCAGATGGGCGGCAGACCACATCAAGGCACACTCAAAAGGTGGCAAAACCGTAGTGGCTAACGGGCAGGTATCTTGCATTGAGTGCAATAGCGCCAAGGGCGCCTCCGATGGCGGGTAACGCGAGTGCGCTTCAATGGACATAACGAGGATTGGCAATGATGATCAACGATATCCGCGGGCAGCGATGGCGCTGCTCGGAGATAGCGCGCCGGAACGCATCTTCATGCTTGGGAACCCGGAGATCCTAGGCAACCCGCTACTCGCCCTCTTCTGTTCGTCGCAGTGCCCGGGCAGCGTTATCTTGAAGACGTATGATACAGTATGTGCCCTGCGAGACGCCGGCGTTGCTGTGATTAGTGGCTTCCATTCACCCATGGAGAAGGAGTGTCTCAGGTTACTCCTCCGCGGAAGTCAGCCCATTGTCATTTGTCCCGCACGTAACATTGAGAGAATGCGCGTTCCGAGCGAATGGAAAGACGCCCTTGCGGCCGGACGTCTGCTCATCCTCTCTCCTTACGAATCGAAGCACGCCCGTATCACCGCCGAGACAGCACAGTACCGAAACCGTTTCGTTGCCGCCCTCGCCGATCGTATTCTCATCCCTCACGCTGCTCCGGGAAGCAAGACTGAGGCATTTGCACAAGAAGTTCAAGCATGGGGAAAGAGCGTCGCGGGGCTGGGCAATCCTCAGAGCAGAGAGGGACAGTGATGGAACTCGTAGAGCAACTACAGCAGTTCCAACAAGGGATGAGCCGGTTCCGCAGAGTCGCACTGCATCTACACTCTCCGGGAAGCTACGACTGGGGGACGAGATCAGCGGACCCGAGTGACGCATCAGCTGCCCTGCGAGCCGACCCAGCACCCTACCTGAACCGCCTTACATCTTACTACGACCTAGTTGCCATAACTGACCACATGCAAGCTCGTTTCGCGTGCGAAGTGTGTCGAGACTTGGCGGATTGCGTTGTCCTGCCCGGCATGGAACTGGCAGTTCGTTTGCAGGCTCCTTTCGACGCCATGCGGATCCACTTTCTGGTAGTGTTTCCGGAAGATTGTACGCTGGGAGAAGTGGACCGCATCTTCCTGGGCAAGGACCTTGTCGGACCGGAAGGACGATCCGGAAGGGAAGAGCTGCGGGTGCGAGATGTCGTTGAGCTTGCCAATATCGTCCACAAAGCGGGAGGCATTCTAGTCGCTGCACATGTCGACAGCGATGCCGGTTATCGAGCGGCTTTCAGGGACGTTGGGGCGGGCGTTCTGCAACTCCTGTGCAAAGAGAGAAAACTCGACGCGGAAGCGCGCAAGTTGTGTGATCGCTTCAAGCAACACCTGATCGAAGCGGGCGTTGACGCTGTTGAAATCGATAGTCTTAGAGACGTAGCTCATTATAGGTTCACGATAGGAGATGCCGAGACGGAGGTGGCGACGGTCCTGCGCAACGATGCGCATTCTCTGAGCGAGCTCGAAGCCGGCCGGTGCACGTACGTCAAGATGACTGACGTGAATTTCAGGGGTCTTCGCCAGGCATTGAGATTTCCGGACACTCGCGTTCGCCATAAACCCCTCAGCACGCAACCCTCAGTCCTTCATGCCATTCGTATCCGCGGGGGGACCGGTTCCCTCGAGGACATGACCGTAGCGTTCTCGCCAAACCTTTCCTGTCTAATTGGCGCTCGGGGTACCGGCAAGTCAGCGATTGTAGATGCGATTCGCTATGTGTTCGGTTACAACCGGAAGATAGGCAAGAGGATCGGAGACGACCTTAAGAAGCAGGTCGAGAGCAGGCAGCAGGCCACGCTGGCTGGCACCACGATTGAACTGCTCTATTCAACGGAGTCCGGCGAGCTGTATGCGCTATCGTCAGTCTACGACGCCAAGCGCCCCTACGTCACGGGGGTGTCAGATCGAGAGGGACGCGACACTCGTATTGCTGATGTAGAGAAGGACGGGAGATTCCCGTGTCGCCTCTACGGTTGGAGCGAGGTCGAGCATCTCGGTAGGAGGGCTGACCATCAACGGGACCTCCTTGACCATATGCTGGGTCTTCACTCGCTAGTTGCAGAACGCGACAAGCTGTTGGGTGAATTGTCAGAAGAGCGCATTCACCTTGAGGCACTTGCCGCCGGGCTGGAAAGGGCTTATGAGGAGCGCAGTGATCTGCAGCGGTTGAAAGAGGTGCAACAGAGCTTCGACTTCATCAAGGAACCGGACGTGGAGCCGTTGTTCGTCAAGGTGGACAGCGCAAACCAAGCTCTCGCCAGCGCCAAGCGTTGGGAGGAGAAGATTGGCAAGTGGCTTCACCAACTTGAGAAAGCCTGCAAGCTCCCTCAACCCACGCTAGACGACCAGACCAACGCTTTGTGGAAGGCCGCCAAAGGCGAAGAATTGATCGCAACAGTTGAGACGGCAGCTACTCGGTTAATTGCCTTGGGCAATGACCTTGTGGCGGCTGCCACACAACTCCGGGTGAGATGCGAGCAGCGGGCTACGGCCGCTGCCGCAGAGCTTGCGGACAAACTTGAGGGCAAGGCCGATATCAAAGAGCTTGCCCGCAAGCGTACGACCATAGGCAAGCAATTGGATAATGCTCGTGAGCAGGAACAACAGTACAAAGAGACGCTTTCCAACCTGATGGACGCTTTGGCCAGACGCCGACAGAAAGTGTCGCACATGCGAGAGATGTGCGACAAGCTCAGCACGTCGCGCAAAGAAGGCATAGATCGTATCGGCGCTGCGCTGAGCAGCAAGGGCAGGCCAAGCATTGGGATTACAATGTCTCCCAGTGCCGATACGGCACGCTACGAAGCATGGCTTACAGCCACGCTCAAGAGTATGAAGCCGTACCAAACTAGAGATCGAATCATCGCTGCGCTCAAGGCGTCGTTTGGTCCTGAGGAGACTACATCGGCGTTACTGCAAGGCTCTGTTCCAGGCTCTGGGTTAAGGGACAGTGACACCGAAATATTACGCGAGTCCGTTTTGCCGTTCTTCGTGGATGCTAGCAGTGGCGTGAAGCGTGTTCGTCCCGAAATCCTCTCCAATACGCTCGAATGTGACGAGTGCCCTTGTGACGACTATGTCGAGGTGACTCTGGAAGGCAAACCCATAGGCGATTTATCGCCTGGCCAACGTTGCAGCGCGCTGTTGCCAATCATATTGCTAGGTAGTGAGGCACCCCTGGTTCTAGACCAGCCCGAAGACAACCTGGACAACCAACTGATCACAGATCTGTTGATACAGACTCTCCACCGGCTAAAAGAACGCCGCCAAGTGATAGTGGTGACCCACAATCCCAACATCGTGGTCACTGGCGATGCTGAACAAGTTGTGGTGATGGAGGCCGGTGACGGTAGATGCCGAGTCAGACGTCAGGCTTCTGTGGATAGAGTCGATGTGATGCGCGATATTGTGGACTTGATGGAGGGGGGCAGAGAGGCTCTTAGAAGGCGCTTCAAGAGGTACTGGCCGGAGGAGGACGTGCCGGAGCTGAGTTTCCTCAATGATACTCAATGAAGATTTCGCTGCGTTCACACCCGATGCCAGTTGCCCCGGTTGGCTCGTGGTCTAGATGTGGCGTCGCCTTAACGCAGTCTGAGGACGGTAAGAGAATGCAAAGGAAGCCGAAGACAAATCATGTCGGCAAGGAATAGTGCTATTATCATCCACATTCCTCATTCTTCAGCAGCCATACCTTCCCATGAGCGCGCCAAGTTGGTCATCTCGGAAGAGGACCTTAGGCAAGAGCTCTTGAGGATGACTGACCACTATGTCGAGGAGTTATTTGACATCCAGGAAGATGTCGCTATCAAACTCACTTTTCCGGTCAGCAGGCTAATCGTAGACCCTGAACGCTTTGCCGAAGATGACGCTGAACTTATGGCCAGCAAGGGTATGGGAGCCGTCTATACGAAGACTTCGGATGGTCAACGGCTTCGTGCCTCTTTGTCCAGCGAAGAACGGCAAAGACTGCTTGAGACTTACTATATACCTTACCATGCAACGCTTGGGCGGTTTGTGGGTGATGCGTTTGCCACCAACGGATATGCCTTGATCATTGATGCCCACAGCTTTCCTTCCTTACCGCTCCCTTGCGACCTAGATCAAACTTCACCGCGACCGGACGTCTGCATTGGCACTGACTCATTTCACACACCAAGTTGGCTGCAGCATACAGCGACGCAGGCGTTCAAAGATAGTGGCTTTCACGCGGAACTGAATCGGCCCTATAGTGGAAGCATCGTACCTGCGGACTTTCACGAGAAAGATGTCCGAGTCTACTCAATTATGATTGAAATCAACCGCGCCCTCTATATGGATGAAACGACTGGAGAGCGGACGGAGCGGTTCGATAACATTTACGCAGTGGTTCATTACGTGTTGGAGAAACTCATCACCGCGGCTTTGAGGCAACATAGCAAAGACTGAGACTCTCGAGCACCAGCAAGCGATAGGGGGCGGAACAGATGTCGGATATTGCTCTTGGTTATGGGGTAGTGGGTCAGTTTGGGGGGTGCTAGAGGTTGCTGGTATAAATATATATAGGGAGAGCTGATAGACGAAGGGAGCTTGGCCAAAACTTTGTAGTGTGATACGATAACATGGAATTACACTGGCAGGTGCTCTTACCGCCGACGTTTTAGGCAGTCTTAGGTGTCATCCAGAACCTGAAGGCTTTTGCCTTCTTGGGGAAAACCTTCTTCCCCTTCCGGACGACGTACCGACAGAATACCAGTACGCGGCGCCGCCTATTCTTGTTTTTCATAGGCAAACATGTCCCCTTTCCGGAGCCGTTTAGTGTGGGTTTGGCTCCGCATACAGCCTAGCCGACACAAATCAGCCGTCAGTAGGGGGGCACAGTGGTTTGCACCTGCCAGCGCGGCTATATTATACAAGAGCTCGGCCGCTTTGTGTCGGAATATGGCCGCTACACCCCTTGACAGATGTGGTATCCTATATATATGCGTAAACGCTCAAGCAAGAAGCAAGGGCCGGAAGACGTTAACGAGATTGCTTTCCGAGTAGTATCTGAGGCGCTTGGCGAGAGGCCGCCGGAGAAGTTAGACGGCAAAAATCCCGCCGCGGTCATGCTTGGCCGATTGGGAGGCAAGAAAGGTGGGAAGGCGCGGGCGGCGAAATTAAGTGCTGAGAGGAGAAGTGAGATAGCGCGGAAAGCGGCAAAGGCGCGTTGGCGGAATAAACACGACTAGGGAGGGGGAATATGCCAGGTCAAGACCAGATACCGCATAACGCTAATGAATTTATTGAGCAACAGTTGGATACTAGGCTTTCATACTTAGAGGGACTTGTTGGGGCGGACGCATTGTCCTTCTCCGGGCCTATTTACCGGGGGGTTGACGACTTCTTTAGAGACGCTGTTGAGAAGAAAAGAGAAAAAAGACCCCGCAAAAATAAACTAATGGTGGTGCTAAACACGACGGGGGGATATATAGAGGTGGTTCATCGCATTGTTGACACTCTCAGAAGGCATTACAAGTTTGTGGAGTTTATTATCCCTAATTACGCTTACTCGGCCGGAACCATCCTGGCAATGTCGGGCGACGAAATTCATATGGATTACTATTCGCGTCTGGGCCCAATAGACCCACAAGTCCAGAACAATAGCGGGAAGTGGGTTGGCGCTCTTAGGTACTTGGACAGATACAATAGGCTTATGAAGAAAGCCGACGAGGGTAAAATCAACTTGGCAGAAATTCAACTGCTGTTGCATGGATTTGACGAAGCAGAATTAGATGAATACGAACACGCAAGAGAATTGTCGATTAAGTTGCTAACGGATTGGCTGGTCAAGTATAAGTTTAGGAACTGGAAGGAAACAAGGACCCGGAAACAAAAGGTCACGCCCTCTATGCGTAAGGAGCGGGCCAGCAAGATAGCAGCAGAGTTGAACGATACGAAGCGGTGGCATAGTCACGGCTATGGTATTGCGATGGACGTGCTGCAAAAAGACCGGAATCTAAAACTGTTAATAAATGACTTCGGGAAGAACAAGGAACTAGATAAAGCGATCAAACTATACCACAAGCTTCTCGAAGACTACATGGGCAAAAGAGGGCATAGGGGGCTTATACATACCGTCGGTCAATACAACCCCTTCATGTTCTAAGGAGTGACTGAAATGGCAAAACGGATTGATGTGGAGACTATCTTAAAAAAGAATCCGCATATAAAGCCTGAAGACCTCAAGGCCCTAGAATCTTTGACACAGGCGTTGCGCGATGCAGGACTGGTTCCACGTGAGTATGGGCTTTTATCTCCTGATGAAAGAAGTGTTCCAGAAACGGAGGAAGAAGACCCGAGAACTGTTCGACTTTCCAATTATATTAGATAATTTTCTCCCCCAAACCCCTTGACAATCCTTGAGCGGTCATGTATACTAGTCAGTATGAACACGCTCAAGGCTGAAAAACGCGCCGCTGTAGTCCGCTGTTTAGTAGAAGGCAACTCCATTCGCGCCACTGTCCGCATGACCGGCGTGGCCAAGAACACCATTGCGAAACTGTTGGTAGACCTTGGCCATGCCTGCCTAGAGTATCAAGACCGAGTTTTGCGTGGCCTCAATTCCACCCGCGTTCAGTGTGACGAAGTATGGTCTTTTGTGGGGTGCAAAGAGAAGAACCTCCCCAAAGAAGAGCGTGACGAATTCGGGCGCGGTGACGTGTGGACATGGACAGCCCTAGATTCTGATTCCAAGCTCGTCATAAGCTGGTATGTAGGTGACAGGGGCGCAAGGTCAGCATACCACTTCATAGGTGACCTGGAAACCCGCCTGGCCAATCGTGTGCAGTTAACCACAGACGGGCATAAAGTATACCTGAGCGCCGTTGAAGAGATTTTCGGGGCAGATATTGACTATGCCATGCTGGTGAAGTTATACGGCAATGAACCGGAGGGCGAGAAGCGATATAGCCCCCCGGTCTGTTTAGCCGCCTCAAAGACAAGGATCGCCGGAAAGCCTGATTGGAAGGATGTCTCTACCAGCCATGTAGAGCGCCAGAATCTCACCATGAGAATGGGTATGCGGAGATTCACCCGCCTGACCAATGCCTTCTCCAAGAAGCTTGAGAACCATTTCTGTGCAATTTCCCTGCATTTCATGTATTACAACTTCGCCAGAGTCCACCAGACGCTAAAGACGACCCCGGCGGTTGCGGCTGGAATAGCTGACCATGTGTGGACAGTAGAAGAAATTGTGAGCTTGCTGGATTCAAACTGACCCACTACCGGTTATGGCAGCAAGTGGCATTTATTGCGGTATCTTGGCTATCATCGGGATCGGCTGAACGCCGAGATCCAAGAACAGGCGGGAGTAATAATCCAAAGGTGGCTGGATTTCCCTTTCGATAAATCGCGCAGGCTGCTTGATGGGGAATGGAAAGGGCTGGACTTCTTACCCGAGGATGAGCCGGCACGGGAAGCATGGAATGATTTTTGGCCGCAGACCGGTAATGTCCCGAATTGGGATGCGGTGGGTGCAGCTCAAAACGACGGACAGATCGAGTGGCTGCTGGTCGAGGCGAAGGCGCATATAGGGGAACTGCAAAGCGAATGTAAGGCGGAAGAACCTGCCTCCAAGGAGCAGATCCGCAAGGCTCTGGCTGAAGCAAAGGGCGCTTTTGGCGTGAGCCCGAGCACGAATTGGCTTGCCCCCTATTACCAATACTGCAACCGCCTGGCGGTGCTCCATTTCCTGGCTCAACATGATATCGCTGCTCGATTGCTCTTCATCTACTTCACAGGCGACAGCAATCCATCCGCAGACTGTCCAAAAGATGAAGCCGGCTGGCAGGCAGCCCTGCAAAAACTCTACTCAAAGATCGGTCTCGCTGAAGAAAGCCCCCTGAAGCGTCAAATCCATAGCATTTTCCTGCCAATTGAGAGTGAGCGCTGATATTCATCTTGGCGTAAGACAAGACGAAGAAACTGGCTGCAGGGCAAATTTACGCTTGATTTAGTCGGAATCCCCCTTACATAGCCTAACGGCTGAGAAGGACCTTCAGAATATTGACAGAATAAGCAAGTTATTGACAAGCAGACTATTCATTGTGTAGTATTCTAGTCATATATCAGCCGCTTGGCGGCTGAAAGCACCACCTGCAACAGAGGCAATCAACCAAACCACACCGATGAACTCTGTTGCACAAGCATCACCTTGCAGTGCCTGTAGTTCCAAGTAGTACCGAGGTAGTGCAAAACACAACATCGGACACGAGGACCGGGCAGCAGTGGCAGTTTCGCCCACAGATTCCTCACCATTTAATTGCAGTTTAATCGCGCCCGCGCGCCGGGGCCATCCGTCGCCCGATGCTCCGGTGCTCTATCAATGAGATATCCTGGTTTATCGAGGCTGGAATCTTCCGTCATTAAAGATTTCAAGGAGAGATGATGAAGAAGACGTTTTTTGTAATTGCACTGATTGTATGCCTGTTGGTAGTGGCGATTGCCCTAATGCTTAATTCACGAAGTGCACCCGAAGAGCACAAACCGATCAATGTGAGATTGACCTGGCTCCATCAAGCGCAATTTGCTGGCGTTTATTCTGCGGCAGACCAAGGCTTCTATGAGTCAAAAGACTTGGATGTTTTTATCAAGCCGGGCGGCATCGAATACTCTTCAGTCAAAATGGTTTCCACGGGAGTGGATGACATCGGTATGAGCAGTGCCGACCAAATCTTGATTGCCCGCTCAAAAGGTGTGCCCCTTGTTGCACTCACAGCAATGTATCAGAAGAGCCCGGTCGTCCTCTTTTCACTCAAGGAGAACAACATTGTTGCTCCTGAGGATTTACGAGGGAAGAAGATTGGGTTCAAGTATGGAGACAATACCGAGGTTCCGGTTAGGGCGCTCCTACGCAAGTACAACCTGAATGAAGGCGAATACGAAGAGGTTCCCGTCTCATACGATCCCACTCCTCTTCTAGACGGTCGAGTCGACGTCCTCCCAGGCTTTGTATTGAACGAGCCCCTGAGCCTCAAAGAGAAAGGACACGAACTCAATGTGATCTATCTGGCCGACTACGGGATAAACTTCTACGCTGATGTGATCTTTACGCGTGAGGATATTCTTGAGTCTCGACAAGAAGATATTGACACATTCTTGGATGCAACTCTCGAAGGATTCAACTACGCGATCACAAACCCAGAAGATGCCATTGACTCGACCATGAAACGCAATCCCGAGGCGAACCGTGAACATGAGATGAATATGCTTAAAGCAAGTATCCCTCTTTGGCAGCCTTCGGATGACGCGGAGCTTGGACACATGGATTTGGAAAATTGGGAGACAATACAGCACACTTTGATCCAAACGAGTGTGAAGGATGGAGGCAGTCTTCTGAAAGAGCCGCAAAATCTCCAATCAGTCGTGCGAGTGAATAAATCGAGCCGATAAGATGGAAGTTCGTCTTAGAGTCGAAAACCTGTACTTTGCCTATGGCGCTCTCAAGGTCTTGGAGAAGATTTCCTTCGTAGCGGCCGCTGGAGAGATAGTGGCATTTGTTGGATCCTCGGGGTGTGGCAAGACAACCCTCCTCCGGTGTATCTCCGGTCTCCTTTCGCCGGGATCAGGTCGAGTCCTTATCCAAGGAACCAATGGCGTGCATCGTTCGTCTATGTGCTCTTTCGTCTTCCAGCGACCAACTCTTCTTCCATGGCTCACGGTGGAGGAGAACCTTGCCTTACCCTTTAGACTGAAAGGCACGAAGATCCCTGTTGGTGATATTTCGGAGCAACTCAATTCTCTCGGGCTTGGCAGATTTGCGAAGAGCTTTCCCTCAGAACTATCCGTTGGTATGGCGCAGCGGGTCGCCTTGGCCCGGTCTTTACTGGAGAATCGTAGCCTCATTCTATTAGATGAGCCCTACTCCGGGCTTGATGAGTTGACTAAGCGAACCCTTTCCGAACTCCTTTGCGAAGCTGTAGCGGAAAGGGGCCTAACCGCTTTGATCGTCACCCACTCAGTACACGATGCGGTATTCTTAGCCAATAGAATTCATGTCCTTTCGACAAGGCCTACGAAAATCGATACGACAGTGAAGGTCGACATTCCTCAACCACGTCCGTGTGAACTCTGGCTGAGCAAGAAGACAGTACCCTATGTAGAGCAAACTAGACAGGCCCTTGAAGTTGCGGGAGAAAATCATGAGAAGTAGATTCCTTCTGCCTATTGTTACTCTTGCCATAGTGGTAGGTCTCTGGGAACTGGTGCGAGTGACTTTCAGACTTACGGAGATAGTGTTGCCTCCTATCAAGGATGTTGTATTGTCTCCGGGAAGCGAGCCCAGATTCGCGCTCCACTGTCTGGTCACAGTTGGCGAGGCGATGGTTGGATTCATAATCGGTAATGCTGTGGCAATCATCACGGCTGTCGCAATCGTGCGATGGAAATCATTGGAATCAAGCTTGATGCCTTACGCTATCGCGTTGAAAACTACACCCGTGGCGGCCGTCGCGCCAATTCTGATTTTATGGCTCGGAGGCGGTTGGTTTTCCAAGGCCGCGGCGGCCGCTACCGTCTGCTTCTTTCCAACTTTGGTCAGTCTGGTGCGCGGACTGAGGATCGTAGACGCTAGGGAACACCAAGACTATAAGGATCTTTTTAGAGCATGGCATGTCGGATGGTGGCAGACCCTTCTCCACCTTCGAGCGCCCTTGGCTTTGCCTTTATTCTTCTCTGCACTCAAGATTTCCAGCTCTTTGGCTCTTGTTGGGGCTATCGTGGCGGAGTTCATATCCGCAGACATAGGTCTGGGCTATCTAGTTGTAATATACTCCCGGCGTCTTGAGACTGCACAGATGTTCTCCGCAGTTTTCGCCTCCACGCTATTGGGCGTCCTATGGTTCTATGGGATAGTTGCTGTTGAGCGAACACTGCATACACGGTTCGCTTCTCTCACTTCGGCGGAGGAAATTCTATAGGAGTATCAGGTATCATGCCTCGAGTGACCAAGAAGAAAATTTGGTTTTGGATGAATATACTTCTTTTTTCCGTGCTTGCTATTCTGTTCGTAGGCTTCATTATCTCGCCTCTGCAAGGACGGGTAGTAGGTATTCTCTTCTTATTTATATGTTTCGCCAGTCTCGTGGCACTGCTGTCAACGCTGAATTACCTTGTCCCGGACCTTTCCAGAAAAGGCAGCCACCGGTTCTCAGTTGGGACGTTATGTGTGGCAGGCCAACTGACCTTTACCATGTTTTGCATTGGAATTGTCGGCGGCACGGTTCATAAGCAGGAGCTCTGGCGGTTTCCGCTAGAAAAGGCTCTTGAGCCTGCAACTCTCGTGGGTACACTCTTAGGTTTTTCAACTATCCTTGCCCTCATAATAACCTTCGCTGAAGTTAACGAGCGATGGCGTCCACGGGCGATGAGTTTTGAAGAAGGACTACGAGAGGCTACGGAGTTTATAAAGGAATATCATGTTGAAAAGAAATGCGATCTCCTAGCGTGTTCCTACTACCCGCCTATCGGAGTAGTCAATCGCGACGAGTATTCGGCCGAGCATTGGGACTTCTGTCAAGCCATAGCAAAACACAAGGTGAAATGCTTGACATTAGGCGCCTCTCACCAACCTCCAGACTCGGCAGATGGTCTAAGAGAACTGGCAGATACCATTCAGGGCAGGAGACCTACTTCGTATCACGAGGCAGTGGCGGCATTCTCCAAGATGTGGTATTGGGATAACGACGAAAACGGGGAAAAGGCTTTTAATAGGTATAAGAGTGCGATAGAAAGGATTGAAGCCGAAATGGGTCTTTTGACCAATTCGGACCTTGACCTTTTTCGAGCAGCACAAATAGTCCCGGACTTCCATTTCTTTCTTGCGTGCAAGAATCCCACGTCAGTACGCGCCGGTCTCCTCCTAATACCGCTTAGGCCTGCTGGCATGCCTGTGGTTCCACATAACGGCAGGAATAAAGAACCTCCTCTGTGCGGAATGGAAATACACGAGCCTGAGATACTTTACCATCTCCTTGATCTTTGGAAATGCCTTAAGATGCAACTCTGCACTGAGAGCCAGACTGAAACCCGCATCGACGGACAATCCGATGCACCAGGCAGCGTTTCGACTCGCCTTTTAGAACCCGACGGACCGCCGCCTCTTGGCGAAGGCACCACTAGTTCTTGAGCCATGAGGATGTTCACCGAATCATTGATGTGGTAAACCTCCCACTGCGCTGGAGTGCCTGAAGGACTTGAACGAACAATTCGGCACCGCTATCCTGCTAGTCGAACAGAACGTCCGCGAAGCAATGCAAGTTGCTCAGCGCGTCTATGTTCTCAGACTCGGTCGCATTGTGCTATCAGACACGCCCGGGAACCTAACCGACGAACGCCTGCGAGAAGCGTTCTTGGGGTAGGATCCTTCTGCCGTCGACCTCCATGATTTCTCCTCGAAGATATAACTAGCTATCAACCGGCAGGCTTGGCCTGTCAGGCGCGGAGAATGCCAAGAGGGTGGAGATTTTTTGCACTGCGGTTTGTTTGGTGCGGGTGTCGGAGTGGAGGTAGCGGGCG
>JABAOC010000246.1_pt3 | contig 20783 bp, 22 predicted proteins | sample 7062161 | NCBI WGS metagenome assembly JABAOC01 (sample SAMN14538625, study PRJNA623070) | marine sediment metagenome | biome: marine biome [ENVO:00000428]; feature: marine pelagic biome [ENVO:01000023]; material: deep marine sediment [ENVO:00002113] | place: India: Gulf of Khambhat ... | reverse complement strand
GCTCATCTGTCCACAGTGTGACAAGTGAGAAACGAGCGAGAAGCCGCCTTTCCCATGATGAATCCATCTGCACCTCAGCCCAGCCCCATACCTAGGCGAAGATTCTTCGGCCTGAAAGTTCGCCGCACTCTCGTTATCTTGTTCATCATCATGATCCTGGAAGGAATCATCGCCTACCTCGACCAATCCTTCGGCGATTATCTCCCCGCAGGCTACTTCTATACCATCCCGGTCATAATCGGCGGGCTTTATCTGGGCTATCCGGGCGGTATCGGCGTTCCGATACTATCCATCGTGCTCTTTCACATAGTGGAAAAGGCGCTTCCCCACCGCGCCTACGCGGAGGCGGATTTCCTGTGGCTGATTCTGTTGATCGTGCTGGGAACCATCACCGCCGAAACCCAAAAGGATCGCCAGCGCGCGCGCCAGCACAGCCGACAACTGGAACAACTCAACCGCGCTCGAGAAGAACTCACCGCCCTCATTGTCCATGACCTGCGCACCCCGCTCGCGGGCCTGCTCAATGTGATGCGGCTCATTGAGGAGGAACACCGCGCCTCCCTGCCTCCAGGACATGCCCAACTGCTGGAAATCGCCCTCTCCACCGGAGAAGATATGTCGGGGATGATCAGCGACCTGCTAAGCCTGCATGCCATGGAGAGCGGAGCGCTGGAATTGCGTGAAGCCGAACTGAGGCCTGTGGACACAATAGAAGGCGCCGTCAAACAGGTCAGTCCTCTTGCCCGTCAAAGGAAAGTGGAAATCCAGGTGAATCTGACTGAAGGTCTGCCCATGTTCCTCGGTGATGAGGTGATGCTGGAGAGGGTGCTGGTGAATCTTCTCGGCAATGCACTGCGCTTCAGCCCGGAGGGCTCCAAGATTCTGGTCGAGGTGGAGCGCGTCGGCTCCGAGATCATCTTCTGCGTGGCGGATGTGGGCCCTGGAATTCCCGCCCACCTGAAGGAGAGAATCTTCGAGAAATTCGCCAGCATTGACCACGAGACCGGCAAACACATCTCTACCGGTTTGGGCCTCGCCTTCGCCAGGATGGCGGCACAGGCCCACTCCGGCCGCATCTGGTTGGAGAGCCCGTGGGTCTCTGCCGATGACGACCGCCCGGCAAGGGGAAGCCGGTTTTGTTTTGCCCTTCCAATTGCCCGAAAACACTGAAGGTCTGGCCCGCACCTCCGATCATAGAATTGACCAGACAAAAAGCACTCGGGGCCCCATCCGGGACCCCGAGTTACGGTGGGTGAAAGGGACAGAGAACCTACGCGGCTAAGGTGGAGCCGCGGCCACTGTCTTGGCAGATAGGGAATGAGGAGAGAAGAGCCGTGCAGTGTGGGTCTTCTGGTCCCAATTCACACGCATTCCCGCCACTTGGCAAAGGGTCCGAACCGGTACGATTAAGCGACCATTCTTTATCTGTACCTTTCGGCCCAGAGCAACGCGTTGACCATCAACTAGAGCGTGTTCTTCTCCTAGCGTTACCTCAATACGATGTCCCTGGAAGCAGGCCACACCAGTCTTCTGTGAAGACAACCACGATACCCTCCAACCCACCGATGAGAGGATCCTTCTAAAGCCTGCCTCCAGCCTCCCGTCGCGTATCGCCGGCGCCACGTCGAAAGGCAAGGCCTTCCCATTCAGCACTACAGAAGGCCCCCCGCTGACCAAAGCCTTCGGCGCTTCCACTGCGTCTTCCGCGACAGGCATGACAAGTTGCGATGTGTCCGTGACAGTCCGAGGATGAGGAGTCTCAGTCTGCGGCAGAGTCACTTGTTCTGAGGCCATCCTGGGCTCACTCGACAAGGCCTGAGGTGGACTTTCTTCTTGCGGCGTTCCACCTTCAAGCACGCGGGAAGTCAGTGCAGACATACCGGGTTCGGAGACTGCTTCAGGCGAAAGTTTAACTACGGGAGCCGTCTTTGCTTCCGGTTGCGGCTTCTGCACAAGCGGCGCGGGGGCAACCGCGCGGCCGTTCTTCACCTTGATCTTAATAGGTGTAGATCGGCACAGTAGTCCACCTCGACCGTGAACCTCGGCGAAGATCACATGTGGACCATCGGAAAGTTCCGTTGTGTCCAGCAAGAAACTGTACGGTCGGGCATTGGTGGCATGGGATTTGTTCCCATCCACCCCGAAAATGACGAAAGAAACACCCTGAGCTTCGACAGCGGCCTGAACCAGGACACTGCCTTTCAGGGTGGCCCCGGATTTGGGGGAAATCAGTCGGATGGAGCCCGTTGCACTCGCCAGCCCCACCATGAATCCCAGGAGGGTGAAGATCGCGCAAGCGGGCAATTCCCAGCGCCAGCGTTTTGCCATAATCCTCCTCTCCTAATGCAGAAGACTTGACCTATCTGCCGCCTCCCTAACATACCATATCCCGCCATTATACTCACATTCTCACAACCCATCATTCGCCCAATCTGCCCCCTACGAAGCCCCAATCTTCTCCAAATGCATCCCTCATGCCGAAGATGAGCCCCCAACCGTCCTCTCCGCCCAAGGGGTATTCCATCGTGAAATCGGCGCGAAGACGGTTTGGATCAAAGAAATCGAGGGAGAGACGGCCTCCCTGACCCAGACTAAGATCGGCGCCAGCACCAATTTTAGAGCGAACCAGCCCGTAGCGCAGATTATTATTCCCCAACCGCCGGCCCGCCTGGAAGTTAACCTGATTCAGTTCACCTATGTCGGCCACCCCCAAGCGCAGAAAACTCTTCTTCCGGCCCGCAAAAGAGAGATCGAATCTAGCGTCAGTGAAAGAGCGATCCGCGCGAGATGAATTCAAAAAATCAAATCCTGTCTCCACCTCAGGAGGTTTCAGCCGGTCACTCCACTGGCTTGCATCAGTCATCAGACTATCCGCGCGCTCAATGATGGACTTAATCTTCGGAGTTCCTTCTTTTACATCCTCCGAGGCCTCGCGGAGATTCTCCGATATCTCTCTGAAATTCGCCAGACTGGTGCGGAAATCGTCTTGCCAGGTCTGGTCCGAGAGTAAGGCTTTCATGCTGGTTGCCGTTTCACGGGCATTCTCCGCCGCCTCTTTGGCGGCGACGGCGGCGGCCTCAATCTCGTCCGGCGCGGAAGACTGCCGAATCCGCGCCGAAAGATACGATGCCGCCTTTTGGGTTTCTTCACCGGCGACGGCTATGTGTCGGGCGGTCTCCGCCAAATGCGGGCGCGCCTCAGCGACCAGGCTCTCCAGGTTCTTGATCATTTTGGCGGCTTCCCGCGTAGAGATCTCGAGTTGCTCGACAGACTTTTCCACCGCGGGATTTGACACCACCGAGTGTACCGAGGCAGCGGTCTGCTCAAGCCGTGTCATCATAGAATGCGCCGCATTCATTATCTCCGGGATGCCGGGACGCTCCAGCCCCTCCACAACTGCTCCCGGTGTCAGTTCCTTTGCCGCCTCAACGGGTGAGACGGACTGTACATCCACAAATCTCTCCGGCACCAGCGCCCCACTGGAGACGGTGAAGACGTAGTTCTCATAGAGGTGGACATGGTCTTTGATCAACACCCTCACACTGGCTTTGCCGTTCGCGGACAGCGAAACCTCCTCCACTACCCCTATCTGCACCCCTGCCATCCGCACAGGCTCCCCCCCGATAAGCCCGCGGGCGTCCTCGAAGATAATCTCCAAGGGCCAGACTCCCCTGGCCCTTACCGGCCCCAAGAAGAAGTAACTCAACAACACCAGCACGACCAGCGCGCTGATCACAATGGCTCCGACTTTTGCCTCCGACAGCCGGCTCATCTTTCCCTTTCTCCTTTCCAGAAGAGAAGAAATCGCTTCACTTCAGGCAGTTCGCTTTCAGAGAGCGTATCCAGGGTACCTTCCGCAACGATTCTCCCATCCTCAAGCATCGCCGCCCTGTCGGCAACCTGGGCGAGAGAGTGGATATCGTGACTCACTATCATAGTGGTAACCCCGAGACGGTCTCTCAGGCCGACGATCAACTCATTCAGGCTTGCCGCGGTTGGAGGATCCAGCCCCGCGGTGGGCTCATCATACAGCATGATGTTCGGCTCCATGATCAGCGCTCGCGCCACCCCAACCCGCTTCTTCATTCCCCCCGAAAGTTCCGCAGGCAGCAGTCCCTCTGTACCCTCCATGCCTACCAAAGCGAGCTTCTCCTCCACCTGAGGAAGGACCTTGCGTTTCCTCTGACCTCTTTCCAGCAAGCCGAAGGCCACATTCTCCGCGACCGTTAAAGAGTCGAAGAGTGCCGCATTCTGAAACACCAAGCCCAGCTTCGGCCTGATCTGCATTAGTTCCCGTTCGCCCAGCCGGCTTATATCCACGCCATCCACCCATATCCGTCCCGCCGTAGGACGGATCAGTCCCATGATGAGTTTCAGAAGAGTGGTCTTGCCGCTGCCGGAGCGGCCCATCACGGCAAGAATCTCGCCCCGCCTCACCTCCAGATTGAGTCCCTCCAGAACCGGACGCTCATGAGCCCGATAGAGAAGAGATTCAGTCCGCAAAGCCGGAAAAGAAGGTTGTTCGCTCATACTATCTCCCTGCTGCCGGCTGCAGTAACGCCGCAGAAAGGAAGTAGTCTGCTACCAGTATCAAGACAATGCTGATTACCACCGCACTCGTGGTAGCCCGGCCCACACCCACCGCGCCCGGATCCGCGCGTAGTCCTTGACGACAACCGACAAGAGCGATGATGGCCCCGAAGACGACCGTCTTCGCCAGGCCCCCGAAGAGATCGCGCCCGGTGAGAAAGACGTCGGCGCTGTGTATGAACTGATAGGGGGAGACTCCTGCCTTCAATGCGATGATGTATGATCCCAGCGCGCCGAAGATCTCCGCTATCACCGTCAACACGGGAAGCATGATGAGGCTGGCGGCCAGCCGGGGGACCACCAGATAACGCACCGGGCTGACGGCGAGGGCGCGCAGAGCGTCAATCTGTTCGCTAACCACCATGGAGCCGGTCTCGGCGGCCATGGCGGAGCCCGCCCTTGCCGCCACCAGAATGCCTGTCAGGGTCGGGCCCAGTTCGCGGACAATTGACACCGCCACTATACCCCCCACATATCCCGCTGCCCCGAAGCGCACGAACTGGTCGGCCGTATTGAGCCCGAGTACCATTCCACTGAAAAAGAGAATGAGCGCGCACAAGGGCAGTGAATCGGCCCCCACCGCGGCCATCTGTCGGATCAGCAGATCGAAACGGAGCCGGCCGCGGGCAATGAACCCGGTCGCCTCCAGGCCCATCCTGAACAAATCCCCGACAAAGGCAAGCCCCGCCTCCACCAATCTTCCGACGTGAAGCGAGATACCGCGGAGCGTAGATGCCGATTCAATTTGAAGTGCCATTTGTGCCGCCCGATCACTCTCGCATACTCTCGCCCAATATGCTAGCGCACAGGAACCGCTGCGAGGGTATCTTTTGAGTAAGCGTTGTTGCGGGAATGGACACAGCCTCGCGGCAGCAGACGGATCCTCACCGACCCCAGAGTCAGGTATAGGCTGCTAGCGCACAGACTGGTAACCAGCCCTTTTATGGTTACCATGTTTGCGCACATCAGTAGAGGAATGGGAGGCTTGCACCAGTATTAGGAAATACTGATGCAGTCTCAAATCGGTAGTGAGTTCAGGGTGGAAAGTGGACACAAGGAGCCGCCCTTGCCGACAGAGGACGACCCTTTCGCGGCAATAGGCAAGTGGCTCAACCCCTTCTCCCAGGGATCTTATCTGTGGGGCGCGAATGAAGACCCCCCGGAACGGCTCTTCTCCCAGAGACGGTATATTCAGTTCGTCTTCAAACGATTCCACCTGACGGCCATACGCGTTTCGCTCCACCACAATGTCCATCAGCCCCAGGCGAAACTGCTCGTTCCCTTCAATCTCTTTGGCAAGAAGAATGGAGCCCGCGCAGGTCCCGAAGATGGGCTTTCCCGCCGCAGCAAACTCACGCAAAAGTTCGGCCAGCCCGTAACGAGAGACGAGTTTACCAATGGTGGTGCTCTCTCCACCGGGTATGACAAGGGCCTGGCAAGCGCGGATCTGTTCTTCATATTTCACAGGCAGAGCCTGTGCTCCACAGCGCGCCAGGGCGAGGAGATGTTCTCTCACATCACCCTGCAGGGCCAAAACGCCAACTTGCAAATCCTCAATCCTTCCCATGCTTTCCCCTGGAAGATGAAGGCCCTCACCAATTCCTGGAGGGCCTTCTCAGTGCCTGAACTTTCAATCTCTCGATTCTCCAGGCCTTCAGCTCACCAGCCGCGGGTCTGGAGAAGATCCTTCTCTTCCAGTTTATGAACATCCAGACCAGCCATCGCCTCTCCTATTCCCTCGGAGACTTTGGCTACTATATCGGGCCTGTCATAATGCGCGGTAGCCTCGACGATCGCCTTCGCCCGCGCGCGAGGATCTTTCGACTTGAAAATACCGGACCCGACGAAGACCGCTTCCGCCCCCAATTGCATCATGAGCGCGGCGTCTGCGGGAGTGGCGATTCCCCCAGCGGCGAAATTGGGCACCGGCAACCTCCCCTCCTTCACCACCTGGCATACCAGTTCATAAGGCGCGCGCAACTCCTTCGCTGTACCCATCAACTCCTCTTCCTTGAGAGCGGAAAGCCGGCGCATCTCCGAGGTTACCAGGCGCATGTGACGCACCGCCTCCACGATATTGCCGGAGCCCGCCTCCCCCTTAGTGCGAATCATCGCCGCGCCCTCACCGATACGCCGCAGCGCTTCTCCCAAGTCGCGACAGCCGCATACAAAGGGAACGTTGAACTTATGTTTATCAATATGGTGTTCTTCATCCGCCGGAGTAAGCACTTCGCTCTCATCAACGAAATCCACCCCCAGAGCCTCCAGCACCTGGGCCTCCGCAAAGTGACCGATGCGGGCCTTCGCCATCACCGGAATACTCACCGCCTCCATGATCTCCTTAATCTTCAGCGGATCCGCCATCCGCGCCACCCCGCCCTCGGCGCGGATATCGGCCGGCACCCGCTCCAGGGCCATCACGGCCACGGCCCCCGCCTCCTCTGCAATCTGAGCCTGCTCGGCATGGGTGACATCCATTATCACCCCGCCCTTCAGCATCTCGGCAAGGCCTACCTTAGTCCTCCAGGTAGCGCGCTCCATATCAGTCGGCACCTCCTATTTTGCACGACAATTATAGCATAATTGGTGGTATCGCCCGCTTTCGTTGACAAGAATGGAACCTTTTCGCTATACTTGCGTCATTGGTAAACTTAGGGGGTGCGATTTTGGATATTGCCATCTCCATACAGGAATTAACGAAAGTCTATCGCTCTCCTTGGGGCGGCAAAGGCCTGAAGGCGCTTGATTCTTTGAGCCTGGATATCCGCCGCGGAGAGACCATCGCCATCATTGGCCCCAACGGTTCCGGCAAGACGACTACCCTGAAGATCTTGCTGGGGCTCATCTTTCCCACTTCCGGGGGGGCGAGTATCCTGGGGACGAGTATCTCCACCAGTATGGCGAGAGAGAAGGTCGGGTATCTGCCGGAGGAGCCCTACTTCTATGATTGTTTTAACGCCGAAGAATTGCTGGACTACTACGGCCGGCTCTTCGGCCTTTCCCGCAGCGTCCGGCTCAAGCGTATGGAAGAACTCCTCACCCTGGTGGGGCTGGCGGAGCGCCGCAGGACTCCCTTGAGAGAGTATTCCAAGGGTATGCGCCAACGGGCCGGCCTTGCTCAGGCACTGGTGAATGATCCGGAGATACTGATTCTGGATGAGCCTACCTCGGGTCTGGACCCGGAGGGGGCTTACCAGATGAGGAGGCTGATACGGGAACTTCGCGAACGAGGCAAGACCATCCTGCTCTGCTCTCATTTCCTCGCCCAGGTGGAGGACCTCTGTGATCGGGTAGCCATCCTCGACCAGGGAAGGCTAAAGGCCTGTGGATCGCTCAAAGAACTGATCGGCGAGAGCCGCCGGATCCAGGTGGTGGCGGCCGGCGGGAAGGATGATATCATCCCTGAACTCCGTCGGCTGGCGAAGTCCGTGGAAGAGCGAGAGGGGAAGATCGTTGCAGAGACCGATGAAGAGGACAATCTCATGCAGATAATTGACCTGCTGCGAGCGCGCCAGGGCCGACTGCTGGAAGTGCTGCGGCCCAGACCCTCTCTGGAGCAGCTCTTTATTCAGGTGGTGTCGGAGGCTGGCGAATGAATCTCCTGCTTGTTATCTATATTGTTTCCGCCGTTCTCGTATTGGCGGCCTTGGTGATTGCCCGCAAGCAAATTGCCCGCGGGCTGTTGCATGGGATCCCCTCCGTATATCGCATTGCCGGAATGACCTTTGCCGAGACACGGAGAAGGCGCATCCTCCAGGTAATCATCCTTCTCGCCGCCTTGATGCTGGTGGGAATGCTCGGCATTACCTGGCTCAACCCGGGAGAATCGGCGAAGGCTCTCGTTTCCGGGGGGTTGGACCTTGTGTTTCTGCTGGGAATACTCGTATCAATTTTCATCTGCGCCTTTCTCATTCCCAGCGATATCGACAAACGCACTATCTACTCCGTGCTCTCCAAGCCGGTGCATCGCTGGGAGTTCGTAGTCGGCAAGTACTTCGGCGCGCTGGCGGTCGTCGGGCTGTTGGTGGGAATCATGCTGCTGGTGCAGATGATCGTGCTGGTGGCGACACAGAAGCACCCCATCGGCTTGGTGTTTCAGGCAGGGCTGGTGGCCTATTTTGGCATCGCCGTCTTCACGGCTGCAGTAATGGTGGTCTCTACCATCGCCTCCAGCCTAACCACAGTCATCGCAGGATTCACGCTTTGGCTGGTGGGCAGCATCCAGGCCATGTCTCACTCGGTTATCGCTCATATTGAAGGTGGCTTCAGCAAGACGGTGTTGGGAGTTGTCAGCGCCATCATTCCCCACTTGGACAAGTATGATTTTCGCGTGGAGGCAGCGGAGCAACTCGCTATCCCTCTCGTATTGGTGCAGCGCGGCCTGGTGTACGGAATCGGCTATGTGGCCGTCTGCCTTATCATCGCCTCCTTACTGTTTAGAGAGCGTCAGGTTTAGTTTCATGTGGAGGACAGGATGAACCGTCGCGGCCCCGCGGCCCTGAGCATACTGGTAGTAATCTGCATTTTAGTCCTCTTATGGCCTCTAGAGGGGAGCATCGAGAAACAACTCACTGAGATGCGCCCTCATCGCCAGCAAGTCCAACTCGGCGGCGAACTGCCTGGCATCTACCGCTTTCTTCAGTTAGCCGGCCTGAACGCTCTCCTCGCAGATCTACTCTGGATGAAGGCCGATGACCTGTGGCATTCTTCTTCCTGGTGGCAGATGGCTCCGGTGCTGGAGGCGGTTGTTCGTGTGGACCCCAATTACATCGTCGCCTGTCGTATTCTCGCCTGGCATTATGGCTGGAATCTGCATACTGCCGCGCAGACCGCTGTGGAGAGAAAGATGTGGCTCCAGAAAGCCGCCGACACCTATGAGCGTGTCGTCAGGGATAATCCGGACGATTACACCCTCTGGCTCGATAAATGTTGGTTCTACGCAGACCGCACACGCCAGTATGACAAGGCCATCGAGTCGTTGGAGGAGGCAACTAAGAGATTCCCCGAGCAGATTGATACACTGGATCGCAGATTGCAGAAAATGTATGAGAAGACCTGGCGAGTGAAAGACGCGGTCCGGGTGATCAAAGGAATCATTCGCAAGCGGCCCAGTGACGCCCTTGCGCGCCGCGATCTTGAATGGTGGGAAAATTTGGGCGAAGATGTCAACTGGCGTTGGGTACTGGAATTTCGCGAACATGTGTCGCGCGCCGGCCGCAATCTGCCTCCGTACCGCAATCCCTTCGAAGGCACCCTTGTTGATTCTCCACCGTGGAGAGATTGGGAGCAGAATGTGATGTATATGGATCCGGCTTGGCAGCCGGACCTCACCGGTTTCGCCTATGAGTCCGTTTTCTGGATTTTTCCTCACCGTCCGGACTTGGCCGAGGAATATGCCAAGGCACATCCGGAAGTTGGGGAGATTAAGCCGCCGGAGACGGGTATCCCCTCTGAGGCTCCAATGGTTCAGCCCGGGCCGCCGGGAGGGCCCGGCGGCCCGTTTGGGGGTCCGCCCGGAGGCGCGGGGCCCGGTGCTCACGGAACTCACGACCATAGTCACTAGGAGTGAAAGCCCTCCTCATCCTCAATCCTGACGCGGGCCGAATGCGGAGAATCACTCCTCTGCGTCTCGTCGGTTTGTTGGAGGATTTCGGCCTGCAAGTCACCCTCGCTCCTGCCGCAAAGCCGGCGGAAGCGCTGGCTCTGGTCTCCGCAGCCGTCGCTGATTCCTCCAGCACCGGCCTGAGAGTCGTGGTCGCCGGTGGCGATGGCACCATCCATGCCGTCCTCCCCGCTTTGGAGAAGACTTCAGTCCCTCTTGCGATCTTGCCCGTCGGTTCGGTCAATGTCCTCGCCCGAGAATTGGCCGTTCCCCGCTCTCTTTCCGATGCCGCCAGGGTCGCTGCCCAGGGTGTCCCGCGCGCTGTCGACCTGGGCCGTTTCTCCGGCCGGCCCTTCGTTCTAATGGCCGGCCTCGGTTTTGATGGTGCCGTGGTTCACACAGTTAAGGGCCATATCAAGCGAAGGCTCGGTACACTGATTTATCTGCTGAACGGGCTGCGACTTCTTCTCTCCCACCCACCGCGGCGTTTTCATATCATATGTGATGACAAACCGATAGAGACCGAGGCCTGGCAGGTGGTGATTGCCAATGCTTCCAGTTATACTTATCGCTGGAGTCTGGCCCCTCAAGCGAAGATCAACGATGGACGGTTGGAGGTATGTGTGATCCCTCATGCAGGCGCCTTTAAACGCATAAAACAGGTGGCGGCCATCCTCCTTGGAAGGCACCGGTGGGCACCGGTAAATTACCTTTCAGGCGGCCGCATAGAGATTCAAACCGATGAGCCTGTGGCGGTTCAACTGGACGGTGACCCCGCACCGAGTACGGATATGGCGCAGATAGAGATTATCCCACAGGGCCTGACGGTGATGGTAGGAGAAACGAGATGAAACGACCGCAGCCTGCCGGGAAGGCTGAACCCGGGCGCATCGGTACAGATGAAGCCGGCAAGGGCGATTACTTCGGCCCTCTGGTGGTGGCCGCGGTGTGGGCGGATGAGGAGATGGAGGAGATCTTGCGCGCCCAGAACGTGAGAGACAGCAAGCGGGTCTCCGACGGCATTTGCCATCGCCTGGCGAAGGAAGTAGCCGGGCTTTGTCCCAACCAGGTGGTGAAAATCTTCCCGCAAAAATACAATCTCCTCATCTCCACCATGAAGAATCTCAATCGCCTTTTGGGCTGGGCCCACGCACGCGCCATCGAAAGCCTGTTGGAAGAACTGGAAAGCCGCCTGCCGAACCGGAAAGGGACACTCACGGTTGTGGCGGATCGGTTCGGGGATGAAGCCTTCCTGGAACAAGCCCTGATGAAGAAAGGGCGAAAAGCGACTCTGCAGCAGCGAGTGAAGGCTGAAGAAGAAACCGTTGTGGCCGCCGCCAGCCTGCTCGCCAGAGCGGGTTTCCTGCAGGGGCTGGAGCGTCTCTCAAAAGAATGCGGAATCACCCTCCCCAAGGGAGCCAGCAATGTGCTCTCCGCGGGCCGCCAGGTGGCCGCCAAAGGCGGCGAAGCCCTCCTCAATAAAGTAGCCAAAACCCACTTCAAAACCACTAAGCAGATTATCACCCCCAAGAAGAACTGAAAGGAACCTTCTTCTCGCGGAGATAGGACGCGCGCGAAGCAATGCGTGGGGCCGCTTGTACCAGATGTTGCCTGCTGGCTTAAGGGGCTTTCTCTTCAGACTGCGCGGAGGGATTCTCACCTCGCGCGGGACACGGCTCAGAGGAGGAATTCTCCACGCAGCGAGAACGCAGGTGATGCCATATGAGGAGAGCCGCCACTACCAGCGCGGCGGCGGCAAGCGCAAGGTGGCCCAGATGACTCAGTTTCTCCCATTCTCTCCCCACGAACATCCCGAAAAGCACTCCCACTACAACCCAAGAGCCGGAACCCAGCGCGGTATAAAGCAGAAACTTCGAATAGGGCATGTGGCAGAGGCCCGCGGGCACAGACACTATCGCCCGCATACCGCTAATCAGCCTGCAGAAGAAGACCGCCTTTGGACCGTGCCGGGCAAACCATTTCTCACTCGCGCGGAGCCGCTGTTCGGTGAGAAGGATGTAACGGCCGTATCGCAAGAGAAGAGGCCTCCCTCCAAACCGCGCAATCGAATAAGTAAGAGTGGAGCCGGACAGCGCTCCGGCGAATCCGCTCAACATCGCCCAGTGGAGGGCAAAATCACCCCTCCCCACCAAGAAGCCCGCAGAGACCAGCACAATCTCACTGGGAATGGGCATACAGCAACTCTCCATCACCATCAACAAGAAGACCCCTACATAACCGGCGCTGCCGATGAAGCCTGTAATCGCCTCCACAATGATCTCGACCCAATCATTCATATCGTTCGGTCTCCCGGAGAGCCGCAAGGAATTTCTCGAGCGCTTCTGGAGGAATCGGAACACTGCCCATCTCTGCCGGTCGGCCCCATTTCGGCCCATGGGAATCGCTGCCACCGGTAGTGAGCAAGTTGAATCTCTCCGCCATATTTCGCAATTTGACCTGCTGCGCGGCGCTGTGATCGGTATGATATGCCTCTATCCCGCGCAAGCCGAAGGGAAGCAGTTCCTTGATGAGAACCTCATAGTCGGCCTTCCCGGCATGGGCCAGAACCGGCAGCCCCCCGCTTCTCAAGATAGCCTGGCAGGCCTCTTGGGGGGTCAGAGATTCTCTTTCCACAAAAGCCGGCGCGCCTTTCTTCAGGAAACGATCAAACGCCTCTTGCAAGGAACCAACATGGCCGGCTTCGACCATTGCCTTGGCAATATGAGGGCGGGCAACGATCTCTCCTTGCGCAATCTCCTCCACCCTTTTCACATCCAGCCCCATTCCAAGCGCCTCCAGCCGGCCCAATATTGCCAGATTGCGCTGGTGACGGGCATCCACCATGCGCTGGTGAGCATCACGAAGCGCCTCTGCCTCCGGGTCAATCCCATAGCCCAGGATATGCACCTCTTGACCTTTGTAATCCGTATTCAGCTCAATCCCCGGCACCACTCGCAGGCCTGTGCCCGAGGCCGCCTCCAGTGCAGGGGCGATACCGACCGCGGTATCGTGGTCGGTAATGGCGATAATGGAAAGCCCGCGCCGCAGGGCCTCTTTCACGGTTTCAGCCGGACTGAGAGTACCATCCGAGCAGGTGGTATGCAGGTGGAGGTCAATGCGCGGTTCGTTCTCCGTTGGTTTCGGCATATATAGATAATAGCAGGCAATGGGAACGGGGGAAAGCGGGGACTCCCGCTAGGGAGCAATTCTCACGCGTTTCTCCGCACTCTGGGGACGGGCGCTGTTGTCGGCCGAGAGCGTCGTCTTGATGGGGTATTCTCCGGTACGCAGGGCTTTGAAAGTCAGTGTGCCGAGTATCGATTCACCCGCTTCGAGGTCGCCAAAATCCAAGAAGATGCTGTCACCTCTTTCGTAGATTTCCTCAACGGGAGGATCCACATCTACAAGCTCAGCCACCCACAGAGTCCTGCGCCCCAAATGAAGGGTGACATGGCGGGCGGGTCTCTTTCCCCTGTTGTAGATTCCGAAAATGAGATCAAAGGGTTCGTCGCTTACCACGGTCCCCACTGAATAGATGCGCAGTTGGAGGATTGTCTCCGTGGGCCCCACTATGGTGTATCTGCTCAAGCCGATAAAGAGGAGTGCAAAGATCACTATCACCGTGAGAATGGTCGTCCATGTGAAGATTGAGACACCAACGAGGGTTTTCGACGGCTTGGCGGCACCGAGCCCAGATTTATAGTGAGGGCATTCGCGGGATTCGTCAGGATCTACCACCCGTTCCGGCTGGAGTATTTCCGGATGCACACAGGTCAGATAGAGGGAATCGAAGTGCACGCAATAGCGACAACAGCGCAGTCGCCCTCCACAATGTTCACAGCGGTTCGGCGGTTTGCCCTCCACTGTAATTGAAAGATTGCACCTGGGGCAGAGTAAAACGGCCATCTCTCTCCCCTGCACATCGGTTGTGGGCTAGTATAGGCTGCGAATTCGACGGTGTCAAACGCCCATGTTCTCCGGAGGGGAAGACATCTCACGCGCGGCTTGAAGATCCTCAGGCTTGTCAATATCGAAGGCGAGTTCCGCTCTGGGGATAGGCAGGGCGATGGCGCGCCCCCCCGTAAGTTGAAGCGCCCGCGCCTCGATGGAGGGAATATCCAGCTGGCGCAGAAGCATCCGCAGAACGAAGCCCAAGCCCAGAGCGCGCGCCAACAGAAGCGGGTTCTTCCGATATTCAAACAGTCGGCGGATGAATGGCAGGAGATTCTCCAGGAAGGCTCGCTTCGCCAACACTATATTCCCACCCGTAAAACGGCCTTCGCGGAGGTGAACATAAGTCCTCCGACCTCCCCGAAAACGCGCATCATAGTCAGACTGGGAGACAATCGGATACACCATATCCGCCTCCGCCGCCAATGCGGAAGAGAGAAACTCGGATATCACCTCAGCAGACAGCCAGGGCATATCCGCGGGAGCGACGACCACCCATTCCTTGCTGCATGCCCTCAGGCCCGAGGCGATATTGTCTGTGGCTTTTCCGCCGGCCTCAATAGCGCGGACTCCCGCTGGCAGAACCTTCAGAACCTCCGGCACACTCACCACCACCACCTCCGCCATTTCAGGCACTCCTTGGAAGGCCTCTACTGTACGAGAGATGATGCTGCGGCCGCCGATTTCTATCAAAGCGGGATGCTCCGCCTCCAGTCCCGCGGTGAGCGCATCATTGCCTTTGCCGCCCGCAATGATGACGACGGAAATCTCCTTTTTCGATGGAGTCTGTTCTGTCGGTTGATTCATAACGTTTCGCTTGAAGAAAGACTGCTTGCACTTCGCGCCCATAGGCCGCGGCGGGAGAGAGCCGCGGTTACCTCGTCGGCAAGTTCCTTGTCTCTGGCGATCCCAAAGACGGCCGCACCTGAGCCGCTCACAAGTGCACCCGAGCAGCCTCGCTCAAGCAATGTACTCTTCAATTCGGCGCAGGCCGGGCACAGCCTCAGTGTTGTATCCTCCAGATCATTGCGGAGAGCCGCCGCGATACCGGAAGCCTCCGTTGCCTCCAATGCCGAAAGCATCTCCGACAATTTGGTATTTCCGGCGGAGGGCTGCTTATCCCAGTCTTGATATACCGCGGAGGTGGAAAGCGTAACCCCGGGCCAGCCTATCACAAACCAGAGATGCGGAGTCGGGAGCGCGGAAAGCACTTCTCCGCGGCCCTTGCCGAGCGCGGTCCCGCCCTGCAGGAAGAAAGACACATCCGCGCCCAAGGAGGCGGCACGTGTCTGCAACTCCTCCGGGGAGAGATGTAATTCCCACAATCTGTTCAACCCCAACAACACAGCGGCCGCATCACTGGAGCCGCCGCCCAAGCCCGCTCCCGGCGGAATCTTCTTATTCAGCCTTATCTCCACTCCTTTGCTCGTTCCAGCGCTTTCCGCCAGAAGCGCGGCCGCGCGCCAACACAGATTCCCTTTTCCTGCAGGCAGTCCCGGCCAGTCACTTGTCATATGAATACCTTCCGGCGATGTCTCAAGTTCGATCACATCCGCCAAATCTATCGCCTGAAAGACCGTCTCCAACTCATGGAAACCGTCAGCGCGGCGGCACTGGATCGCCAGAAAAAGATTCACTTTTGCCGGCGCGACCATTCTAATCACGCTCATCTCCGCCTTTCAGCCGCCTCGCCAGCATCACGAATTCCTCAACCGATAGTGATTCCGCTCGTCTTCCTGCATTGACTCCAACCGCCTCCATGGCGGAGACGGCCTCCTGCCGGTTTCTCACAAATCCGGCTTCGACCAGACTGTTCTCCAGTGTCTTTCGCCGATGCGAAAAAGAGGCTCGCACCAACTTCTCGAACTGCTTCTGATCTTCCTCTCCTACCGCGGCTTTCGCCCGCGGTGTAAGGCTTACTACCGTCGAATCCACCTCCGGCTGGGGATAAAAACAGGTTCGCTTCACCCTCATCTCCGCGCGCGGCAAAAAATAGGCTTGGGCCAGCACACTCAGGCCCCCGTATTCCTTGCTTCCCGGACTAGAGGTGATTCTGTCCGCCACCTCCCTCTGCACCATTACGACAAGGGAAGAGAATGACCTGCGCTGTTCGAACAGTTTGAAGAGAACAGGCCCGGTAATATAGTAAGGCAGATTTCCCAGAACTTTCCAGGTTCCCTCGCCCATGAGTTTGCTGAGATCAATCTTCAATATATCAGCTTGCATAAGCTTCAATCCCTCACCGGAGGGAAGAATCTCTTGAAGCACCTCCACCAACCGGGGGTCTGATTCGATAGCAATGGTAGATGAGGCGGTTTCCGTCAACCGCAAGGTCAGCGCGCCTGCGCCCGCGCCTATCTCCAGCGCGCAATCGGAAGAGTCAATGCGGGCCACCTCGACAATACGGTCTGCAATCTCAGCAGAAATAAGAAAATGCTGGCCCAGCCGTTTGCGTGGACGAATACTGTGTCGAGAGAGAAGAGCCTTCAGTGTGGAAGGCAGAGCCGGGTCTGCCCTATTGGGCTGGCGAAGTTGGTTCAAGCGACCCTCCCTCTCCATCTTCTCCCGCGGTCAGCAAGTAGGGGGATGGCTTGAAAAGAGAATCGAGCCATTGGAGTTTGTGGATCCAGTGGGCTGAGCCGCCGCCTTCATGACCGGCATCGGCATAGACCTTGATCTCTTTGCGGCCCGCAAGATAATTGTAAGCCGCGAAAACCGTCTCCGGCCGACATACGGTGTCACGCAGCCCCAGGCTCAACAGAGCGGGAGACTGAATGCGCGGCGCAAAATTCAGCACATCGAAATACCTCAAGGTCCGCTCTACACGGCCCTTCGCCTCTGGATGTGCTTGCAGGTAATGAGCGATTTCACTGTAGGGCCAGCCGCCCTCCCTGACTGAACGGGGGAAGTCACACAACATAGGCACATCCGCGGCAACCGCGGCGACTTCGGGCCGCAGCGCAGCCAATATCAGAGCCAGCCCGCCCCCTTGGCTGGCTCCACTGGTCGCCACCCGGCGGCCATCAACCTCAGGGCGGCTAATCAAGATATCCAAAGCGCGCAGGGCATTGAGAGTTATCGCCCGATATGAATACTCCTTCGATTCCTCGAGGTTCCGGGCGATGTATGCAGTCTCCGCGCCTTCCTCAACTACCTCCATGGCAAGTGCCACGTAGCCGCGTCCCGCCAGCACCAGTGGGGGTTCGATCTTGGGCCGGCCATAACCCGGAAGCTGCAGCAGAGCAGGATGGGGCCCCTCTTTAGTGGGAGCACACAGCCAGCCGTAAAGCCGTTTACCGCCGGCCCCGGTGAAGCCAACCCTCCACACCTTCAATTGAGTGGTGGATAGACTTTCATCACTTACGAATTCCACGGGCTCATCTGAGGGAACGCGTGACTCGGCGAGCACTGCCTCCCAAAAAGAGCCGAAGTCCGGGGGGATGGTAAGGGCAGGACGGATATCTCCCGCTCTGAAGGCAAACATCACCGCCGTTTCTTTCAAAGGCCGGTTTTTCGCTGACAGGACGACCTGAGCGGAATAAACCCCCGGTTCGGGCAAATTGATATCAAAACGCCCCTGGGCCTGAGAATTCTCTCCAATGAGAATATGTTGAGAAAGTTCAGAGACTGAGTCTCCTCTTTCTCTGCGCAGCCGCACACTCAGCAATCCGTCTTGCAAGGCCTTGCCGCGGTTCTCCACTGTAACCGCGAGCCGCGCCGACCTTCCAGACTGCAATATCTGCTGGTTGTCCAGGGTTTTCGCTTGCAGACTCAACAATTGCGCCGGGGTCGGCTTCGGCGCCGGCCCCATTCCGGGGTTGATGGAAATCTCTCTGGGTTGTCCTTGAATTACGGGACCCAGTTCCCACATCTGGCGTTTCGCCCAAGGCCCCCAGATGCGATCTCCCCCTCGCAAGGTTATATAAGCCCCGGAAGAGGCGGTAAAGGTCACATCCGGCCAGTCTTCTTCTGTAGGAACGGCCGCCACCTCTCCGGTGCGTGAGTTGGCCACAACCGAGATCGCATCGGAAAGCACCAGATAGAACGGCACCTTCTTCTCCGATGACTGAGAAACGATGAGGCGGATCTCACCGGGCAGGAAGTGATAGCGAACGGTGTGTATTCCATCAGTGGCCTGCACGACAGCCGGCGCAGGCAGAGTGATCCTGCCCAACCGCCTGGCTTGACCCTCCGAGAAAAAGAAAGCCCCCAGGGAGAAGGAGACCCCGTCATCCAGCATCTCCGTTTCTCCCACGCTCAGGGAGTGGAGGTTACCATCCGAACCGACGCGAGCATCATAGGCGGGAGCCTTGACCTCAAGTCCGCCGTCGAGGGAGAGTTGAAGCGATACCTCACCTGCATCAGGGACTGCGGCAAATGTGTCCCCCCCGCTCAAATAGACAGCCAAAATCGCCGCCAGAATCAAAACGGCAAAGGCTCTCTTGGAATACATCTTATCGCTGATCCTCAGATTATTGATCCCGACAGATTTAGACATCTGAAACCGGTTCCTGTCGCGGCCTCTTCAAGGCGCAGGCCAGCCCCGCGGCACAAAATGAGAGATAAACTGGGTCCTGGCATAGCGGTCAGTCATCCCCGCAACATGATCACACACCGCCCGCGCAAGCTCAGTGGTGCCTGCGGCCAAACCTTCGCCCCTGGGCACAAGTTCAGGATTCTCCATGTAGTGCCGGAACAGCCCGGAGATTACTTCCTCAACCCGCTGTTTCTCTCCGGCACCGGCGGAGGTGGGCTCATATACCTTATCAAAAAGAAAATCTTTCAATTCATCCATTGCCTCCAGGATATCGCGGCTCATCGCTATCTCCGGCCGATTACTGCTGGCGCTGACAATGTCCTGTGCCATAGTGCTTATCCGTTCGCGCAGGCTGCCGCCCAACCGCTCGCGCGTTGTCTTCGGCAATTCCTCAGGCCGAAGTACACCAGCGCGGATGGCATCATCCACATCATGATTCACATAGGCGATGCGGTCCGAGAACATCACCACTTCTCCCTCCAGTGTGGAAGGTCGGGGCCGGTCTGGGCCTGACAGTGGAAAATCCTCCATGCCTTTGGAATGGTGCCGAATCCCGTCTCTCACCTCCCAGCTCAGGTTGAGGCCCGCGCCGTCATTCTCCAGTACTTCCACTACCCGCAGGCTCTGTTCGGCATGGTGAAAATGCGCCTCGGAATCGGATTGCCTGTAAGCACGGTCAAGCGCCCATTCCCCCACATGTCCAAATGGCGTATGCCCTAAATCGTGGGCCAGGGCTATCGCTTCTACAAGATCCTCATTCAATTTCAATGCCCGCGCGGTGCCTCGCGCAATCTGCATAACTTCCAAGGTGTGAGTGAGCCGGGTGCGATAATGATCTTCCTCGGGGGCAATGAAAACCTGGGTCTTATGGCTCAGGCGCCGGAAAGCCTTGGAGTGGATAATCCGGTCCCGGTCCCTTTGAAAACATGTCCGCAGAGGACACTCCGGCTCAGGCTTCTGTCTCCCCTGGCTCGCCTCCGCTCGCGCCGCATGAGGAGAGAGGTTTTCCCGCTCGAACTTTTCTCTTTCCTCTCTTGGCTTCATTTCTCAGCCACTTTGAGACGAGGTTGTGCCTTCTTGGACGACGCAGCGAAAATCTGCAAGGTGCCGGAAAAGCCTGTCAACTTGCCACACCAAGGCCAGGCGGTTGTTCTTGATCTGTGGATCTTTGTCCATCACCAGAACATCATCGAAGAACTTGTCAATAATCGAGCGCAGCCCTGAGAGCACCTTGAACAGGCCCGGATAATCACCTGCCTGAGAGAGCGCCTCCACCTTCGGCTTCGCCTTGAGCACCGCTTGCCAGAGCGCTTTCTCCGTCGGCTCACTGAAAAGCCCGGGGTCGGGTTCACCCCCCGCAAATCCTTTCACGATATTGGCGGGCCGGGTTGAGGCAATTACGGTGGGCAGGAACTCGGCACGGCGCGAAAGCCTCTGCAGTGCTTGTGTGCGGGCCACCGTTTCGGCGAAATCCTCGTCTCCTGCCGCCAGCGCCGCATCCACAAGGTCATAGCGGATACCTTTGCCAAGTGGCGCCGAGTCCTCCAGCAGCCGCTCCAGCCGCTGGCGCAACAATAATTGGACCGCTCCGTCCACCTCCTCTTGTCCGCGCTGAATGCTCTGCTGGCCAGATAGAATCTTCAGACTCTTCTGAATCGCTTCCGGCAAAGAGAGGCGAAAATCGCCTTCCACCAATAATGAGACTATCGCTTGACCTTCACGCCGCAGTCCATATGGATCCCCCGATCCACTTACTGAAAGCCCTGCCGCCAGACCGCTCACCACTGTATCCAGCTTGTCCGCCAGCGCCACTATCCGACCCACTTCTGTCGCGGGCAGGCTGTCACCTGTGAAACGAGGCCTGTAATGTTCACCAATCGCCTCCGCCACTTCCTTCGGCTCACCATCAGCCAGCGCGTATTCCCGGCCCATGATTCCCTGCAGTGAAGTCACCTCCACCACCATGTCGGTCACCAAATCCGCCTTTGCCAGCCTGGCGGCGCGCTCTGCCGCAGCCTTTGTCTCAGCGTCAGATTTCAATACATCACAAAGATAGCCCGTCAGAGACTGCAAACGCTCGGTCTTGTCATAGAGTGAGCCCAT
>JABAOC010001001.1_pt1 | contig 20784 bp, 21 predicted proteins | sample 7062161 | NCBI WGS metagenome assembly JABAOC01 (sample SAMN14538625, study PRJNA623070) | marine sediment metagenome | biome: marine biome [ENVO:00000428]; feature: marine pelagic biome [ENVO:01000023]; material: deep marine sediment [ENVO:00002113] | place: India: Gulf of Khambhat ... | reverse complement strand
CTTACTATGGCGCGGAAGAAGCTCAGCGATACATACTTCATTCGATAGACGTGGTAACGCAGGTCTTGGGAACAAAAACATCCCCCTAGTACGTCAAACAATTGAAGCACTAGAAAGTTGAATTGTTCCCGGTTCGGGTTATATTTGATGGTGTTAAAAATATGATTTCATTTGCGTAGCACGAGCATCGCATGATCCTTCTCGTAGGGATCGAGTATCTTCGCGTCGACGACCTCCAGCTCCTCTTCAAGTTTTTCTAACTCATCCCTGAAGATCTCGCGCGGCTCCTTGGTGATGTCGATGCTCCGAGCCTTGAGCGCCAGCACCGCGTAACCCCCTTCCCGTAGAAATGCCTTCACGTTCGCTGACAAAATTTCCGTCTGGTCAGGCTGGGCGACATCTTGGTAGACCACATCTACTTTCTCGATGAGTGCGCAATAACTTCCCGGTTGCCGAGCATCGGCCAAGAGAGGCACCATGTTGTATCTCCGGTTACAGACTATGAGCAAATCTCGGAGCGGGCGCGATGAAATTTCAACGCAGTGGACAGAGCCACTTGAGCCGATTAGGTCGGAGACATGTGAGGCAGTTGTTCCGCTGGCGGCCCCTAGGTAGAGCACACATTTACCTTGGTCAATCGGGACCTTCTTGATATCCTTCAAGATGGCAGCCGCGAGCTTGCTCCGATAGGGGTCCCAGAGGCGGTACTCGATCCCTTGAATTTGGAGGAGCCGCTCGCCGTAGACTTGGGTGCCCGGGACTAGGTTTACAGTGGCAAGCTTGCGCGTCCCGTCCTCGAGTTCGACCCAGTAGACCCCAGCAAAGCGTTTGTGTTCAGTTACTTTCATCTCATTTCCTCGGCTCCTTGTATTTCGCCTTGATATCGGCTATACGCGCCTTTAAGTCCGCGGTAAGCTTGTCCCCCACGAACTCACCCGACATCGCGTCTACGCGCGCGGCTATGGACAATTTTCCTGCGAGGGCACGAGCTATCTTCCCCCGCTGCCACTTAGGCGCCCCCCGAACCTCAGGGTACTGGTAGATTACGCCGTGCTTGGGGGGCCTCGCTCGAGCACGGAGCGCTCTGAAAAGAGCTTTTTCCGCCCCAAGTACTTGAAGTGTGCTCGCGGGAGAACGAGAAAGTTTCTTCAAACCGCCCGCTAGTGAAATAAGCCGTGCACCAATCGAGCCACCGACGACCGCTCGCAGATTTGGCGCCACCTGAGCCATCAACCCATCTATATACTCGGCTACTCGCTCTCGAAACTCGTAGAGGGCGAACACCTCTCGTGCACAACCCTGCAGTATTTTGATATCGAGTTCGTCGAATGGGGCACCTAAGGAATTCATTGCAGCCTCAGTTATGTGCGCGACATCTTCATCTGATAATTCGGCCGCACCTTTCACCGCGGCTTGAGTAAATCGCTCACGCGGACCCAATTCTAGGACAAGTTTCAAGTATTTTTGGTGCTCGGGGGCAAGTCTGTCTAGCTCGGGGAAGTGGTTAGAGTACCACTCGCGGATCAAGCCAGAGAGGATGTTTATGAACTTGTCAAACTCATCGAGCATACCTATAGATTGGATGACGAGCTTGTCCCGCTCGGCGGCCTCCGCTCGAAGCTTTTGCCGCGTGAGGATGAAGTTTACCTCCCGGACGAGCTTGTCTGACTCCTTGAATCCCACCTCTTTAGCTATCTTCTTAAGCTTGGTGCGTAGGAGCTCGCCTGCCAGATTCGGTAGCTGCACTTCGAATTTGGTGCGTCGAAATTCCTTGCGCAATTGTGAAACAAGAAATTCAGACTCTAGGGTGAATTCAAGGGAACCTTTCTTGACTAGTTCAGCGATGAGCTCGCGGTGCTCTTCCGTAGGAGTGCCAATCTGAACGCTCGCCAGCCGCCCGGCCACCTCGATGGCGTCCCGGGGGAACTGCTTCGATGCTAGCATTCGCCCCTTGTCATCGAACGCGAACACGCCTAAAACACATTCAGCTATATGAATCGCCACGTTTGCACCTGACTAAGAGTTGATTTAAACTTCATAAAGCTTTAACAGAGGAGCCAAGGATTGCCTATCCTAACCTTTTGAAGCCCTTCCTCCTTGCATATCCTAGCAAACCGCTCGGCATCCTTGCGCTTAGTGTAAGGCATGTCATCCATGTAATAGAGCGGGTGGAAGGCGAGAAGGGAGTAAGGGGTGGTCGTGTCCAAGTCGGCAATGAATGACGCGAGCGCCCGAATTTCCTCCTCGTCCACATAGCCCGGCACCAACAGCGTGCTCACTCTGGCGAATGGAGCTTCAGGACGCTCGTGATGGCGCCTGCCCAGCCATTTAAAATTATCATATGCCGCGCGGTGTTCTATGCCGGATAATGCGTACAAAATCTCAGAGGACCAGCACTTCAAATCGGCTTTGATTCCGCCCCCGCTACTCATCGAGAGCTCACCGAACTGCTTCAAGCTCTGTAGCTCCATGCTCAGGTTTGTCTCGAGACAGACGCGAAAGATGCGATTTTCTAGTTTTGCGGCCTCGCACATCAATCGCGCCGATTCTATCACAAACGGCATCTGGCTGGCCGGATCCCCCCCAAAGTAGCAGGCACACCCCACGCTCTTGTTTGCTTTTTCGGCAAGCTCGGCGGCGGTCATGGTGGGCTTTCCCTCAACAGTGAGCTCGCGGAAGCTGAAGTTCTGGCAGAATAGGCAGCTGTAAGTGCAGCTCCCCAGAAAAATTGACAGGTTGTAGTACCCGATGTCGCCCCGAGGGGTCCGGCACCACTTTGGATACCCGGCGCCGCTTGACCCCGCGCAGAATTCAGCGGGAACACAATTTGTAGGAAGGGGGTCATAGTAACAAGTCAGCAAGCCGCGATCGGGCGTGCCGAACTTTCGAACGAGCTTGCCGCCGATGTTCTCGACCACGCCGCAGAACCCTTTTTCGCCCTTTGGGATACGGCAATCGTTCCCACAAGCACCGCATCGCGCGCCTTTGGGATTTTTAGGTGCTTGAGCTGGCAAACCGTAGCGCCTCCTAATGCTGGCATGCGCTGCCTCGATGTAGGGCTTAGAATCCTCGAACCTTTCGCGCACGCATCGGGCACAGACCTTTAGCGTGGCCGAGATATCCTCAGCTTCCCTGCCACAAACATCACACTTCGATCGCCAGCCCCTAGCGTGCCGCAAAAACACGACGCCACCATTTTCCTTTTTAGGTTGGAGTGATTAAAGATGAATTAGTGGGAACATGCAGAAGAAAACTGAGGAAAAAATCATCACATTAGGCACCGAACGCCTGAAGCGCGGATTCGCCAAGATGCAGAAGGGTGGCGTAATCATGGACGTGACGAACCCCGAGCAGGCGATCATAGCTGAGGAGGCCGGAGCGGTAGCGGTAATGGCTTTGCAAGCGGTCCCTGCCGACATTCGGGCTGCCGGTGGCGTCGCTCGCATGGCTGACCCAGCTATTGTTGAAGCGATCATGAATGCCGTCACCATTCCAGTTATGGCTAAGTGCAGGATAGGACATTTTGCTGAGGCGCAGGTGCTTGAAGCCTTGGGAGTGGATATGATAGATGAAAGTGAAGTTCTCACAGTTGCAGACGAAGAAGCACATGTGGACAAACGCAAATTCAAAGTCCCATTTGTTTGCGGCGCCTACGATTTGGGCCAAGCACTGCGAAGGATAGACGAAGGGGCTGCGATGATTCGAACAAAAGGTGAAGCCGGTACCGGCAACGTTGTTGAAGCAATTCGCCACATAAAGCTGACGAAGAGGCAGATAGCTGAGCTGGCTGGATTATCGCGAGAGAGATTAGAGGAAAAAGCGCGGGAGTACCGAGTGCCAGTTGAGTTGGTTGAAGAAACAGCAAGACTGCAACGTTTACCTGTGGTCTGGTTCGCGGCTGGGGGTATCGCGACGCCTTCGGATAGTGCGATGGTTCTGCAATTAGGCGTAGACGGAGTCTTCGTTGGATCAGGTATCTTTAAATCAAGCAATCCGTCACGTATGGCGAAAGCGATTGTAGAGGCAACGAGGCACTATGATGATCCTCAAGTTTTGTTAGAGGTGAGCAAAGGGTTACCAGAAGCCATGCGTGGAATAGACATCAAAACGCTTAAGGAATCGGAGAAATTGCAGGCAAGGGGCGTCTAAGAACACCCACTTTTTATAGATTAGTTTGGATATGTGGCAATCGTGAAGATATGCATCATCGGTCTCCAAGGCGCTGTGAGCGAGCACCTCGAGGCGACTAAGCGGGCGATGCAAAAGCTCGGCATCGAGGGCGAGACGGTCTGGGCCAACAAGCCTGAGCATTTCGAGCGCGTGGACGGCATCATCATCCCAGGTGGAGAATCGACGACGATCAGCAAGCTCATGCTCACGGCGGGCTTTTTCGAGCGGGTCAAGCAGCTTGCAGCCGGTGGTACCCCAATCTTAGGCACCTGCGCCGGCCTCATCGTATTGGCCAAGCGCGGGGACGAGCAGGTCATGCGGACCGGGCAGCCGTTGCTGGAACTGATGAATATCTCTGTAATTCGGAATGCTTTCGGCAGGCAGCGCGAGTCGTTTGAGGTAAACTTGGAGATTCCAATTTTGGGTGAGAGGCCCTATAGCGCAGTCTTCATCCGCGCGCCGGCGGTTGAGGAGGTTTGGGGAGATGCTCAAGTCTTAGCCAAGTTTCAAGAAAAAATCGTCGCGGTGCAGCAAGGCAACTTGCTCGCCGTGGCTTTTCACCCGGAGCTCACACCCGACACACGATTGCACGAGTATTTCCTGCGGATGTGCCAAAGATAAATCAAGGAAAAGGAAATTAAACTAGCCGCGCTAAGTAATTTAGGGCGAATGAATGAACCTACGTTGCCCCAAAAATGTGCATTTTGAGTGCCAGCGATGCGCCAAGTGCTGCGGTGATGGTTCACATCGTGGACGAAATATCTTGTTGCTAAAATCCGAAGTCAGACAGATATCTAAAGCAACAGGGTTAAGACCTCTCTCATTCACCTCTCGCTCGTTAAGCATTCAGCCCTACCGCTACCGAATGAAAAAACGAGGGGGGAAGTGCGTCTTCCTCGATGGAAAAGCTTGTAGGATTTACAACATCAGGCCACTCATCTGCCGCTTTTACCCGTTCTCGCTCAAAAGGGGCAGCAACGGCTATAAGTTCGAGGTTTCGGAGGAGTGCCCGGGTATCGGTCTTGGGGATGTCCCCAAAGAGAGTGACTTTGAGAGAATGTTTGAAGAAGCACAAAGAAGATTACAATCTTCATAGCATTCCTTTTTTCACCGCTTTCATTACCTTTTCCTTAGCAATTTCATTTGCGGCTTTTTTGCGGCAATCCTTTTCTTTCTAATGTCGAGCATTTTTTTCTCCACTCACCTAAGGTCCGCAAGTTAAAAACTATTTGTGGGCCCCCAGCACAAGTCTTTTGAATACGGCCACCAAACTACAAATTGGTGTATGTATGCATGAATTTCCAGAGTTTATCGAAGAAGAAGAGGAAGAAGAAAGCTGGCCGGAGACGATAAGGTTGGAGATAATCGAGTACATTCTCCGCCGCCACGGTGCACTCCGTGCCCCGGACCTAGCGCATATCTTGGATTGGAAAGTCCGGGAGATTAATCGCGTGCTTCGCCAGCTTGAGAACTCCGGTCGCGCGAAGCGCGTGAAGCTGGGCAAGAACTATGTTTGGTCTTCGATTGAGGAGCCGCATCTAACTCCCATGCACTACTAGGCGAACCTGTACCACAGAGCGACTTTTGGGTCGATTAAGCTGCGACTTTGGTGAAAGCGCCTCATGAAAAGAACCTAAACTTTTATTGCTCGTCGGGCGATGCTTTTAGCGTGGTCAGATGGTCAGAATGGTCAACATTGAATCAAAACCATCAGTATCCCGAGTGGCGAAGGCAAGCGGTTTTATCCGCTTGAAACCCGAAACGCTCCAAAAAATCAAGGCAGGCGAGGTGCCCAAGGGTGATGTGCTGGTAGTCGCCCAGACCGCTGCGATTTTGGCGGTCAAACGCACCTCGGAACTCATCCCCTTAACTCACCAAATCACAATTACAGGCACTGATATAATTTTTAATTTTGATAAGGAGGGGATTCGCGCTGAAATCGAGGTCAAGAGCACGGGGCAGACTGGCGTCGAGATAGAAGCCTTGGTTGGTGTGACGAATGCACTACTCACAATCTGGGACATGGTGAAAAGCTTGGAGAAGGACGAGGCCGGGCAGTATCCCACGACTTCAATCGAGGATATTCGTGTGTTAAAGAAGGTGAAAGGTTGAGTGGAATCGAGCATCGCAAGGGGGCACCAGACCACCTGAGGATAGCGGTACTCGTCGTGAGTGACACCCGGGCGGCAGCGATGCGTGAGGGACGCGATGAAGACGTTACTGGAAAAATCATCGAGCAAAAGGCGCGCGAAGCGGGGCACGAAACGACTAGGTCAATAGTCCCAGACAAAGCGAATGAGATAAAAAAAGCTGTACAAGGGTTCATAGCTGACAAAAAAATCGATGTCGTGATAACTACAGGGGGCACTGGCATAACAAAGCGTGATGTCACAATTGAAACATTGAGCCCGCTTTTCGAGAAGGAGTTGCCGGGGTTCGGTGAAATTCTGCGGCGCATCGGTTATGAAAAGGTCGGCACGGCGGCGCTTCTGACCCTAGCTACCGCGGGCCTCATCGAGCGGAAGCTGGTTTTTTGCTTACCCGGGGCCCCAAACGCAGCAGAGATCGCGATGAAACTAATCCTTCCCGAGTTGGGGCACCTCATCAAGCACGCACGTGAGTGAAATGCGAGTTCGAATGCGGGGCTTTGCTCGCTATACCAAGCTCGGAGATGCTCTGAAGCTCGTACTCTCGCGAGTGAAACCTTTGAGTTCTGAAATAGTGTCGTTCGATCAAGCGTTGGGGCGCGTGCTGTCCGAGGATGTCATTTCAAAAACAAATGTCCCCCCCTTCAATCGCTCGGCCGTCGATGGTTACGCGGTTCGCGCAACCGATACATTTGAGGCAAGTGAAACAAAGCCTAAAAAACTCCGTGTAGTCGGGTTCGCGAAAATAGGGGTTGCAACCAAATCTTGTGTCCGAAAAGGCGAGGCAATCAAACTGATGACGGGGACACCGATGCCCCGAGGTGCGGATGCAGTCGTAATGGTCGAACACACTAAAATTGAGAAAAAACGTATCGCCGTGCTAGTTCCGCTCACACTCGGCAAGAATGTTTCAGCTCAGGGGGAAGATGTTCGCGCGGGCGAGGTGGTGCTGAGACGCGGGCAACAGCTCAGGCCTCAAGATATCGGCATGCTTTCGTCAATCAGTCATCTCAAGGTGCTGGTTTTTCGTAGACCAAAAGTTGCAATTATCGTGACAGGGTCCGAACTCAGGAGCCCAGGCACGCGACTAAAACCAGGTCAAATTACGGACATTAACAGATACTCTTTATCCGCGGGAGTTAAGAGCTGCGGTGGCATAGCGAACCCGTTCGACATTACCCCTGACAAACCACAAGCGATGCGCCGCACACTACAAAAAGCCCTGAAAAATGATGTGGTCCTTATTTCGGGTGGAAGTTCAGTGGGAGAGCATGATATCGCCCCCGATATGGTTGCTGAGCTCGGGGAGCTGCTTTTCCACGGTGTCGCCTTACGTCCGGGTGGTCCAACCGCATTTGGCGTGGTTCGAGGTAAGCCAGTGTTCTGCCTTGCTGGTTTTCCGGTTGCTTCGCTGGTTGCTTTCGACATGTTGGTCAGGCCTGCTATTTGGGTAATGCAAGGACTGCCTCCGGATTGGGGATGCCTAAGGGTTCGGGCGAAGCTGACGCGTAAGGTTGCCTCAAGCTTGGGGCGCGCGGATGTGGTTCGAGTGCGGGTTTGGAGTGAAGCGGATGAACTCTTGGCTGAACCGATCCGAATTACTGGCTCAGGCATCCTGAGTTCGATGACGCGAGCTGATGGGTTCATTCTCGTTCCTGGGGATATGGAAGGTTTTGGAAAGGGTACTGTCGTAGAAGTTGAACTTTATTAACCGAGCGTTTGATTACGTTAAGGAGCGTGATTTCGTGACAGGAAAAATCGAGAACATGGTAGCTGATTTGATCGCTGAATTCAGGCATAGACTCGACGAGCTCGAGCGCCGAGTTGTATCGCTTGAGCTATCACTCGGAAAGGTCCAGCCACCCAATTGTGCCAGCAAGATTGTTAAGACAAAGCGCCACAGCAGATGATAATTATGGCGCTTCGGACCTATCGTTCCGGCCCACTCCAGGTTGCAGAAATCGAATGTTATGGGTGCGAAGGACTAAGTTCACTAGAAGATAAACGTTGTCGCGCCTGTGTGTTCGAGCAACTCGGTGCGCAAAACTTGGTGGACCAAGTTACCCTTCGCCGGGCCTATAAACGGGTGTACTGTTCGAGTGAACTTTCAAAACTCGCCAAAACCCTAGCTGTAATCAAACAGCTCATTTTCGACCGTGCATCCTATGCGGTAAGTGAGAAAGATAAGTGCAAAGGTTGCGTAGATAAACGATGCAAAGAATTGACCGAACGATGGGGAAAAATTCTAGAGGCACCGCACGATTTTTCACCGATTGAGGAATTATTGAAAAAATACAGTAGACTCAAAGGCGAATGCGCGAAATGCACCGAACGTTATTTCCTAAAACTCCTCACGAACGCAAGAACAAGGCTGGCGGGTATTGCAGCCATCCAAAAAGCTGACAAAACGGATTACGACGAGGTTTTTGCGGCGCGGGTAATGCCTTTTTTCGTCGAGGGGATTTGTTATTCGCCAAGGCACAGGTTAAAACTGCTGGAGACTTATGAGTTAGCCGAGCGGCGAGGCACTGTGCGGATTTACGAACAGCTTGATCGTCCGCTACCGTTTTACCAGCTTGATCTTCCAGAGCTCAAGATGCCCGCGGAGCACCTCCAGTTGCTGGACGAAGCATATAAATTTGAGACGAAGGCCAAGCCGGGACACGCCCGTTTTGCTTTCCCAACGCGGATCTCGGGGTTCCTCGACGATTGGTACAATGTTTTGCTACACCTCCTTCGGGAGCGCTCGGATGTCAATATCCCCTCAAGTGAGCTTAGGGAACTTGCCAAGCAGATGTCTGGCTGGCTTACCTACCGGTGGCTTGAGCCCCTAAGCTACGATGACAAACTCACCGACATTTACATCCCCGCACCGCCCGAGCTTCAGCCAATTCGAGTCGTCCACGAACGTTGGGATATGTGCGAGACTGGCATCCATTGGACAACGCCGGCTCTGTTAGGATTCGGGGAAACTCTCGCTTCCCGCCTCGCGACATCTTTCGATGAAGTTCGCCCGCAGTTGGACATTGAAATTCCCGAGCTTGGAATGCGATTGTTTTTGAGTAGGTACCCGGCTATATGGCCGAGGAGCATCGCGATATCAGTCAGGAAGCGCCGCCGCCGAGCTTGGACCCAGCCACTCTTCCTCGAGCGGGGTACGCTTACACCTCTCGCCAGCTCGTTTGTGAGTAACCTCGTCCGGCGGGGCGCTTCAGCTTTTATCATAGGTGAAATGGGGAGCGCAAAAACCAGCGAGGTGGAAACGCTAGTGCCCGAGATAGGCCCCCACCAACGCATCATAGCATTTCAAGATACGGAGGAACTCCACCTTGAGGAGTTCGTTGCACACGGTTACTCAATCGAAAATGTACGAATTGCTGATGCCGAGCATCTCCATCGGCAAATTGATGCCTTCCTTAGAGGCGGCGCGGCATACTGGCTTATCACGGAGGTACGGGCGATGGAGGCGGTTAGAGCGGCTTTGGGGGCGGCAGCGCGTCAGGGAAGTCAACCAATCGTGAGCAGCTTTCACGCCCGCTCGAAGCGCGAGATGTTTGATCTGGTGTGCCGCATCATGGGATTGCATGACGCAGCCTACAAGTACGTCGATCTTGTTGTTAGCACCGCCCGTTTTTCTACTCCAACCGGTACCATCAGGCGGGTGATAGAGGTAGCTGAGGTACTCAAAGATTGGGAGAACAAACCGAAGTATGCCGAGATTTTCACCGAAGACCGCAAGCGCGATTTACTCGTTCCAAGAAATTTCCTTCGCGGTGATAGGCGCCTCCTTGAGCGCTTGAACTCTTTTGATCTCTCAAAACTCAACATTCTAGATGCTGCAAAACGGCTGGACTTCTTACCACCAGAAAGAGACGGAAGCCAGCTCTTGCCCACGATGTGCAAGCGGTTCGCGATAGATGAGCGAGACTTCCTAACAGGCATTCTCGCAGAGGCTAAAATGAAGTCTGACTTGCTTTGTTTGGCCAGAGGCACTGGCGATATGAGCTACCTTGAGCTACCATTCGTGAGTCGTGCCTACGACGCTTACTTCTCTTTCGTTAAAGAAAATGCTCCAGAGTACGAGCGCGTTCTAACAAGGTGGCAAAGTTGGTTGAAGGCCCTTTAAAAGTAGAGGAATGGCTACCCGTAAGCGAGGATGTGCGAGAAATCCTTGAGCGTTTCAAACAGGCTGAGAAACGTCCACCGTCCTTTTATGAACGCCTGTGCAGGATCGCTTATCGAATTTTTGGTAAACTCACACACAACATGAAAGTAACCGAACACACCCAGCGTGAGCTTGAGCAAGCAAAGCTCAGGATTTCAGCGAGAGAGTACTGGGCTGGTTTCTTCCTCATGTTAATCATCCCCACTCTCATGAGCGTTCTCGGATGGCTGTTAATCAGTCTGACAGGCTCGGACACGCTCGCGATGTGGTGGCTCCCCGTGCTTGGCTTGGTGCTGGGATGCGCCTTGGGGATGGTATTCTACCTCTATCCCCCAAGCCTCGCCGGGATAAGGCGAAGCGAAGCCCAAGGGGAGGCAATCCACACAATCATGTTGTTAAGCTTCGCTCTCTACCACAAACCTGACCTGCGCGGGGCTACGATTTTAGCTGCCAACGAAAGCAAAGGCGAACTCGCGGGTGACTTCCAGCGCGGGCTACTCGAACTCGATACTCGCCACCGCTATGAGAGTGTCCGCCATATGCTCACGATAATCGCTCATCGGTGGGGCGAGATTGATGAGGGCACGAGGCAGGCGCTTTTCGATATCCTCCGCTCTACAGGTGCGCTGGAGGAAGCTTCTCGCACCTCCGATGTTGGCCGGGCGCCACAACGTGTGCTTGAGAGCAGCGAAGTTCAGCTGAGCAAGCGTTTGAACGCGCTCGTGATGCCTACAATGGCGTTCATGGTATTCGGCTCGCTTGCGATCGTCGGGATGATCGGCCTCTCTCCATTGTTCGGTGCAATAGGGACAAATTTTGTCCAACTGCACTTCTTCGTGCTCGCAGCCCTCCTGCTCGTGGCCTCCTTTTTCACTTTCACTACCTATATGGGAAGGCTCAGGCCCACGACCCTACCTCCTTCCGAGGTACCTGAGGATGACCCCCGTCTACCCTCACGAGGGAATGTAAGAATCTTCGCGCGCGAGGTTCCCTCTTGGCTGCCACCGCTCTTGGTTTTCCTCGCCCTTGCTTGGCCAGGTTTCCTCTACTTCTTAGGCATTCAGACAGGTGCGTTGGGAGCGATCGCCCAAGGGGTGAACGCGTTTTGGTTTATCTGGGCTGCGGCTGCGGCAGTTGCTGTCTACGCATATCTCTACGCTGGGCAGCGAAGGAAGCTTCGGGAAGAAGAGCGAACAAAGGCGATCGACTGGGGAACAGCTCTCAACACCATAGGCTCACGCGTGATAGACGGAAAGCCGATGAGTCAGGCGATGGTCGAAACTGCTGAGTTGATGCCGGGGTCGCCTGTTGCGGATCAGCTCCATGAAATTGTCGAGAGCACCGAGAAGTACGCAATAGATGTGCACCGCGCGCTATTTGAGCGAGGGTTGGTCAAGCGAACCCGTAACCCCCTCATCCAAAGCTTCCTAAACGTGATTACGCGCATTCGGCGGAGCTCGGAAGCGGCGGCGGGACAGGCGTGCATGATGGCAGCAGATTTCCTCTCGACGCTGCACCGGGTTGAACACCGCTTCCGCGAGCGGATAGATGAGGCGATGGGGAATCTCTGGTTGATCACCGTGGTCCTGTTACCGATCGTCTGCGCGATGTCGGTCTGGGTGATGGAGTTCATGTCGGGTGTCTCGTTCACAGTGGCGGGGGAGGCTGCGGGTGCCGGATTGACGAACCTGCCTTTCCTGCTGGGCGCGATGGAGGCCAGCGAACTCGTTCTCCTGAAGCTCGTGATGGGCCTAACGGCGATAGCTCTCGCGGCGGTGATGGCGCGCTACATAGCAGTGATAAGCGCGGGCAACGATAGGGTCGAGTTTTGGGCGACGATGGGTAAAACCGTCTTGTTCACCACAATAGTCTTCACTGTCGCGTACTTGGGTTTCGGTTTAATTAAGGGGACGTAGTTAGCGTCGAAGAAGTTCTACCGCCTAACGAGAATCTTAAGCTTCTACTATCCAAGCGCTTTCAAAAGGTATTTTCCTTTATCGGTTAGGAAATAGACCCTCCTTCTGCCCTCATCTTTAAAATCCACAAACCCGCTTTGTCTAAGGTCACTAAGATGCTCATAAGCAGATGAAAGGGAAATCCCCAACCTATTTGCCAACCCATACCCATGAATAGGTTTCTTTTTAATCTCGCTCAAAACTCTCCTCTTTGTAGAACCCAAGATTCCCGTTGGTAATCCCCAATTTGGGTTTGATATATGCTATACAAATGATTTACGAACAAATGGTTTATAACAGAAAAATCCGATATATTAGGGGTGAATTGGTGAACTGGATTTGGGAGGATGAAGCCACAAGCATTTGCGTCTTGACCTGCGCCAGCGAAGGCGAGCTTGGCAGTTGCTTGGCGAGGAGGCTTTGAATATATCTCCCGCGCAATCTGCTGGTGTGGTTTCTTGAAAGCACGCGCTTTTGGATGAGGTTATCCATCCGACTGCACCAGCAGGCGCAGAGGGAGAAAATTAGGAGATTGGGATGGACTCTCGGAAAATTTCAAAATTGATTCACGGGTCCGTGCGTTGCCCCCACTGTGGTAAACCAGCGTGGGTGATGGCGACAAAGGGAGAGCAAGCGGATCTACACTGCAGTAAGTGCGGGATGTTCGAAATCTCCGTGCGGAAGTTGAAGCTTTTCCGGGATTAATCCTCTAAACGAAAAATGGCTCGATATTATTCCTAAACCAAACCTGATTTATACACCTCACTATATATCCGGCACCAAGTTTAAATGCGACGCGTAATTAGGTGGGTGGTGGTGGTGAAATGGCTTCCAAATCCGAAATCATGCAGCTCACGAAGAAAGAAGGAATAAAGTTCGTTCAGATGCAATTCATGGATATTTTGGGTACAGTCAAAAACGTCACAATCCCGACCACTAAGCTCGAAAAAGCTCTTGATGAGGGCGTGTTCTTTGATGGATCCTCGGTATTGGGGTACACTACTATTGAGGAGTCCGATATGCGCCTTAAGCCAGACCCGAACACTTTTGTCGTGCTTCCTTGGCTCCAAGACAACATGAAAACAGCCCGCATCGTGTGCGATGTTTACGACTATGAGGACAACCGGTTCGATGGAGATCCAAGGGCGGCCCTTCAAAGGCTGATGAACCGCGTCCAGAAGAAGGGCTGGCTTTTTAACACCGCTCCGGAATACGAGTTCTTCCTCTTCATGCCGGACGAGCGGGGGGATCCGACGACGAAACCCTCCGATTACGGGGGCTACTTTGACTTGATGCGCGACCGCGGCGATAACGTTCGAAAGGAAATAGTCACCTATCTCAACGCAATGGGTTTTGACGTTGAGGCGTCCCATCATGAAGTTGCACCGGGACAGCACGAGATTGACTTGGCGTACGCCGACGCTATAACGTCGGCCGATCGTGTTGCCATGATGAAGTACGTTACGAAAACTATCGCCAACAAGCACGGACTTTACGCCACCTTTATGCCTAAGCCGATCTTCGGAATCAACGGCTCCGGAATGCATGTCCACCAGTCGCTGATGGCACAACGCAAAAGCGTTTTTTACGACCCCAAGGGAGCGTATAAGCTGAGCAAGCTCGCGTTCCACTTCATCGGAGGCATGTTGAAGTACGCGAGGGAGACGTGCGCGGTTCTCGCCTCATCGGTCAACTCCTATAAACGTTTGGTTCCAGGGTATGAAGCACCTGTTTACATATCATGGGCCAACCGAAATCGAAGCGCCTTCATTCGTGTACCCGCTGGTAGAGGAGCACGAACGCGCATCGAGCTTCGTAACCCCGATCCTGCTGGCAATCCATATCTGCAGTTCACGGTGATGCTAGTCGCCGGATTTAAGGGAATCGAGGACAAAATTGAGCCCCCCGAGCCAGTCGAGAAAGATATCTTCCGCATGAGCACCGAGGAACGGGAGGCCTTGGGTATAGGCGTCTTGCCGGAGAACCTCGGGCAAGCGCTTGATTGTATGAGACAAAGCAGCTTGGTTCGGGAGGCGATGGGGGACCACTTATTCAATCACTTCATCTACATTAAAGGTCAAGAGTGGGAAAACTACAGGGCCCAAATCAGCGATTGGGAAATAAAAACGCTTTTGCCAGCGCTTTAACAGTTCGGTTCTGTTTTTAAAAAGTCTGATCAGATCATTTTATTTTGAATTCTTTCTCATCGGTTCAACTTTTAAAGTTAATTTTTTCAGCACCGGAATGCGTTTCTTGATTAATTTTTCAATCTTTTCTACTATTTCATTCGCAGCATGAACAGAAAGATTTCCATCCACTTTAATACGCATTTCTCCAACAATATATGGTCCTGATTTTCTGAGATTAACCTCGTGAACCTCTTCAACACCCTCTACGCTCTCGGCTATACTCTTGACATTACCTCTAGTACCAGGACAGGCACAACCGTCCATAAGGATGAGCGAAGATTCCTTTATCGCACCGTATGCAATTGCAAAGATGAAAATAGCTATTATCATGGCAGCGACAGCCTCTGCTTGATAATATCCCAAATAAGAAAAAGTCAACCCCCAAAAAAACTATTGATGACGCCATTCCTGTCTTTATCGAATTTTTCGCATCTGTTTTCAGTGCTACTGAACCAAGCATGTTTGCCACTTTTCTTTTGTATACGGCCAATATGAAAAAAGCCGCAGCGGCAAACGATGAAACAATCAACCCAACGATGGGGAAGGTCAACTCTTTAGGATTAATTAGAGACAAGTATGAACTATAAAATATCCAGATGCCAATGAACACGAGAAAAATGGCTACAATCATTGATGCAAAATTTTCCATCTTGTAATAGCCGAACTGAAATCTTTCGCTAGGGCTCTTGTGTAGCATTCTCAAGCCAATCAATACAATTAATGAAACAAATGCATCGGCAATTGTGTGAACCCCGTCACCTCTCAGTGCAACACTGCCAGATATAAGTCCCGTGAAAAGTAAAAGACATCCAAGAAAAATTAATGTAAATATAGATATTTTTGTAATCTTCTCGCCTTTTACTAATGTATCATCAACTTGCATTTTATTCCTTGTTTTCATTCCTATATGATATTACATGTTCATGTTCTAAAAAATCTCACGAATGAAAATCTAGCGAATTTTTGAATTTGCCATATAAAATGCGGGGATTCGACCACACGACTACTCCGCGGCGGTTCGGTTATCCTCTCCGCTTTTTGCCGTGCAATCTTTTTCCAGCACTTCGGCTTCAACGCACCCTACCGCGCGTCTTATCCACTGCCTTCCCTAGCCGCGCTAGGTTTTTCCATGACTCCCCTTTGCCCTTAGGCGAAAGTTTAGCCTTCTTTGCTGGCTTCCTCCCCACAATTAGCTTTTCAACGGTATTCCACTATTTAAAGCTTTTGCGTGTTACTGAAAATGTAACAATCTACACTTTTTAAGGTTGAAAAGTAAAATCAAAATTAAAATTTGCTGGCGGTCAAGATGCTCCTAAAGTTGCAAGTCGACAAATGCGCTTCCGCTCCAACGCTTGCGGTCTTCACGATATTCGTAATTTTATGCTCGAGCGTAGCAATAGTTACTTTTCAATCTTTGGGAGAGCGAGAGGTCTCAACGATTATTCTGAAGAGCGCTGCTGATGTGATTCGCGCCACAGCATCACAAGTTGAGAGCGAGCTAAACTCAACGCTCGAGAGCTCGATAGCTGCTGCGATGTATGATGTCGGCTTAAAGGGTGGTACACGTGAAAATGTGGAAAATTACATTCGCGAGTACATGAACGTGCATATCTCCGACATTAATGCCTCTTCACGCTCAACCCTTAAGGTCGCCGTTCCGCTATGCGACGAGAACTCGCTCATGATTGAGTGGTTACCTAATGGAGGCATTCGCGCGGGGGGTTACCTAGATGCCAACTTTGAGCACGTGATGGGCCCTAGGGCATTCGGGTTAAGTTTACATGCGATGTCCCGCTCGAGGTTCGAACGAATAAGGCACGTAGCCACGCTATCTGCGGTGCCGGTAGCGGGCGAGGATAACCTCGCGGAGTTGGAGCGAGTGCTTAACGAGAACTATACGTGCGAAGGGCTTGCGGTGGAGCTGAGGGAAGAGAACAGCATAGTTTCGGTAGCAGTGCGGGACATCTTTGGAGCTCGAGGAGTATTCGTTCCTTAAACCACGGCTTCTAACTCGGGCTCCGACTGAAAAACAAAGCCAGGAGTATTTTCCAGATACCACCATGGCATCGCTTGATAGTGTAAGATGTAACTCTCAAATTCGACCCGCCAAGTGAGGTAAGTGGAAACGTTTGTGGTCACTGCAGCAGCTCGAATCGATGCGTTATTTGGTATGCTTACTACTACGTTATCGCTTGTACGCCGCCAAGTTCGCGAACGTAAATAGTCAAGCGCCTGCGCGGGCGAATACAGCCATCCGCTCAAGTAGGCGTTTTCTACACTTGGACAGAGGAAAGAATCAGTAAATTCTCCCTCGTAGTTTTCGATGTTTGAAATGATCCAAACGTTATTGACGAACCCGATATTTTCCCAGTTTTCGTACCCCTGAACCCGGAGTAATATCGAACCAGCACGGACGAATATCGAATCGCTGTTTTCCCATTTGTATGCGCCAATGTCATGGGACAAGTTAAAGTAAGCGGTGATAATTGCAGTTGCCTCGCGCTGGTTCTCTCGAGCGAAGTAATAGAATTCCGGTGGTTCGCCCGAAGGTTTGGGAAATATGTTTTCAGACAAAATTTCAATCGGAGATGCGCTGATGAGCACGATGTCATCCGAACACGTGAAGTAAACTCTTCCTCCAGGTGTGAGACTTGTGTTATCCACCTGTAACCCGATGTTTGCGATGGTCCAGTAGCTTTCACCTGACCCAGTCCCCCCTGTTATCCGCACGATGAAGGTAGAACGGTTCTCGTCTATTTCGAGCTCATAACTTGAACCAGCTAATTGCAAGGGCAGATCAAGAGTGGGTTGCTGTCCAGATAGAGCTGAAAAGCAAGTTTTAGCTAGGTCGTCCGCGAGCGCTTGGGCCTGAGCACCGACCTCGAATTCCTGCTGCTTTGTCAGCTGCATGAAGAAGACCCCTGCAAGCAAAATCGCCATGAGGATTCCGAAGAGCAGGTATAATGGCAGCTCGTGGGTATCAGACACTTACTTCCACCCCGTTCTTCGTGCGCTTTAGCGCTAGCCGCGCCTGTTGTCCGCTGAGCGTCGGCCCGCTGACCACAATGCCTGTATCGAAATTCTCCTGCGTCTGCCCGACCAATATCATCACCAAATTCTCTTCGAATCGGAGTTCACAGTTTGTGGGCACCGCGATGTCAAAAGGTAGGGAAGCCCCTGCGTCTTGATCTGCCAGAAGCTTTACCTGATGCGCGAGCTGCTCAGCCTGGTGCCTGAAAACGGCCTCCGCGCTCCCGCTCTGATATTGTAAGTAGAGGACGGCGAAGATCGAGAGGAAAATTGTAGCGAGAATCACACTCGCTAATGTTCGAAGAGCCACCACGCTATCGCCTTATTGTCTCAAGCGGGCCTTGAACAAAAAGATTACTTTGCAGATTCTCCCCTAGGTTAAACGCTAATGCTTAATTATAAAACAAATTTTAAGCCCAGCACTTAACCATTAGATGGTATTCATGTCTGAGTTTCTCCACGTGGCCAAACTTGAGGATGCTTGCGCAAAGCTCGAAAAACATTGGAGAATCAAGCCACGAAAAGTCAAAATGCCGCTCGATGAGGCGGCTGGGCGCGTGCTGGCCGAAGATGTTGTCTCAAAGATCGATGTCCCCCCTTTTGATCGTGCTGTTTTTGATGGCTATGCGGTCCACGCTATGGATACGTTTGGGGCCGGGGAAGAATCGCCTGCTGAACTCACTTGCGTGGGTAGCGTGCGCGCAGGCGAGTGGCCGAAGCTTAAAATCAGTAAGGGGCAGTGTGTCGAGATTTCTACTGGCGCGCCAATCCCAAGAGGTGCGAACGCCGTGGTCATGGTTGAATACTCAACGATGGGCGCAAAAGTCGTTCAAATTTTTCGTGCGGTTGCCCCGTGGGAGAACATCGCCAAGAGAGGTTCAGAGATTAAACATGGGACGAAGGTTTTGTACGCAGGAGGAGTAATAACGCCCCAATTACTTGGAACGCTTGCGGCAATCGGGAGAAAACGAACAAAAGTTTACTCGCCCAAAGTTGCGGTGATATCAAGCGGCATCGAGTTAGTCAGCGCGGGCTCCTCACTCAGGTGGGGCAAAATTTACGATGTAAACGGGCCCGCTATCTGTCGAGCAGTCGAGCTCTGCGGGGGTGAGGCTAGCTATCTTGGCATCGCGAGAGATGAGCCCCGCAGCCTGACGAATTTTGTTAAAAGAGGGCTGGCAACCTGCGATGTGGTAGTACTCTCGGGGGGATCGTCAGCTGGTGCAGGGGATATCGCGCCAGCCGTAATCGACCGAATGGGAAAACCCGGTGTGATTGTGCATGGGCTTGCGATGAAGCCGGGCAAACCAACATTCGTGGCCGTCGTGCGAGGTAAACCGATTTTTGGGCTCCCTGGCTATCCGGTTTCCGCACTGATGGTTTTCGACCAGCTAGTTGCACCTTACCTTCGGCGTCTGAGCGGCTTACCGCGAGCTGGACGGGCAAGAGTTCAGGCGAAGTTAGCATCTAAAATCATCTCGGCGCGGGGGAGGCGAGAGCTCGTGCCCGTGAAGCTCGTTCGAGAAGGGAGAGTAGTTTATGCTAAACCACTATTCAAGGGCTCGGGTGCGATAACTGCGCTCTCGCTGGCTGACGGGTACATTGATGTGCCGCTTAACCGGGAAATCGTTGAGGAAAGCGAAATCATTGAGGTCAACTTGTTTAGAGGTGTTGAGGTTGCTTAGAGTTATAGTAATAGCTGGCCGCAAGAAGAGCGGCAAGACCAAAGTAATCGAGGGTTTAGTCAAAGAGCTGATGAATCGTGGCTATCGCGTGGGAACGGTGAAGCATGTCCCGATGCAGGGATTCACGTTGGATCAATCTGGCACTGACACTTGGCGACATGCTCAAGCGGGAAGTAAGACAGTAGTGTGTATAAGCCCCGACGAAGTTGCGACTCTGGAGAAACGTAAGCCTGACCTCGGAGAAATACTTTTGAGCTTGCATGATCTCGATTTTGTCATATTGGAGGGCTTCGGTAGTGTTGAAAATTTAGTGAAGATAATGGTTGCCCGAAGTGATGAAGAAGCGTCGGAGTTGGACGACGATTTCACGGTCGGTTTTATAGGNNGCCGGATGATTTCAAAGCGATTGCCGACTTAGTCGAGCAAAAAGCGCTTCCTCCTACAGCTGGCCTCGACTGCGGCGACTGTGGTTATGGAACTTGCAAAGAGTTTGTTCTCGCAGCCCTAGCTGAGAAGGCTCCGAAAAACGGTTGCAGACCGATCTTTGGCCGCGTTCTGCTTACGGTGGACGGCAGACGGGTTCCTCTTAATATTTTCATACAGGATTTAATAGCCGGAACCATTGCCGGGCTGTTGACCTCTCTGAAAGGTGCTAAGGGAGAGGAGATAAAAATCGAGGTGATTCGGCATGAAAGATAGATATGGGCGGTCGCTCACCAGCCTGCGAATATCCGTAACTAACAGGTGCAACCTGAATTGTTTTTACTGCCATCGAGAGGGCTGCCAAGGCGGAGATCGGGAGATGACAGCGAATGAAATCGGTGAAATAGTTCGAGTCGGGTCCGAATTTGGTATCAAAAATGTCAAGCTAACTGGTGGAGAACCTTTGATGCGTGATGATATAGTAGATATAGTGTCTGCAGTAGCCCGATCCCCCATCGTTGACGTTTCTATAACAACCAACGGAACTAAACTCGCCGAGAAAGCTAGGGGGCTATCAGAGGCCGGGCTTGATCGTGTTAACATTAGTTTGGATACTCTGGAACCTCTAATTTATACCAAGATTACCGGTGCGCCGAAGCTTGAGCGCGTTCTAGAAGGCATAGATGCCGCGCTGGATGCCGGCCTGCATCCCGTGAAGTTGAACATGCTCGTCCTTAGGGGGATTAATGAGGGCGAGGTTGAACGGATAATGGATTATTCGCTAAGCCGCGGAGCAATTCTGCAGATTCTAGAATTGCTTCGAATGCCCGATATGGCGGAAATTTATGAGCGCTTTCACGTTAGCTTAGAACCATTTGAACGTAAGATTCGCGAACAGGCATTGGACATCAAGACACGCCGATTGGGGCAGGCGAGGAAACAGTACATTCTTCCCAAGGGGGAGGTTGAGATCGTCAGACCAATGCATAACTCCGAATTCTGTATGCATTGTACCCGCCT
>JABAOC010005528.1_pt2 | contig 20786 bp, 23 predicted proteins | sample 7062161 | NCBI WGS metagenome assembly JABAOC01 (sample SAMN14538625, study PRJNA623070) | marine sediment metagenome | biome: marine biome [ENVO:00000428]; feature: marine pelagic biome [ENVO:01000023]; material: deep marine sediment [ENVO:00002113] | place: India: Gulf of Khambhat ... | reverse complement strand
GCAACCGGCCTGAGGCCACTGTCGGTGATGGAAGCCCTCAAAGCCGAAGTGAAGGCCCGTCGTGAAAACGGAGAGAACATCCAGTCCCCACCCCGAGAAAATATTCTCGAGGAACTGCGACAGATCGTAGGCTCTGCCAACGCTACCAATGACCCTGCTGTGCTCATCGCCTATGCTGATGATCCCTTCCCCTTGAAAGACATGCAGATGCCCCGCTGCGTCGTCCTCCCCTCATCGACAGCCGAAGTCTCATCCATAGTCAAATTGGCCAGACGCGAAAGCGTCCCCACGGTGGTCAGAGGGAGCGGCGCAAGCGTCTATGGAATGGTCTTTACCGACGGCATCGTCATAGATACCGTCCGGATGAAGGAGATCCATATCGATCCCGTAAACTGGACAGCAACCGTGGGGGCCGGGGTGACGGCTTTCGATCTCCAGCGCGAAGCCTCCCGCCGCGGCTTCCGTGTTAATGCCGCCGAGCCAGCGGCTACGGTCTGCGGCAACCTCATATGCACCGGCCTCTTCTCCACATGGGGAGCCACCTACGGCACCTTTTCCGACAATTTCATCGATATGGAATTCGTCGATGACCAAGGCCGTATCATCTATTTGAGCGATCCTTCGTCACCCAATCTCTATGCCTACCAACACCGTGTCATGTCTCCGCCTGCTACCTGCACTCGGGCCATCGTCCCCCTCCATCCCGTCACCCCTGATGAAGAAAGCCTCCTCGTCCCTTTTTCGAGCTTCGATGTTGCCGTCCTGTTCGCCCGCGAGCTGAACCTCCGCCGCATCGGCCTGTCCATAGCCGTGCTTGGTCCTCACTATATAGCCACGTTTCTCTCTCCTACTTTGGAGCTTTCAAACCGACTCAAACAGAACCTGGGAGATGTGTTCGGTATCGAATATGCCGTGCTTGTCATCGCCGATTCTTACGGCCGGGATGCCGTTAAAAAAATGAGCAGCTCTGTGATTGACGGCCCACTCCTCCGCAAGCTCATGCTCGGTCTTCCCCGCTTTCTGGATAAAGATTGGATCGATCTTGTCCGCTCCTATGAAGGGAACCGCCCCCCTTATGAGATCCTGAGTGATCCTTCCGCAGCCCCTTTGATCGAAGCCGCACTCCAGCCATCACCCGAGACCGCCGCCAAGGCTGTCGATGAGGATCTCCGCCCGTTCTACATCTCTCTCTTCGATAAGCCCCAGTACACCGATGGTGTCTGGCTGAGTATGAACAGGATTGTCAGCTGCCGGATGGGCCGGCACAAGCATATATTTGCTTTCCTTGTCTATCTTCCTGCCGATGACGTCGAAATGTTCAACACCTTGAATACAACCTTCGGAAGTGCCGCCGAAGAACTGGGCATCGACCATGATTTCGGCTTCGTCACTCCTATGGATATGGGCAAGAGAGCTGTCTATGAGTACGACTACTACCTCGACCAGACTTCGGCCGAGGATAAGAAAAAAGCCGCCGCTGTCATGCAGAGGATCGTTCCCTGGCTGGATGAGCTGGCCATGACCAGAAAAGGCGTCACCTGGATCAAGACCTTCTTTTCCCAGGGATGTGCGCGCAAGGAAGGTTTTTTCTATGAAGGGTTTCGCAAGAGGACCGAAGAGTAATGCGGAAAAAATCCACGGGAACCTTCCTGACAGGCGGAACAGGATTCCTGGGCAGCCACATCGGAGCCCAACTTCTCCGAAGAGGGGAGGAGGTTTTTTATTTGGTCCGGGGAAATCACCTGGTTTCTGCGGATGTACGCCTGGCGAGTATCCTGGACTGGCACGGAATCGACCGGACACTCAGAGCCAGGGCCCAACTTATCGAAGGGGAACTTGGAAAGTCCGGACCGGGGATAGACCGCCTAATGCTGAGCGATATCCGCCGAATCATCCACTGCGCCTCTGACACCTCGTTTTCCGAACGGAACCGGAGACGTGTTTGGGCCGCCAATGTCGAAGGACTGAGCGGCCTTTTGGATTTCGCTGTCCGCTGCCGCATCCCATCCTTCATCGATATCAGTACAGCCTATGTGGCCGGCCGCCGAACCGGCCCCTGCCCCGAAGAAGCGGTCAATGAGAAAGAGTTTTTTAATGTTTACGAGGAGTCAAAAGCCGCTGCCGAGCACATGATTCTTGAAAAATGCCGGAAGAACGGAATCCGCTCGACTATCCTGAGGCCTAGCATCGTCTATGGAGATTCACGCACAGGGAGGACGTTCCGCTTCAACGCTCTTTATTATCCGGTCAAAACAGCACTTTTTCTGAGGAAGATTTTCACGGAGGATATCAAAGAGAGAGGAGCAAAGAAGGCTTCGGAAGCGGAGGTTGTGGTAGAACCAGACGGCACGACCCGGCTGCCTCTTCGAATCGAGGTGTGTGAAAACGGCGGAGTGAACCTGATCCCCATCGATTTTTTCGTCGATGCCTTTTTCGCCGTCATAGAAGATTCTCCTGAGGGAGGGATATACCATATCATCAATCCGAAGCAGACAAAAATCGAAGACATCATCGGATACGCCCAGAACCAGTTCAAATTGAGCGGCATCCGGGCATGCAAGCCGGAGGAGTTCCAAAAGAGGCACCGGAACTCTCTGGAACGGCTCTTTGAACGCTTTCTGGAGGCTTATTCACCCTATATGAGAGACACACGGATATTTCTTGCTGAGAAAACAAATCGCATATTGAAGCGCCGAGGAATAGAGTGCCCGGCATTTGACGAAAACATGTTCCGGAGGTGTATGGCTTACGCCGTCGGAAAGGATTGGGTTGGCCTCTCCGTCTAATCCCTCACTGGTCATTTCTATTTTTATTTGAGGGAGCGCAATTTTAACTTTGATCTTTTGTCAGTATGAGACCCGGAGGGCGGAAGCTGCTCTATTCGAATCGAAGGCGCCTTGAACAAGGTCATCCTTCAGAATCGGTGTGGGCGATAACCCGAGCAACTTTCCAGGATCCGTCTTTTTGTTTCTTCAATACCCTGAATAATTTCCCTTTCTGCTCGACGACTTCACCACTGACGTTCATTTCTGCCACAGCATCGAAATACCCCCATTCAAAGGCCCAATCACCGATTACTTTGATTTCTTCCCATCGATGCTCATATTTTTTTATCACATAGGCCTCGCTGGCTTCTTTTTGCTCTTGCATGTAGGCCTTTATGGCATCTATTCCCCTAGTGGGCTGTTTGCCCGGCTCGAGAAGAACGCCGTCTTCGGTCCACAGGGACAGCAGAGTTTCGAAGTCTCTTGCTTTAGAGGCCTCTATATCTTTTGCATGCAGTTCCAGGATGGCTGCTAATTCACCCTCTTCGTTCTTTATCATTTGTTCAATTTATACATATTCCTGGCATATGATGCAACTCTGCAGTCATTTTGAGAAGCATTATGAACAAGGCGCGGTTGATCGACCACCGGTAAACTTTTGAAGAAGGAACCGTCTGGACATCGTTGTGAGGCGGTTTTTAAATAAAATCAAGGGAGAGTCCAATAAGTCTGTTACCGAAAGCGGATGGCCACTCCGACGATGAGTCTCTCACGATAAATCATCATTCCTCGTCTGTAGCGGCGGACTGCCACACGGTCACGGAAGTACTCATCCACAGTGATAATCAGGGCGTCGGCTCCCATTCGAGCCGCTTTTTCACGCAGCTTGTTTTCGACAAAATAACGGCTCATCCTGGGTTTCGGCCTGATCCAGACCTCCCCTAACTCGATGTGATTCCTTCGGGGCCGGCTTCTGAGAAGAATTACACGATCCGGATGGGTCCGCTCGAAACGCGGTGTTCCGGGATAAAAATCGAACCCCACATATGGACGGCAGGAGGAAAACCAGGCTGTTATAACGAGGAAGGCACATAAAAAATTCAGCTTCTTTCTCATTTTCGACCTCCATTCACCATGTCCTGTCTCACTCCACACTTCTGAAAAGCAAAAAACATACCAGGATTCGGTCGTGCGTGCAAAAGTTATAAATTATTGTTATTAAAGGAATTATAGAACAGACTTCACGATCACAGTCATCACGCAGGGATTTCTGTACGATAGGATGGTATCTATTGTCCTCAATTAAGGACAGAGGAGAGCCTGCTAGGATGCCGTAATGATAACGATTTAAAGTGTCTAAAAAGTTTCTGAGCAGGAAAAACACAGAAGTGGATGCCTATGCTTCCCTCATCCCGGAATGGGGATTGACGACCCTGCTCTTTAGGGACCCGAAGGTGATGGACAATGACTGATTCCATAAAGTCTCTTCCATTTTATAAAAAGAGGGAAATTTTCAGATCATGCGTTACTGGGAATGATAGAATCAACAAATCCTTTACTTTAGCTAAGTGCCACAATCAGAACAAAACCGTGCGGTATCAGTGTTTTTAGAATCGTATTTAGGACAGTTCGCTGGTATTCGTCCCCTTATTTTGCGGGGCTTGGGATATGGATTTATGAGAAAAGAGTCAAATGGATGAGTGCGTTGTTCGAGATCTCAGATTCAGGAGATGATTATTCCGATTCTTTCCTAAAGAGATAATGGAAAGGGATTGCGATCAGGTCTCCGATGATATAAGACGCAAAGATTACAATAAACACAATGACATAAGTCTGTGGTTCATTCGTAAGCAAGAAGGGAAGCAGAATCCCTGCGAACCAGATCGTCTTGTAACAGAGCTGGAACAACAGGAGAGGCACGAATTCTAAAATCCTTTGGCATTGTTTCTTCTCCTTTGCTTTAAGAAAAAAGATAGTGGTCTTGGGATTGCAGCAAAGCATACTTTTTAAAGTAAGCCCGATGATTTCTTGAGCTTCTTTTAGGGAGATTTTCAGCGATGATCAAGAGATCGATGTCAGAGTCATATCGAAATGCTTCTCTGGCGACCGAGCCGAAGACGGCGAACGAGACAAGCCGATCTCCGTAGAATGATTTGGTCTCTTCCAGGAGTTTGTTTTGAAGTTCTTTGAATTTTGCTTTCAGCATTTCAGTCAAAGCATCTGTATGAGCTTCAGTTATCGGAATAACTTTTTCCCAACCTGATAGCCTGATGCGATCTTCTCTCCTAGTCGGAAGTAGGCATACTCGACTCCTGTAGTAAATACCAGGGGACGGATTTTCTCCACGTCTGGTTTTCCGTCGGTGAGGCAGTCTTCGTTTACATGGACTTCTTCGATCTGTCCGATACAAAGAACATGGGTCTTGAAATCCACTTTCTGCGCCAGGCGGCACTCCAGGTTGACCGGATACTGCTCTATCAAAGGAGCGGTTTTCAATTTGGCGTAGAAGACAGAGAAACCACAGGCCGCCACTTTGTCGCTTTTCGCCCCTGACACCAGCCCACAGTAATCCGTTTCTGTGACCAGATCTTCTGAGGGGATGTTTACCGAAAAGGTCCGGTTCTCTTTTATGCCCTGGAAGGTGTAGCGTTCACGGCGAATGGCGACGCTCAACATGGGTGGAGCAAGATTGGCGATCCCTGCCCAAGCAGCGGTCATAAAGTTGGGCTTTCCGTTGACATTGGCACCGATCAACAGAGCAGGCTTTGGATAGAGTAGGGTCATGGGTCCTAAGGTGGCCTTTTTCATCTCGGGTTCCCCTCCTTCGGTTTAAGTTCCATACCGAGCTGCCGAGCAAGGCCCAGTTGGTCGTCTTCTTGCCATTCTTCGACGACCTTTCCTTTTTCCATACGCATGATTGTTATCAGGCTGAATCCGACCTCTTTCTCAGTGGCTGGGATACCCGGAAATCCTCCCTTGTATGTGCCTCTGACCATAGTCCTGCATATGACGTAGTCTTTCGCAGCTATCATATCTTGGATATTCCAGATGAATTCAGAGAAAGCTTTCTGGACCTCTTTATGATTTTCTATGAGCTTCTCTCGGGATGTGGGTTCAGGATATCCTGATGGACTGTAGATGGCATAATCAGGAGATAAAAATTCCTTGAGAGCTTCGAAGTTTCCCTCGTTCAATGCCTCAATGTAACGTTTTGCCAGCTCCTTATTCTGCTCCTCGAGCGCTGCCCGAGCCTCGAACTCTTCAAGCTCTGCCATTGCTTCTTTGTCCTGACAGCCAACCATTAAGCATAGAATCAGAGCCAAAGGCAGAATCATAAACTGTCTTTTCATCTCTTGCCTCCTTTTCTATCAATGATGGAAATCTCTGATAATGGATAGACAATACTCGGATTGCCCATGAATTTAACTTCAACTGTCTAAAATTACTTCAATATCCCCAGAGAAATGAACACAAATATAGGACCGTTGAAAATGCCATGAATGAATATACCCACCGCAGTATTTTTTGTTTTGTATACTGCATAAGGGAGAATGATGAGGGCCGGAATGGTGATGATCAATAAATCCTTGCCGAAGCTTATATGAAACACTCCCCAAAGAACCGAGTTGATAAACCATGCGTATTTGCCATTTGCCAGTTCCTGCCTCGGTAGGATATATCCTCTCCAGTAGATCTCCTCCCCCACGATGTTGAAGAAAAACATGGAAAGCCATACCAAAAGCATCCATCTTTCACCGGCCATAAAGGGCTTGAATTCCATAAAGCCAGGGGTGGTTTTCAGCGCTGGTATTCCGAACTTATCGGAAAGTATCGACGACGTCCCAAACACAAGTCCGGAACATACAAAAGTTGCCACGAGCCCGCCTATGGCCCAGGCCCAGTCCTTTGCAGTGAAATTTTTCAGCCTCAATCTTTTGAGCAGCACTTTTAATGACTCGGCGTTTCCCTCTCTCTTCGCGAACACGATTGCTGCAAAAAACAAAGGGATAAAAATGAGGAAACCAGTAATAAACCAGCTCATAGCAGCATGCATTCCGGTTGTGTTATTGAGATAGGGAGTTAGATATCTCGTCAGCAGCCAGAAGTAAAAAGAAGGTATTCCGAAATACAAGAAGGATAATATGAGGGGCATTGATTTAAATTCATTCTTCATTATTTCTTTTCGCTCAATTTTCAAATATATGGAATTAACCTATCACACCGATAATAAGGTGGTCAATTAAAGTGTAAGGATGAACCTTTCCATGTTTCATTTCGTCTCCACTATATAGGGATCTGCGTAAGAAAAATCGGGAGATTCTCACATGCTGTTTAACAACAAAAAGCAAAAAACGTTCCTTTTCACAGTCATTTTATTGCTCAAGATTTCAGGGCTTGTATCGGCTCAGGAAAAAATCACTGAGTTGAAGTTCTCTCAGCCTCCTGTTTCGGATTCGGATATATCCAGAACACTGCAGAGCTTGATGAAAGTACAAGGTACAGGCCAGTTTTGTGAAGACGGCCTTTATCTCATGACCCATTTTGGCGATCGTAAGGCCCTCTTTCAAAGAGAGAACCAAAGGGCGATTGACAATCCTTTGAGCGATCAAACCTGGCGCCACTGCAGTGTATTTTCTGCATTCGGAGAAAGTGGTGTTGTCATGGGGAGAAATTGGGATAATCAAAACGTCGGCTCCATTATCGTCAGCCTCTTTCATCCCCCCGATGGATACTCTTCGATTTCTTTTTGCAGGTCCATAGACTTGGGTTTTGGACATAAAGACCTGAAAGGGCTTGAATCGAGCCCGTTTGGGAGCAAGCTGCTCTTGGCACCCTTTTATGCCATGGATGGGATCAATGAACACGGCCTTACAGTGGCGGTAGCCGCTAATAGGCCAACACCTGTCAAACCGAGAAACGGCAAGGAATTGGTGTACATTACATTCCTGATAAGTAAAATCCTCGATAAAGCCAAAACAATCGAAGAGGCCGTCGATCTTGCCAAAAAATATATTCCCTTCGATATCGACCAGAATTCTCTCACCAGCCATTTAATCGTCGCAGACGCATCGGGCCGGTCCGTCATTCTCGAATATGATGAGGATCAATGGAGAACAATATACGGTCAGAAATCCTGGCAGGTTCTTTCCACAAAACCCATATACAATGTGCCGGATGTCAAGCTCAGAGAGCAGTGCTGGCGTTATCGGAACATGTCCGAAACCCTCGAGAAAACAAAGGGAAATGTCGACTGGAAGGCCGGAATGAAAATTCTGCAGGACGTAACGCAAAAAGGTACGACCTGGTCTGTTGTCTATTCCCTCACTTCGAGAGAATTGTATTTCTCTGTTTATCAGAACTGGGAAAATATTTATCATCATTTCCTTCATCGACCATGATCAAATACCGCTCGAGTCTTGGTAAGTAAAAATCAAAAACGGCGGACTGCGCAATAAAGGCAGTATCGATATTCGAGGCTATCAGTTGATATTCGATTTTTTCCCTGCTACTTTTCTCTTCAGATGCGATTTTCCCGGGAATATCTCGTGGATAATGGCACAAGTGTTTTCATCGAAGTATTGCACTCTGTAAGACATCTCTCTTTTTCCAGAATATGAATGCGACCACGAGTGCCACAACTGCTGAAACGGCCCCGAATTCATCGATGAGGTACACGGTCATTCCCTTATCCGTCGTCAAGCCGGGGAGTCCTTGAACGAACAGATTATGGCTTGCATGTAAGAACATGCCTGTCCAAAGACTGCCTGATTTGAGCCGAAACCAGGTGAAGGCAAAACTTACTCCGGTCAACAGTACAGTAAAACAGAGGAGTTTGTACCATATGGGCAGTTCTTCAGGGCCGTAAACGCCAAAAATAATAAGTGGATAGTGCCATAATGACCAGACGATTCCCCTCAGCAGTGAGGTCTTGGTGAAGCTTGTCACCCTTGCCACCAGTGGAATAAAAAATCCTTGCCATCCTATTTCCTCACCCAGGGCAAATATACATCCGAATACCGTTCCGACAGCAAGCATTTTGAGCGAAGTGACAATCAATTCTTTTGGGGAGTCTTGGACAAAGCCAGCCAGACCGGTAATCCAAACGAAAGCATGGACGGCGAGCGCATAAAGAGCAGGAACTGCATAACTCCAGAGCTGATACTTGGTTTTTCCCCATTTCCAGCCGAATTCTCGGAGGCTTTTTCTGTACAGAAGCTGCGTCAGGATTGCGGCTATTCCTGGACTCCACATCCCGCCGAGTGCAGCGAGCCCACCACCTGCCCTCAGGCTTCCGGAGGAAATTACCCAATAAATGAATATCGAACTGATGCCGCAAGTAAAAAAAATAAAAGTGAGGATCCTCTTGCTTACTTCCTTCTTGGTCTCCAAAACAGCCTCTGATTTTTCTGATTAAGATTTATCGATTCTATTATCTTTACGAATTTCTTCATAGGGGAGTTCATCAATATGATTCGTACTCAGTCCGATCTAGGATAGAAACTGAAGCTCTGACTTATTCTTCTTTGGGCTTGAGCTCCATGCCGAGCTGCTGCCACAGATAGAGCATATCTTCCAAAATCCAGGCTTCTACGATTTTGTCCTCCTTGATAGTCAGAATATGGATCCCCAGATATTTGAATGTATTTCCGGTGGGAGGAGCACCATAGAAATCTGCTTCATGAGTTCCCGTATAGATTGTCTTTACGACGACTTTATCGCCTTCGGCTATCACGTCTTCGATATTGTGAACGTAATCTGGAAATGCCGTATACCAGGCGGGAAACATCGGTCTTAAATCCTCGGGTTTTGCCGGTTCAAAACCTCCCGAACCGTAGATTTTGGCATCAGGAGCCAACATGGCGATGGCCGCTTCAAAGTTTTGCTTATCGATCTCATCGTAGAGCCGCAGCACAAGCTCCTTATTCTGCTCCTCGAGGGCTGCCTGGGCTTTGAGTGCATCAAGTTCTGCCATCGCTTCCTTGTCCTGGCAGCTGAATGAAAAACATAAGACCAAAACCAATGGTAGTATCATAAGAAATCTTTTCATCCTTAACCTCCTAGTAAGATATTCCCGAAATTTGTCCCTATTAAATCTGACTTTTTGCCTGAAGTCAACACAAATATCCTCATCATCTCTTAGGCGGGCCTCTTTCCGTATTTCACCACCAAGCCTCAGCTCTATTTCTACCTGCCGATGTTTTGGGGTGAACTTGTCGAACTGAAAATCTTCTGGTTCGAAGCCTGGGCAAAATAGGAAGTCATATCGGCATATTTGTTGCCGATTCTATCCAATTACTTTAAATCGTGTGGCTAGGTCTTCAGTCCTTTTGTAAGAAGCGCAACGGGTCCACGGAATTATTTCTCGGGAGGAATATAAGACAGATCTCTCAAAATCATGCCCGTCTTCTGCTCAAACCTCCGGCAAGCGTCCATGGTCTTTTTAGTAAGTGCCAAGTATTCATCTCCCATTTTTTCGATATTTTTTTCCATGTGGCTGTAGTAATCTGCTGCACTCAAAGCTCCTCCTGCTGCGGTCATAACGGGTATGTCTGACCAGAGCATGGGTTGATAGACTTGAAAACTGTCTGTTATTCCATTGCTTTTCCATAAGGCCTGCCATTCTTTAGCGATCTCTTCTGCCTCTTTTTCCTTTCCAGATTTAACGTAATAATAATTCCACCAGACAAAACTGACATCCTCTGTCTTCACCCTTGGATTCTCCGGCATGTAGGAAAGGTCGAATCTCAGCAGGGCAGTTCCAAAGGTAGTCGATTCGGTCGTGCCAGCAAATGCCTTTTGTATTTCCCCAACATCTTTTCCTGCTTCCTCTCCGAGTTCGGTGAAATATTTTTCGAGGTCATCGATGTCGGCGAGTTTTTCGATCGGCATCAGGGTGTAATAGTGGTAGTCATTGGTTCTGTATACTGTGACGGGACGAGGAAACTTGTGTTTGGTATTGAAGTCAACCCACATCTTCATTGCCGCCTCATAGCCCATGGCCTTAGAAGGATGCACGGTGTCCTCCCAGACTAAGTAGAGCTGAGATTCCTGTTCCTGAGCTTGAGCCGAAAAAGTCAGAGACAAGAGGCTGGCGACAAAAAACACTGCAATAATGATTGAAACTTTGCTTTTCATAAGGTCCCTCCTTTAAGGAATTTAATTAGAGATAAAAGAGAGAAAATCAGGTTGCTGGTTTTTTGTTGTGGTTTCCCTCTTTTTCCCCTGCTCAAAAACTATAGAATTGTCACCCAAATGTCAAGGTAACTTTTACTCACCTTCCTTTGGCTTGAGCTCCATGCCGAGCTGCTGCATCATGCCCAGCATGTCGAATTCTTCCCATTGCTCGACGACTTTTCCATCTTCAATCCGGGAAATTAAAATTCCGCTGCTTTCAAATGTATTACCGGTCGCTGGAATGCCCATAAAGTCGCCTGTGTGAGTACCTCTTTGGATAAACCTGAATGTCACTCTATCCCCGACTGCGAAAATGTCTTCCATAGAAAAACTCATATCAGGGAAAGCGTTCCAAAACACCTTTGCCATTTCTCGTAATTCTTCAAGGGATGAGGGCTTTTCAGCGTTTGAAGGATGGTAGTAAACATAGCCAGGAGCTACGAGTTCCCCGAATGTCTCCATATCTTCCTTGCCCCATGCCTCGAACATTTTCTTTACCAATTCAATATTCTGCTCCTCGAGCGCTGCCTGGGCTCTGAATTCTTCAAGCTCTGCCATCGCTTCTTGGGCCTGGCAGGCAAAAGCAAGACAAAGCAGAAGGACCAAAGGAATAATCGGGAGTAATTTTTTCATCCCTAACCTCCTAGTAAAATATTCCCGAAAGTTGCCCCTATTTAATCTGACTCTATCCTAGAAGTCAACCAAATAATTCGTGGGTTGGTTATTTGGGTGACAGTATACGTGATTACCGAATTATTTTCTGTTTCGTTAGTTTGATTTTATTTTTTTCAATCGGATTTTCCTGCCGCCCCGGGTGTAGAAGACTTCGGTTACATTCCCTTCGTCGTCTTTGACAAATTCGAAATATTTGACCTCGGCACTTGTTATGAATCGAGTCTCGGAGATCGGACAAAGCTCATCTTTTCCGTAGGCATAATAGTAAAGCCTGTTGTTCTCGAGATGAATTTCCTGGGGGGCTCCTGCCGGGGGAGCATATAAGCCGGCGTATTGAGTGTATAAAGATGGATCTATTTCGACGATTTCAGGCCGTATGAACAGGATATCCTTGTATGTCTGGCCCTTATTGTTTTTTATACCAGGGTCAAGCCCTTCGGCGATGAGGAGATCGATGATTTCTTTGTGACCGTTTCTTGCGGCGATATGGAGTGCTGTGCTTCCGTCCTTCACCGTGGCATGGATATCCGCACCTCGTTCTATCAGGAATTTTGCCACATTTATGCATCCTCTCCTTGCCGCGACAAGCAGGGGAGTCCTTCCATACCGGTTGACATGATCGATTTTCGCTCCTCTCTCCAAGAGCCATCGGATGTTCTCTGCATCGTCGAAATGGGCGGCCCAGTGCATGGTGGTTCCATCGTGGGCTTCGGTTTTGTTGACATCCGGATCATAAGCCAGGATGGCTTTTACCACGTCTTTTTTTCCATACATGAGGGACCAGTGGAGAGCTGTCGCTCCTATTCCGCTGTCAGTGGCACTGATGAGGTCAGGATCAGCTTTCAAAAGTTCCTTGACTTTCTCTGCATCGCCGGACTTAACGGCTTCGATGACGTCGCTTTCTGAAGCGAACCCAATTTGTGTGAAAAAGAATCCTGTTACGATTAAAACGATCGTCGCTTTTTTCGCCATATTTCCTCCAGTCATTGCTATCACTGTTCTCGGAAAAGATTGACCATCTGCACACGATTTTTAACACCGGTCTTCTTGTATATGCGGTAGATGTATTCCTTTATGGTGTGTGGAGAAAGAAAAAGTTCGTTTTCGATATCCTTGCTGCTCTTCCCGCTGCAGACCAGCCGGACCACCTCCTGCTCCCGCTGTGTCAGCTTATATTTTTGAAACAGGTGTTCCATGAAAACGTCCGTGCCTACAGGACTTGTCTCCTGAGGAAAAATTGTCTTGATGAAGCCCTTCAACTTAACCAGAGACACAAGATTGAGGACGTGAAGGACAGCAGACTTATAAAGCAGGTACTGCTCCAGGGTCACCACTTCGAATATTTGAAACGCATCCAGAAGGAGAGATGCGGTGAAAACCAGGAACAAAAAGAGCGAAAGCAGCTGGATCAGCCGTCTCGGAGCCAAGGTCTTGAATGCTTTTGATTGAAAATAGAGCAGAAAAACAAGAACATAGCTGACCAGAAAAAATGAGAAAGCAATCGTCAAGAGAAAAGCAGCATATTGAGTGATTTCCTCCGGCTCTGGATTCAGGAACGAATAAACGATTTGTCCGAGGATCAATCCGGTGAAATAAATCCAGTACAGCATCCTCCATTTTTTTGGCCAATTTTTTTTAAAAATGCTGAGAACCAACCCGATAAAAATATAGAGAATGAAAACAGTCAGGACCGAAAGTAAAAGGTAGTAGCTGTGATAGAAAATGTCCGCCGTGTTCAAGAAGGATTGGTCCGTTAGATTGATCTGTATATAGTTGAACAGAAGCCCCAAAAACACCACGGCATTCAAAAGGATCAAGAGAGCAGAATGAAGCTTCAAGTATCGGATGGGAAAGCGTTTGTAGAGTAAAATGGCGTGTGAGGATGCGGCCGTTCCTAAGCCGAAAGCCAGGATGATAAGAACGAGGCTTAGATGTGCCATTTCAGCCTATTTCCCTCCTCGGCAATGTCATTTCTCAACCGTTATCGCCCGGAGATGATTGAAATATTTTAGTACACGGCTTTGCTCCTGGCAAGATGTGGAGATTATATAAAGAAAGGTTCAAACCGGCGGCATTTCGTATATAATGATAAATCGATGGATGATTCCATAATTAAAGGAAGGAAAAAGGCATGTTCAAAAATTATCTGAGGGTGGCGTTTCGCAACCTCAAACGCCAAAAGGGATATTCCTTGATCAATATCTTGGGACTGGCCATCGGCATGGCCTTGTGCCTCCTCATTCTGGTCTATGTTCAGGATGAACTGAGCTATGACAGATTTCATGAGAAAGCGGACCGGATCTACCGGATCGCTCAGGTGGAGGATCACGATGGCCAGATACTGCACTACATGAGAATCGGCGCGGGGATAAGCTCCCGGCTGGAAACTGATTTTCCTGAAGCGATCGAAAAAAGCGTAAGGTTATTCCCCGCAGGTGAAGTTTGGACCAGATTCGATGACAAGCTCTATCGTGAAGACCGTTTCTATGTGGCGGATGAGACATTTTTCGATATTTTCAGCTTCGAGTTTTTAGACGGCGATCCAGGAACCGCCCTCCAGGAACCCAATTCCGTCGTGCTCAATCGAACCACAGCAGAAAAGTATTTCGGAAGCACTAATTGTCTGGGGAAAATGGTGAGAGTCGACATGCCAGGCGCGCCCCTTATCGAGGTGAAAGGAGTGGTGGAAGACATGCCCGGCAATTCCCATTTTCATCCCGACGGGCTGGTCTCTTTTTCCACTATCGTCAATGAACAAAACGAGCAGTTTTTTAATCAGGTGTTCGGCAACACAGTCTGGAGCTATATCCTTCTGAAGGAAGATTATCCCATAGCAAACCTTGAGAGCAGGCTTCCCGGGTTTTTAGATAAACATCTCGATGAGAATCTGAAAAACCGTCTAAAGGCACTCTACTCTCAGCCTTTAAAGGATATTCATCTCCGTTCCTCTACAGATCCCTTTACCGAGATAGAGCCTGAGAACACGGGAAATATCACCTATCTTTATATTTTTTCTGCAGTCGCCTTTCTGGTTCTTTTGGTGGCCTGTATCAATTTCATGAATTTGGCCACAGCACGCTCCGCACGCAGAGCCCGGGAAGTAGGAATGCGTAAGGTCGTGGGAGCAGTGAAGCAGCAATTGATCAGACAGTTTATGGGGGAATCCATTTTTATCGCTTTTTTAGCTCTTCCTGTGGCTGTCGGGTTGGCCGATCTTTTTCTTCCTGCCTTTAATTCGCTGACAGGAAAAGAAATGGGGATATCCTATTTTTCCAACCTTGTTTTGGTGCCAGCTTTACTTGCCATCGTGCTGTTTGTGGGCTTTGTGGCGGGAAGCTATCCAGCCTTTTTCCTCTCTGCGTTTCGTCCTGCCAATGTGCTGAAGGGGAAATTCAGATCTGGCGGAGGACTTTTCCGCAAAATTCTTGTCACCGGGCAGTTTGCTGTCTCCATAGGATTTGTGATCGGCATCCTGGTTTTTCTGCAGCAGTTGAATTTCATGCGGAATACTGACCTTGGATTCAATAAAAACGACACATTGGTCATCCCTGTCCTTCTTCCCGAGCCGCCGGCGCAGCGCATGAGCAAGATGCAGGTCTTAAAAAATGAATTCATGAACCATCCTCGAGTCGAGGAGGTCGCGCTTTCTTCGAGCGTGCCCAGTGAAATACGACCCATTGTGAATTGTAGAGAGGAGGGGGCTCCAGAAAGTGAGGCGAAAATTGTGGCCCAAGTGGCCGTGGATTATGAATATCTCAAGACCCTGCAAATTGAGGTTCTGGAAGGGAGAGACTTCTCTCGTGAATACAGCACAGATGTCAATCAAGCGTTTATCGTCAACGAGGCCGCTGTCCGCGAGTTGGGACTGGAGTCCCCTCTCGGGACTCCCCTAGTACTCGGCAATCGTCGAGGCACCATAATCGGAGTTATGACATCCATGCATTGGGAGCCGAAGCGGCGTTTTGTTGCTCCCATGGTGTTTTACTTGATGCCTCAAGCCTTTACTAAAATTGTCGTTCGAATCAGCACTGAGGATATGCCCGGAGCCCTGGCTTTTCTTGAAGAAAAGTGGAAGGAAAACATCTCGACTCGCCCATTTCAGTATGAATTCCTGGTGGATATGGTCGACAATCTGTACAGATCAGAACAGCGAATGAGTGATGTTGTGCTCTACATAGCTGTGCTCTCCATCTTTGTAGCGTGCATGGGACTTTTCGGACTGGCCTCCTTTACTGCGGAACAGAAGACCAGAGAGATCGGCATCCGAAAAGTGCTGGGATCTTCGGTCACGGGAGTGGTGTTTTTGCTCTCCAAACAATTCGGCAAGCTGATTCTGATCGCTAATGTCATTGCCTGGCCGCTGGCTTATTATGCCCTGCACAAGTGGCTGCAGAATTTTTATTACCGCATCTCGATCGGGATGCACTTCTTCGTGCTTTCGGCTGTGCTGGTACTGGTCATTGCCTTCATCTCCATAAGCTACCAATCGATCCGGGCTGCCCTGGCAAATCCTGCCGATGCCTTGCGCTACGAATAGAGAGTTGACCGGGTGTCGTTAAGGGATTATCACTGCCAAGGCAGGTTGCAGATTATCGAGGAGTTCGCTGCCGTTTGGAAGGATCGGAAGAAAGGTTGAGGAAAGCGCGAATATGAGAGAAGAACATATCGTCACACTCATGCCAGTAGTGCCCGCATCCCTTCAGCACAACAAACTCCACCTCTGCATTTGACAGCGCATTCTTGGTGGCCTCGGCCATGGGTAGACCGAAAGGATCATCTTCACCCCATAATAACAGGACAGGATGTGTCAGCTTGGCCACATCCATGCTGAGGTCCCAATCCCCCAGTGCCGCCAAGGTTTGCTGGTAGGTGGAGGCATTGAAGTCCGTGTTTTTCAATTCCGCCGGAGCCGGAAATCTGGGATCCGAAAAGTAGGCCGGTAGAATGAACTCGATCAAATTTTTCGTGTTTTCTGGCTGGGTCCGGGCGATAATCCCTTGCTCTTGAAGCCTTGCTATCCGTTTGTTAAACCCCGCCTGACCGGCCTGTGTGGCTTTCCGGGTCGGTGGGCCGCTTCCCATAAGAATGATCGAGCGGACGTTCTGAGAATAGGCTGCTGCGTAACACATGGCGATGATTCCTCCCCAGGAATGGCCGAAGATATGGACCTTCTGAACCCCCACAGCCTGTCTGACAGCTTCGAGATCCGCAGTATATGCAGTCAATCCATAGCCGTTGGGAGGTTTTGTGGACTGGCCGGTGCCGCGTTGGTCATAGGTCACAACAGCAAATTCAGCTCCTGCAAGCCTCTCGAGATCGCGCATATAGCTGCTTGACTGGCCCGGTCCGCCGTTGATGCCGATGAGCATGCTCCCCGAGGAGGGATTTCCTGCTGTTCGCACAAACAAAGTGACGTTCCCGATAGAAACTTTGATTTTTTTGATCGCGGGTTGGCTTTTTTCTGTGGAACTGAGACATTCTGCAGAACCTGACACCGCAAATCCGAAAATCAAACCCAGAAAAATCGATAAAACACTGATTTTAGATTTCATACGCTTCTCCTTTTTGTGATGTGCCAAGATAAATTATTTTCTTTTATTTTTTCGCTGACAATCGGAACAAACTCCTATTCTACAAAATAGGAAGTTTTTCCTACTAATTCGGTGACCTCAATTCAGTGAGAGTATACGCAATTACCGAATTATTTTCTGTTTCGATGTTACGTCTAAATCGACACGGGCATATGTTGATCTTACTGCCTCAGAAAATGTTCTTAGCGAAGCAGTCAAACCTAGTAATAAGGACATTCTTTTGTTAAGCTTTTCTGAGTGACAGTCGATTCCTCTAATCCGAACTATAACCTCAAACCAAGCTAACCGTCGAACATAACAAGAGGAGGCACAAAATGACAAACCGAGACTCACGATCTGCCAGCATCTGCATTCTCATGGGATTAATCATTTTCCAGGGAATAAGTGGCCTTTCGGGTGGAGTAGGTCTCGTTTTAGATCCAACAGGAGAATCGTTAAGAATTCCTTTGAGCTGGCTTGAAAATTCTCCATTCGATGATTACTTGATTCCTGCATTGATTCTTCTCATTGTCCTGGGTTTATTTCCGCTCGTCGTTTTTTATGGGCTTTTAAAAAAATGGAGCTGGTCTTGGTATGCTGCTTTAATTGTTGGAGCAGCGCTCATCATTTGGATTGGGGTGGAAATTTCAATTATCGGTTATCACCCTCAACCGCCTTTACAATTGATTTACGGATCGCTTGGTTTAATAATTCTGGTTTTTGTGTTGATGCCTTCGGTACGAAGATTTTATTATGAGTAATTTCACTCTTTTTATTCAGGGTGTCTTAGGCGGTTGAGATTCATTCTTCATATTCCATCTTGAATCTCAGGTTTTGAAAGGGTTCCATCCTATTTTTTTGCCTTTTTCAACGGTGAAATAGATGACTTGTTCTTCAGAATCTTTTTCCATTTTCAATGTGCATTGGTCATGTATATTAGTATCTTCGTTTTTCCGAACAAGATCTCAACTCTCTTTCTCTTTAATCATCATTAACAGCATCTTGAACCTCTCTTTGGCCTTGACAGCATGAGGGATGTCTGCAGGCATGATGATGAACTCTCCGCTCTTAAGTGTGTTTGACTCTCCTCCTATAATGATATCGGCGGTCCCGTCCAGGATCAAAACCGCAGCTTCAAAGGGGGTGGTGTGTTCACTCAATGCCTGCCCTTTGTCAAAGGCAAAAAGGGTCAAGGTCCCTGTCTCCCTTTTGATCAGCGTTTTGCTTACCACAGCATCGGATGCATATTTAACAGCATCCGTGATCGGAACTTGCTTGCCCCTGTATAGAGTTTCTTTCATTTTTCAGATGCTCCTCGATTCCAATCAGTGAGCGAACATAAAGAACTTCAAAACTTCCATGAAGTCCTGGTGGGAATAGGAAACAGACCTTTCACCTGTCCTTTTGGCTGAAGGAAACCACGACGCCTTCTCAGCATCCACCTCATCTTTGAAGCGGATTTCCATCGTGACCGGAGATTGGAGTTTCAAAGGTTTGAATTTTTTCAGGTTGGTCAAGGCTTCCTTGGTTTTCTGTTTGATCATCTGCTGAGCTTTTGTGGGGTGCAGCATCTTGGCGGCTTTACCCACTGCCTCCTTGACCGCGACACCTTCGATTTCACCAAAAATATCTTTACACTGCTTCACTATCGCTGAATCTCCCGCTACCATAATGACAGGAACGCCGAAGTAGCCGGCAATGGCACCGTTGATTCCGGCCTCGGGCATGTTATTCCCGTTGATAAAGACATCGATCGTTCCGGTCATGGTGTGCTTGAGGACAGCATCGGGAGTCCCTTCCCGGGCATGGTAACCTATGAAAATGACCGCATCGAATGTGTCGTCGATGCCTTCCATCATAACCAGGGGACCGCCGGACCAATCTCTCAACAAGACGGCTTCGGGATGGAGCCTGTCAGGGAGGATGTTGCGTGCGCTTCCATGGGAATCTCTAACCAGAATCTCTGTGGCTCCGGCTGCGATGGCACCTTCGACAGCGGCATTGGTTTCTTCTGTCATAAGCCTCCGGAATAGATCATAGTCTTTCCCGTTTCTGCTGACATCTTCCCAATGTATCACTCCACTGACGCCTTCCATGTCCACGGAGATGAAGACTTTGAGGCCTTCTTGACCTTCCACGGCTTGTGCCGAGAGAGTCAAGACCCAAAAGATCAATAATACGTAGAGTATTCTCTTTTTCATGATGCCTCCTTTTTTAATAATTTGATGTTTTCTGAGATTTTATGCGAATTGTCGAGATTCATGAGATGCTTCGCGAATGGTTTATCGATTCACCGGCCCAAGGTATTTATCGAGCCAAGCTAGGATTTCCTTGATGAATTCGTTTCTGGGGGGAATATGATCGGATTCATACAACTTCAGTTTTTTATGTTCATCAGGGCATCCTAAAAGGTCAAACATCGGCTTTATTTCTGTTTCATATGTCTGAATCGAATCGTATCTTCCGTTTATCATTAAGGTTGGAGTCTTTACTCGAGTAATATAATTCAATGGATGTACTTCAGGCCGACCCCAATCCCTAAGGCTTCCTCCCAATAAAACGCTTACTTTGAGACGTTCCTCCACCGCAGGGATGATTGCTCCAAGCCATCCTCCCCAACTCATTCCGTAATAGGCAAGCTTGTCGCTGTCAATATCCTGACGGGTTTCCAGATAGTCGATGCATTTTTTAAAATCTTTCATCCATTGAATCGTGTATTCCGTAAACTGATAGGATTTTCTATCGCCCTCCCCAAGTACGAGCTGCATCAAAGCATTTTCTTTGCGTTCCATAGTTCCTTTAAAAACAGGATAGACAGCAGCCCGGCCGTTTTTCACTATGAAAGAAAGGAAAACTCTAAATTCCCCAGCACTGTCAAGTTCTTTACTTGAATCCCGAAATATTGCTTGTTGGCCAGGAAAATAAATGACCGTCTGATAGGGTGGCTTAATGTTTTTGGGAAGAAAAAGAATGGCGATCATCTGTTCATTTCCATAGGCCGCATCAAAAGTTATTCGCTCTTCAATCCAATCTTCAGAGCTTTCATCTCTCGATTCTACTTGTGCGTTCAGGTCGGTTTTATCATAAAAAAATTGCTCTTTGTAAACCTGAAAAATAGAATCCGGAACCGGCTTTTCTTTATAAAAATCCATAGTTTCGCCAAATTTTACCATTTGAAAAGCGGATTCGGGAATTTTCTCAGGATCAGGATAGAGAGCACAACGGAACCCATTTTTAGGATTACGATCAAAAGCAGGAGCTTGACTCAAATAATGGAACATATAAGTGTTATCGTCCCAGGCGCCGCCCCTGATCAATCTTCCTTGCTGAGTTTCGTTGAAACACCATTCTCTCACATTCCCCGCCATATCATAGGCTCCGTAGGATGTTATGCCAGGAAGACTCCCCGCCGGAATAGGACCTTTGCCTTCAAAATTACTGAAGGGAGCAAAAATAGCATAACCCCCAAGTTGGGGCCACATGATCATAGGAGTATATTCACCCCTGGCAATACCCCAATGGGATCCTGTCGGTAGACTTTTTCCCACAAATTCTGCATAGGCTGCAGCCTCGTACCAGCTGATTCCTGAAACCGGATAAT
>JABAOC010020678.1_pt1 | contig 20800 bp, 17 predicted proteins | sample 7062161 | NCBI WGS metagenome assembly JABAOC01 (sample SAMN14538625, study PRJNA623070) | marine sediment metagenome | biome: marine biome [ENVO:00000428]; feature: marine pelagic biome [ENVO:01000023]; material: deep marine sediment [ENVO:00002113] | place: India: Gulf of Khambhat ... | reverse complement strand
TGACATTCCCCCAAGACCAAGTTCCCATTGACCAACTCGTATAGCGCGGCCTCCTGCCCGGGGTTCTCCCCATACCTCAGTCCCTTTTCGATCAGTTGTTGCGACTCGGAATCAGGCAGCTTCCACGTCCTCTTTCGATAGAGGACCCGCTGTTTACCGAATTGGATGCTCATCTCATCGGGAAAATGATCCTCCATGATGGTCCGATATATCTTCTTATGATCCTCCATAGAGTTACCCCAACGTGTTTTTTCTCCAAAGAAATGATACGCCATCTTCCTAATTTAATCAACAGTACTATCCCCTGAATTGTCAGAGCTCGCGATGACCTTCGCCTCGCTGAAGGTATTTTATCAGATAAAAAATCACCCTTTCGGGGGAGAAAGTATTCCCTTTTACGATACTCATGGGCTATACTGGGCGGGGATCGGGAGATGGCAATCGAAAAGGTTTACTATAACGAGAAATATCTGCCCAAAGTGGAAAAAGGGAACCCATGGATCCATCGCGGGGAGATGATGGAGCCCTTTGACCATATTGAACCTGGTTCTCTGGTAGAGGTTTTCACATCGAAGAAGGATTTTGTGGGGAAGGGCCATATTAACCCCAATTCGGCGATCGCCGTGCGGTTACTCACGCGCCGACCGGATGAGGAGATTGGGAGGGATTTTTTCAGAAAGAGAATAGAGCAGGCAAATGAGCTCAGGGTGCGGATTTATCCGGACCTGACATCCTACCGTGTCGCCTACGGGGAATCCGATGGGCTTCCAGGTCTAGTCATAGACCGCTACGGAGATGTCTTGGTTCTCTCTTTTACTACAGTGGGTATGGAACGGTCGAGGACTACTATCATCGAGGAAGTATCAGAGATATTTGCGCCAAGAGCCATCGTGGTGCGAAACGATACGAGACTTCGGCTCAAGGAGGGGTTGCCTCTCGAAAAAGGTGTTGTACGCGGCGAACTTCCGGAAGATATCGTGATCCAAGAACAGGGATTATCCTATTACGTTGACGTCATGGAGGGGCGGAAAACAGGCTTCTTCTTCGATCAAAGGGAGAACCGGGGGGTATTGGCCCGTTTCATCAAAGGCGCTACGGTACTGGATTGCTACACCTATACGGGAGCATGGGCTCTGACTGCGGCTTTACATGGTGCATCTCAGGTATGGGGAATCGACAACGATACAGGAGCTATCGAGTTGGCGGAAAGGAATGCTTCATTGAACGGCATACACAACTGCACGTTCATTGCTGCGGATATGGATCAGTATATGGAGCAAGAGGCCAAGATTGGGAGAAGGTTTGGGTGTGTCGTATTCGATCCCCCGGCCTTTATCAAGAAGAGGAGGAACCTTGCCCAGGGGCTTGCGGGCTATCTGAGGCGAAACGCCGAGGCGATGAAGTTGGTTGGACGAGGGGGATTTTTTATCACCTCATCGTGCTCCTCCCACCTTTCCTGGGACGCATTTTTGTCAATGATCAAAAATGCCTCGCTCAGGGCAGGGAGGGCGACTCGAATCCTGGCATACGGAACGCAAGCCCCGGACCATCCAATACTTCCCGCATTGAAGAAAACTGCATATCTAAAGTGTCTTTTCCTCTGGGTGGATTGATCAAGCCCATTTTACCGAAGAATCTTAGAACGAGAAAAGAAGGAGATTGACTGGGTCTCGCGGATTTGCTAAAAACGAGTTATCCAGGGGGGTCCAAGAATTTCTCATCCTTTGGTTATCCTGGAAGAGGAAATTCGACGAAGGCAGGATTTTTTTGATTCGATATATCGGCCTTTTGATCCCCATCGCTCTGACATTTTGGGTCTACCATGACGCCAAGAAACGGGAGAAAACCCCGGCCAACTCACTGACCTGGGCGGCAGGAGTGCTGTTGTCGTGGATCGTTTTTTAGCCCCTTTGATTACTTACCCGACCTCAAGAAGTACTGTGGGAGTGTGTGTTCGGACACGTGACGGTCTATCCGAGTTTGGGGGGATACATGGATCGTGAGGCTTCTTTTGTGCTTATTGCGGCCATCGACTTTCATGAGAACGACCTTCCTAGAAAAGGATTCGTGATGGATCTTTTCTGGCACCCGTACTTATGGGGATAGGATAATGGAAAGGGGAGGATATCGGGCCAAGGACATATCCAGGCTCTTTGGATTTAGCGAAGGCCAAATCAAAGCCTGGTGCCAAAGCGGACTTGTCCCCCATGTGTACATGGAAAAAGAAGAGCCCGTCTTTGGATTTAGGGAACTTGTTTGCTTTAAGGTCATGAGAGACCTCATGGATAAAGGCATCACCCCGAGGCGGATGAGAAACTATTTGGGTCAGCTTAAGAGGATCTTGCCGGAATCGAAAAGGCCACTAACCGAACTCAAGTTCACCATCGAGGGAGAGAAACTTCTCGTTTGCAAGGAGGGCCAGACCTTCGATACTCGGGGACAACTCCATATGGACTTCTCCGTGAAGAAACCGAAGGCTGTAGTCTCCATCGATCGACGGAAACAGAACTTCTTAAAGCCCTCGGAATACGCACGGCATACTTATCCGGAAAGGGCCATAGTGGAATATAGACGCCTTCTGGATCGTGAACCCGGAAATGCGGACGTCATGGTGAACCTTGGCAACACCTATTATGAGATGGGTGATACGGAGAGAGCTTGCCATTGGTATTTTGAAGCGCTCATGGTGAACCCAGACCACGTGGAGGGAAATTATAACCTCGCCAACCTCATGGACGAGCGAGGGGAGGTGGAAACTGCCATCGTATTCTATCTCAAGTCCATCAAAAACGAAGAAACCTTTGCAGATGCCCATTTCAACGCAGCGGTCTGCTTCTGTAAACTGGGAAGGCTCGAAGAAGCCAAGAGATTTTTTACCTCTTACCTGACATTCGACTCCACGAGTGAATGGGCAAAAATAGCCATGGAACTGCTCAATGCCCATTGATATCACGAGTTCTCTTGCAGTAAGATAAGGGGTGGAAAGATTTAATAAAATCATATCCATGGAGAAATCAGTATGGCTCGATATGGACATACGGTGCTCGTCCGTCTCTTGCTATTCCTCCTTCTCATTCACCTGTTTGGGTGCGCCACCGCGCCCGTAACGGGCCGATCCCAGCTCATCCTCGTCCCCGAAAAGACGGAGATCACCCTCGGATTACAGTCCTACCGGGAAATCTTGAGCAAGTCAAAGCTGAGCCAGGACAAGCAGGCAGTGGCCATGGTGAGAGAGGTGGGGAACCGAATCGCTTTGGCGGCCAATAAGCCAGGGTACGAATGGGAGTTCAACGTCATAGAGGATGATAAGATGGTCAATGCCTTTGCACTGCCGGGTGGAAAGGTTGCCGTTTATTCGGGCATTCTTCCGTATACCAAGGACGAAGACGGATTGGCGGCGGTCATGGGGCACGAGGTTGCCCACGCCTTGGTAAGACATGGGGGCGAACGGATGACCACGATACTGTTGGCCCAAATGGGCCAAGTCGCCATGAATATTGCTCTGAAAGATCAGAGCCCGGCAACCATCAATGCGCTGAATATCGGCTACGGGGCCGCTACAACCGTTGGTGTCATTCTTCCCTTTGGCAGAAATCAGGAATCGGAGGCCGACCGCGTTGGTTTGATCTTGATGGCAAAGGCGGGATATCCCCCATCAAAGGCCGTGGAGTTTTGGAAGAGGATGGCCGCAAAGAAGGGGAAAAAATCTCCTCCTGAATTCCTCTCTACCCATCCCGCCGATGAAAGGCGGATTGAACAGATAAACCAGTGGCTTCCCGAGGCCATGCAATACTACAGGCCTGCTTCCAATCTCCGATGACCGAGTTCCGACATGTCCGGGATATGCCCAACTCATGAAACGGCTTGAGCTCGTTCAGGTGGAGTGTTATAGCGGATATAGGGCTCATGAAGCGCCGCGGGCCTTTATAAGGAAGGGAAAGAGGTATCAGATTTTGGAGATAAGGGACAGGTGGTACGAGAGTGGAATTTCAAGGAAATCCATCAGACTCGACTACTATAGGGTATTGGCCGAGGATGGAAGGGAATACATCCTCCGTTACAACGGCCTCTTCGACAAATGGGCCCTCCTTTTGAAGTAAACCCACGCTCCCCTGCAAATCCCTTCCAGGCCCCATCGAGCCTCTTACCCTTATCATTGTCTCACCATGATATAGGCGTCTTCGGTCCAGTAGTAATTTGGGACAACCCCTTTCCTTTTGAACCCCAATTTTTCATAGAAGATCTGCGCACCGGCATTGGTCTCCCTAACCTCAACCCATACGAATTCGCCCGTTGAATTCCTGAAGACCTCCCTGACCAGTTGGGTTCCTATCCCCTTTCTCCTGTGGCGGGGGTCGACGGCAATGGAAATGATATGGCCTTCAGGAGTATGGACGAGGTAGCCCAGGATCTCTTCTTCGTCATAAACCAAGAACGAGGTGGGATTGGAACAGTAGAGGCTCGTGAAAATACGCCGGCTATAAGGCGATTTCGGAAAGGCTTGGGCTTCTATTGCCAAAATCCGATCCATATCCGAGGGGGTAAAGATCCTGATCATACATAAACCAGGTTGTTAAGTTCCTTGAGTCCTCCTTGTCCCTTCGCTTCAATGCTTCCGAAGTGACCCTTTCGGGGTCCCGGGGAATACTTACCCCTTCCAGCCTCTAAAGGGNNTTACGTTCGGCTGAGCCATTCGGTCTGAGCTCATGGTCGAAGACTTACGTCGAAGCCTTCTCACCCTCGATGGGTACCCCACTTCTCCAGCAGATTACGCTCACGGACAACGGAGCACTCTTATACGTACTTTATTGGGGTGAGGACCATAACGGATGATGAGAAATGATCCTCATTTTAACACACAAATAGATAGTAAACTTAGTTCTATGCTTTCAGGGTTCCAGCGGACGTGAAGCTTTTGTGTAAAATATGCGTTTCTGCTATAAAGTTATGTGCTTACCAAAATACTTCCCATACAAGTTGTGATGCCTCAGTGATCATATCCCTTTATTCTTTTTCCCCTTTTTGGTATAAAGAGGCTAAGTCCTTCGATTCATAAGTCGGAAGACGAACTTATTTAGACTTCGGCTGAGTGACTCGACTGTCTTCGACCCTGAGGCCTTCGGCGTGAGCTCATGGTCGAGGGCGGGCCGAATGGAGTGAGCAATTTCCTAGACTCAATTTGGCAAAATACGTCACCGTATTTGCGAATCGAAGCACTGAGTCATTGTCTCAAAAGTTGCGGCCGCAGTAAAGGGGAATGCTTGAAGGTAAAGGATTATATCGAAAATCGGGCTCGACTTTTTAACCGGTATTCCGAGTTCTCGTGTCCAGACGAGTGCAATCGATTCGGCTGTGAGGACGAAAGGCTCCATGTCAGCGTCAGTATCATTGATTTAGTTGCAGCTTCCCTCCTAACCGGGAAAAGGGTCTTCCATCTCTTTCGAGCTCATTATAAGATCGGAACCTCTCCCATGGAAGAACATCCATGGATTCAACGATTTGTCCTCGAGCTGAAAAAGCCCTGTCCCTTCTTGACCGAAAAAGACTGCGAGATATATCGAGGAAGGCCTATCACCTGTGCCCTCTTCCCCGAGGCTTTCTTTCTTTCCCCAGGACAGAGAAGGGGGTTGGATGACGAGAAATTTGGGCACTATCCCTGCCTACGCGGGCCACTGGTCCTCTCCGAAAGGAGGCGTTTCGTCCTCATTGAGTTGATGGAAATGGCCCGCCGAGAGGCCTTGCTTACGGAATTCTACCTCTTTGGATTCTCCCCTCTCTTTGTCGATCTGAGAAACAGCGTGATTGACGTGGTGGAAGTTTCCCAGAATACTTCCCGGAGTATTGGAGATGCCCAAAAGCCTTACGAGATCCCCCATGAGGCCTTTGAGAAAATATTGGTTCGTAGGTTGGGAAACGGGGGATACCTTTCGAGGATCGATTCCAAGATGGACGAGCTGAATGGCGCAAGTGGCATCGAGGCACTATTTGAGATAAAGGATTGGACCGACTTGGTAGCAGCAGATGATAAGGATTTCCCCTATTGCTATGAATTCGATGAACGTGACAAGCTAAACTTGGCCAAAAGGCCCATTCCGGGGTGAGAACGGTTGTTGGAGGGGAATAAGCGATCTATGAGGTTAATCAGCAACATGGTTTGGCTGAGGATCCTCGTAACGGCAACTGTCTCCATTGCAATAGCAGGGGAAGTTGCTAACGGGGAAGAGCGCCAATGGAAGCTTGAGCTTTCCTCCTTTAGCGGGATGATGGAGAGAGTATCGGGCGATTGGGAACGATTGGATGAAAGGGTTTTCCAACAGGGGGATGCGGAGACTGCCCCCACAATACTGCTCTTCGGTGAGAATGAATGGGCTGATTACCGCTTGAAGATAAGGGCTCGAATCATCGAGGGGACCGGGGGATTACTGGTCTTTTTCCGGTACCGAGATGAAGACTGGAGCCTCTGGTGGAGTCTCAGTAGTCAAGAAGGCATTGCTTCGGGGATCGGAGAGAACCGATGGGATTACGAAAGAATTGTTCCCGAAACCGGGAGACCTCATTTGATAGAAAAGCGGAAGTGGTATGAGATTTCCCTTATCATCAGGGGGAGAGAAATTATGGGCTATCTGGATGGGAACTTGGAAATGGAATATATCCTCCCAGATGATGGAACCCATACCTCCGGAAGACTTGGCCTTGGCACGTGGTGGGCCGTTGCCGAATTCGAACTCCTTGAAATGGAGCAATTCGAGGCGGATATGATCCCTGCCCCCCCCTCGTTGAGGGGAAAGGTTATGGTGAGGGGAATGGAGGAAGTTCCCATTCCTGGGGCAGAGATAAGGGGAACCTTTGGAACCATCAACACAGACCATCAGGGACAGTTTTTCGTCAAGGAGTTAATCCCGGGAAGGAACATTCTCACCATTACCGCTCCCGGTTTTGTGACCCAAAGGACGGTCTTTAACCTCGAGGAAGGGGAAAACATCAAGACCTTTTACCTGAGACCCCGGATTCCAATCGATGGAGGGAAAATTCTATTCTTCAGGGAATATGAGCGAGATGAGGGAATACCCAAGGGAGATCTCTTCGTTCTCTCCTTGGGAAGCGGAGTTGAGCGGAAATTAACTCAACGCCCCGGGGCCTATTTCTCTCCTCACTGGTCGCCCGATGGATCCACGATCGCCTTTTACACCCTTGATTCGAGGGAGATTTTCATCATCTCTATAGAGGGAGGTGACATGGAGAAGGTGGCCTCTGGAACGTCTCCCCGTTGGTCCCCGGATGGGCAACGGCTCTTATTCTTGGATGGTGAAAGGCTATGGTCCCTTAGGAGGGGAGAAACGGAACCCGTCCTCCTTTTCGAGAGCTCAACGTATGTCAAGGATTATTCGTGGGCACCTGAGGGTAATTGGGTGCTTTTTGAATCTCAGTCCCATATCCTTGTGGTTAACCCAGATGGAGGGGAATTGAGAGAAATAGCATACCCCGGGGAAAATCCCATATGGTCCCCTGATGGAAAAGCGATTCTATTCATATCCCCACGAGGCCTGGTGAAACTGGATATCGAGGATGAGAGGGAAATCGGAATAGCCCCCCCGGGTCGATTCGAGGACCTCCAGTGGTCTCCCGATGGATCCACAATCGCATACCGAAGGTGGGATGAAGATCCCNNACTCCATCAAGGAGGGAATTCAAGAGTATCGCTGGTCCCCCTTGCGCAATGAGTTGGTTTTGCTGACAGGAAGGGAACCGCCAATGCCGAATACCATCTATCATATGGAGGTGGAGGGGAAAAAGGTTTCCCCCATCATGGACTTTCCTGCTACCAATCTCCAATGGTCTCCGAATGCGGAGTGGATTTCATTCTTATCGCAAGGGGAAACGGGCTGGGATATCTATATTATCAAGGGCGACGGGACGGGCTTCAGAAAAGTGACCGATACCCCGGAAACGGAATTTCAGGAAAGTTGGTGCCCGATCCTCCGTTAGATCAGGCTCCAAACCGCTAGAGATAAGAGGCATTCCTTTTTGCGAGGACATTGTGATGGAAGACTCTAACGAAAAGGGGTATGAAGTCCTTTTCATGGGCCCCGTTATCCATACGGCTGAGGAAAGGGAAAGGGTGATCCAAGGACTCCAGGCTCGATTCAACCTTTCCCGGGAAAACGCAATACGATTGGTCCAACGGGCACCCATTGTGGTCAAAAGGGGCGTGACGGGAAAAGAGGGTGAACGGTACGTCGAGGCTTTTCACGCCATCGGGGCGACGGTCCGGATCAGGGAGTATCCTCGTTCCAATGATATGACAAGGGAAGATCGGACGATGCCATATCACCCCGGTGAAAAAGAGCAATATTGTCCCTGGGAGGACCTGGAAGGATTGGGATTTCTCGAGGCCTTTCTGACCACCTTGAAGGAGGTTCTCCTTTCTCCCACCCAATTTTATCGTCGAATGCCGACGAGCGGCGGAGTTACGAGTCCTTTGATCTTTGCCCTCATCCTAGGGGTATTAGGAGGAGTTCTAGGCTTAGCGTGGCAGTGGGTATTTATGCTCCGGCTCGGGCAATTTCAGGAAATATCTACGACCCATTTGGTGGGAATAACCATCGGGCTTCCACTTATCGTTCTGCTCACCCTCTATCTCGGGAGTGCTATGATTCACCTCTGCTTAATGGTGGTTGGAGGGAACCGAAGGGGTTTCGAGGCTACGTTCCGGGTTATCGCCTATTCATGGTCAACCCAAATCTTTGCCTTAATCCCCCTCGTCGGGGGTTTGATCATCCCCATATATGCATTGGCCATCGAAATCATCGGTCTGAGGGAGGGCCATGGTATCGGTACCGGAAGGGCGGTCTTGGCTGTATTTTTACCCTTCATCGTCATAGGCGCATTTTTCGTGGTTGCAGCAATTTCTCTGCTCTATAAACTAAGCCAGTTTTTGTGATTCCGAAATCCACATTTGCAAAGGGCTCAGGGGCCAGTTTATCTCATGAAGCCTTTTGCCAAAAGGGGCACTGATTCCATATGCGCCTCATCCTCATATTCATCATCGTTCCCCTGATCGAGATTTTGCTCCTTATCGAGATCGGGAGCCGAATTGGGGCGTTCAATACCATCCTCATCATCGTCTTAACCGGGATACTCGGCGCCTCTATGATGCGCCACCAAGGTTTCACCATTATCAGGAATATTCAGCGGGATCTCTCCCAGGGGCATATGCCAACGGGAGAACTGATCAATGGAGCATTGGTACTGGTGGGAGGCATCGTGCTTCTGACCCCGGGTTTCTTCACGGACGCCGTGGGATTCATCCTCCTTGTCCCCACCACGAGGGCGTTGATTCGTAAAAAGATCCAACTCCTCATTCGCCGGAAGATCGAGTCAGGGGACATCCACATCTTCTTTCGCTAAGAAGGGGGCCTTTCGAGTCCTCCCATTTTGTGCCTACTATGACGGGCTCTCCGCTATAAAGGAAAAGGAGCAAAAAGTCCGGCTGAGATAGGTTTCCAGGTGGGCTGAGAAGGGAATTGCATGAGGATTATATTACAATCCGTCTAGAATCTTCTTCCATTGCAGAGTTCTAAGCCTGTAAGTCTCTCGTACTCTGACGTTTACTGATTTGCTGTTCAAATTTCGCTCGAAGTTATTCCCTTCGGCTAATTGTCTGAATCCTCGAAGAATATCACATCCTTGAAGTCTGACTTACCAGCGTTCGTATCGTACAAGCTCAGACAAGGGTTTGCGTCGTTTCACTCCCGGTTCATCAGCCGGATACCCCAACGGGGTGAAAGCAACAGGTTCCACATCCTCGGGCAGTCCCAAGACCTCTCGAGCAGCAAAAGGATCAAACGCGGCAATCCAGCATGTCCCCAAGCCAAGCTCGGTGGCGGCCAGAATCAGGTGGTCCATCGCGATAGTCACATCCACATCGCTATAGTTCCTATTATCCATCCGCGACCAAGCCTTCGACGGGACCGCACAGGCACAAATGACCAGAGGCGCCTTGTAGAACCATTCCGCCCTGTATATTCGCTTCAGTTCAGCCTCTCGACCAGCCGTGTGGATAACAATGAACTGGAAAGGCTGCCGGTTGGCTGCGGTAGGGGCCAGACGAGCCGCGTCAAGCACCTGCTGCACCTTTTCGTCCTCCACCGGCACTGACTTATAGACACGCACACTGTACCTCGTGTTGATCAATTCTCGAAAGTCCATCGTTCCCTCCTTATCTGCTCGATTGTGGTTTCTCTTGTACCTATTCTTGCTCAGCCCAAATTGAAAAATTAACCGAAATTCAATCAAGACACAATCCCCATTTGGTAGACTCTATGTGCTGCCCCATAGCTTGCCTTTTGGATTGCGTATTACCGCTATAAAGAACGGGCGACCTTGTTGAGCCTTGGGGTTTTTATGCAGCTATGGATTTATCGGCTTGGAGCCCCTAATGGCTTTGGAAAGGAACAGGGTTCTCGCATCCCCTTTCGATATTCGACAAAAATAGTAAATCGGCGGGATTAGGGTTGAAAGGCCTGTTTCGTCTTGAGTTATGGAGAAAATAAAGTGGCAATGCAGCCTGAGAAACAAACAGATTCTGTTTCTTTTATCTCCAATCCTCCACAACGATAAAGGGCCCACAGAAGAAAAGATGAGAGCAGTCAATAGTCATACCTGGCCGGTAGCTGGCTAATTGTGTGATCCCAATGCCTCTTTCGACAGAGAAGCAAAGCCCCAAGTTCATCAAATCGATCTGTGCTTTGCAAAAAGCCTCAGCCTTGAACATGCTCAGGAGGTTCCGGTAATCTGATATCGATATAGGTGTTTTGTTGTTTATTCCTTACCCCTCTCACCTCCCGCACTTCTTTCTGCTAACCAGTTTCTGGCATCTTCCGGGAGCCAGGTGAATTCCAGAGTTGCCTTGATGAGCAATGCGGAGGAATTAGGTCTGTTAATTGAAATTATCTTGGCGTACACCTCCGGAAGCGAGGGCACATCCCCCGGTGCCAGGAGGATCTTGACGTTGGTGTGAAGCCCTGCACGTCCCTCCAATAAAGCTTCAGCACGAGACTTTGAGATGCTTATGATTTGACCAGGAATAGGCTCTTTGGACACTGTTTTACCTATCAGAGGATAACAGCTGATCCGCAGTGGTATCGTGAGCTTCGTTAGCGAATCCGATTTGCTCTCATTAAGATAAAGCTGATATTTCCCATTTATGCCAATTACATCATAAAGAGTCACAGGCCGATTACTACCCTTAAATTCGACCTCCAGAATCCCTCTCGTGTGCACAAGTGACCGCACCAGATTATAGGTTTCTGGGCTGATCAGGATCTGCCCTCCAACTGTGTAAGTTTCGATGCGGTGAGCAATATTAATGGCACTGCCTACGGCGCTATATTTGGCGCGTTTTTCAGAGCCGATATTACCAACAACGACTTCCCCGCTATTAATTCCTATTCCCATAGCCAGTTCGGGAAAATGGTACCGACGCTGCACTTCATTGATTTCCACCATCGCATTTTGCATCTCGATGGCGCAAGCAACGGCGCGTTCCGGATCGTCATCTGATATCAAGGGAGCACCAAAAAAAGCCAGAATACCATCGCCCTGAAGCTCGTTTACCGTGCCTCGGTACCGTGCAATGATGTCTAACGTGTGCTCAAAGTAGCGATTCAGCATAGTAATGACATCAGGAGGCGTCAGCTGAGCCGATATAGTCGCAAAACCGCGCAAGTCCGAGACCAGGAGGGTAACCTGCCTTGTCTCACCACTCATTTTCAAACCATCAGGAGAGCCAAGCAACTCATCAACCACCTCGTTGCTCAGGTAGCGACCGAATGTCTGACGAATAAAATCACGCTCGCGGAGACCTTCCAGCTTCTCTCTTTCCTCATTTACATACCGATATATAGCTATGGATATTACCGCTAGAATCACCATAGAGAGTGGGCGGATGACGTTAAAAATAACCGTTCCATAGAAGAAGAATATGCCAACGAGAGCGGAATAACCCAAAGCCACGCAGAGTGTACCCAGAAAAAAAGAATAGGATGTGAATCGCATTGAAAGTGCAAGTATGATAAAAATGAGGAGTAATTCAATGATAAGCATCTGGCTATCAGAGAGTTCCCTAATGAAGGACCGCGTCAAGATAGTATGCATAACATTGCTCAGGAGCCCGCTCAACGGGAAATTAGGATCAGTGGGGACCGGTCCGATGTCCGACGAGCCCGTTGAAACATCAGAGATCACTACTATCTTGCCTTTTAGTTCTTCCCTCCACATCTGCAATACATTTTTGTCTTCAGGGGACAGCAATATATCGGCAAAGTTATAGTGGTCCATCCGCTCCCATGGCCCGATATAGTTGACGACCATATTGCCATGCATGTCTATCGGAATCACAATATCACGTGGAGAGTGACCTTCGGGTCCTTGAACGGCCTGCAAAATTATATGCTTGCCAGGTCTTACAATAATTTCTTCAGGCGGGACACGGAGATAATCGCAGATGATCCGAAAAGGTAAGATCGGATAAAAAGCGTCTTTATATTGCAAAAGGAGCGGCACACGCCGGAGGACGCCATCGCGGTCGAATTTGACGCTTAGAGAACCAAGCCCTCGTGCTGCTGATGCCAGCTCTGGAAAGGTGAGCAGCGGATCAATACCTTCATAAAATGAATCAGGATTCCCCTGTACTTTCAGTTGCCATTTTGTCTGTTCAAGATATTGTGCATTCTTACGCTTGAGCTGTTCACGTTTGCGCTGGTCTATTCGCCGTAACTTGAAAGCCATACCGAAGTACACATTGCCCGCCTTTTCTGTAGCATGGATCAAAGCTCGATCGCTCTCTTCATTTAATGGAGCAGCAAAAATAAAATCATATACTTGAGCCGCCACATTCATTGATGATAGATTGCGCATCGCCTTCGCAAAATGGGATCGATTCAGATAGGCATTTTTGAGCCGGTACATCGTGGAGTTCGTTATATCCACGTGGACAATGGTATTGTCATACCGAGGGCGAAGATTTCTTGAGGATGATCGGAGAGCAAAAAGCCGATCTATGGTCTGCGCATTCCAAGTCCCAAAGACATTGGGCAAGAGCCAAAAGCAAAGATGAGCCGTCAGTAAACTTCCAAGGGCCAAGAGAAATACTGTTACTAGTTTGCGCTTTCTATTTGTGCTCAATTGTGTAGGTCCTGCTGTAGAAGGTGTACGCGGCGACCTCGATCGCATATTTGGAGATTTCAGTTGTCAGCTCTGTGTCAGCCTCACGGCCTCCACGGATACGACCCACCACGGCAACCGGTCGTTCAGCAGCTGTCTTGAATTTGCTATGTTCCCGTTTTAGCTTTCGGATTTCGTCGAGAACCGATGTCGTTAACTGCCGTTTTTTTGACGGCTCAGCGGATCCGTAATCCTCAATCAGCCCTTCAAGCTTGGTAAGTCGATAGACCGATGCCAGCAAAAAGAATGTTTCACGCCCTACGTGGTCGTCCAACTCAAACCATGCTTGACCTTTTGGGATGTAATATTTTTCCCCGGTACGATAATAACTTTTCGATCGCCGCAGGTCGTAGGGAAATAGCAAGCGTAATTCACCCCGTGAGCCGTGATAGATCACGTATAAAAAGCATTGCTTCCGTGGTTCCAGAGACATCTTGATTCGATCGCCCGTCTTCAGTGTGGTATCACCCCTGATGTTGACAAGTTCCTGGTCAGGTTCTCGCTTTTTTAAAACACAGAAAGCCCACCGGAAATTGATATTTTCATTCTCTTCTTGCTTCTTTTCGGCGGCAGATGTAATGCGGTGAGCCTCATAAAAGCCGAAGAAAAAACTGGAAAACAAGACTATACTAACTGCCAAGCGATTTAATTTCATTTCATATTCTTTCTGATTCTCGCCGTGAGGAGCTGGCCATTTTCTGACCTTCGGTCTACTCGGTAATTAAGCACTCCTTTTGGCCATATTTTGACGCTGCCTGTCGCTAAAATGAAGGAGATATCCCCTTTCCCATTTTCTTTCATGCTCCCGCGTGTTGAGCCAACCGCTAGGTGCTTGTATTGTTTGACAATAGGCGGCAACGGTTGGGGCAAACAAAGGAAATACTGAAGCTCTCATTCGATTACCCCCAAAATCAACTGCCCCTCCACGATACCCTTCTTCATAGGGTGTTGTTCCTGGCCGGTTGCTCTGGGTACCTCCCTTGACACGTATCGATACACCTCATCAACCGTGATCACGCCGTCTCTGTCCGTATCCGCCTCCCCCCGAAGACCCTCCAGCAAGAAATAGGTAAATACCCCATGTTTTAACTCGTCATCCTCCCCGCTGACCTCATTCGCCCCACTGGCCGTCAGGATGATCCTCCCCTTCCCACTCGCAATCCTATCCAAAAAGGCATCCGAGATGTTGGCCCGTATCCCTGTCAAACTGATCGTCCTTCCTCCAGTTGCCCCACTGTAACAGGCATCGGCTATGAATATTAACCGTTCCGATTGTATTCGGTTGAAGATACGAGAGATTTCACTCATCGGGAACGCCGATCCGTAGAGGTCCTTTGGATCAGCGTCGTAGGGGAGAATGTATTTCTCCAGCCCATCCCCGTCCGGGCTCATCACATCCTTCTCGGAGGCCCCGTGACCAGCAAAATAGACGATCACCATGTCCTCCGTGCCCGCCTTGTTCTTCAGATGGGTCCCCAAAATGCTCCTCAATCGAGTGAAACGGGCTTCCCGGTTTATCAAGAGGGTAACATTCTCCTCCGGTATGCGGTTGTTGCGTATCAAATGGTCATAGAATGCCCTGGCATCATTAACCGCGTATTTTAAATGACGATTTTTTTGGTAGCTATCGATTCCAATCACCACAGCCCATACGTTCTTCCGGATTTCACGGTAACGAACGATAAGGGTTTTCTCAGCAACAAGGCCATCAGTATCAGTGGCTCGTATCCTGATCTCGTTTCTCCCGCGCCGAAGAGAGACCCGCTCGGCAAACTCCAGACGCCTGGGATATTGAGCTCCAACGACCTTAATGCCCCTGATGGCTTTCGCTCGCAAAGGGTTATCGTTTACGAATAAATCCAGGCCTTTCAAGCCGTGCTCATCTTCTGCCACCCCTGAGAAGGTGATGGTACCGACTTCCACCTCAATGCCGTCCTTTGGCCCGGCAACAACGATCACAGGGGGATCTTTCTCGGCATGTTCCAATCTGGTCAAAAGATCTTTTTCTCGTCTCTCTTTTTCCGCGAGTTCTTTGGTAAGAAGGCTTGTCCTCTTTCTCTCCTGCTCAAATTGTCTTTTCATCTCCTCCAGTTGGGCAAGGGTTTCCGTTAACTTTGACAGTTTGGCTTCGAGCTGGACAATCCTTTTGTCTTTGGTCACCTCAGCGGTTGCGAGTTTGGTTTGGGTCTTGGGGACCTCCCTGAACCATCCCCAGGATGACTCAGAGCTTTTTGTGGGTGTTTCCTTTTCCCGTGGGGATTCTTCTTGCAGTTTCTGTATTTCCTTCTTTGTCTCCTCTATCTCTTTTGAGGCCTTAGCCTCAGCGAGATAGATCTTTTTGTATCTGTTTACTTTCTCAAGTGCACCGATAATAATTGGGTTGTCGGGATGTTTTCCCCTCATCCTCCCAAAAAAATCCGCGATCTGAACATAATCTTCTCTCTCCCAAACAATAATATCCACACTGAAATAACCACTATTATCTTGATACCACCTTGGTTGAGATGGTACCCCGTAAACGCTCATTTTCCCATCTTCTATACCTAAGTACAGCTTCCCCGAATCGGAGGCTTTCAGTGTACTAGCAACAGATAGCGGCATAAAAATATGATTTTTCCCAATTCTCGCCACAAATCGCCCACTCCATGGTCCTATATCATGACTTCTAGGGCCTAAACTTATACTACCCATCGCCAAGATGGAATAGAGATTTCCTTTGTTTAAATAAATCCCTGTATTTCGCATGCCGGGAAAATCCCCATGAATGACCTTATGCTTATGCTGTTTGACAATAGGCGGCAAAGGCTTGGGCATCTTGAGAATGGGTTTCGAACACCCAATGAGCATCAAGAGAAAAGAGAGGATGGAACAGAGAAACAATGTTGATAATCTTTCCCGCTGCATCAGATATACCCCAACGAGAGTAAAGGGCGATGACTGCCCTATGGACGGTTTGGTATTGTGGGATAACAACCCTTAATTATCGAACTGGGGCAATCTTGTCAAGGAAGATCTAAATTTGTTTTATTGAATAAAACAGAATGAGAGGGTTTTTGATGGGCGAAACAGAAATTTCTATTTCTGCTATGTGTAACCCGCCTTAGGCGCAGGGGTTATTGAAAATGCCAACTGCTTCCCTGGTAGGGGTAGACATCGATTCGATTCCTCGCCTTGAACCCGCTTCGGTCACTCAAAGAGAGGCATGAATGGGCTGGGTTAATCAATTCCGATCATTGTGGGATATGTGGTGGATCAGGCCCCCGCCGTGCTTCTACCGGTTTTGATCCTGATTCTGGATCAAACACTCCGCCGCTCGAAATACATCCCAACAAAGAGGAGAAGAATGGAAAGACCAAGGGGTATTTGGAATATCTCTTTTCCCCCCGAGAGAACCTTCTCACCCATCACTGCGGGATCCCTGAAAATGCCGTGGAGCTCTTTCCCGGAGATGAGTTCGATATATTTTCCCTCCGCGGCTAGGGAGATTTCCCGTAAGATTCCATCATTCAAACGAGTGACAGCCTCTTTGCCTTCCATTTTAAACCACTCCTTGAACTTACCTTCCTCATATATGGGAATTCTCGAACCCCCATGGCTTCCGAGACCAACAGAGATAACGTTGATGCCTTGAGCTCCGATGTCGGTAAGAATCCCCTCGAGATTTTCTGGACGGACATGACCGCCATCAGAAAGAAGAAGAATGATCTTCTTCTTTTCGTTTTCTTCAAAGCATTGGACCGCCTCCGACAAGCCCTTTCCGATGTTGGATCCCTGAGAAGGAGCTGAATCCACCGTCACCCAATTTTTCAGGACAAATGTGAGGGCTTGAAAATCGTCGGTGAGTTCGGCCTGGGGAAAACTACTTCCGGCAAATGTCACGATGCCAAGTCTGTTTCCCGCGAGTACTGGAAGACACCCAAGGAGGACATCTTTTGCTCGCTCGAGTCGAGAAAGTCCTAGACCAGAATCCTCGGCCGCCATGCTCTTGGATACGTCCAGAACGGCCACCACGTCCAGAGTTCCCTTCTTAATCTGGTCGGAGTTTCCAGAAAGGAGCGGCCGTGCAGTAGCAGTAATCAGGAGGGCAAAGCAGAGGACTATCGACAATTTCTGGTAGAAAATTTTCCGATTGAAGGGGAACCGCGAAAACTGTGCGAGCAATTCCATCCTTCCAAATTCCTTCAGGATGGCCTTTCTCCGCTTCAGGCCCCATACAATAACTCCCAGGACAAAGGGGAGAACAAACATAGCCCACAATGCGTCGGGATTCAGAAATTCAAGAGACATGGCTCTTCTAAATGTCTGGCCGATCCGCGCCGTATTGACCCATCTGGCTCTTATCCCCTCTCTCGTCCCCAGGCTCCTGTTCAAGAGAGGCCTGACTCCCTTCATCAGGCAAGAGAATGGGATAGAAGACATAGAGCCGTTCAAGGTTATATTTGCTTTCCCAATCGCTGGGATCGAGTCGAAGGGACTCCTGGTACATCGCAGCTGCCTTTTTCGGTAATTCCAGTTGAACCAGGATGTTGCCGAGATTATAATACGCTCGTTTCTTTAAGAAAGAATGATCGCTTTTGTTTATAACATCATAGAAATGTTCAGTTGCCTTCTTGAGGTTGTTCGACCTGTAGGCCCTTACTCCCATATCGTATGAAATGAGCTCTTCTGATGCGAAGAGACTTTCCCGCGCCTTTTCAAGGTACTGTTGGTCTAATCGATTCTCCTCTATGGCCTTCACCGCCTCTCCAATCAAGTCCGAATACCAGTACTTCTGGTAGATACCGTAGAAAAGGCATAGGCCACCAATTATGAGCAAATAGACCCGGATTGAACGAATATGTGCGATCACGCGCATGGCAAGCCTCCTAACAGAGCTCGATAAAAACGGTATTGCGCAACAGCGTCACGATGAACATGAGACACAGGGCCAAAAGAAGAAACATAGGATAGAGTTCCTCGCTCTTCCCCTCAACCTCTATTTCGACCATACTGGGTTCCAGGGAGTCTATCTCGTCAAAGGCCGCTGTCAATGCTCTTGCCGACTCAGCCGCGATGAATCTTCCCTGGACTCTTGTCACGATTTCCAAAATGTCGCTATTCTCTTTTTTCAGATTGATTCCCAGGAGATAGAGATGGATATCCATCTTTTTCATCTCCGTGATGATCTTCTCCTTCATCTTTGCCGGGATTGCGGCTTCGCCATCTGAAAGCAAGACCAGAACGCGACTCGTCGACTGACCCATCTCCCTGAAATGATCCATGGCCTTCAGGAACGGGTCTCCAAGATTGGTACCCCCGTAGAAAGTGGACCCGAGCCTCTCCACTTTTTTCGATACGAGGCCAAGATCCCTCGTCAGGGGCCAACTTCCGAAAGTTTCGTCCCCAAATACGAGCAGGCCAATTCTGTCGTTGTTCCGTTTTTGAATGAACTTGAGGGCTGCTTCTTTGGCGAGATCTACTTTCCTTGTTCCATCCCTCGTGATTAAGGCGCTCTTCATACTGTTTTCCATGCTGTGGGAGAGGTCCACGACCAGGAGGATGTCACGGGCGAAGAACTTCTCGCGTTGAACGGACCTTTGCCACTGAGGCCGAGCAAGCCCCAGAATCAGCAGCGCTATCGTCAAGCTCAAGAGAAACTGTGGCAGGCGTTGCCAGAACTGTAATCTCCCCCCGGCCCCTAAGAGGGAAAGGTGTGAGTACCCGAGGAAAGCGTTTTTTCTCGTGAGGAAAAGCGACAAAAAAATAACTCCCGCGAGTAACAGAATAGGGTTAGCCAACCGTATCATGCTTGATTCACCCCTGGATGCGTTGCTTCTTCTATCCTTTCCATGAGCCCGGTGAATTGTCTCATAACGGACTCAAGATCCACAGGGGCATCCCCTTCGTAGATGACCTGGTTGATTCTTGCCACCAAACCCTTGAGCTCCTCATAGACTGGACAGTCCCTCAACTGATGCACAATTTCCATCGATGGCCTATTCGCCGTACTGAGGCCGTAGACATCCTTCAAGAAATCCCTCACAATCGCATTGATCTCAAAGAACAGTCGCTTTCGATGATCTTCGTAGTTGAAGCACGTCTCCCTCGCTTCCTGCAGCGCCTTCACGGCACGATCCCGGGGCGAGGGATTGGTGCTTTCCGCGACGGCCCTCCGTCTCCTTCGGATGAAATCCCAAGGCCAGGTGATGAGGGCTACGAAGACCATGAGACCACCCACAAGGATGGTCACTTTCCAAATGGCAGTGGTCCTTTCGTCCTCGACCGGCCCCTTGATGTCCTTCATTGGACCGAAGTAGGTGGCCGTCCGTGAAACGAAAATATCAAAGGCTTGCGAAAAGAGATTCCGATAATAATACTTGGATTCCGCCGGATTCCAATCCTCTTCGGTTGCGTAAGAGATTCGGAGCGGCGGAAACTTCAGCCTGTCCACAGCAATGGCGGGTTCGAAGGACTGGAGGCGATAGAAAACGGAGTAGACGGTCCCGCCGCTCTTTCGGTGCTTACGAACCCTTACGTCTCGAACCTCAAAAGACCCGTGGGTTTCCCCTCTCTTGGGGAGGTTCACCAGGTCTACAATGGGTCCCTCACCCGTCTCCAGGGTGACCTTCAGGGGAATCTCATCAGCGATATGGAAGCCAAAGTTTCGTGGACAGTTAAAATCGACGGTGATGGGAAAGGCTTCATTTTCCACCAGCTCCCCGTCCCCGGACTGAACACCACGATTCTCCGAGGATACCGCTCCCAGGGCAAGGGAGGCAGCCAAAAATGTAAGGAGGAGGAGCTTTTTCATTTAATGCCTTTCCTCCGGGCCAGGAAAAACCTCCCAATTTCGATGACATAGTCGGTTTCTTGATTTATCCAGAGAGCACCTATCGAGAGGTTTCGAAACAACGCTTTCAGGCCCTGCTCCCTGGCTTCTATCCGCTCTTGAAACGCTGCTTTCTTTCCCACCCCTCCCAACCAGATAGTCCTGCTCCTGCCGGTCTCCAGATCCTTCAATGCAGCGACGCACCATCTTGCCGGGAGCATCTTTTCCCTCGGGTCCCAAATGACAATGCAAACGAGGTCATGGAGGAGGGCAACCGGCTTGAGAGCGGATTCGATTTCCTCGAAATCCTCCTGAAAGTCCGAGATAAGGAATACCAAGGACCGCTTTGGCGGAAGACTAGAGAGGGCCTGGCTCAATCCTGCTCCTCTCTTTCCATCAGATCTCGTTTCGAGGATCTTCTGAGGGATCAAAAGCCTATAATCCTTGGGATTTCGGAGGGGCCATTCAATCCCAACGTCGGATCCGTAGCCAACAAAACCGACTCGGTCGCGGCATCTCCAGGCTGCGTGAGCGAGAATTGCGGAGATTTCCGCCGCCAACCTCCGCTTTGTCACCCGAACCGTGCCAAAGTCCATGGATTGACTCAAATCCACGAGCAGANNCTTGAGGATTACGTGCCCACCCGTTCTTGCAGTGGCCGACCAGTTAATGGATCGGGGGTTATCACCTACCTGGTATTCGGAAATCGTCTCGAACTCTGCAGATCCCCCCAACTGGCGGCTGGGCCACATTCCGAGATCATGCTGC
>JABAOC010002169.1_pt3 | contig 20804 bp, 20 predicted proteins | sample 7062161 | NCBI WGS metagenome assembly JABAOC01 (sample SAMN14538625, study PRJNA623070) | marine sediment metagenome | biome: marine biome [ENVO:00000428]; feature: marine pelagic biome [ENVO:01000023]; material: deep marine sediment [ENVO:00002113] | place: India: Gulf of Khambhat ... | reverse complement strand
TTATCTATATAGACCAAAAACAGTAGCCGATTTTTTAAAAGATATGTTAAAAGAATTTAAAGGAGTACTTGTTTCAGATTATTATCCTGGTTATTATTCTTTACCATGTCCACAACAAAAATGTTTAATTCATTTGATTAGGGATTTAAATAGTGACTTATTAAATAATCTATTAGACACTGAATACAAAAAAATTGTAATCCAATTTGGAAAACTTTTAAAAAAATTATTGAAACCGTAGATAAATATGGTTTAAGAAAAAGGCATTTAGATAAGCACAAAAAAGATGTTGAGAAATTTTTCAATCAGATATTAAACGAAAATTATGAATCTAAACTTGCAATTAGTTGGCAGAAAAGATTCAAAAAGAACAAGAAGAAATTGTTTAACTTTCTTAATTATGATGGTATTCCATGGAATAATAACAATGCCGAAAATGCGATAAAACCATTAGCAAAGTATCGGACTCGCGCAAAGGGGATATTACGTGAAGAGGGTGTTAAAGATTTTCTCGTTTTGTTAAGTATTCAGCAAACGTGTAAATATCGAGGTATTAATTTTTTGGATTTCCTTAAATCAAGAGAAAAAAGTATTGAAGAATATTGTAGAAGACATTAATAATCGCTGCATTTTAAGATATATTGATGGACTAATGGTTGTAAATATACAAAAATATCGTGAACTTCATTTCCATTATTAACCACTATAGATAAATTTTCTTTGTTTTTTTCTCGTAGATTTTGTTTTTTGTATTATGTTTTCTATTTTTTGTTTTTGACTCTTTTTATATTTGCATGCTTGTGCTCCGTGAGCATAAACGTTTTTTTCAAGCGCCCTTTTTTGAAATCATAACGAATGTCTCCTTCTGTAATACCCTCAAGTCTGGCAATTTCACTGTTATTTTTTCCTTTATCTAAATAATATTGTATTTGGGATACTACTTCAGGGACTAATTTGTAGCACTTCCCACGTCGGTTCTCTGTAAAATTGAAGAAATTTCTATCTCCGTTTTTTCTTAACCGTTTTACATTTCGATTTATGCTGGGATTAGATACTCCAAAGCAATTCTGAATTTCTTTTTTGTTGCATAAGCCCAAGATAATAAATTTTGAAGTAATGCAATGAAAACATTCCAAATCCTTGTTGTTATGTGAAAATATTGGAACATCATAATGAAAATAATAAACAGTATCTTCCTCACAGAGAACACTAACATCTGAATTAATCATCTTAGCTTTAAAAGGAAATGTTGGTAACAACTTCTGCATATTCGCCCTCGTCTATAATTTAATAGTTCTAATCAAGCATATTGAAACAAAATAAAGGAATAAATTAGATTATCTCAATGATAAAGTTATCAAAAATTGTCCATTATAGATATATTTTTCTCTTTACATTTTTACTCTTAGAGTTAATTTTTGTTATTATATTTTCTATCGTCGGTTTCTTTTTTTGACTTCGTTTTCTATTAATAGGTTTGCGCTCGGTAAGCACTAACGCTTTTTTTCTTGAAGAGTCTGAAGAAGCACGGCTTCGCTCCATCTCATTGCCATGCTCTGCCTTTTCATAAGCACATGCCAAACATTCGGAATCGGACGATTCGGAAGGCGTCTGATCATCCTTCTTTTTACGTAATGATACAGTCAGACATCGCAAAGATTCACCCGAAATGGCAACACCGAATTGTTGACGGATCTCTTCTCTGATTTTTTTGTTATAATCTTTACGGTTAACTTTATAAATAGCACGAAAACGTTTTTGAGCATAAGCCTCAACTTCTGGCGTGATTTTAGTTTTATCTTTATGGTGGCCACAAAGATGTGCAAACATTTCTGCTTCATTAGTATGATTAACTATGATATCACGATACCGACAGATGGTTGAACGGCTGAACTTAAAAATGTGCATTAGTTGTATGATTGAAAAACCAGCTAACGCAAGTTGTGCTACTAGAAGCTTATGCTGAACAGATTTGCGATCATTGGGGATCATAGCGAAGCGAATGAAGTCAAGATAAACATAGAGTTTCTTTTTATCATCAGAAGTTTCTAGTGAAATCAATGGCTTCTTTTTTTTAATCTCAAATGTTCTTGCATATCATACTCCGTTTCATTTTTGTGATAATTTCTACTACCACTGAATTGTAATCATTGTTTTATTAATTATTCAGCAAAAGTGTAAATATTAGGGTATCAATTTTTGGATTTTCCAAGATCGAAAGTAGTATTGAAGAATATTGTACCAAATATTGAGATATACTATACTCTAAAGATATATATTAGAAATAGATCTTTTTTTACATTTTTTCTTGGAGGTAGCTTTCAAATTTTCATTTATTTTTGTGCCTCCCTTACTCAAAGAAGGAATGATATCCGACTTACTTCTTTTTCTTCTTACTCGGGTTTTTATTTTTAGCGTAGTCTTTAGGTGGGAAACTTCTTGACAAGAAATTTTGATTTTAAGTTCTTTTGAGGCTTTGTTAGCGATATTAGTATCCGACCAATGAGATGGTTTTTTAAGTAAGTTTATAATATGTGCTGTTATTTCAAGAGTGTAACGGAAAGGCCTTTTTAGACCCCGATTATCTTTGATTACGTAACGAATCCCAAATTTTCGATTATTTATTAAAGCTTTTGAAATTGTATTTCTATGCAATCCTACAATTTTTGCTGCGCCATTTATTGTTGTTAATCCTGATTCAACAAGATGAATGGCCGCAATTTTCTTAGACGGTAAATCTTCTTCGTAAAAGGAAGCAACAGGAACATTCTGATAAAATGCATGATAATGTATTCTATTTCCGCGGAAATATCCATTTTCCACTTTCGAGGTCATATGTAAATTTTTTATACCGTGATTCGCAGACATACTTTATCATAATTTAATGGATAAGGATTTGGTATTATTTTCTTTTACTATAAATGTTATATCAATCTAACATCTTTTTATTTTAGGGCAAAGCTTTGCTAGTATTTAGGTACAAAATAAATATTAAAAAATCAAGTGTTTTATTATTCCAAATCTATAACTTTATACTTTCTGAAACTTCTTCCATAATTTCTCGTCTATTGATTTGTACAGTTATTATCAAGTTCTTAAATAATTTCGAGTGAAAGATAGATATGATTAGAAACCATGTAGAATTCACCTTTACAAGCGGTCTCAAGTGATTGAGCAAAAAGCTAATGAAAAGTAATCATTCCTTATTCCCAAATCCACACCTTCGATCGTCATTCCAATAAATAAGGAGCTGTAAAAACGATAAATAAAAATGATTTTCAAACATATCAAATCTTTCAATTTTTTTTATGATAATATTAATTTTATTATGGCTCACTAGAGTGGTTTATTCTCAAGATAGCAAGAATATTTCTATTGATAAAAAAGAACGCAAAAAAATTGTTCATCAAATCGTTCACTTGATCAACGAAAAATACGTCTTGCCAGAGATCGGCAACCAATGTGGCGAACAACTCAACGCCAGATTGAAAGCAGGAGACTACAATCGGATTACAGATGCCAAAGAATTTGCAGAAGTCTTGACAATGGATTTACAGCAATTCAGCAAGGATAAACATAATCGAGTAGGGTGATTGAAGTGAATAAGGTGATTAAAGAGGCAGATGATCCGCTGCGCGAGCCATTCCGTTTGTTAAAGCTGATGCAGAATGAACATTATGGCTTCCAGCGATTGGATCGGATTGAAGGGAATATTGGCTACCTGGATTTGCGCCGGTTTACTCCACTGTCGGTAGCGAAGGGCATGGCTGTTGGTGCCGTGTACTTTCTCTCCCACACGGATGCTATTATAATCGATCTGCGTGAAAATCCAGGCGGCATGGCCGATATGATTCAGTTTCTCAGCAATTACTTTTTCGATCATCCCACTCAATTATCAGGTTTATACATGCGAGAAGATAATTTCATCAATGAAACCTGGACTTCTGAAAAAATCGAAGGAAAGCGGATGACCGATGTCCCGCTGTTTTTGTTAACCAGTAGAAAGTCATTTTCTGCGGCAGAAGCCTTTGCTTATGACATGAAAATCAGGGGGAGAGCGACTATTATTGGAGATACGACTCTAGGCGGCGCTCATAATGTTGATCTTTTCAAAATTAACGATCGGTTTGAGATTTATTTATCAACAGGCAGAGCCATTAATCCTGGGACTGGAGCGAATTGGGAAGGTGTGGGCGTTATACCCGACATTGCCGTTTCTGCCGAAGTTGCATTGGATACAGCGATAGTCTATGCCAAAAAAGCCGCAGAAAAGTATGGTAAAAAGAAAGAAGTCGAATTGGATGAAGCGGTGAAAAGTCTGCAAAATCAATTAGCACGGGCGGAGCTATTATTTAAAGATGAAAAAATTCGATTAGCTGAAGCGCTAATCGATTCCCTCTTTCAAACGGGACTCAAGGTGAAATTGTCCAGCGAATTTTTTGTGAACATCCTCGCTTATGAATACGTGAAGAAACAAAACGAGCAGATGGCGACTGCGATCTTAAAGAAAAATATCGAATATAATCCAGGTTCATTCAGTGCTTATGAAAGTTTAGCCATGGCATATCTCTACCTGGACAAAAAGGATCTCGCCCTGCAATATTTTGAAAAAGCATTGGAGCTGAAGCCGAATACTTCGTATTCAGCGAAGATGGTGAAGAGGTTGAAAAAGTGAAACGTGAAAGGTGAAAATTAAATAGTATAGATAACTACAAAATAGGATAGATTGTCATTTCGAGCGGAGCGAGAAATCTGGTTGACGAATTGATATTATAAGATATACAGATTTCTCACTCCATCCGCCTTGGCGTATTCCGTTCGAAAGGACATCAATATCTTAATTTTACAGAAGTTTATTAAAAGTTAGGAAAGGAGTTTGTTATGAGAAAGATTTATTATTTAATCGGAGTATTAGCAATGAGTTTGCTTGCTACAAGCTGCCAGCAGCAGATTGATGTAGAGGCTGCAAAAGCTGAATTGCTTCAGGTCGCCCAACAGTTCAACAAAGAGAATTCTGAAATCGGTTATATCGAGGGTTACAATAAGTACATGGCAGAAAACGTCCTGATCTTGCAGCCTGGTGCGCAACCAGTTATGGGACGGGATAACTATTATACCCAGATGAAAGCTGAAGGGCTTCTGGGACAACTTGAAGGAGACGTTCAGGGAGTCGAGGTTTCAGCAGCGGGTGATATGGGCTGGACTTATGGGAGATGGGTTTTCACGGTGCAGGATTCTTCTGGGAATCCTGTCGTGAGTTATGGAAAATATCTCTGTACCTGGGCAAAAATTGATGGACAGTGGAAGATGACTTCGAATATTTGGAATAGTAATCCAAAGCCTTAAAATTAGTAATGAAAATATACACCGTAAGGATTGAAATTTCAGTGTTACATCTGTCATTGCGAGAAGTCCCGCACATTGCGGGATGACGAAGCAATCTTCAAATTTTTAGCCATTTATGAGATTTTTTCGTCCCGATAAATCAGGGCTCGCTTTGACAACATTTTATGAAATTGTTAAAACTAACCTGGCTAAGCCAGAACCAAAAAGACCCTGAACCGCTAATTGTGAGAATTAAACAAATTTCGCTAATTATTAATTCGCGTAATTTTAGTAATCAGTAGAATTCGCGGTCAAAATATTTTTGTTCTTTGGGCAAGAAAATGACTGTTTGTGGACTAATAAGTATAGCTCACTATTTTTTAAGGTGTACTAATGAATTTTCAATTCAAATTCCTCTTATTGTTTCTTTTGGTCGTTCAAATTCCTACTTATGGGCAACAAAATGAGACCATTTCCAATCCTCTCGCTCAAGAAAAGCCACTTCGCATAACCGACCCAGTCGATTCGGTTGTCGCTGATCTCAAAACCTATATTCCAGATCGAATGGATGAAGCAGATGTACCAGGCATTGCCATTGCTTTAATTCGTGATCATCAGATCGTCTGGACAGATGGCTTTGGAGTGGCAAACCATTTCAGCGACAGACCACTGTCACCAGAAGCTGTTTTTGAGGTCGCTTCAATAAGTAAAACCATCACTGCATACATTGCTCTCCGCCGGGTAGAACAGGGTAAGCTTTCACCTGACGAACCTGTTCATCATTATCTAACAAAGAAATGGCTTTCATCTTCCGAACGGGCTGACAAAATCACGCTGCGACACTTGCTATCACATAGCTCAGGACTCGGAGATGATTTGTTTTTTAAAAATAAAAATGTAACTTTTGAACCTGGATCTGAATTTTTGTATTCTGGACTCGGCTTCTTGTATGTGCAGGAATTGATTGAGCAAGTTACAGGGAAATCTCTCGAACAAACCGCACAAGAATTAGTGTTTGAACCACTGGGCATGTCTCGCAGCAGCTTTGTGAACGAAACTAGTGTCATGACTGATATGGCAAATGGTCATCTGCGGTATACGCTTCCATTGATGGTTTTTCTTATTCCCTTTTTATTGACCACGATGATTGCTGGCATCATAACGCTGATTATGATTCGAGTCATAAAAGGTAGGTGGAAACTTTCAGTACGAATTAAGGTGGGTGTGGCTGTTTTCGCTTTCATCATGACAGAATTGTTGATTTACCTTGTATTTGGAAAGCCCTTTCCAAACCTGTTATGGGTCAGTTTTTTTTGTGGCCTCGTCTTTATCGCAGTCATGTTTCTTTCCTACTTGGTTACTCGTCGTTTGATGTCACTCATTTCGTTTTTATCTCAGAAAAAAGTTTTAAGAGCAACGGTTACAACCTTCTGGATGATCTTCAGCTTGTTGGTATTGCTAAAAATATTGGAACTCATTCAAGCGCCGATACCAAAAAATAATTCAACTGAGGCTAGCGCTATTGGCTCGCTTCGTTCCACGGCTCCAGATTTAGCAACCTTCCTGATCGAGCTCACCAATCCTCGATATTTGAATGAAGCCATCGCTTCCCAGGTTGATTCCGCCCAGGTGAGGATTAACCAGGATTTCTCCTGGGGATTGGGTATCGGAATTCAGCATAGCACCCAGGGAGATGCCTTATGGCAAAATGGGATTACTTTGGCTTATCGAAGTATTATGATCATTTATCCGAAGAAAGGTCATGGCGTGGTTGTCCTCACAAATAGTGAATCGGGTCTGCCTGTCGCCTGTGATATTGCAGAACGAGCGCTTGGTGGGAAGGCGCTATGGAAGTTTTTTTAGTATCGATTAAATTCACATTAATATAATTAATAGGAAGAAAATGAAAAGTGTTTACAACATACCAAAATAAAAAAGCAATTACTTATAATATTTTGATGAATAACTTATTTTATCTCACACTCTTAATATTTCCAGAAATTTTGTATTTCAACCCGAGCTTTATTATGCTCATTTTGAAAATCCGAAATCCTGCCAGTGGTAAATTCCTCATCTGGCAATTCAGTTTGGGAAATTGGTATGAACATGCTGGTGGTGAGCCTGGGATTGCAACTCAGGTGGAATTTGAACGTGAAGACAAAGTTGGAATCATTATTTTTGCAGACAAAAGAAATAATGCTGTGAATCCAGGGAATAGGATTCATGCTATTGTTAGAAGGGAAGCTGATAAATATCGACAAATGAGGATATATATCGAACTTTTGGACCAACAAATGATTCTGGATGCTGGAAATTTGATTCTTTAATTAAACCACTACCTCTGGTAGTGGTCCCCTGAAAGGGTTCTACCGTTGTATTAGTTGTAAACGTATTAATAAATGAGATTTCCTGAAAGGTGACAAATTTAATGGGCATCCTCATAAGCAAATTTAAAAAAGGAAACCCAATCAGATTCTTGGTACTAATAAAACATTGTCAGACGAAACTAGATAATGTTTTTTGTACGCCGCTTCGGATTTTGTATATACTGTTTTGAGCATAGTTGGTTATAATGAGGTCAAGATACATGACTTCGGTGGTGCAAAATAAGATAAAACGATTGGCGAATGCACCGAAATAAAAAATAACCACCAAACCCAACAGCGCACCTTCCAGGGCTAATATATCAAGCCACCGCCTCTGGCGGTGGTAGTTGACTGGTCGAGTATACAATGTAAACCCAGATAGTTTTAAAGTAGCGGTATATATTTATGTAGGATCAGGCTGGTGGAATCAACCTACCTTTGCTGAACCATTAACTCCTATCCAATCCGACTCTACCTGGATAACCGACATTACGACCGGAGGTAATGATGCATATGCAACAAAAATTCATGCTTTCTTATTATCGAATGGTATTGAGCCTCCACAAGCACGTGGTTTGTCACGACTACCAGCCTCACTGGACACACTATCTGTGGCTGATGTTGTCACGATTCGGAATCCCAGAACAATTTTCTTTTCTGGATATGAATGGTGGGTGAAGGTTAGTGCCCCAAAAGTAGGGCCTGGTCCTAACTATTTTTCCGATAGCGAGGAAAATGTTTGGGTAGATAATCAAGATCAATTACATCTTAAAATTACAAACAAGAATGGAAAATGGTATTGTGCAGAAGTGATCCTTAATGAATCTCTCGGTTACGGTAACTATATTTTCAAGTTAGCCAGTAAAGTTGGTCAAATTAACGAGAATGCAGTACTTGGTTTGTTCACATGGGATGATCATGCACCCAATGAATTTTATAGGGAAATTGATATCGAGTTGTCACGCTGGGGAGTAGCCAATGGTCCTAACGCTCAATATGTTGTGCAACCGTATGATTATCCAGGAAATTTGATTAAGTGGATGCAGCCTTTTGAATTAGATTCCTCCACACACATCTTTGTTTGGCAGCCTGATAGTATTTCATTTCTTAGTGTTAAAGGTCATCAAACATCTGCACCGTATGATTCTTTAATTCAATATTGGAATTACACTGGACCAAATATACCAACAAGTGGTGAAGAAAATGCAAGAATAAACTTATGGCTTTTTCGAGGTCAATCTCCAACAGATACCTCTGAAATTGAAGTTATTATTTCTAAATTTGAATACAATAAGATTACTTCAGTTAGACAAGCTTAAAAGACAAAACCAATTCATTATTATTTATCTCAGAACTATCCTAATCCATTCAATTCGACTACTCGGATTAAATATTCGATCTCAAAGCAAAGTTTCGTTAAAATGAAAGTGTATAATCTATTAGGTAAGGAAGTTTGTGTTTTAGTAAAAGAACATAAACTGCCAGGAGAATATGAGATAAGTTGGCAGGCCAAAGACCTTCCAAATGGTATTTATTTTTATCAATTAACTACAGAGGAGTTTTCTGAAATAAAAAAATGGTGTTAATCCGATAAGGTAAATAGTGTAATTTTTTCCTTTTTGAAGTGAAAAAAGCCTCGATCTCATTAGTAATCGAGGCTATTTTTTTGTTATTCTTAAATTTATACGTCAAAGATCATGTCAGGGCAATTATTTTCCCATTTATCATATACTCGTTAAGGATTAGTTTGTAATGTCATGCCTGTGAATACAGGCATCTCCTAACTATTTGTAAACATGGAGATTCCTGCATCCGCAGGAATGACAGCATTTGATACATTTTAATCCTTAACAGGTATAACTAATCTATCTTCTGAGGTGAAGACGATAAGGAGATTAAACCTGATGCCAGTCCCGATCAATATAATACACAACGAGGGAAAATTTAGATTGAGGATTTGTTTAAAGTTGTGAAAGGATGCAAAAAGAAGGAGCAAGTAGGTTTAGGTAGATATCAAAAAAAAATGCACAACACTCTTTATAAATAAAAGGGCATATTTTTAATTCATAAATTTATAACCGTTGATTTAGAAAAAGATAAAGCCGATTTTATTATCAAATGTCGATGTTTTAAAAATCTTGTAATTTGCTTTCCTCAAGAATTTTTTCTTGCAAAACCAGATTGATATAAGTCTCTGGAGAAATTCCTCGTTGCTGAGAAATCCTGGTAATTTTTTCTGCTAATGATTTTTCCAACCTGAAATGTCTTCGTTTTAATTGAACTTCAAATTCGACCGGTTCACTTTCATCTAGATGATCAGTAATATCATAATTGTCGAATTCATCTGACAGAACTACGATTTCTTCGACTGAAATATTTGTTTCATTATTTTCTTTTGTATTTTGCATATTCTGGAATTATGACAATGTTCTTTATTTTCAAAATTTAAAAGTCCTATGAGGAATGGAAAATTGTCCATTGGGAAACACTTTCTTTTCTCTAAAGCGATCATAATTAATTCCTTTTCAGCTCATTTGAATATATAAAATTAGTATGAACAAAGCAAGAATTATTTACAGAAGGTAAGTTATTGATTAAGTTGGTAATACACCAATTGAAAATAAATCAATAAATAAAACCATTAATAGTTGTCAGGTTGTTTCTATCAGTTGGAAAATTTTTGTTAATTTTTTGTCGAAATTATTGGAAAATTCAGATATTTTATTTATATATTAACTTATAGATTGTTTATCAATTTGTACAATATATATTTTTCTTTTTACTTACATGAAGTGGTTTAAGCAACAATGAATAAAACAGAGAAACTTGATCTTTTAAATGTCGTATTTAGCCCAGCCTCTCCAATTAAAAAAAGAGAGCTTTTTTTCGGTCGTAAGCAACAAGTAGATAAAGTCAAACAAGCATTAGAGCAAAGAGGACAACATGCAATATTATATGGTGAAAGGGGTGTAGGAAAAACTTCGCTTGCCAATATAATATCCGAAATATTCCCGGATGTGATTTGTTCAAAAGTAACATGTAATCGAACAGAAAATTTTGATGCAATATGGCGAAAGGCTTTAAGTAAAATAACTATCACCTATTCAAGCGAAGGAATTGGTTTTAAGGCGGGGGAAAAGAAGGAAATTAAACAGTTAGATTTCTTCATCCAGAACGTTGAAGATTTAGATTCCACTCATATCGAACATGTGTTTGAAATCTTAATACCCAGTTATTACTTGTTTTCGATGAATTTGATAGTATTTCAAATGATGAAACAAAAATAAAGATGGCCGACACTATTAAAGCTTTATCGGATAATATTCTGAGTGTAACAATTCTAATTGTAGGTATCGCTGATAGTGTTAATGATTTAATTGGAGATCATCCTTCCATAGAAAGATGTCTTTTACAAATAAAAATGCCAAGAATGTCAAATGATGAACTACATGAAATAATAAGTAATGGAATTAATAAACTTCAACTAGAGCTTGATAAAAATATTGCGAATATGATAGTTGAATATTCTTCAGGATTTCCTCATTATACCCATTTGCTTTGTAAGTTTACAGCACAAACAACAATTAACAATGATGAAGTTATGATAACTAAAAATCATTTTGATTATGCAGTAAAAGCAAGTATTGAGAACGCTAATCAAAGTTTAAGAAATGCGTATCAAAAAGCAACAATTTCGTCAAAAGGTAAAACACAATTTGAAGATGTAATAATGGCCTGCGCTATTGCTAAGACTGATGAATATCAAAGTTTTAGTTCGAACGATGTTGTTGAAAAATTCAATAAAATCACTAACAGAAATGTAAGTAGAGAATCGATTAATTATAACCTTGGGATGCTTTGCAAATCTGAACGTGGTTCAATTCTTGAAAAAATTGGTTCTTCAAAAAATATTCGATATAAGTTTAAAAATCCGTTAATGCTTGCATTCATTAAATTAAAGCTTCACACTAAAAGGAATCAACTTTCTTTTTTAAGAATTGATAATAATTATTTATAGGTTATTCGAATTATAAATCATATTATGATAAAGTAAGTTAAAGATAACATAAAATCATCGATTCCTTTATAAAATATTATATCCGAAAATCTTACCTTTTGAAAGTATTTAAGGAATACAGAGAAAATTATGAATAAGTTAAAGATTGTTTTATACATTTTTATTACAACTTACTGGTTTACAATTAATCTTTCTGCTGAGGTGAAGACGATGAAGGGATTAAACCTGATGCCAGTCCCGATGAAGGTAATTCAAACCGAGGGAAAATTCAGACTGTCGGACTCGTTTAAGGTTGCGGTGAAAGGTGAAACGGGGGATCGACTTCTTAAGGGCGTGACGAGAACGCTTAAGAGGTTGTCGAAACGAACGGGATTGTTTTTCCCGCAGGGGATTATTACATCCAAAACAGAAGTAGACACGGCGAATTTCATCATTGTATGTAGACGACCTGGGAAGGTTGTTTTACATGAAAATGAATCCTACCAAATGGTCATAACGTCTGAGAGAATTAAATTAACAGCGGAGACCGATATTGGCGCTTTGCGTGGAATGGAGACATTTTTGCAATTGGTCGAAGGGGATTCAATGGGATATTATCTACCTGGAGTGGCTATCGAAGACGAGCCAAGATTTCCCTGGCGAGGACTTCTGATCGATGTCGGTCGCCATTTCATGCCCGTTGATGTCATCAAACGCAATCTCGATGGGATGGCAGCGGTGAAGATGAACGTGCTCCACTGGCATCTAACCGAAGACCAGGGATTTCGGATTGAATGTAAGACTTATCCCAAATTGCATCAGTTGGGATCGGATGGATTTTATTATACTCATGAGCAGATCAAAGATGTGATCGCTTATGCAGCAGATCGAGGGATTCGTGTCGTGCCTGAGTTTGATATTCCCGGGCATACCACCAGTTGGTTCGTCGGCTATCCTGAGTTAGCCAGCGCTCCTGGACCTTATAAGATAAGCAGAAAATGGGGAGTCCACGATCCAGTCATGGATCCTACTCAGGAAAGAACCTATAAATTTCTGGATAAATTTTTCAAAGAGATGGCTAAACTTTTTTCTGATGAATATATCCACATTGGTGGAGATGAAAATAACGGTAAGCAATGGAACGCTAATCAAGATATTCAAGCGTTCATGAAGAAGCACAATATTCCAGACAATCACGCCCTACAGAGCTATTTCAATCGACGGGTGCAAAAGATTCTGGCAAAATATGGCAAAAAGATGGTCGGCTGGGATGAGATTTTTCATCCAGAGTTGCCTAACGATATCGTCATCCAATCCTGGCGAGGCAGGGAAACACTCTATGAATCAGCGAAAAAAGGTTACCAGGGCATCCTGTCCAACGGCTACTATATTGATTTGATTCAACCGACGGATTACCATTATCTGAACGATCCCATTCCAGAGGAGACACCACTGACCGAAGCGGAGAAGAAATTTATCCTCGGCGGTGAAGCCACCATGTGGTCGGAATTTGTTTCAGCAGAGAATGTTGATTCGCGAGTCTGGCCCCGTACGGCAGCCATTGCGGAACGGCTCTGGTCGTCAGGAAATGTCAAGGATGTGGATGATATGTATCGACGATTGGATATTATCAGCTTCCAATTGGAGGAACTGGGATTGACCCATGAAAAGAACTATGAAATGATGTTACGACGATTAACCAATAACACAGATATCTCGGTTTTAAAAACATTTGTTGATGTCATCGAACCTGTGAAAATTTATACCAGAAACCAACAGCGAATACACACTCAATTTTCTCCATTGACCCGAGTGGTGGACGCAGCTCGACCAGATGCCAAAGTCGCTCGTGAATTTAGAAATTTAGTGGACAGTTTATTGCAAAATGGCAATGAGAATAACGGCAACCTGGGAACAATAAAAAACTATCTCACAGTCTGGAAAAATAATCACACCAATCTGATTACTACCATAAAAGCATCGCCCATTTTGAAAGAGATCGAATCGCTTTCACGAGACCTATCCGAGAGTGCCAATATTGGATTAGAAACCTTCAAATATCTGGAAAATGGCGCTCGGGCTGATAGCAGTTGGGTGAATGCGAAATTGGAATTTCTCGAAAAAGCCAAAGCGCCGAGGGGACAGACGGAACTGATGATTATTTCGTCGATCGAGAAGTTAGTGAAAAAGGTGGGAAACATCGAAAATTAATTAAAACAAGATGGTCACCACCTTAGAGGTGGTGACCATCTTGTATAATTATTATTTATAAATTCTTACTTATCCTTCATTCTCTTCAATAAAATTTCTTCAATTATGCAACTAATTTTAATCAAAATTGTTAAATCGTAAATAAGTTTTATGATAAAAATACCACTTCTGGGAGATTCCTTCATGCAGATAAAATCTCATAACCGCTTTTCGATTGTTTTAATTTTCATATTTTTATTTTTGGGCTGGACTTTCGATAACGCTTTCTCACAAAAAGACATAACAACCGATTGGAGTTTCCTTTCAACCACAACCATTGGTGCCAAACAGTTCATTCAATCCTATCCTGAGTACGATGGACGAGGGATTATCATTTTTATTCTGGACAGCGGTGTGGATGTGGGCGTGCCTGGACTTACCAATACATCTGATGGTAAGGTAAAAGTGATCGATGCGCGGGATTTCTCAGGTCAGGGCGATGTCACACTCTATGTAGGGGATTTAGCAGAAGAAGACCAGGAACAATTTATCAAACATCCCGACGGGTTTCGATTGTACAATTATCATCATCTGGATAAAAAACCAGCCAATGATGAATATTTTATCGGCCATATAGATGAAGATCGGTTCATGAATTCGGATGTAAAAGATATCAACAATAATGGAAAATATGATGATAAATTTGGCGTTTTGGCGTTCGAGGTTGAAGAGGATGACACACTTGATTGGGTTGCTTATGTGGATACGGATGGGGATCAACACATTGATGATGAAAGCCTCACCCGAGATTATCAAGTCAATTATGATACATTTCAACTCCGTGGCGGTGACAAGCGCTATGATCGTCGTCTGATGACCTTTGCGCTCAATATCCACCCGAACGAAATGAAAGTTTCCCTTCATTTTGATGATAGCGGTCATGGCACACACGTGGCTGGAATTGCCGCTGGATATAGAATTAATGATCAGGAGGGATTAAATGGCATTGCGCCCGGCGCTCAAATTATCAGCTTAAAAATTGGGAATGGAAATTATGAAGGTGCATGCACGGTTACAGGCAGTATCCGCAAAGCCTTGAACTTTGTTGAAGATTATGTTCGTGAGCATAATAAACCTGCGGTTGTCAATTTAAGTTATGGCATTAGTTCAATCCGAGAAGGACGGAGCGATATTGATCATATCGTGAGTGACCTGTTAGCTTTTAACGATAATATTTTCATTTGTGTTAGCAATGGCAATGAAGGACCTGGGATTTCTACGACGGGGACTCCTGCGGCAGCCAGGTCTGCATTTTCTGTTGGAGCGCTTTTACCAACCGATATGGCGAGAGATTGCTACGGGGCGAACATTGATGGAGATAAAATTTTTTATTTCAGTGCCCGAGGTGGTGAATTGAACAAACCTGATGCGCTGGCACCAGGAGCAGCTTCTTCAACTGTACCAACTTTTACCGATGATGACTTGATGAGAGGTACCAGTATGGCAGCGCCACAAGCATCAGGTGCCGCTGCACTATTGTTGAGTGCTGCCATGCAATTATCCCCATTGTTAGTGACGAAAAATACGCTGATTCATCATGCGTTAAAATTCAGTGCGAATCCGATTAAAGGATATATTCATCTCGATCAAGGAAATGGCGTCATTAATATTCCCCAGGCTTTTAAATTTTTAAAAAGTTATACAAAACATTATAAAGATAAAGATGTTTATGATTATGAAATCACCACCGAATGTCCGATACAACGTGATGGTTTTATATCTTCTGCTTACTGGCGCACCGGGGGATATTATCCTGCGAATGAAGAAAGACAGAGTTATTCGGTCAGACCGATTTTCGGAGACAGCGTCGATGCCAATGCACGCGCCAATTTCTATCGAGCTTTTGATTTGAAATCCTCGGAACCCTGGTTATATCCAGTGAATAAGTCTGCATACATCAAGGGTGAGAAACCCGCCACAATCGATGTTAAATTCGATGCGAAACTATTTTCTCTGCCAGGATTATATTGTGGTAAAATAATTGGATATCGCAAACAGCAAGAAACTCCAACCCACGATCCAACCAGCGCCGAATTCGAATTGTTGAGTACCATTATTATTCCTTATATCTTTGATCAGGACAACAAATATCAGCGGGAATTTCAAAAGCATCCCATTAAACCTGGAGATGTGGATCGATATTTTATTTTGGTTCCTCCAGGAGCCACTTCAGCAAAAATTTTGATTTCTCCTGCGGAAAATAAATACTGCAATATAAACTGCTTTGCCTATTCTCCGGATGGCTTAAATTATTTTACAACAAGAACCATTACCAGCAAGGAGCAAAATAAAGAAATTCAAGTTATACCATCTCAAGATTTGATCCCTGGAATCTGGGAGTTTGATATTTATGCTGATTTTCAAAATGATGGGAAATCGTTTTATGATTTATCGATAAGTTTCAATAGTTTCTTATTAGAGCCACCAACGGTTTCAGAATTCCAGTATTCAGTTGGTCATGAACCCCGCGGTTTTTTGAAAGTGACGAATCTATTTAATATTCCTTTTTACGGATTTGGCAGAGGAAAATTGCTCGGTTACCAGAAGACCAAAGAGAAGACTGTTACCGATGGTGATTCTTACAGTTATGATTTCAGAGTTGACGCAGATATTGAAAAGGTCGTGATCGAAATTAATTTTGATGATGATTCATTTTTACGATTTACCGATGTCGCCATTAACATCTATGATCCTCGTGGCAAGGCAATTTATAAAGATGCGCTAAATCAAGATCAAAGTCACATTGTGCTGGATCGAATCGCTGAGGGGAATTATACATTGGAGATCGTTGCCGCTCACGCATACTCTGCTTACGATGCGCTGTGGAAATTCAAACTAACTGAAAAATATTATACTAAAGAAACCGTTAATATTAAAATTTATCAGGAAATTGATCGTTTATTTAAATTATACCCGTTCATTGCAAAAGAATTGGAATTTACATTGAGCAACAGTCCCAGAATCCCCCCGGATGGATTCAATATTTTTGGAACAATTGAATTTATTGATCGGAATTTATTGCAGCAGGTTTTTACCATACCTGTGGAGTTTGGTAGGTGAATTGTGAGTCGTGAGCTCTGTGAAAAAGTAATTGTGTAAATGGGTATACGAGTTAATGGGGATATGGGGAACAATTAATCGGTATGTTGCTGAGCTGCAAAATAAATCGCTTCTTCTTTTTTCTTATGAATACTGTGCTTTTTAAATTATCATTTACTTTTAAATCTGGTATTTCAGTGACTAATAAGCCCCTAAGTCACTTTATAAAGGGGGACTTTCTCTGGATTTCCCTCTACTATTTATCAATTCTGAGTTTCTACTGACTACTCACCACTAATTCATTCACCAAATATTATATCGCTTGTGAGAGAAGATAGAACCTAAAACCGGAGGAACAGGAAAAATGGAAAACATCAGAAATGTTGGTATTATGTCGGATAGCCATGACAATATGCCAGCACTTCGCGCGGCGGTAGAGTTATTTAATCAACGTGAAGTGGATCTGGTAATACATGCAGGTGATCTGGTAGCACCTTTTACAGCAAGAGAAATTAAAAAGCTAAATTGTCCTTATAGAATCATATTAGGAAATAATGATGGCGAAGTTCTTGGTCTTTATAAAATTTATGAAGGGAATGTTTATCATCCTCCCCATAAGTTTAAGGTCAATGATAAAAAGGTGCTCGTCCTTCATGATCCGATTCTTCTCAACACACTGATGGATGGTAAGTTTTTTGATATTGTCATCTATGGTCACGACCATAATGCTTGCATTACCGAATCGCCAACCGGTCAGTTGATTGTAAATCCAGGTGAATGTGGAGGATGGTTAACAGGTCGTAGCACTGTCGTGATTTGGAACGTGCTTAATCATAAGGCAGAATTGATTGATTTATTTAGAAATAAATCTTAATAGATAAAAGTCAATATTTACTTTTATTGTCAAGGAATTAGGAATAAAAATGACAACAATTACGAATACGAGATTAGATTGGTTATTTGAAAATTTTAGGAAGAAAAAGATTGTCGTTCTTGGCGATTTAATGTTAGATCGCTATGTTTGGGGAACTGTTAATCGGGTTTCTCCAGAAGCTCCTGTACCCGTCGTTGAGGTTACCAATGAATTTACACGTCTAGGTGGTGCTGCTAATGTCGCTCATAATCTTTATTCATTGGGAGCCACACCAATCGCCATAGGAGTTGTTGGAAATGATCAGGAGGGGAAACAGCTTATTAATTTAATGAAATCGATGAATTTTCCAATTGACTATATTATTTTTGACGAGTCCCGCCCCACTGTTGTCAAAACAAGAATTATTGCCGATGATCAGCATGTCGTACGCGCCGATCGAGAATCACATGAACCAATAAATTCAGTTATTTTGCTTGAAATCGTTGAAGCAGTCAAAAAAGGTGTTGAACAAGCGGATGCGATAATAATTCAAGATTATAATAAAGGATTATTAATTAAAGAACTAATTTTAGAAGTTATTAATTTAGCCAATCAATATCATCGGATTATCACGGTTGATCCAAAATTTGACAATTTTTTTGAATACAGATCGGTTACACTATTTAAGCCCAATAGAAAAGAAACCGAAGCTGCTCTGGGAAGCAAAATCAGTTCTTTGGAAACCCTGAAAAATGCTTGCAAAAATGTCATGGATCGTTTGAAGTGCCAGGCTGTTTTGATTACTTTAGGCGATCAGGGGATGTGTTTTCTGGATTCTAACGGTGAATTTGAAAGGATTCCAACGAAAGCAAGAAAAGTCCACGACGTGTCAGGAGCCGGGGATACTGTTATCAGCACTTTAACATTGGCACTCACAACTGGGACTGATATAAAAGAGGCAATAACCCTTGCAAATTACGCCGCGGGTGCTGTGTGTAGTGAAGTCGGAGTAGTTCCGATTGAAACCGATAAATTAAGAGAAACAATTAATCATTTTAGTTGAGTACGGATTTTATTAAAAGTTAAATTATAAGATCATAATCAGCCATAACAAAACACATGGCTTCTATCTGCGTTCGCCTGAATCGAGGCATACCTGGATTAATTACTATTTTCCCGGTGATGGAAATTTAAGAGGTTACTTTGATAAATTGATCACAGGTAACTCGCTTCTGGCTGCAATTTGATTGATCGGTACTAATATTGAGTTTATTCATCGAAATTTACATCATGTTTTACTAAAAACATTAGCACTGAAAGTTCAAAGTATTGATTCTGCAATTTCCTTTGATGCCGGACGAGTATGGGTTGAAAACCTTAATAAAAAGTATCTGGATGATGCTGGAATCGGTTTACGGTGTTACAAAAAAGTATTGGAAAACAAAGATTCCTCCGAATTGACTTCCCTTTGTGGGTGAGGTATCCACAAATAGACAAATATGCCCTCCAGAACCCTCCTGGAAATTCTTCTCTGGATTATAAGCTTCCAATAATCTTCATGTTCTCAGCGCCCTTTCCGATCTCCGCAAAGAAAAATTTTGATGGACCAGTCACTCAATGACTCTCCTTGATAAATTCACTGAAACGCTCAAGCGCTTTTTGCAAATATTCTTGTGGACAACCAAATCCAAAACGCAGATAATTCTCCATGAAGAAATGTTCTCCCGGCACAACAAGAACACTTTTCTGTTCCCTGAGTTTCGTGACAAGTTCGAGAGATCTTATTTTTAAATGATATTTCACAAGTGCGATTGCACCAGCTATTGGAGGAATACACTCGAAGATCCCATCGTGACTTTTCATCCATTCTTCTAAAATTTTAAAATTGTTTCTCACAATTTTACGGGTTCGAGCTAAAATCTTATTTCTAGTTGGGGAACTCAAAGCCATTCTTGCCAATCGATCACTAAGGGGATTGGGACAAATTGTTGTATAGTCATGATAAGACCAGAGTTTTTCTATTAGTTCTGAAGGCGCTACGATCCATCCGATCCTCAATCCGGGAAGACTATAAGCCTTGGACAGGCCTCCAATAATGATGACTTTGTCGTATTGCCCCCAAAAAGTAGGAGTGATATCCTTGAAGAGTTCTGCCCCCCGATATACTTCATCTGATAATATCCAGGTGTCCGACTTTGCCCCCGTGTCACAGACTAATTTGACCTCTTCCTGGTTCAACTGTGCGCCAGTCGGATTATTGGGATTACATATTACCATCATTTTTGTCTTTGGCGAGATAGCACGTTCCAGATCTCCCCAATCGATTTGCCAGCGCTCATCTATTGGCCTGAGGGAAAATGGCTTTACTTCAGCACCAAAGGCATTGGCGACGCCCCAAATTTGCATGTAATTCGGTAACATCAAGGTTAATTCATCGCCAGGTTCGATTAGACACCAGGTCGAAAGAAAATTTGCTTCAGAACTTCCCGTAGTTACTAATACGTTATCAATTGAAGCACCTGAATAGAGTTCTGCAATAGTAGCCCGAAGCTCCTCTGTCCCATTTGTCTGATTGTAACCCAAAGGTGTACCTGCTAAATCTTTAAGTTCATCTGCACCGAGTAATTCTTCTAATCGTAAAGGATGAACCCCACTTTCAGAAAGGTTGTAATCTACTACATTTTCCCAAAGAGATTGAAAACGTTCCATGGCAAATGGTTCTATATGCATATTGGCTCCCTTTAATTTTTTAAAAATATTATCTTTTTCATTTCAACACGGATCAAGAACACCTTTGGAAGATTAAAACAATTATCTGCATGAGTTTTTGATCTGTGTGGAACACTTTTAATAATATCGATTAAATCAAAAAATGTCAAGATAAAAAACAGATTTATACTTCAATAAATGACTTGAATTTGTTGTTTCATTTTAGTAAATTTTTCTTAATAAATTTCAAAATATTTTGACTGGC
>JABAOC010007622.1_pt1 | contig 20824 bp, 25 predicted proteins | sample 7062161 | NCBI WGS metagenome assembly JABAOC01 (sample SAMN14538625, study PRJNA623070) | marine sediment metagenome | biome: marine biome [ENVO:00000428]; feature: marine pelagic biome [ENVO:01000023]; material: deep marine sediment [ENVO:00002113] | place: India: Gulf of Khambhat ... | reverse complement strand
TTAACAGTTTCAATGCCAGCTGGCTTTAACTCAAAGATTTTATTAGCTATTTCTTGATCTACAGCGCCACCCTGTATTACAACTTCAAATGATTTAGGCGCCCTACCTCGCAAATCTCTATCTATAGAAGTATTTTCAAAAACTTTTACTTCAGTTACGCTATTAAGTTGCTTAAGTCCTGATCTTATAGATTCTACAGTTCCGGCTGATCTTATTTTAAGTGATTGAATACGTCTAAGCCTTAGCTCTGAGTCAGTTTCTAAAAGTCTTCCACGGCTACCTGTAAGCGCATTAAATCCTTTAATTAATCCAGATGGAAACTTAAAATCATTTAAAGCAGTGCTATTACTTAATATTTCAATAGAATTTCCTGGCGCATCTGAGTTGTTTTCTATTCTTAAAAAGCTTCCAGCTGCTGTAGCTGTTCCATAAGCTGAAAATCCTGGAGCAGAGTTTATAGTTGCAGCTACTTGAGCGGCTGTAGTCTCAGTAGTAAAGTTTATTTGTATAGTTATTCCAAAATCGGACTCTTTTGCTGTTAAAAACTCAATCCACAAATACTTACCGCTAAGAGAGTAAGGTTCTGAATTTGTTGCAATAATAGCAGTTTTAGAAGACCATCCAGTGACAGGAGTTTCAATAGCATTTATAGCTTGAGCAGGAGCTTCTATTGCCCCCTCTGTACTAGCTTCAACGTCAACAGCAACATTTGTGCTATAGGAAGCTACGTTTGTGACTGTAGATTTAGTTATAAACTTATCTTTAGTGCTAGATATTGATACAACACTACCGACCGGCACAGTTGCTCCAGCTTCTAAATTAAGTAATAAACTTGCTTGAGTTTTAGAGGCCGGTAATCTTGTTACACCAATTAAATTAGCTACGTCATCTAATGCGGCGCCTGACGCAGAATCAGGATATTGTGAAGCATAAACAGCTTGAGCTAGTTGCCAAATATCATCCAATTGAGCCGCAAAAATGCCATTAATTTGGCCGAAAACTGACGTAGAAGTTAAGTTTAAACCAGCACTTATATTAGCTCTCTGGTTTTGCTCAATCTCTGTTTTTATGTCTTGTAATGTCTTTCTGACAAATCCAGAATCGGTTACGCCAAAAGTCATTTTTCACCTTAGAATATTAAAACATCGTCAAAAGCAAGTATTTCGTCTAAGTCTGTAAGCACTTCAATTCTAACTTTTAATTCTCTGCTTCCGGTTGTAATTTCTGTCTCTAATAGAGTCACTTCTTTAACTTTCGGAATATCTTCTATAGCTTCTCTTAATATAGACCTGAGCGCTGATAAGTTTGGGTTTTTTGTTAAGATTGTGCCGTAATAGGGAATTCCAATTTGAGAATTTAAAAACCATTCTCCCTTAAAGAATTTTAAACGTATTTGTATATTTTGTCTAACTTCATTTATTCCGCTTGTGATTACAAGATCACCACTTGAGAAATCAATATCGTTAGGAAGTATTGCAGAATCATCATTAATAACACTATTCCAGCCAGTTATTGGCACAGCTATTTGTGTGATCGTTCCAGCTTCAGCAGTTTTAGGACCAAATTCAACAGCTTGAGCTGGTGCAAATATGTCTCCAGCTATTGAGCCGTTATTTGATACTGAATTAATCAAGCTAAATTTTACGCCGGCAGTTGAAGAGACTACAGAACCTGATGGAATAGTTACTCCAGCATTTAAATTAATTCTTAAATTGACTCTGCTTTTTTCTGAAAGTCTTAAATCCATAAAACACTCAAATTATTGGGAAAGGTCCGGCTGGGCCTGGTTCAGTTGGAAAAAGTACTGAACCGCCAATTTTAGTTTCAAAGTCTATTATAACAGAAATATTATTCAATGCTTGAACTGTTGTTAGAGAGCCATCCCTATTAACTATAAACTGATTATCAAGTGATAGCTTAGTATTAACAAATGGTTGCGCTATTACTGCTACAGATCCTGGAAATGATAATGCCGGATTAAGTGCAATACTAGACCAAAATGCTTTGAATCCGTCAACAATTTTTTGCGATCCTTGGCCTGGATTATTTAAGCCTACTAAGGCAGCTTTCATTGCTGTTTTTGCTAATTCAACACTTGCAGAACTTATTTGAACCGGTGGAACTCTTGAAGCTTCAGCGTCTAAGCAATAAGTCGCATAAGCGTTTGCAAGTCTATCTATAGCTTCTATATCGCTATCAGTAGGAACTAAGCTTTGTAATTGATCTGATAATGTAGATTGAGACATTGGCATCTAATTATCTGCAATTTTTAATTTATTAGATATTATTTGATCGTCAAAAGCTGTTGCTTGTGTAGCAGTAACTCCAGAAGGGCCTGTACCAGTTGGATGTACATGATTATCGAATATAGTTTTAAAAGCTTCCCACATTGTTTTAAGCGGCTCAGCTAATGCAGCAGATTTATCAGCTTTATTACTGTTTTCTATATTTATTACAGTATCTTTAATTCTTATTTTCATACCACCGTCAGCTTGCCCAATCATCATATCGCTTAAATTTGAATCATCTTGACTAAGCTTATCGAAAGTTTGAAAGAATCCAGGAATACAAACAGCTCCATTAAGCCCGTTTGGAGTAAAATTAACTGGGTCTACAGAATCTTGAGACGTTGTGCTCATGTATTTATCTATGCTTCTATCATTAAAAACTATTAAAACTTTGTCATTTTCATTAAGAGGGTATGACATGAAGAATCCGCCCCCCCTTTGAAATATAACTGGGATATTTTGCAAAACTGGAATATCATCTAGTATATTATTACCGTCTATTGATTGATAATTATGCTGTATTAACGGTTTAATATTAGCTGTTTGATCTTCAGCATTATAGCTTATAACTTTGCCAGGCAATGAGACGAAAATGCTTCCAATGCTTTGATTGATTATAACTTGCAAAGCTTCTGCTAGTGTCGGATTGTCGGTTGTTGGCTGAACCATTAAGACTTACCTGCCGATCGGAATTAAATCCATAATTGTATACCACTCATTACCAAAAGTATCACCTAAATGCTGAACACGATTGACTTTATACTCAGAATTGTTTATAAGTTCAGTATTTAACTTAACCCTTCTTGTCGGATATATATTGCCATTCAAGAGAGCTTTAGCTGTTACAAAACCAGTTAATCCAACTTCTACGCCTCCAACCAATCCAGTGTCTTCATTTAAATTTATAGTTAATCCAGTAGTATCAATCTTTTGAGTTATTATAAATTCTTCGTTTTGTATAGAAGCTTCCCAGCCTCCGCTATTAAGTATCTCAAATAAAGATTTTAAAGGGCTTCCACTAACAGCAAAACCAGCTTTAAAACTATCAAAATTATTATCTATTGATCCTGTATTTCTAAGCTTTTTAAGCATGTTAGAAGTCTTAAGTGGCTCTAACTCTTTTGATAATCTTTGTACTACATCTATTAAAGTAGCGTCTTTACCGAACGATATATTTACACGCTTTCTATCAAATATTGATCTTCCGTCTATACATCTAATCTCTGTAACCCAGTCAATATCTTCTCTAATATGTGTTATTTGTATAGTTCTTCCTTTAAATACAACATTTCTATTATCTATATAACCAGCCTCAACTGTTACATCTTTATTAGTAACTATACCCTGGGTTAATGAAAGGCGCCTGCTTTGAGATAAATTATATATTTTAATATCACAAGTGTTTGCTGCCCAAGCTGTATGCATATTAGTTTTAAAAGACATTCTTATCTGATTTCTAATAGGGTCTTTTTGGCTTAAATCATTTAGATTAATGACTATATCGCCAACTGTAATAACAGCATCCCTATTAAAAAGAATAGGCAATGTTAAAACTCCGAATAAAGTAAATTAACATTATCGCCAAGTTCTAAGAATTTAGGATCGTCACCAGCTGATATATTGTTTATTGCTACAAGCTGACCTTTCGGCCTCTTTTCTTCGTCTCTAAGAGTATTAAATAGTGATTGATTAACAACTACTTTGACACCCATTCTTATAGGCTCTTGAGTATCAGCATTAAGTAAATTTACATACCAGGAATCTTCTCTTTTATTGTATTGAAGCTCAAAAGTGAAAAGCTCACCGGATAAATCAACGTCAAAATTTAAAAGAGGTATTCCAGATTGTATTGGTATTATAAAATCAGCCATAAATCACCTAAAACGGATTAGATATAGCACTTTTACCGACAGCAGCGCTACTTGATTGATTAGCTGTTGCAGGACTTTTATTTATTACGCCCTTATTTTCAACCGGAGAATCTTTTGGATCAGTTGGAGAGCTTGTTTCTCCAAGAGTTTTTACTATAGCAAGCTTTACTTCTCTTAATGTTATTACTGAGTTTAAAACGTTTCCGTTATTGCTATCTCTTCTAACAGAAACGCTAGTAATAAGCATATTCTTGTATTCTTTTAGAGTAGTAAGAACGTTTAAAAGCTCTCCCTTTTTCATTGATTTTTCTATCTTGTCATAAGCAGCATTAGCTCTGCCCTGAGTTATACGACTATCAATAGAAGAAATAATGCCAGCAACAGCAGCGGCACCAGGAACAGGCAATAAACCTGGTAAGTTATTATTAGAAACTATGCCGTTAACTGTTATAGATTTAGGCATTAGTCTATAATGATCAGTTATTTGAGTACCAGTTTCTACAGGATGATCTGTCAATCTAGCTGACATTGAATGATCTTCTGTTAAAGTAGCATCAAATTCAACCACATCAATATCTGCCGGAGTAGCTATAGCCGATATTTTTACTCGCCTTGGCGCTCCGAATAAAAATGATACTCTTTCAGCCATATCTGAAACCTAATGATTCTATAGCATTTCTATTGCTTTGTGTTATAGCTTCGTCGATTATTCCTCTAATTCTTTCAGCTAATAATGTCCCGTCTTCACCTGGCTGGGCAGTTATATTCATATTAATATTAGCCGGTGAATTAATTGATAATGAATTACTTGAACTGCTTGGCTGCATTGAATCTTTATTTTTGTAAAAATCTGGAGTTCTACCAAAAAACTTTAAATCTTCTTTTATAAAGTTAATAACAGAATCAAAAGATAAATCTTTGGTGGCTTCTTTGAATTGAGATTTAATTACAGGTGATAATTTTTCTAGCTCAGATGAGCTTTTTATTATATCGCTTACTCTATCTAATACAAGAAAATCAATAGCAGGCCTAAAGAATTCATAAACACTTTTTAAAGTAGAAATAGCTTCAGATAAAAGTGAAATAGCGCCAGCAATATCTTCAATAGATTCGGCAACATTTTTTATTTTTTCATCTGGATTTTCTTTTAAAAATGTTACGAAATCTTCAAAAAATGCGCTTATTCTTGAATTTATTATGTCTTTGTTAGCTATAAATAAGTCTTTTAATGTTTTTACAAAGTCATTAAGAGGTGGTAAAATCTCTTTTAAAACAGAATCTTTAAGGCCTAGAAGCACGTAATCTAAATCGCGCATACTTCTTAAGAAGTCATTGCTTTCTTTTTTAGATATTGAGCTTAATCTACCTCCAAGCGCGTCTAAACTTCTATTCCAGTCTTCAACTGTACCTTCTGCGCCAGACAAAACAGGCAATAAAGAAGCTGCACCGCCACCGAATATTTTAGTAGCTAATCTAGCCCTCTCTTGCTCATTAGAGACATTAGATAAAGCTGTCGAAACTCTGGATAGCATTTCTGTTGCTGAGAACGCTTCCCCGTTAGCGTCAAAAATATCAACACCCAAAAGACCAAAAGCCTCAGCAGCATCTTTTGACCCTCTTCTAGCTTCTGCTATCTTTGTTGTAAATGTTGCTAATGAATTTTTAGCTTGATCAGATGAAACGCCTATACCTTCAGCCGCAAAAGAAAAAGCTTCTAAAAATTCTCTACTTATACCGGTTGATATTGATAAAGAATCAAGCGCTCTTGATGATTTAGCAGTGTCAGTTATGAATCCGCCAAACGCTGACGTTATTCTTTTAGCAGCTATAGAAGCTAAACCAACAGCTAAAGAAGCAACAGAAAATCTAAGAAGTCCAAAGTTACCTAATAAATTCTTTGATCCCTTATTAACTCTTTCAAACGGCTTTTTATTAGAAATTTTATCGAATTCTCTACCAATTGCTTTAGCTGATCCGATAACGTCTTTTATCTTTGCGCTATCAAGATCAAAATTTAAGCTTATTTTCTCTTTTGAAAGATTGTTAGATACTACTTTACCTATCTTTTTAGTATCTTTTATAATCTTTTTTATATCTTGAGAATTGAGTTTTAGCCGTATTTCAGCTACTAACTCTCTTAGTGGGGTAGCCATAACATCACCGTGATTTAAAAAGTTGATTTAGACATTAAAGCAGCTCTTCTGTCTGACTCTTCTTGTAAGTTCATAAGCTCGTTTAAGTCTAAAAGGTCAATTATATCATAGTGAGTTTCTATTTCTTTCAAAGTCGCCTTACCAGCTAAAATCGGTCTCCACACGAACCAATTTATATACTCTGGTATTTTTACAGCTGCTTGACTTTCTGAGCTTGACCTTGACCGCCCATTAGAGCGGCCATTTCTTCTAAAAAATCAGAATATTGAGACCTCAACGCAAATATAAACCACTTAAGCATTAAGCCAATTTTACCCATGAATAATGAATCGAAATTAGCGCCTTTAAGTGGTTTACCATCAACCATAGACTTTTCTGCCATTCTATCCATTATCATTGAAAGTTTAGGATTATCAATATTATCAAATAAAACTTTAATAACTTCGCCTACATTTTCATTGTCGCCATCAGATATTACACCTAAAGAAGGCCCAATCATTTTACCAAGTTCTGTAAGAGTTGAGAGGGCGACTTTAGGTGATAACATATATATTTCGAAGTTATAACCGTCTATTTTCTCTGATTTAACATAATCTTGTGACATAAAAAGACTCTATTAAGTGTTAATAATATACTATTAAATCGCTCCAGCTACAGGCTCGTCACTTCCGCCAGCGAACATGATTAAATTATCTGTTTCGATAACCCATTCGCGAGCTTCCGCTTCTCTACCGTAACCGGCTGAAGGGAATCTAGTAATCCAAGCTTGTGACGCTTCAAATATAGAATTACCTTGTAAGTCTTTAATAAATAAAGGAAATACACCGCTACCAAGCTCTAAGTCAGCATTGTGAATTAGAGAAAGTACGTCATTAGCTGGGCTACTCTGCATAAGAGAAATAGTTATTCTTCCGCTCTGATTGTTAGATTTAGATCTAGTTCCGTCTCCATCCGTTCCGATCTGCAAGCTAAAAGCGTCTTCATTCTTCTCAACTGTTACAAAAGTACCATCAGCAAAGCCAGTTATTTGACCTGTTGGCCCAAATATCAATGTAATTTGTTTAGGGTCATATACTCGTAAAGCCATTTTTTAATACTCCGTTATACGCTTACTGTTCCAGATATTTGTACTTTATGAACTGCACCAGCTAAAGTAGCTGAAAAACTAACGTCAGGCAAAGTTCTATTTGCTTTATCTGAAGGCTGAACATCGCTAGCTTTAGGCACTAAAACGACCGGCTGAGGATCAGAAGATAGAATTCCTTGAGAAATTGAAAGCCTTAAAATAGCTCTAATTTCATTCTCTACAACTGCAATACCCTGATCTGTGAATGGAATTTTCTTAAGAGTTGCTAGTTGTCTAAAAATAGCTTCTTGCATTCTAGCTTTTATAAAGTCAATGCCCCTAATAACATCAACATAAAAGCCAGATTTTGAAGAAGTTCCGTTTCTTGTAATGCTAAGTCCAGATATTTTAACGTATCTGTTAACATTATTACTGTCTAGCTTACCCTGTTCAGCAGTTGTAAAGCTTTCAGCTGTAACACCTGAAAGACTCTTAAACATCCACGTTACAGAGCCAGGATTTTCCGGTAAAACTCTTCCAGCCCACGCACAATGCGGCATATCTACAACATTATGATGAAAGAATGCAACAATTCTATCTTTATTAGCATCGTAAAGAGTTTCAGCAATATTTCCAGCTGTATCCTTCAGAACTTCGTCATCAAGAGAGTTAAAAAACATGATTCTTTCGTTATCTTTTAAAAGATCATGCAAAAGCGGTTGGCTAGCTAATTGCTTGCCGCCATAAGGTAGCATAACTGCGTACCAGTCATCGTTTTCATTTCTGATGCTAGTAAGTGCGTCAGATAGAAAAGTTCCAGTTGGCGCTGCTGTTGTTTCAAGAATATCAAAATCTAAGTTAGATTTAACAAAACCAAATAATCCACCTTGGCTAGTAACTTCAATTTGAAGATTGGCGGATGCATCTGTCATAGTTAAATGTGATTTTAATGTAGAATTAGGTTTTACAGATCCGAGAGGATAGTTAAAGATATCTAAAGCTGTTCCACCTTTAACTTCTATAGTTTTAAGTGCGTCAGTAGATTCTATTTTAATTTGATCCGTGTCTACAATTGTAGCTGTAACGCCAACTAAAGCATCTAGTTTTGATTGAGCATCTGCAATAGTGTTAGCTGTAAATGTTGCTATTAATGAAGTTTCTCCATTAACTGATATCTCTAAAGTTAAACCGCTTATTGTCGGAGTAGCGCTTAAATGCCGACTAATTAAAGATCCTTCAATAGCACTTTGTATAATTTCTACAGCTTGAGCGGCTTGAGCCGCTGCGCTTACTTCTGTAACAACAGCTGGAAACTTAAAAACAGATAATGCAGTTCCGCCTGTTACTTCTAGAGTTTCACCGGCTGTTGTAGCTGTTAATAGTATTTTATCAGTTTCTACAATTGCAGCGGTTACGCCTGTTAATCCATTTAATTGCGTCTGTGCATCTGAGATAGTGTCAGCTGTAAATGTAGCTGTTACTGCACCAGCTCCGTTTACTGAAATATCCAAAGTTAAAGTATTAATTGTCGGAGTAGCTGTTAATCCGACACTCTTCAAGTAAGTGTTATCAGGTATTTTTTTAGATGATATAGCTACATTATTGCCGTCGCCTATATCCATTGAAAAAGAATAATCTTTTCCGACAAAAACTTGTGAAGATAGAGGAGTCAATTCAACTTTAAATTTAGGATCATAACCGGCTGTTTTACCGATCACAGCTTTTTCAGGCTTTGGATTCTGTGAAAAAATCTTACTCGCCATCATATATTCTGCATCTGTTGAAAGATAACCATTTGTTAGAAGAGTTGCAGCAGAATTAATTTCAAGTGTAGAACCTGAAAAGCTACCATCTTTAAGAGCTAAAATTAACGGTGTACCGAATCCCTTAGCTGTTGGAATTGAAGCGCCAGTAAAAGATACATTAATATCAACAATATCGTCTAGTGGATTAGCCATTATATATACCCCTAAATTATTCCAAATTCTTTATCTTGTTCTGTAACTGTATTACTTCCGTAACTTAATTCACTTGATATTTTTGTCTTATTTATGTAAGAAATTGGCTCAAATACAGAACTAGCAGCCATAAATCTTACATCTAAATTAGCTACTGATACAAATTTATCTTCAATGACTTGATCTAGCCTTGTTACGCCGAAATCTTGTATCACAGAGATATTATTAGATAAAAATGTATCAATAACACTATTAAGCTGTAAACTTCCCTGCGCTAATGATAACAGAAAATTAGCATTTAAAGAAGGGTTATTGTTATCCGGAGGTCCGACATAAGCTTGAAACGATACTGTTATCTCACGATAACCGCGCTTATTTAAATTTAAAACTAAAACGTCAAAATCAAATAATGATGAAGCATTGCCGCCTATTGAAAAAATTTTACCGTTATTACTTACTATTTGAACTTTTCCGCCAACATCTGAAGCGATTACATTTATAAGTGGAGTGCTATTAATATCTGAAACTATTTGAGCAGCTGTTCTTGATCCAGCAGTAAGCGTTACAGTGATCGGAGAAGAATAAGAAGATATAATTAAAAGTGTATCAGAAACACCGAGAACAACATTATAAGTCTCTGATATATTACTTATAAGTGTGTCAAAAGTGTTAGTAGTATAATCAAAAGCGTTTCTATTTATTAAAAGTCCGGTAAGAGGGGTTATGAGTCCGAAAGGATAAGGGGAAACAGGCGCATCTTGATCAGCCCACCTAATATTATTAAGCCCAGTTTGATCTTTAAACCAAGTGTATAAAGTATTTTCAAATAAAGTTATATTTAAAGGCGTAGGAGCTGGCATTATACAGAAACCTTTATAGCAATATGCTTATAGAATGTTCCAATATTATTCCAGTCCTCAGATCTGAATACTTCATAATCTTCTGTATTATATACAACTATATCGCCAACTTTATTAAGTTTAGCATCATTACTATCAAGCTTTATTTTAGAGAATAGAACTATAGAAGCTCTAGCTCTTGAACCCTCTGGTAATAATCTAGCGTCTCTTTCTGTAGCAGGATATATAGCAGCTTTTATAACTTCAGTAATTCCAGGTGTTATAGGCTGTGTTAATCTGCCTGTTACAGGGTCAATTACGGGAGTCCCACCCCTCTTAATAGTAACATCTTCATCAAAGATGCTTATTATACTGCTAATCTGTTTTAAACAAGCACTCATTTAGTATCTACTTTATTAGACAATGAATTCCTAAGCTGACCGGTCCAAATAAGTGGAGTTCTAATAGATATACCTTTAGATTCTGTTTTTCTTATTATAGACCACTTTGACAATGGCGGTGGAATACCCTTATCTATAGTAGATTTTATATCGTTTAAAGCTTTATCGCCAAGCTGCTTCATTCTATTGTTTAAATTATCTTTGCTTTTAGATACTAAAGAATCAGAAGCTATATTTGATAAATCTTTTAGATAATTGTCTTTATTATTGTCAAAGGAAGATCGTACAAAAGATCGGCCAGTACCATTAGGAATATGAAATTCATGTTCCACAGCTACATCTATTAATTTAATATTTGTAGTGCCGTCTGGAGTTTCTTTAAGTTTTTTACCCTCTTTTTCAAGTAATCCAAATTTAACACTTGAATCATTAAAAAAGTCAAGCTTATCAATGTCTTTTAAAAAGCTTTTATCGTCTATTTTTATTTTTAAATCTATAGGCATTAGCAGCTTCCAGGTGTGTCTTTGTATCTTCTGCTAATTGTAAATTGAGGCCCGCCTGGGTTATCAAATTGACCATCTTTGAAAGGTGAAGATTTTAAATCTGTATCCATTTCATAAGTACGCTCTTTATCGTAACTTATGCCGCCAAAACTTGGAAGAACTCCACCCGTAGCGAAAAATCTAGCTTTAAGATCAGATGCAAGCCTTCTATATCCTTCCGCTTGTTGACTAGCTGATTTTGAAAGCTCACCAACTTTTGAATCTGCTAATCTTGAGAATTTAGCGGCTATAGATTCAGCGCCTAAAAAAGCAGCGTATTCAGGCGATCCACCGCCTAAAGATAAAAGATAATTAATCTCTTCGTTTTGCAAAAGCTGATCACTTGAATCAGTATCACCAATCAGAAATCTGATAGCGTCTACATCACTAAGAGATGGATCACCAGAATACGTCCAAGTCATTTATTTAAAACTCTTTTTTAGGTCTTCCAGCTGACTTTTTAGGCTCTTTATATTTTTCAATAAATCCAAGCCTTACAAGTCTTTCTGTGACGTCTGGCGAGTCGCATTCTAGCAACTCACCAGGCATCCAAAAAGTGTCTAAAGTTTTTTTAAGCTTCTTTACAACTCTAAACTTCATTAGCTAACTGCTGCATTAAAGAAAGATCCGAGATCAGAAGCAACTAGCTTAAGATCATAAGCCATTTCGCCTTCGACTCGATCTGAAGCAAGCTTTTCCATCCTGAACCGCTTAACACGCATACCTGAAGATTGACCACCGTAAAGACCTGACCAGCTAAATGTATAACCAGCTGTTGGCTCCATAAGAGACGGATTTTCTGCCGAATAGCAAAGAAGAGCGTGCTTGCCCATTACGAAGCTATAAGCGTCAGCCGCGCCTTCTGCTGCTGTATTTTCAACAGAGCCGGAAACTAGAACGCGCTTAAGACCTAGAAAGCTAGCGATTAAGTCGGTGTCAACAATAGCTTTTTGGGTGAACTTGATTCTGTCAAGAAATTGAGGGTGATCTTGCAACGCTTGATAAGTTCTAGCACCTAGTACAAGTGTGTTCGGCTTAAATCCGGTTGCCTCAAAAATTCTATAATATTCTGAGCGAATATCTTCAACCGGAGTTGATAGAGAGCTATCCCATTTAACTGATGGAGTTACGTCAACGCTCCACTGACCAGGCTTAAAATAGCTGTCAGCCCAATCTTTGTCACGCTTCAAAAGTAGCTGCTGAGTTACCCAACGAGTTGCGTCACGATCCATATTGATTACGGAATCAGCATTAGAGCGAATTTGATCTGCTACATCTTTATGAACAGAGCGAACAGAAGCGAAATAAGTTGCACTATTATCAAGATCCCAACCGCCGCCAGCAGATTCAGAGCCAGGAGCGCGAAGTTGAGCTTGAGAACGTAGCCAGTTGCCGCGCTTATATTCATAATAGCGATCAGCTTGCCGTGCTACTGGAACGACCGGAAAAACTTTATCAGCGATAAAATTCTCAGCTTTTTGCAAATAAGCAATAGAGATTTGAGTGAGGGGTGCATTGACATGTACATCACCAGCTGTCGGTTGAGTCATTTTTAAATTCCTTATACATTACCGAAAGGCATTAATTGAACTGTAATAAGCTCGTCAGCAGCACCAGCCGCAGACAATGCTCTACCAGCTGCGTAAGCTCCAGCTGTAGCGGGAACAGCTTTACCGGCAGCGTCACACTTAACCAAATCACCTTTAGCCACCACCGCTCCAGAAAGTACTTTTACAGTTGATGGCGCAATCGCAACAGCAGCAGCGCGACCAGCGGCAGCGGGCTTGTTGTCAAGTACTCCGTCCACTTCTTCATCAGCTCCACCAAGAGCCATTCCTGCAGCTGTCATCTTTACAAATTTGTGCTGATCTGCTGATAGATCTCCGGCAGCTGTAACGCCAACCATGAAATTTCTAATATTCTCGTAAGCCATCTTTTAAAACTCCAAATAATTTAAATTATTGTACTTGACTTGGGTTTTCTGACAAATAACGACTGTAAAGCTCTGGATTCTCACTAATAACTTTATCATAAGCTTCTGCAAATGACACAGTGTTAGAAGATTTTTGAACAATAGATTTCGCTAAAGCTGTTAGCTCATGCTCAGGTGTTCCTTCTGACGCGCCATATGAAGTAGAAATTTCATCAAACATAGAGCTTTTAGAGATAATAGCAGAAACAGACTTGAATAGTTTCTCAAGATTGCTTCCAAGCTCTTCGCTGTGACCGTAAGCAGTCTTAAGAATTGAAGCAATGTTTTCAACGGAATCTGGTAGATCTGAGTAATTTTCTTTTGACTTAGCAATAAACTCAGCTGTCAAATTCTTGTCTTGCTCTTCTTTTAGAACAGACTCAAGAAACTCAGCTTTTTTTACAGCTTCTTGATTGCTTTTCCATAGCTGTTCAACTTGAGCACGTAAAGCTTCAGGAACAGAAGACAAGTCAAGCTCGCCCTTCTTAATGTCTTCTTTGGATTCTTCTTTGATGTCTTCTACAACATCTTCTTTCTTGCTCATAGAAACTTCCTCTTGTTGTTGTTCTTCCATATCTTTTTTATCTTCTTCACTATAACCTGATAGCATAGAAAGTTTTTTCATAAGATCTTTGGGAAGTACATCTTTATGAGCTTCCAATATTCTCATAATAGCTTTTACGGCACTTTTTGATGATTCGTGCTCGCTTTTCATTACTTCATCTACTTCTTCTTCATTTGTACAAACATAATCAGCGATTATATTCTGTAGGCTTTCAATTTCTTCTAAGTCCATGTATCCCTCAGATTTTGTTATTGAAAATTGTTTTCTATTAGCGCCTCTCTTAACTAAAGAAACGCCCAGGGTGTCTAGCTTTTCAAGTACATTTATCTTGCTATTATTTTTCATAGTATTTTTAAGCTTCTATAAATGTTACTTTTGGCATTTCACCCGTATCAGATTTTCTTTTAACACCAAAACCTTCTATACTATAACTATTTAACTTTCCAGACTTAAATAGTTCATAGTCTTCTTCGCTTAATTCTGTTCCTATTATCCAAGAGCCTGATTTTATTATATCATTACCGAATTTTCTTTTGTAGGCTTTGTGGTCCTGCCCAGATATAGCATTTTTATAATCTTCATGGCTCGGATAATCGACTATAAAGCTTTCAACTGCTAAAGATTTAGAAGGGCCCGTATGATTCAAACTTATCATTCTCGACTTTTTAAACCAGTTATGAGCTGTTTTCTCAATCTCTGAAACAGGTATCCAATCATTATGTGCGTCGACTTGATATGGATCTAATACAACACCATAAACGATTCTTTTAGAGTCATCAGTTTTGTATATTTTAACATTAAATTCATTATCTTTGTTAAAATTATCATCTTTTATTTGATTTTCGTTTTCACCGTGATTTATATTATCACATTTTATTATTTTTCCAAATTTTCTATAGCAATTTTTTCTATCTAAAGCAAGATCGCTTAACTTGTCATAAGATTTCTTTATAATATCACATTTTCTATCAATATATAAAACATCTGGAGCCGGTAAAATGATATCAAACATATCATCAAGAACTCTTTGAACTGATTTACCTAATGATATTAAAACCTTTGGATTAGCTTTATCTATTTGTTTAATTACGTTATCTTTCCACTCATTCAACTCTGAAAATTTAGCAGGCCTCTCTTTTCCGCTTTTATTTAAGAGAGTGTGGGGGATAGCCGCTGCTATTGAAACAGCATCTCTATCTATTCCAATATTATCCATATATATTTTATTGAATATGTTTCCATTTATACCTGTTAGCAATTCACCTCTAATAGAGTCTATCTTGCTGGGGTAATCTACTATAAACATATAATCACAGTTTTTAACTATCTTATTTTTAACTAAATTATCATATGTTTTATATATAATACTACCATCTTTATTTATAACCTTCTCATAAGCTACGTTGTTTTTTTTAGCTCTTGAAAAAAGCTTGTTTATATCGTCCAACTTATCACTTGAATCAATTATTCTTGGAGACAATACACCTATAGACACATCACCTTTATCATCTGTTTTTATAACTTTAGAAACATTTAGAAGTACTAAATCACCTACATCAAACTTTTTAGAAGTAGTGTAAGAGTCTACAACTTCAATCAACTCATCTTTACTGCTAGAGCTTTGTCTAATAGCTAAAGTATATACGTAAGTTCCTGATTTTGTTTTCTTAATCTTAGTTACTTTTGCGTTTAGGTCTGTGAAGTTTCTAAATTTAACCCACTCTCTTGAGCTTTTATCAAGATCATATTTAGAACTTTCTTTTTTAATAATTACACCCTCAGAACCTGGTAATTTTGAATACTTATCAATATTATTTTCTATTTCGTTTACATCTTTAACGCGCAAGGGCATTGATAAGTTTAAGCTATTTTCATCGTTTGGAATTGTTATAGTTTTTTGCAATATTCCAATGCCAATTAATACAGCTAAACGCTCGCTTAACTCTTTTCTGTGCAAGTGGATATCGTCATCAGTATAAAGAACATCAAAAACATTAAAAACTATCCCGTTTTTTCTATCTTCAGCTTTAAACTTTCCAGCATTATATTTAGCAACGTCTTCTATCGGCATTAACTTATCATCTTTCCATCGCTCTATTTCAACATCCAATACAAGACTTTTATTTTTTAACTGCTTAATTTCTTTAACAGCATCAGGATATCTATCAGTAACTTCTGATCCGTCTCTTGTATATATAGTGACGTTATCACCATCTTTATGAACCTGAGCTCTTAAACCACTCAGCTTTTTATATAGAAAGCCAGGTAGTAGTTCTTTTTTTCTCTTCTTAATGTAATCTATAAAGCTTTTTTTACTTTGAGGCTCACTATTTACAGCGTAATTTGCTGGCCTTTTTTGAAAGAAGAATTCACCGAGAGTTATATGGTCTTCTTCTGAAGCTTTCAAAGCGTCTTTTATAGTATCTTCGTCAGCTTTTCTGCCGTATTCGAATGAACCTACTGGAGTTTTAATTTCTTTATTATCTTCTTGTTTTATAAGAATCTCACTATCTTTAAGCTTCTTTTTCTTTTTAGGTTTTTTCCATTCTGATACTTGAACATGAACATCTGAAGCAGTTGGGCTTGTTTTATCTACTTTTTCCATCAAATCGCTCTCTATTTTTGTTAAATTGTTATTTCTTTTTTTAGCAACTAAATCATAAAGAGATATAAAGTCAGTAAAAGACCCAAGCTTTGAATCAACTATATGAATATCTCCACGCTTTTCTGGATCTAAAAATCTTCTGATACAAGCTAATAGATGTTTAGCTGGCATCTTATAATCTTGACCGTCATAATCTGAACGTATTATTAAATCAATATCGTTTGGAGTTTCAGATATAACAGAAGATCCGCCAACCACTATAAAATCTTTTATAATAGTGATCTCGTCAGGTTGATTATCTAGCTTTTTCTTAATGTTAATTGGTATAGAGCTAGACATTTTCTTTCTCTTCACCAGTTTTTTTATATTCTTTATCGCCATTTCTTGGCAAGTTAGCGAAATCTAATAGCTTGTCTTCTAGCTCTTTTCCGCCATGCAATAAGTCTACACCAGCTAATCTAGTAACATAATTAGCTATTTCATCAAGAGGTGGCGTGATTAAATCACCATGTATAAGTCTTGGCGCTAAATTGTGACTCATTCCATTAGCTTTTAAGAGCCTGGGAAATGAAAATCTTTCAAATACGCTTGAAATAGAATCCAGTGTCGCACCAATAGCCATGCTGAACATATTAGTTTTAGTAGAAGCCAGAGCAAAGCTGCCTACTTTGTCAAGTCCCAGATAAATATATTCTGCAAGCATTGACATAGCTATTTGCTTACCGTATCTGAGTAAAATAGCATTAGTGTCAATCTGACGCCTGCCACTACTTGCAAGCAATTTAAGCTTAAAGCCAGTAGGGTTTCCGTCTCTATCAAGTTCTGGAGGTATCATTGCAAACTCTCTTTGGTCTCTATGAATCGAAGAAAGCATTCTTTCAAGTTCATTTTTTACGCTAGCTGCTTTTGAGCCTGGAGCAGCGCTTAAAATCTCTTGCGGCACTTCCATAGTTATGAGACCGGCCATGTCCCTCGATATACCGATAGCTTCTGTCTCAGCGATGCGCTTCATGTAAAAGTAATCTATAACCGCATTTCTTAGTATTGATTTTCCTTCCGGTGAATTTTTGTTAACATCTGTGCGAAATAACAGGGATTTTTCAATCGGTATAAACACCATGTTATAATTTGGCGGCCCCATCTGCCACATGCCCCTTATTCCGCCGTCATTATCAAATTCCCATCGCATTAGAGTATCTTGAGCTCTTAGCGCAATCTTTCTCCATCCAATTTTATTATCATTAAACTCGCTTCTTTTTTTAGGTGTATTACTATCACCGCCTCTAATCTTGTAAACTTCTTCAAAATACGACCACCCATACGGCAACATTGAAAAAATTTCTGATATAAGATCATCAAAAGTGTGAGACATATCATTAAGAGCAGAATCAATAAACTCAGCATTTTTAATAGCTTCAGCGTCTTTTTCGTAGCCCTTTTTTGGAGCCACTTCCCACTTAACATTACGAGCTAAGTTTTTAATCGTATAAAATATAGCTCCGATAACCGATGAATTATGAGCCATTTCTTTATATATTTTTACAGCTCTTTGACCCTGCAATTCGGGCAAAAATTCTTCAAATAGATATCCGCCGGCTTGATTTAAACCGCTGTATCCAATCGAATCAAATCTATCTTTTTGCGTAGCCATAACCGTCGAATTCCTTTGATAAAGTACCCACTTCTGAGTTAATAGACATATTGCTATAGTCAAATCCTGAAGAGCCGAATCTATCTTGAGCCATAGAAAGGCAGTCTGTTTGATCGTCATATTGAGAAAACGGAAAGCTTGTTACTTCATCAGATAAATCATTAACCCATGTAGCTATATATTTAGATGGGAAAAGTATATTTCCGGCTTGAAATAGCGGCTCACAAGCTCTTAGTCTATCTTCTTTACTACTTCTCGGATTAAACGCTATAACACCAGATATTTCTTTCTTTAAAACTTGAATAACAGCTGGACCACAAGCCTTTTCTTCAATGTATATGCTTTTAGCTTCTTTCCACTTTTTGCACATAAATCTAATAGCTTTAATGGCTTCCATAAAGCCGCCTCTAGCTCTATATTGATCTAAGAGATATCTATCTGGGCCGGACTTACCCCACACTTGCCCGACCATATAAGATCCAGAATCGGTTGCTTTGGTTGACAAATCCCAGGTTTGAATCATCTTATCGAAAGATTCCGGTATATCTTCGTAATGTTTAATCCACTCTTTCTTAATAATAGATCCAGACGGAGGAGCAGGAGATTGCTGATAAAGAGCTGAGAATGCATAGTCTCCAACATCTTTTTTAATAGCTTCTAATTCTTCTACTGGAAAACGCTCGGGCCACAACGCCTCACCTTCTTTTCTGCCCAGCTGATCATTTTTAAATGCCATAGCCGGAAAGCTTATTGTTTCCCACCCTTCTGGATCATTTGCTAGCACTCTTCCTACAATGTCGTCTTGATGCCATCTAGTCATTACTATGATTATTGATCCGCCAGGCTGTAATCGAGTCCTAGCTACTTGCGTATACCATGACCAAATTCTATCACGTTGAAGTTTTGAACTAGCTGCCACTTCATCTTTAAGCGGATCGTCAATTATGATTACGTCCCCACCTTTTCCAGTCAACGGCCCACCAACACCAGCGGCAAACAAGCCACCTTTATGACCCCTTATTGACCATGAGTTTATTGCTTTGCTGTCAGCTGCTAGCTCTTTATTGAATACGTCTTTGCCGAATTCTCTAAAATCATTTCTTGATAAACGTGAAAAGCTCCACGATAAGTCAGCTGTATGTGCTGCTATTATCACTCTTTTATTCGGATTTCTACCCAAGAACCAGGCTGGAAACTTAATAGTACCAAGCAATGATTTGCCGGACCGAGGAGGCATTTGGACTAGTAAGCGTTTAGTCTCTCCGCTTTCAACTCTCATAAGAGCATCAGCTAAGTAGTCAATATGATTAGGCATTGTAAATGTTGGCTCAGTATAAGCGCACCATCCAAGCAAATGCCCCTCAGCGGCTCCAAGCATAAGAGCCTTAGTTTGTGTTTCTGTAAGTTCTATTTTATTTACCTTGCGCGAATATTTTTTTGATAAGAGTAGGATCAGCTTTAAGAGCTTTCTTAACCGCTTCCTTTTCTCTTTCTAGTGAGACTACTTCTTTCTTCTCTCCAGCTTTTTCACTTTGTCCAAGATATTGCTTTCCAAGCCACATCAACATCTTAACGTCGCCCATCTGGGCTTTTTCAAACTGATAGCTAAGAATAGAAATTCTAAGCCTTGCTTTTCCTCTTTGTATAGCTTCGTCAATTGACGGATTGTCAACTCTATGCGCTTTCCAATCATTCGGAGAGAAATTCAAGCTTCTGCCAATATCATCAATATCAGCCCCTTTTTCCGCCAGCTCTTCTATTTGATCAAGCTTAAGATCTTTTACAATTGATAGTGATTTAATATTTGTATCTACCATAACTTACTCCTCGTTCATTCTTTTAATCCAATCTTCACAGTTTATTTCTACTTCAGAAAAATTTGCATAGAAATATTCTTTTATTTTACATGCTGTTTTTAAAGAAGGCGTTCTTCTATTCTGCATATAATCAATTAAATTTGAATATGGTATGTTTAGCTCGTCAGCTACACACTTTTGACTTACTTCAAATATTAATAATGTTTCTCGTATTTTATAAGCTGCTAAATTCTTCGGCTCTTTTCTTGAAGGCCCTTTTAATATGTTTCTATCTTTAATAAATTTACTTGGAATTGGCTTCATACTTGAATGATCTCCGGCGCATTTGGTTTACCATCATAAAAAACAAACACTAATTTCTTACAAACATCTGGAAGCTTTAAATTAGTTATATTGTTCATCTCTTCAGAGCCTGGCATTGAATTGCATTTAACTTGTATGCAAACAATTTCATCCTCTTTTAAACATATAATGTCAAATATTCCCTTAGAAGCAGCTGATCTTGTACAGTAAAAGCCTTTTTCTTTCATTATTGAAATGGCTTTACGTTCTAATCTTGCACCTTTGGCAGCAGTATTGATGCGCTTTTTCAATATAAACCCCTTTGCTTTTATATACTGAAAGAGTTATATTAAATATATCATACACCAATATATATACAAGTGTATCTAAAACAAATATATTAATGAATGGATTTTTTAATTAGAAAAGAAAAAACCTAGCTAGGTAAGAAAGGAGTTAAAAAAACCAAGCTAGGCATATATGAACCTTAAAGAACTTTATTTAAAATGTCAAATGAAAAGGTGTAAAAATGAAAACTTTAATTGATTACGCTAAAAGCTTTATTGGAACTCCATATGTTTGGGGTGGTGATAACCCTATTGGCGGTTTCGACTGTAGCGGCTTAATTTTAGAATTATTAAGTTCAGTTGGCATTGAGCCGCCGTACGATACTACAGCACATGGAATCTGGCGCTATTACCGCACAAGGGGCAGAGTAACATCAGCCAAAGAAGGAGCGTTAGCATTTTACGGTAAAAGAAACGCGAATGGCGACGTCCGAATTTCACATGTTGGTATATGTATAGACAGTTTT
>JABAOC010008024.1_pt3 | contig 20877 bp, 17 predicted proteins | sample 7062161 | NCBI WGS metagenome assembly JABAOC01 (sample SAMN14538625, study PRJNA623070) | marine sediment metagenome | biome: marine biome [ENVO:00000428]; feature: marine pelagic biome [ENVO:01000023]; material: deep marine sediment [ENVO:00002113] | place: India: Gulf of Khambhat ... | reverse complement strand
AAGGCCCTTCCACCGAAGGCTTCAATCCTTCCTCTTTTCCCTTAATTTTAGCTTCAATGTCCTCCCTTTCTAGGGGTGAAGGAAAAAAATGATTGATTCCCTCCAGGATAGGCTGAATCCCTATATTCAGAGCAGCCGAGGTCACGTAGATCGGGAACAGCTGACGGGTGAGGATGCCTTTTCGTAATCCCTCTCTGAGTTCATCGGACGTGAGTTCGCCGTTTTCGAAGTACTTCTCCATCAAATTTTCGTCGTTTTCAGCGACCATCTCCGTCAGTTCTTCAGCCTTTTTTTCCGCTTCCGCTCGGAGGTTTTCTGGGATGTCCACTTCCTTGAATTTTCCACTCTCGTCTTTCTCAAAGACGAAGGCCTTCTTGGCCAATAGATCGATGACACCAGAGAAGTCTTTCTCTTCACCGATGGGAAGCTGGACAGGGATGGCCTGACGACCGAAGGACTGTTGGACGGAGTCAAGGGTACGCTTGAAATCGGCATTCTCTCTATCCAGTTTATTGATGACGATGATCCGGGGAAGGTTAAATTCCTCGAGCATTTCCCAGGTTTTCTCTGTCCCGACTTCCACTCCAGAGGCACAGCAGACGAGAACAACTCCGGCATCGACAGCTCTCAACCCAGCCCGTGTATCCCAAAGAAAATTCGTGTACCCAGGGCAATCGATGATATTGATCTTATTCCCTTGCCAATCCAGATGACAGGCGCTGGAATTGATCGAAATGCTTCTCTCGATTTCCTCGGGATCATAATCGGTGATGGTGTTTCCCTTCTCGACCTTGGTTAGCCTATTCGTAACACCCGCCTCGAAGAGAAAGGCAGACGTCAAAGATGTCTTTCCAGAAGAACCATGGCCCACCATGGCGACATTCCTGATCTTATCAGCAGCATAGTCTTTCATTTTGGAGCCTCCCTAAGAAATTCTCGTTTTTATCCGAGATCGTTATCTTTTCGTAAGAAAGAGCAACGGATATAATACAACAAAATTTCCCCTCTTCTCAAGAGTTAATATGAATCGAAGGTCAGGTTTCGTTATTTTGTTAAACTGGGGATTAAAATTTTCCTTCGTTGTCTGTCTATCGACAGGAACCCTGAGCTTCCTCCTCTATTTTATTTAAAAAAATTTTTAAATCTTTAGGGAGTGGAGAACTAAACTCAACACGCTTATCCGTTTCGGGATGGAGGAAACTCAACAGGTGAGCGTGGAGGAAGAGACGCGGGCAGTCGATCTTGACAGCTTGACGACCGTAACGACGGTCGCCGGCGATCGGATGGCCGGCGGCGGCTAGATGAACTCGTATTTGATGCGTTCGTCCAGTGATCGGTTGGATATCGAGGAGAGTGAAACGCTCGAATTCCTGTTGTACTGTGTAACGGGTTTCTGCCGGGCGCGGTTTTCTCGTTTTAACAGACACCCGGGCCCCATGTTTAGGATGGCGTCCGATGGGCCAAGTGATTTTTCCTTGTTTAGGGGACATTTTTCCCAGGATAAGTCCTAAATAATGTTTGTCGACCATCTTGTTCTTGAACTGGCGTTGGAGGTGGACATAGGCTCTTGGCGTTTGGGCGATAACCATCAATCCTGACGTTTCCTTGTCCAGGCGGTGGACAATGCCCGGTCTTTCTTCGGGCCCGATGTCCTTGAGTTCCGGATAATGGAAGAGAAGAGCATTGGCCAAAGTGCCTGCCCTGCCTTACTCCGGCTCCAGGATGGACGACAATCCCTGAAGCTTTATCGATGATAAGAACGTGTTCATCCTCAAAAATGATGGCCAGCGGGATATCTTCAGCTTGGATTTTTTGCCGGCCCGGAATTTTGAATTCGACTTCAATCATATCCCCTACCCTTAAACGCTGACTGGATTTTGACGCTTGGCTGTTGACCTGGACTTTCCCTTTATCGACGAGTCTTTGAATTTGGGCCCGGCTCAGTTCTTTGATCTTTTCCGAAAGAAACCGATCCAGTCTCTGATGAGTGGCGGCTGATGGGGTGATCAAGAATTTTTTTTTAGACACGTTTCCTTTTTTTAAGGAAAAAATACAGAGCCATCCCGCCCAGTAATCCAAGTACACAAAAGAGCTGTGGGAGTGAAATACTCAGATAGGGAGAGGGGCCTTGGATAAGGAAGGCGCGATCGGGATGATCTCCTCTGTAAAACTCGGTGAAATACCGGATTAAAGAATAGTTGATGATGTAGAAGGCAAACACCTGACCATCAAATTTTTTCCTCTTCAGGATGACAAACAGGATAATGAAGTTCAGGAAATTTAAGGCTGATTCGTATAGCTGAACCGGATGGATAGGAGTGTGGAGATCGATCCCGGTTAGGTCGTGGGCATACTCATTGTGAAATTTGATTCCCCAAGGAATCGTGCAGTCTCGGCCAAAACAGCACCCGGCCGCAAAACAGCCGATTCGACCGAATCCATGTCCGAGAGCCAAAGCCGGACCGGCCAGATCACCGACTTTCCAGGTCGGAATTTTGTATTTACGAAAATACCAGAGGGCAAAAATTATCCCAAAGGCCAGCCCCCCCTGAAAAACCCCGCCTGACCGGGCCAGGGTGAAAAGTTCGGAGGGATACTCAGTGTAATAAGAAAAATGCCCGATGAACAGGATGAGTTTGGCTCCGATAAGGGAGATGATAACCGTGTAAAAGGCCATATCGATCAACCGTGAGGCGGGAAGTCCCTGTTTTTTCGCCTGGACATACACGAACCAGAAGGCAAAAGCGACGCCCAACGCCATCATCAATCCGTAGGTGTGGATGGTGATAGGACCGATTTTTACCAGGATCGGAAACATTATATTTTCCTCTTAAAAATCAACAGCAGAATCAGGCTTACAGCGCCGATGCTGACGCAGGCATCAGCGACATTGAAAGAAGGCCAATGCCATTCTTGAACATGAAAATCCAAAAAATCAATCACGTATCCCCTGAAAATTCTATCGACCAGATTGCCGAGAGCACCGGCCAGGATGAAGGAGAAGGAGAGGACCATCAGTTTTTCGGTCGGCGGAGTCCTAAAGAAGTAGTAGACGACCAGGACTAGCGCCACTAATGAGGCCAACATCAGGAGATAAAAGACAGCCGGACTCCGAGATTGACCGAGAAACCCGAATATGGCCCCTCGATTGTGGATATGGGTTAGGTTGAAAAAGCCGGGAATGATTCTCTTGCTTACTGACAGCGGGACAGTGCGGCTTATCCATAACTTCGTCACTTGATCCGCTAGCAAAACGAAGAAAATGAAAATGAAATAGACCCCCTTTTTTTTCATCTGCTCATTCCCTGGACGACATCCTCACACCGTCGGCAGAGTGCGGGGTACTCCTGACTTTGGCCCACGTAGGGAGTGAGGTTCCAACATCGCGAACACTTCTTCCCGGGGGCTTCACGAATTTTTATCTTAAGTTCTTCCTCAGCGCTCGGAGTAAGAGAGACAGCCGAAACGATGAACAGACTCGGGAGTTGGTGTTCGTAGCTGTTGAGCAGGTCTTGAAGGCTCGGGGGGACCTCGAGTGTTACCTCGGCTTCAAGAGAATTGCCGATGTGCTTTTCCTCTCTGGACTTTTCCAGTTCCTTCAGTACTTGATTCCTGACACCAATGAGCTTTTCCCAATCATTGAAAATATCGGGAGGCAGCCATTTTTCCTCTGAAGAGGGAAATTGTTCGAGATGTATAGATTCCTTCTTCCCTTTAAACTCAGGCATGGCTTCCCACGCTTCTTCGGTGGTGAAAGGAAGCACCGGGGCCATGAACACCAGAGTTCTTCTGAGTAGATGGAAGAGAGCTGATTGGGCGGATCTGCGTAGCTGGGACATCTTCCCAGAACAATACAGCCTGTCTTTGAGGACATCCAGATAGAACGCGCTCAACTCCACTGTGAACAAGTTGTAGACGGTGTGAAAGACGACGTGGAATTCATAGTTTTCATAGGCCTTGAGTATTCTTCGACCCAGCATCGAAGATTTTTCAAGAATCCATCTATCGAGGGGTTCCATATCCTGAGGGGAGATCAAGTCTTCATCAGGATTAAAATCGTAGATGTTCCCCAAAAGAAATCTCCAGGTATTCCTGATCTTGCGGTAAGCCTCGATCAGCCTCTGCCGGATCTCGTTCCCGAACCGGGCATCCTCTTTGTAGTTCAACATAGCTACCCAGAGCCTCAGGATTTCGGCTCCGTTTTGAGAGATGATCTCCTCAGGTTCGATGAAATTTCCCAGGGATTTGGACATTCCTCTCCCCTGTTCGTCCAAGACAAATCCATGGGTGAGGACGGTTTTATACGGGCTTCGGTCCTTGGCTGCTACACCCACGAACAGGGAGCTGTTAAACCAGCCCCGGTATTGATCATGTCCTTCTACATAGAGATCAGAGGGCCAAGGCAAGTCCTCACGTTGGCCCAACACGTTATGGCTGGCGCCTGATTCAAACCAGACATCGAGGATGTTATTCTCTTTATTAAATTTTTGGGAGCCGCATTGAGGGCATTTTGTGTTGTCGGGAATGAGCTCTTCGACGTCCCGAGTATACCAAGCATTCGACCCTTCTTCGGCAAATATATCAGCCATCTTCAAGGTGATCTCTTCTCCAGCCAGAATGTGTTCACAGTCGTGACAGTAAAAGGCAGGGATCGGGACACCCCAAGAGCGTTGCCGGGAGATACACCAATCTGGGCGGGCCTCAACCATATTCAATATTCTCTCTTCACCCCAGGAGGGAATCCAGCGTACATTCTTGATTTCCTGGACGACCTTGTTCCTAAGCTCATTCTTATCCATGGCGATGAACCATTGGGCTGTAGCGCGAAAAATCACTGGATTCTTACAACGCCAACAGTGGGGGTAGGAATGGACAATCTCCCCTTCCCAGATCAAGCTGCCTTCTTTGTTCATGTCTTCGTTGATCTTGGCATTGGCCTCGAAGACATTCATCCCGCCGTATCTTTCCACTTGGGGGACAAAATGGCCTTCGCTGTCGACGGGTGTGTAGATGTCCAGATCATAGGCAAGTCCGGTCAGATAATCTTCGTAACCGTGACCCGGAGCGGTGTGGACACAGCCCGTTCCTTGATCGAGAGTGACATAATCGGCCAAGACGAACAGAGATTCTCGATCGATGAAGGGGTGACGGGCCTTCAGACCCTCCATTTCTCGACCAAGAAACGTGACCAAGATCTTAGGGCTCTTTAATCCAAATTCCTCTGAGATGACGGGAATGAGTCTTTTGGCGGCGACGTAGACATCTCCGTCGGCTTGGAACGCACCATACTCGAAATCAGGATGGAAGGCGATGGCCAGGTTCGCCGGCAGTGTCCAAGGAGTGGTGGTCCAGATGAGGACATAAACGTCTTTTCCTTTCAAAGCGGGATATTTTTTGGATAGATCCGAGATCATCGGGAATTTGACGTAAATGGAGGGGGAAGGTCGATCTTTGTACTCGATTTCGGCTTCGGCCAAAGCCGTGCGGCAGTGGGGACACCAGTGCACGGGCCTTTTTCCCTTGTAGATGTTTCCAGACGCAAAAAAAGACGCCAGGTACCGAAGGACATTAGCTTCATACTCAAAATCCATGGTGAGATAGGGTTTGTTCCATTCTCCGAACACACCCAACCTCTTGAACTGGTCTCTCTGGATGGCGACATACTTTAGGGCGTATTTCTTGCATTCTTCTCGAATCTCGATGACCGAGAGGTCTTTTTTCCTCTTTCCCAGGAGCTGGTCGACTTTGATTTCGATCGGAAGTCCATGACAGTCCCAACCAGGTAAATATGGAGATTTATAATCCTGCATCGTCTTTGTCTTGACGATGAAATCTTTCAAAATTTTGTTCAGAGCTGTCCCGAGATGGATGTTTCCGTTGGCATAGGGAGGACCGTCGTGGAGAATGTATGTTGGTGCGTTTGCNNCGTTTGCCCGTTCCGCCTGAATCTTTCCGTATAGATTCATCGCCTCCCATTTCTTGATCAGCGCGGGCTCTTTTTGGGGCAGCCTGGCCTTCATCGAAAAGGCTGTTCGAGGGAGGTTGAGGGTCTTCTTGATGCTGTTACTTTCAGCCATGATTGTCTCCACGTATTATTTGATTATCAGAATATTATAGACCAAGTCATTTTAATCCACCAGAGGAAAAAGTCAACTTTGTGGACCCAGCGGCGGTCGATCCGCCAGAGTGAACGACGGCTGCGTTATGAGGAATGGCAGAATAGGCAAAATTTAGTCTTCTATATAATGAGCTCCGAGACTGACGGGATTGCTGATAGCTGCGTGGGTGATAAGCAGGGCCACCTGGATCCCGTGTTTGAGGCCGACAATTTTAGGATCCATCATGGCCTCTTTGTAGAATTTCTCGATCCTGTGGCGAAGATAATCCAGGTCGGCCCGGGCTCTTTCCAGCCTCTTGCTGGTTCGGATGATCCCGGCGTAATTCCACATCGTAGACCGGATGAACACCCAGTCCTGATTGATGAGAGCAGGGTCGATCTCTTCTTCTCTTTTCGGGTAATACCACTCATGGATATCGGAAAAGGAGTACGGAAGACGGGATTTAAAATGAGTGGTGATGTGTCTGGCGGCCCGGGATCCCCAGACCAGCCCTTCCAGAAGAGAGGTGGAGGCTAGCCGATTAGCACCATGGAGACCTGTGCAGGAAACTTCTCCGACAGCATACAAGCGCTTCACCGAGCTAAGTCCCCATGTGTCCACCAGAACTCCTCCACAGCAGTAGTGGGCGGCCGGGACTACTGGGATTGGATCCTTGGTGATATCGATGCCGTACTGATGACATGTTTTGTAGATAGTGGGGAAACGCTTCTTGATGTCAATCTTAGCATGCGAAGCAAGATCTAGGCAGACATAAGCTGAGTTGGTATTCGTCATCACCTCGTAGATCGCTCGGGTGACCTCGTCTCTAGGTGCCAGCTCTTTTTTCTTAGAATAATCACCCATGAAGCGGCGGCCGTCTCGGGTGATGAGTTGGGCGCCTTCGCCTCTCACTGTCTCGGAGATCAAGAATCCATCCGCATCGCGGTGGAAAAGAGATGTGGGATGAAACTGAATGTACTCCATGTTGACGATCCTGGCTCCGGCTCTGTAGGCCATCGCATATCCATCTCCGATCGCACTGCGGGGATTAGAAGTGTAGAGATATATGCTCCCGCATCCTCCTGTTGCCAAAATTGTGTAGGGAGCAAAGATGGTTTTAACCCTCCTGGTCTTATTGTCCAAAATATAGGCGCCGATGCACTCTGCTTCCTTGTAAAAAGAGGTTGGATTCTTAGAATGGTGAGGGACAGTCAGAAGATCGACGGCCGTGTGATTCGCAAGAAGCGTGACGTTGGAATATTTTTTCAGCGCGGCGATGAAATTTTCTTGGATAGTCTTACCGGTCGCATCCTTGATGTGCAGAATCCTTCGTCTCGAGTGGCCGGCTTCCTGCGCGTAATCCAGAGTATCCGGAGAACTGCGGGTAAACGGAATACGAAGTTCTTTAATCAGGATGTTTTCGACCGCTTCTTTTCCCTCCTTGGCCAAAACATCTACGGCTTCTGGGTTGTTGATGCCGTCACCCGTTTGGATGATATCCTCTTTCAGAAGCTCAGGATGGTCATCATAACCGAGAGAGACGATTCCCCCTTGAGCATACAGAGTGTTTGATTCTAGGGCGTCTGAATTTTTGGTGATGATCATCACCTTTAGTCCGCTCTTTGCGGCTCCTAATGCGGCGCTGGCTCCAGCAATACCGCAGCCGATAACCAAGACATCTGTGGACAAATTCTTTTCCGCAACCATGTCTACCCTTTCATGAATTCTAGAGAGATATCGACTGATTTGTAGGAGTGGGTAAGACTCCCGACGGATATGAAATCGACACCCAGCGAGGCGATATTCCGGACATCTCGCAGTCGCACGGCACCCGAAACCTCCACGGGCACTCGTCCCTTAATCCAGTCAACAACATTTTTCATCTTTGCCAACGGCATGTTGTCGAGCATGATCATATCAGCCCCAGCTCGCACGGCTTCCTGGGCTTGGGCCAGGCTGGTCACTTCGACTTCGATTTTTATACCTGGACTCACCTTCTCTCGAACCAACTGAACGGCATCTTTTATGCTTTTGACGAGCAGGAGGTGGTTATCCTTGATCATCACCATCTCGGATAGGTTGAAGCGGTGATTCTGGCCTCCTCCCATCCGGACCGCGTATTTCTCGAGCATTCTCAATCCTGGAGTCGTTTTTCGTGTATCCAGGATTTTGGTCTTCGTTCCGGCCAAGGCCTCGACAAATTGACTGGTGGCCGTGGCGATTCCTGAAAGACGCTGGAGGAAATTCAAGGCTGTTCGTTCCCCTTTGAGGAGGGACACAGAAGCGCCTTTGATTTTGGCCAGCTTAATCCCCTTTTGGAAGGGCTGGCCATCACGGCAGTTAATCTCGAACGAAATCCGAGGATCGATAAGCTCAAAAACCCTCTTTGTCACTTCAATTCCGGCCATAACTCCTTCTTCTCTAGGCAAGAATACAGCCTCTGATCGAGAGTCAGCCGGGATGATATTCTCTGAGGTGATGTCCCCATCAGGCATATCTTCCTTCAAGGCGGCCCGGATGAGCGAATCAAACTCTGAAGCCTTCATCGGGAAAGATTATAGTTTTTTCTATCCGAACCGTCAAATGACGCCTCTGAGGAAGATCCGGATGATTGTCTCCTCGTCATANNAGGCAAAATTGGATTCCATTCTCATTTGACATAGACTCAAAAAGACCCTTAAATATAATAGCATGTCGAGAAACAAGATTCTTTATATTCTGATCTCTGCCGTTGTTTCTGCTCTGCTGTTATGGATTTTACTGTCACGCGTGGAGACCGGGGATCTTGTCCAGACCTTTTCCAATATTTACTATCCAGCTCTTTTAGCTTATGTGGCGATTGCGCTCCTGGGAGCTGTTTTACGATCATGGCGGTATAAATGGCTCCTTCAACCTGAGCCTATCGGTTGGCGAGATATCTTCCTGGTTACCCTTATCCGGAATCTGTTCGTCGATCTTCTTCCCTCGCGGATCGGCTCTCTCTCTTATATCTACCTGTTGAACAAAAGGCTCCGTTTCGCCTTTGAATCGGCGACCTCCACGTTTGTGGTGGCGTTTCTTTTTGACTTCATCACTCTCAGCCCTTTTCTTGTCCTCTCGATCTTGGCTGTCGGCTTTCGAGCCACATCCATGCCTCTGACTGCACTCCTCCTGTTGTCAGTGTTTTTCTTCGGGTTGATGGTTCTCATCTTGTGGAAGCTGGCTGAGATTTTTGTCGTCGTGGAAAAGTTCCTCCAAACTCTCTTTAGAGCTCTGAAATGGGAGAGGAAAAGATGGACTCGCCTTGTGCTTGAAAAGATTCAATCGACACGGCAGCATCTTCTTCGAATACAGGACAGAAACATATTTTTTCCTCTCTTTCTCCTCTCTTTAGTCATAAGGGCGGCCAAGTACGGCGCCCTGTATGTTCTCCTTTTTTCTCTCCTTCGATTCCATGGGATCACTTTAAGGAGTCTGAGTATGTGGAAGACAATTCTCGGAATCACCGGAGCTGAATTGACCTCGGCCCTGCCGATTAAGGGGATCGCCGGCTTTGGCACCTGGGAATCTGCCTGGGCTCTGGCTTTTCAGCTGATGAATTTTGATGCTCGCTTGGCCATACTCTCCGGGATAGGCGTGCATCTCCTGACCAATCTTTTTGAGTATTCCATGGGGATACTGGCTATCCTTGTCTTGGCTCTGCTGTTGCTCAAAAGGAAAAATACTAGTCCAACTTCCTGAGATTTGCAATTGTTCATAATATATATTAGGATAATCGAGGTTCGAAACCAGGTAGTGCGGAGTCAGAAATTCTAATAAAGACTCTTCACGCGCCTTATGTTCCACTTGTGATTATGCTTAAAAAAGGAGATGACCGACCAGATGGCTAAAAAGTCAGTCAAAAGAGCCGATGTCAGGAAGAAGCGGTATCTGAAAGAACTTCTCAACCGAGATCCCAGAGACTGTGCCTTCTGCGTTCTTGGAGCTGGACACGGCGGTTTAGCGATGGCCGCACATCTGGGCCTCATGGGTTGTCGGGTTCATCTGTACAACCGGAGTATCGAGAAAATTCGGCCGGTTCGGAAAAGGAAAGGTATCAAGGTTGAAGGAGAGGTCAAAGGGATCGGGAAGATCGAACTGGCTTCGAACAACATCGAAGAATGTTTAGAAGGAGTCGAAGTCCTGATGGTCGTGGTTCCGGCTACTGCTCACCAGTTCATCGCCCGCATCTGTGCGCCTTACCTTAAAGAGCATCACATTGTCATCCTCAATCCCGGACGGACAGGCGGGGCCTTGGAGCTTCTCCACACTTTGAGAGAAGAGGGATTAAAAGAATATCCGTTCATCGCCGAGGCCCAGACCTTCATCTATGCTTCGAGGGCATTGGGACCGGCTCATGCCAGGATTTTTTCGGTAAAAAACTCGATTCCGCTGGCGACTCTTCCTGCTTACTGGATTCCCGGTGTGGTTAAAGTCATCAACCGTGTCTTCCCTCAATTTGTCCCTGGGGATAACATCATCAAGACAAGCTTTGATAACATCGGGGCGGTTTTTCATCCTGCCTTAACCATCCTCAACGCGGGTTGGATAGAGGAAACCCACGGTGACTTTGAGTATTACATCCAGGGAGCGAGTCCTTCGATAGCCCATATCCTGGAAAGATTAGACAGAGAAAGACAGAACGTGGCCGCCGCTTTAGGTATAAAAGCCATAAGTGCTCGAAACTGGTTGTATACGGCCTACAGTGCAACAGGTCGGGACCTTTACGAAGCCATCCATGATAATCCAGGCTATGTCGGGATCAAGGCACCTGATAGACTGTTCCATAGGTACATCGAAGAGGATGTGCCGATGAGTCTTGTTCCGATCGCTTCCATCGGGGCCAAGCTTAAGGTGGAAACGCCCACCATAAACGCCATCATCCATCTTGCCTCCATAATGAGAGGTGAGAATTTCTGGGAAACGGGCAGAACGGTAGAACGGTTAGGGTTAAAGGATTTATCTCTGAGGGAGATTCGCCTCCTGGCCGTGACAGGAGAGATTTAACTCTCGGAAGAAAAGGCGTCTGTCTCTTGATCACGTCTGATCGACACCAAAATTCTTGGAGTTTCGAGTTATATTCAACGCATGAAAGATTCTGAACTCCCCCTCGAAAAAATATTTCCTTTGACCCGAGATGATTTGGGCCAAGTCTTGACACTGGCCCTCTCGAGAGGTGGTGAATTTTCAGATATCTTCCTCGAGCACAGGGTTCATCATGTCATCAATATGGAAGAAGATATCATCAAAGAAACATCAGAAAGTGTCTCATTGGGCCTGGGAATTCGTGTGATTTCTGGTGATATGACGGGGTACGGCTGTACCAACGATCTATCTCTCGAGAAAGTGAAAAAAGTCGCTCGTACGGCTGGGGCTGTGGCTGCGGAAGGAAGAGGGAAACGGCTCGGCTTGTTGCGTCCCACCCTCCTCGGGAATAATTTCTATCCCCTCTCTTTTCCTGCCGATAAAGCTCGATTGGAGGAGAAAATATCTCTGGTCAAGAGAACCTATGAGGCTGCCCAGGATGTTGACCGGAAGATCAAAAAAGTCAAGGTCATCTTCCTGGATCAGAGGCAAACTCTTATCGTTGCCGATTCAGATGGGAACATCGTCTCTGACGAGCGCCCACTCGTGAAACTCACCTGCGCTTCCATCTCTGAGAAAGGGAAACGGAGAGAAGTGGGATTCTTCGGCGGTGGGGGCCGGGTAGGCCTTGAGTATTTTTCTAAGGACCTCTCTCCAGAACGGATCGGCCGGGCGGCAGCTCAAGAGTCCCTCCATCTGCTCGAAGCGGCAGACCCTCCAGCCGGTGAGATGCCCGTGGTTCTGGCCCCGGGACACAGTGGGGTTCTCATCCATGAAGCTGTCGGACATCTTCTCGAGGCCGATTTTATCCGGAGAAAAACCTCCGTCTTCTGGGATAAGATGGGGAAAAAAATCGGTTCCGGTCAGCTCAACATCTACGATGATCCGACGATGCCACACTTTCGAGGATCCTACAACATAGATGATGAAGGGACTGTTCCCGAACGCATCCCCCTGATTCAGGGAGGAAAGATGGTTGGATTACTCCAGGATAAACTTTCAGCCAGGTTGATGGGAATGCCGTTGACCGGACACGGACGCCGACAGGATTACACGGGTATCCCCCTTCCCCGGATGAGCAACACCTACGTGGATAGAGGAGAATTCGATCCGGAAGAAATCATCCGTTCAGTTCAGAAAGGATTTTATGCCCACAAATTTCAGGGAGGACAAGTGGAAGATTCAGGGAAATTCACTTTTTCCGTCAGCTCTGGATTCCTGATCGAAGACGGGCGATTGACGGCTCCCGTACGGCAGGCCACTCTCGTCGGGAGCAACATCGATATCTTAAAAAGAATCGACAAGCTCGGGTCCGATCTCGAATTCGGTCTTCAGACAGGAATCTGCGGGAAGGGAGGACAAGGTGTCCCCGTCAATGATGGGTGTCCGACTATCAAGATCAGGAAGATGACGGTAGGAGGACGGCTCTGATGGAAAGAGACTGGACCTCCTCAAGAGGGATAGTCGAAGACATCGTGTTATACAGTCAAAAGCACGGAGCTGATGAGGTGGAGGCCACGGTTTTCGAAACTTCAGAGTTCAATGTCGATGTTCGTCTAGGACGGATTGAAAATCTGGTAGAAGCCGGTTCAAGGTACTTAGGCTTGAAGGTGATAAAAGATAAAAAAACCGCCTACGCTACCTCTTCGGATCTATCACGAGACACTCTCCATCTTCTGGTCAAGAATGCCGTCAAAAGGGCGAGCTGCGCTTACCCGGATAAATTCAGCGGTCTTCCCTCTCTTCAGAAGCAGGAGATAAACATTCCAGGGCTCAGGCTCCATGATTCAACCATCCCGGAAATGGGGCCGGACCGGAAGATTGCTCTTGCCATGGAGACTGAAAGGATCGCCATCGCCGAAAAGGATATCACTAATTCTCATGGGGCAAGTTTTGAAACAAAGGAAGTTAAAACCCTATTAGCCAACTCCAACGGTTTCCTGAACGGGTATGAAGAAACCGTCTGCAGTCTCAGCCTCGGCCTTCAGGCTGGAGATACGGACACGAGGGCCGAGGGCTACTGGTTTTCGGCCCAGCGCCATTTTGAAGACATCGAATCTCCAGAAGTGGTGGCCAAAAAAGCTGTCGACCGCACGTTGCGGCAGCTCAATCCAAAAAAAATAAAAACTCAATCTGTTCCCGTTCTGTTCGAACCGATGATGACCTCCTGGCTGCTCGGGTTCCTGTTTGCCTGCGTTTCCGGGATTGCTGTCTACCAGAAAGCGTCTTTCTTGGCCGATAGACTTGGCAAGCAAATCGCAGACGAGAAGATCAACGTTTTTGATGATGGTTTGCTTACCAGAAAATTAGGTACGAGGCCGTTTGATTCTGAAGGAATTCCCAGCCAAAAGACCACGGTCATCCAGCAGGGTGAACTTCGCAACTTCCTCTGCAATACCTATGCGGCCCGGAAGCTCGGGCTCGAATCCACGGCCAACGCGGATGGCCCGAGTGTCGGCCCGAACAATTTCTATCTTCAGCCCGGGAAGGATCTGCCCTCGGATATGATAAGTTCTATGGACAAAGGATTGATCTTGACCCGGACGATCGGTCATGGGCTCAATCCGATCACCGGGGATATATCCAGAGCAGCTTTCGGTCTCTGGGTCGAGAGGGGGGAAATATGTTACCCGGTCTCGGAGATCACAATATCCGGGAATCTTGGGGATTTCTTGAAGAACGTCGAAGCGGTCGGGAATGAGCTTGATTTCCGGACTTCTATCTGTGGGCCCTCTGTCCTGATCAAGAATGTTTTGGTCTCAGGTGAGTAGGTGTTTTCTGTCTGGGTCAGTCGTTCATCTTAGAACGTGTCAAAATGAATCACGTCTTCAAGTTTCCTTTTTGGGATGTGGAGCTGACCGCTTTCGTCTTTCCAATACTTCACAGAATCCTTCATCTCTTCCAATTGCGGTGACTCATCCGGATACCCTAGGGCGATCACAGAATCGATACTATAGCTCTCTGGAATATTCAGGATGTCTTGGAGGCGGGATCGGTCGACTGAGATAAGCCAACAACTTCCGATGCCGTGATCCCAAGCCGCTAGAATGAGGTTTTCGACCGCGGCCCCAGCATCTCTCTCAAAACCTTTATCCCGGATCCTGGTGTTGACGAGAGTCACCACGTAAGCCGTGGGTTCATGGCCGGGCTTAGGATTGCCTTCCGGGGAGATGTAAGCAGCCCACCTCAGGCAGGGAAAGACATTCTTCCGGATAGATTCATTACTGACGACAACAAATTCGAACGGTTGAAGGTTGGCTGCCGAGGGCGCCAATCTCGCTGCATCCACAAGTTTCCGTAAGACGTCTTGAGGAAGAGGGTCTGGCCTAAACTGACGGATCGACCTTCTTGAAAGGATGATATCGGTGAGCGTCATTTGATTTTCCTCCTGTTGAGAAATTAGCCTTGGAGGAGGATCGCCTTTAATGTTTCGGCATACTCCTGACTTTCCTTGTCAGGAGTAATAAATTCTATCTGATCTGGTCCAGAAACTCCCAATCCCAGTTCGGCGGCTCTCGCTATTTGCTCCTGTTCGAATATTTTTTTTCCCATGATTGCCTTGTTGGAACCTAAGTCCTTCAGGATGGCTAAGCCCGCCGCGTCGACAGCCACTCGATCACTGCCAGCCAAAAACACATTCGCCTCCTTTTTCTGTCCGGTCATCGGCCCCCCGTCGACAAAAGCCTCCAGGCCATCGAGCACGATAAGCTGCGGAGTATAGGCGAGGTTGATCTCCGCGATCATCTTCCGCATATCTGGTGAGCGATGGAGTTCGCGCATGAGCTTCTTAGGCGTGAATCCGACAGATAATTTTAGGGATAGAGTGAACACTCCGCCGTACTGGTGTGTTTTTAAACAGCACGTAGAGACGATGACATCGGCTTCGAGCGCAGGTCGGGGTAACGCAAACCCGTTTTTCCAATGGTTCCCAGTTGGGTTAAAAGGAATCCAATCCGCATCTTCAAGTTCTTCGAAGTTGATTATCTGGAAATTCAATTCCTGAGCGAGATCGAATACCTGTTTTGACTCGAGGACAGCCTTGGTGGACGGAGGACCGCTTCGTTCCCCGATCGTAATTNNTCACCAGCTGCTGGAGCGTGTCGTTGTGTGTTGATCCTGGGCAGGGATCTGCGGTGTTGAAGTTTGGCTTGATCATCACTTTTTTGTTGTCCAGACTCGAAAGGCCGAAGAGCCGGCAGACTTTTTGTGTAGCCTCTTTTCTATCTTGGGTTTTTACCAGGGCCACGACGGCTTTTTTTTTCTTTTTCCCAGATGATAGTGTGCCGAGAGGAGACATGCAGACTAAACCCAAGGATCCTTTGATAAAATCTCGTCGATTGAGTGTTGGGAGTTTTGAATCGGTCATCATCTATTCCTCCTCCTGATTATTTCCCAGAATACATCCCAGGAAATCGTCCCTCCTATTTTCTTACACTGCCGGGAATGAATCAATGATTTTTTGGGATTTCCTAGATTTTGCTGGCCACCCATAAAGCCAAGTCGGCTTCGGACATGGCACCGCTTGTCCGTCTGATTTCAGTTCCTTTCCTTATGACGATGAATGTCGGGACGCCCTGGACGCCGAATGCGGCCCCCAATTGAGGATAGGTCGAAACATTGATCCTAACCACCATCAGCTCCCCCCTCCGCCTTTTGGCCATCTCTTCGAGCGCAGGATGCATCATTTGACAGGGAGCACAGGTTGGTGAGTAAAAGTCGGCCAGGATAGGAAGAGCGGAATTCTGGAAGAGACTATAGACTTGATCAGGTCCTGGTTCTACAACGGCCCCCGGAATAGGGAGCACGTTCTGACATCGGCCGCAGATGACCTTCTTACCCTGGACATCGAGCGGATAGAAATTTGTTGTCCCGCAGTGAAGACAGCTGACTTTGACCTTCTCCGCCATGATCCTAAGTCCCTCTCAACATCAATCCAGAATCTTGCTCCTGTTATTTCTTCTTTTTCGGATAAGCAGGCGTTTTGGGCAGCCGTTTTTCATACACCTTTAACTCTTCAAGGATCACTTCTATCGCCTTGTTCAGTTGCTCATCGATCCCGGCATATTCTTTGGCGGGGTCGTTATCTACGTAGATATCGGGCTCGACTCCAATGCCCTCGATAATCCATTCTCCGTCAACACTGAAAGTGGCGAATTCGGGCTTATACAGAATCCCCCCATCCAAAAGGGGTAGAGATCCTCGGATACCGACCACCCCACCCCACGTTCGTTTTCCGATCAATTTTCCGAGTTTGTGCTTCCGGAAACGGTAGGGAAAAATATCCCCATCCGAAGCCGAGAATTCATCCATCAAACACACTTTGGGACCCAACATCACGGCATCTGGATCCGGTCTCGGTAATGTGTTGCGGGCAACACCCACCATAGCGATTTCCCGTCGGAGTCGTTCGATCAACATCGGCGAAACACTCCCACCACCGTTGCTCCGGACATCGATGATCAAAGCCTTCTTTCGAAGCTGAGGATAGAATTGTTTCACAAACTCGTTCAGTCCAGTCCGCCCCATATCCGGAACATGGACATAGCCCACTTTTCCTTGTGTCGCCTTGGTGACTTTTTCGATGTTGGTCTGGACCCAGTTGTGATAATACAAAGAGAGCTCATCACGGATGGGAATCACGGTCACCTCCCGGCTGCCCTCTTCTTTGGGTTCGGAGTTGACCCGAAGGGTGACCTGTTTACCGACTGTGTTCAGCAGGCTTTCGAAAGGATCGGTCATCGTGTTCGTCGCCTGACCTTGAATGGCGATGAGATAATCCCCTTGTTTGACATCGATCCCGACTTCGGTCAGCGGTGAACGNNCCTCGAGAATCTTGGTGATTCTGTAGTAGCCTGTTGATTCATCACGGCTGAGCTCAGCCCCGAGCTGCCCCACATCGATTCTCTTAGGCTTTGGGAAATCTCCTCCACCGACGTAGGTGTGACCCACGTTAAGCTCACCGATCATCTCGCCGATGATATAGGTGAGGTCGGCCCTGTGTTGGACGGCTTCGGCTAGAGGCTGGTATCGCAAGCGGATGCGTTCCCAATCCACACCATGCATGTCGGGATCGTAGAAAAAATATTTCATCTGACGCCAGCTTTCCTGAAAAATCTGGTTCCACTCCTTCCGTAAGTCCACTCTGACTTCCATCTGAGAGAGATCGAGCTTGTCCTTGATCTTTATGGCCGCTTGAGGAAGATCGATGATGGCGTAGGATCGGTCTTTAGAAACGAGCATCTTCTTCTGATCGGTAGATATTTCATAACCGTTGATCTGTCCGAGGTCTGTTTCTTTTCGTTTTTCCAAGTCATACATCTTCAACGAAAACCTTCTATCCCTATCCCCTCTTTTCATGTAGTAGATTTTATCCCCGACTGAAGTTATACTCCTGTAGTTCGCTACCTCGATCGGGAGGCTGATGATACGGCGCTCGAGGCCATCAGGATCTACCTTGAATTCAAGTTTCTTATCTTCCTTTGGAGCTTTCTTTTCCGGTGTGGGTTTTTCGGTCTTTTTCTCTTTCATGGAGACTTCATCACTTTTCGGCTCAAAGGGTGATTTCAGGTCCTTAGAAAGAGTGACAAAGTAGATCCTGGCCATCGATAAGTAAGCATGATTCCACTCTGTGCGACTGAAGATCGGGTTAAAATCTCTGTCGGAAACGAAGAAAAGGTATTCCCCCCCTGTATGGAACGCCGGGGCATAAGAAGAATACCATCCTTCGGTGACTTCGTAGGTTTTTTTCTTCGAACAGTCGTACAGGTAAATCTTGGACATGTTATTCTGTTCAGGCCGGGCATANNGTGACCACGTGTAGTCCCTGATTTCCCACCACTTTCCCCTAGCGACTTCTACGGATTTCTTAGTCGCAACATCAACATAATTCAGCCGCAAATGCTTATCTCCCCAGAGGATTTTTTTGGAATCGGGCGACCAGTAGATCTGGTATTTGTATGTATCTGCTCCGGTCGTGATTTGAACGGGTGTCCCCGAGCCAGTCTGATCCATGATGTAGATTTCATCCTCGCCGGTCTCATCCGAGATGAAGGCAATCCATTTTCCATCCGGCGACCATTTTGAATTTCTTTCATGGGTACCGGGCGTCAGGCTCAGATTTCGGGTGTTGCCGTACTTTACGGGAACGGTAAAAACATCTCCCCGGGCTCCGAACAGAGCCCGTTTTCCATCCGGAGAGATTTCGTAGTTGGTGACACGATCCTTGACGCTGACAAACTTGGTCCGGCTTGATGTCAGATCATCAGAAATGAAGACCGGAACCTTTGTCGCTTTATCTTGAGCAAGGTCGAAACGGTAGATGAATCCACCATTCTCGAAGACGATAGCCTGAGGACCCAAAGAAGGGAACTTAATGTCGAACTCTTTGAAATCTGTGAGTTGGCGAGTTTCTTGACTCGGCAGATTATAGACGTAGAGATTCATCTTTTTCTCTTCATCCCGGTCTGACAGGAAGTAAATATTTTCTCCACTCCACATCGGGATGATATCTTGGGCGGGATTATTGGTCATGTTCTGAATTTTTTTCGTCTCGANNTCGGCCATTCCGCCTCGGTATCGTTTCCACGTCCTGAACTCCCGGAAAATCCGGTTATAAGCCATCTTTTTATCATCCGGTGAGAACGAACAAAATCCTCCCCGCGGTAAAGGTATCTGTTCGGGTTTCCCCCCTTCGGTGGAAGCCAGGTAAAGCTGACCGTTGAAAGGATTCCATTCTCGCATTCGAGAGCGGAAGGCTATATGTCGGTTATCGTGCATCCAGGACATGACGATGTTGTTCGGACCCATCCGGTCTGATATGTCGTCTCGGCCGAGAGTGGGCGTGTATGTCAATCTTTTGGGAATTCCTCCTTCTCGAGGGATGAGGAAGACCTCACGGTTTCCGTCGTATTCTCCTGTAAAGGCGATGTGTTTTCCATCCGGCGAGAAGCGGGCAAAGATCTCAAACCCTTCGTGGTTTGTCATCTTTCTGGCTGTTCCTCCGGTTGAAGCGACCGTGTACAAATCCCCCGCATAGGTGAAGACGATCTGGTCCTCAAATATGGTCGGAAAGCGGAGAACGCGGGCTTCCTGAGAAGCATAGGATAGGAAAGCCAATAATCCCAGAACAGCACTCATCACGATTAATATTTTTCTTCTCATAATGCCTCCTGTAAATTTAATTCAGTGATAATAAGACGAATGAATATAACATAAGCAGAGAGTTCCCTCAAGCCTGCTTATCGCCCACGGGGATAAACGTCAGATTGAGTTTTCGCGGTTGATTTTTCAACCATTGAAAATTAAAATGATGACATCAATCAAGGAGTTAAGGATATGGACTTGCTCAGCCAAGAAGTCATCGAGGCCACGAAGAAAAGGTTCGACGAAGACCTTGAAAAGAGAGTGACTCTTGTCCTGTTCACCCAAGAACCTCGGCGCCTCGTCGTCCCGGACTATTTGAAGGGGCAAGAATGTCACTTCTGTAAAGAAACGAGACAGCTCGTCGAAGAAATCAGCTTGCTCTCTGATAAGGTAGATTTGGAAATCTATGATTTCGAAGGCGATAGGGAAAAGGTTTCTTCCTTCGGCATCGATAAGATTCCGGCCGTAGCAGTCCAGGGGGAAAAAGATTCCGGAATCCGGTTTTACGGCATCCCATCGGGGTACGAATACACGAGCCTCATCGAGGCCATTGTCGATGTCTCGAAAGGAAGAACGGGCCTGAGTCAAAAATCAAAGGAGGCTTTGAGCGGCCTCAGCCGAGACATCCATATTCAAGTTTTTGTCTCGCCGACTTGTCCCTACTGTCATTTGGCTGTCCGTTTAGCTCATCAATTTGCCCTCGAGAGCGATAGGATACGAGCGGATATGGTGGAATCGACGGAATTTCCGCATCTCGTCCAAAAATACAGCGTACTCGGTGTGCCCAAGACGGTCTTTAACGAGGACGTCTCGTTGGAGGGAGCCGTACCGGAGGATCAGTTCCTGGAGAGCCTTCTCAAGGCCGCCGGCACAGAGAGTTCAGAAAAAGAATGAACAGTCTGAAAAGAAAGCCCTCTCCCCTCGAATCGATTTTCTACCCTCGATCTATGGCGATTATCGGTGCCTCCCGTCAGCCGGGCAGCGTCGGCCAATCTTTGCTGGCCAACGTCATCGACAGCCGCTACCAGGGAATTGTTTATCCTGTCAACCCCAAGGCCAAGGGAATCCTGGGAATCAAGAGCTATCCCAGCGTGATGGATATTCCTGATAAGGTCGATCTGGCCGTGATTGTTGTCCCCGCCCGCCTGGTTCCGGGAGTGTTGGAAGAGTGTGGGGAGATCGGCATCAAGGGAGCCATCATCATTTCCGCCGGGTTCAAGGAAATCGGAGGGGACGGCGTCCGGTTGGAGAGAGAGACGCTCGAAATTGCCCGCCACTATGGTATTTCTGTTGTTGGCCCCAACTGTCTGGGTGTGGTGAATACAGACACAATAAGTTCTGTAAACGCCACGTTCGGGACGACAATGCCTAAAGAGGGAAATATCTCATTCATCTCCCAGAGCGGGGCGTTGTGCGTGGCCGTCCTGGATTATGCGAGAGAAGCGAATATCGGCTTTTCCAAGTTTATCAGCATGGGGAATAAAGCCGGCGTGAATGAGAATGATCTTCTCCTCTATCTCAAGAACGACTCCAA
>JABAOC010001103.1_pt3 | contig 20880 bp, 19 predicted proteins | sample 7062161 | NCBI WGS metagenome assembly JABAOC01 (sample SAMN14538625, study PRJNA623070) | marine sediment metagenome | biome: marine biome [ENVO:00000428]; feature: marine pelagic biome [ENVO:01000023]; material: deep marine sediment [ENVO:00002113] | place: India: Gulf of Khambhat ... | reverse complement strand
GGCCCCGTTCTGGTCGGCCGCTATCGTCAGGAGCCGGACCCTGCCGTCCGCCAAATGGATGAGTTCCTCCAGATAGCTGACAGCAGGTTTTCTGACCCACTTCGCCGTGTGTGCGCCCCGGGCCCCGTCCTGCGGCGAAATGAAAGGTCCTTCGAGATGGATGCCGAGCACCCGCCCTCGGAACTCGTCTTCAGCTATGACCTTTGCGATGATGGGCAGGTTGCGCTCATAGATTTCCGCAGGGCTCGTGATCAGGGTCGGCAGAAAGGCCGTCGTTCCCCCGGCGAGCAATTCCCGGCAGGCCCGTGCGCAATCGGCTGCCGTGAGATCGCGGCCCGAGAAATCCACCCCTCTATAGCCATTCACCTGAAGATCCACGAGGCCGGGAATTCCGATCGCCTCACCCCTGCAGCCAATGTCCGTTCGTCCCATAAATCTACGTTTTGCTTTGGTGATTCTATCGGCGACGGGTGAGATGCGCAGCCCTGCGTCACCCTTTGTGGGATGATTGTAGCTCGTCAGGACGGAACTGTAAATGCGAACGGCCTTTGAATTCGGCCGTAAACCGGTTATAATGGTACCGCCGTAGCTGAGGAGCATGCCGCGATTAACCAGCCAGGGCAGGCTTTTGAAGAGCGTAAAGTTGATGGGTTCACGAGTGGGATTCCTGCATCCGGTAAGACAGTGGATTCATGCGGCCCAAGACCCGGGCAGCGAATTCAATCGCATGCTCCTGGCGATCTGCGCTCACGAGGAACATTCGCGGGCACAGGCGGCTCGCATGTGCCTTCGCGCGCTGGAGGCGTTCGGCCGCATCCATGGCACGGATAAGGAAGTGCTCGTGACCCGTTCGGCCGGTCGCGTCAACGTTCTGGGCACCCACATCGACCACCGGGGCGGCTCGGTGAATCCCATCGCCGTCAACCACATGTGGCTCGTTGCCTCGCCTCGCAGCGACGACCTCGTCGTGGCCGGAAATGTCGAATCCGAGCAGTTTCCCGCGCAGAGATTCCGAATCAGCGAGTGCCTGCCCCGGGGGCAGAAGGTGCGGGACTGGGACTCCTGGTGCTACGCCGAGCTGCAGAAGCGAAACGGCGACATCTCGACGGCCTGGTCGAACTATATTCGCGGGGCGGTTCTGTACCTGCAGAATCTCTACGTGAACGAGGACGGCACATGTGTCCGGCCGCTGAAGGGCATGGACATGATGTTTTATGGCGATATCCCCCGGGCGGTCGGGTTGAGTTCTTCTTCGGCGATTGTGGTCGCGGCCGCCGAGGCGGTCGTGCGGCTGAACGCCCTGGAACTCAGCCGCCGCGACTTGGTTGCGCATTGCGGTCTGGCCGAGTGGTACGTCGGCACACGCGGCGGCAGCAGCGACCATGCCGCCATCCTGTTTGCCGGGCCCCGTGCCATCCTGCACGCCACGGCCTTTCCGTTGCAGGTGGACAGCGTCCTGCTTCCCGACGGTTACAGCCTGGTGCTGGCCAATAGTTGCATCGAGGCGAAGAAACAGACTGGCGCCCGCAGCGCGTTCAACAGCCGCGTGGCGGCGTACATCTTCGGCTTTCTGCTGATCAAGAAGCGGTTTCCCGAATATGCCGAGAAACTCGAGCATCTTCGGGACGTCACTCCCGACAGGCTCGGCGTGGACGACGGGCGGATTTACCGCATCGTGCGGTCGCTGCCCATGTCCGCCGGCCGCGCCGAAATCCTGCGGTGGCTGCCCGAGCAGGAGCACAAGATCGCGCGCGTCTTCCGGAGCCATGAGGAGCCGCCGGGCGGTTACCCGATTCGTCAGGTGTGCCTGTACGGTATCGCCGAATGCATCCGCGCGGACATGGTGCTTCAGTGCCTCGGGGCGGGGGACATGAGACATTTCGGCGAGTTGATGAATATCTCCCACGATGGCGACCGAGTGACGAAACTGGCAGACGGAAAACGAGTGCCTGTCGACAACAGCTATCCCGACGAGCGCGTCGACGCCCTGATCGACGATCTCGAATCGGGCGACCCCCAGCGCATGGAGAGGGCCCGCCTGTGGCGGCAGGGGGGCGGCTACAGCGTGAGCCTCCCCGAGGTGGATACGCTCGTCGATATCGCCCTGGCGACGCCCGGTGTCACGGGCGCGGGCCTGGTCGGCGCCGGCATGGGCGGCTGCATCGTCGCGATCGCAGAATCTGAGCGGGCCCGCAATGTCATCGAGAACATGGACGAGCAGTATTATCGTCCGCGGAGCCTCCCTCTGGCGGCCGGGGTCATCACACCCGTCGGCGGCCTGCACACCTTCGAGCTATGATCCCAGCGTGCGATGATCGCGGAGCGCCGCGACCTCCGGGCGTGTGTTCATTCTGTCAGATGCTCAAAACTGAATAGCCCAGTCCATCGGCATATCGGGCGGCACCGACAGACTCGTTTGTCGGTGCTGATGCCCACAAATGGAGACGCGAAATCGCGCGTCCCTACAACTCGCCGGAGAGCAGCGAGGCGGCGGGCTCGTCCAGGAAGATGGAGCAGTTCTCATGCCGCTGGAGGATGGATGCCGGGCACTGAGGCGTCACCGGCCCTTCCAGGGCGTTCCTCACCGCCTCGGCCTTGCGCTGGTCCGGGACGGTGACGACGAGTTGCCGGCTCTTGAGAATCTGCCTGATGCTCATGGAGATGGCCCGCGCGGGGACCTGCTCCAGCGTCTCGAACCAGCCCTCGCCGAGTTGCTGCCTTCGGCACCGCTCATCGAGCTGCACGACGAGATAGGGCTCGTCGGTCTCGAAGTCGGCAGGCGGATCGTTGAAGGCCAGATGCCCGTTCTCCCCGATTCCGATGCAGGCGACATCGATCGGATGGGCGCGAATCAAGGCCCCCAATCTCGTGCACTCGCGGGCCGGGTCCTCGGCATCGCCCTTGACGAGATACATGGCCCGCAGGGGCGCCACTTTGTCCACGAATCGTTCCTGAAGGTACTTTCGGAAGCTGGCGGGGTGTTCCGGCCCGAGCCCGATATACTCATCCAGGTGGAACATGACCACTTTGAACCAGTCGATTTGCCCCGCCGCGACGAGGTGCCGGAGTATCTCGAACTGGCTTGCGCCGGTTGCCAGGATGATATTCGCCTGGCCTTTGCTGCGAATGGCGCTCCGGATCGCCTGGGCCGCACTTGCCGCCGCGGCGGTCGCCATTTCATCTTTCTTCTTGTAGATGTACTTATTCATATCAGAACCCGCAGGATTTACCATTGACGATTTACCATTTACTGTTCAGACTCTCGCTGGGCGAAAGCCACAATGGTCATTTGTAAATGGCAGACAGTGAATAGTAAATAGGAAATAGCGAATCCGGAGGTAGGTCATGAAATACCGGCTGGTGGTTTCGGGGGTCTGTGTTTGTTCGTGGGCTTTGACCGGCGCCGCCGAGCAAGCCTCCGTCTTGTCAACACTCGATGCCGACCATCCCCGGCTCATGCTCAAGGATAAGGAACTTGGCTTGTTGCGGGCGGCCCATGAAGAGGATCCGGCCCTGCAAAAGTGCTGGCGGGATGTCCAGGAGGATGCCGAGGGGTATCTGAAGAGGTCCCCGCTGGTTTACCGCAAGATCGGACCGCGGCTGCTGCATGTCAGTCGTGACTGCCTGGGGCGGATTTACGCGCTCGCTCTTGCCTGGCGGTGGACGGGAGAAGAGAAGTACGCCGCGAAGGCGAAGGAGAACCTGTTGGAGGTCTGCGCGTTCAAGGACTGGAACCCTTCGCATTTCCTCGACACGGCGGAGATGTCACACGCGGTGGGTGTCGGGTACGACTGGCTCTACAGCTATCTGGACGAGCAGACGCGGTCCGCCATCAAGGCGGCTTTGATCGAGAAAGGCCTGAAGCCGGGCCTGGAGGTCTATGCCAAGGGCGGCTGGTGGACCACGAGTGAGTACAATTGGAACCAGGTCTGCAACGGGGGGATGATCGTCGGCGCACTGGCCATTGCGGAGACGGACCCGAGCTATGCCGAGCGAGTCGTCCCGGCAGCGGTCCAATCGCTGCCCCGAGCCCTCAAGAGTTATGCCCCGGACGGCGCCTGGGGCGAGGGGCCGGGCTACTGGAGCTACGCGACGCACTATACGGCCTATGGGCTGACGGCGTTGGAGACGGCGCTCGGGAACACGTTCGGTCTTCTCGAAGTCGAGGGTCTCTCGAAGGCGGGTTACTTCCCGGTCTACACGGCCGGACCGACCGGGTTGTATCTGAACTTCGCCGACGTCGGCGAGCGCAGCTCCCGCCGGCCCATGCCCTGCATGTTCTGGCTGGCGCGCACGTTCCACAACCCACTTTTCGCCTGGTCGGAGCACGAGCAGATTGCCGAGCGCTCCGCCAGTGCGGCACACCTGGTCTGGTACTCGGCCCGCCCGCCATCCCGGGCGGCCCGCCGGCAGCTCGATTACTACTTCCACGGGCCGGTCGAAGTGGTCACGATGCGCAGTGCGTGGGACGACCCGAGCGCCCTTTTCGTTGGTGTCAAGGCGGGCTACAACCAGGTGAATCATGGCCACCTCGACCTCGGCAATTTCGAGTTCGACGCGCTGGGTGTCCGCTGGGGGCGGGACCTGGGCTCGGACGATTACAACATGCAAGGGTACTGGGACTCGAAACGTGGCGGCCGGCGCTGGTCGTACTATCGGCTGAACTCCGCCAGCCACAATGTCCCGATGCTCGGCGGCGAGAACCAGGACCCGCTCGCGAAGTCGACGTTCGTGAAGGCAGAAATGGGTGTTGCCACTCCCATGGTGCTGATCGACCTGACGGGCCCGTACGGGGAGTTCGCGCGTTCGGTGTCACGGGGCGTGGCGGTGGTCGAGGGCCGGCGTGCCGTGCTCGTGCAGGATGAGTTCGACCTCAAGACGCCGTGCGAGTTGGCGTGGGGCATGACGACCGACGCGGAGATCGGAATCGAGAAAGGGTCGACTGCCGTGCTCAGGCTCAAGGGCCAGGAGCTGGTGGCCTCGCTGCAGTGCTCGCACCGGGCCTGGTTCACCGTCGAATCGGCCGAGCAGGAGCCGCCGCAGAAGAAGAACGCCGGCGTCAGACGGCTCATGGTGAGATTGCCGCAGGTCTCGGGCAAAGTCCATATAGCGGTTCTGTTTTCGCCCGTGTGGCCCGACGGCAAAGTCGTCGAGCCGGTTGAAATCAAACCGCTGGCAAACTGGTGAGGCGTCCAGGCGATTCGTTGGCGCTTTGTTTTTTCGTAGCATGGGCATCCTGCCCATGGGTCGCAGGGCCATCTTGGCCCTGCATTGCTGACAGAGGTGTGCCATGCACGACATGTGGAAGAGTGTCGCCGTATTATTACTTGTCGCCGTGTTGCCATCAGGGCCCGTGCGGGCGACCGATGAAGAGCCGCAGCTTTGTGTGGGGAATTACCAGACCGAAGAGCAGGCGAAGGAGCAACTCGCGCGGTTCGCCGGCACGTATTCGACTCTGGCCGAGTGGCAGCAGCGGGCGAAGGGGATTCGCGCGGGGATTCTGCGCGGGGCCGAGCTGTACCCGCTGCCGAAGAAGTGTCCCCTGAACCCTATTGTTCACAGCACACGCGAATACGATGGCTACGGCGTTGAGAACGTGGCCTTCGAGAGCCTGCCGGGTGTGTTCGTTACGGGCAATCTCTACCGCCCGACGAAGGGCACCGGACCGTTCGCGGCGGTGCTCTGTCCTCACGGTCACTGGGGAAACCCTGACGATTACGGCCGGTTCCGGCCGGACATGCAGAAACGTTGCGCCACCTTCGCCCGCATGGGGGCGGTGGTCTTCGCCTACGATATGGTAGGCTATGGCGATTGGGCCAATGCCGGCTGGAATCATCGTCGCCCGAAGGTTCTCAAGCTCCAGCTCTGGAACAGCATTCGGGCCGTGGATTATCTCACCTCCCGGCCGGACGTTGACGCGAAACGCATCGCCGTCACGGGCGCTTCCGGCGGCGGGACCCAGTCGTTCCTGTTGACCGCGGTGGACGACCGCATCGCCGTCTCCATTCCGGTCGTCATGGTCTCGGCGCACTTCTTCGGCGGGTGCGTCTGCGAGAGCGGTATGCCTGTTCATAAGAGCAAGTCCCATGAGACGAGCAACGTCGAGATTGCCGCTCTGGCCGCTCCGCACCCGCTGCTGCTGGTCTCCGACGGCAAGGATTGGACCAAAAATGTGCCGGACGTCGAATATCCGTATATTCGCCATATCTACCAGTTATACGGCGTCGCGGACAAGGTCGAGTATCTGCACCTGCCCGATGAGGGCCACGACTATGGCCGCTCCAAACGCATCGGCGCCTGCAAGTTTCTGGCCAAGCACTTAGGATTGTCCCTGGCCGACGTGATAGACGGCAACGGCTCTATCGATGAAGACTCAGTGGTGATTGAGCCGAAGGAGAAGCTCTACGTCTTTGGTCCGAATCATCCAAGGTCCACAAACGCCGTTGACCCGAACACCGCCGAACTGCCCTGGAACCGGTGATTGTCTATTGCCGGTCGGGGTTCTTGAGGTCTTCGGCTTTGGGCAGGTCCTTGAGCGAATTGAGGCCGAAGACTTCGAGGAATTTCTTCGTCGTGCCGTAGAGCATCGGTCGCCCGAGGATCTCGGCGCGGCCGACGATTTTCACCAAGCCCTTGTACATGAGACTGCGGATGACCTCGCCGACCGCGACGCCGCGGATGGCCTCGATGTCGGCGCGGATGATGGGCTGTTTGTAGGCGATGATGGCCAGCGTTTCCAGGGCGGCCGGACTGAGCTTGGTCTCGCTGCGGACGTGGACCAATTTCTTGAGCCAGTGATTATAGGTGCCCAGCGTCAGCATTTGGTAACCGCCCGCGATCTGCTCGATGCGGAACGCGCTGTTATTGGCCTCGTACTTCGCGTTGAGGCTCTCGATGCTCGCGCGGACCTGCTTGGCCGTCGTCTCTACAATGCTTGCCAGTCGGCCGTCGGTCAGGGACTCATCCGTGGCGAAGAGTATCGCCTCGATCACCGATTCGACGGTCGGTGCCTGCTCCGGCTCCTGCACGGCAGGTTCCTCCATCTGCGCGGTCGTCTCGCCTTCCTTACCTGCTTCGTCTGTCTCCTCCGTAGTCTCGGAGGCGTCGGTCGATATCTCACCCTCTTGACCGAATCCCTGCTCTTCCTCGGGTGTCTGTCCTTCCTCTATCTGCGTATCCGCTTGTTCCAGGGTTGACTCACCTTCATTCGCTGATTCCCCCTCCTGTACAGGCTCCTGGTCGATAGACCCGACCGGCTCCGGGGAGGATTCTCCTTCTTCGCTTTCGCCATCCAGCACGTCTTGAGGAGTCTGCTCCGATGTCGGCGCGTCTTCGGGCGGCAAATCCGCTTGTTCGAGCGTTGTCTGATTCTCTTCGTTCAGTGTTTCTCTGGCTTCGTCTGTCATACATTCTTCCACGTGAACGGGTCAGCATCCTTCCTGCTGACCCTGACTGTCAACTCACCCGCAAGCCCTTTCACCCGTCGGGCCAGCTCTTTCAGGAAGAACCGTTCCGACACCGTGTGGCTCAGACAAATGCAGGTCAGCCCGGCCTCCTGGGCCGCCAGGGCCTGATGGTGCTTCAATTCGCCCGTCAGGTACAAATCGGCCCCGCCCGCGATGACGAGATTGAGAATCGCGCCGCAGGTGCCGGCACAGACCGCCGCCGTTCGCACGAGGCGTTTCTGGTCGCCCACGAGCCCGACGGCCTTTGCCCCGGTCCGGCGTTTGACCCTCTCAATCACCTGGCTCAGCCGCAGGGGCTCGGCTAAAGGGCCGATTCTACCCAGACCGAACCGGCTTGCATAATCGAAAAGCTTGAAGATGTCAAATGCCGGCACTTCATAGGGATGGGCCCTCTTCATGGCCGCCACGACGGCTTCGACCCTGTCTGCCGGCACGAGCGTCTCGAACCGGAACTCCTGCACCTGTTCGAGCTTGCCCTCTTGGCCGATGGCCGGTTTGGCGCCCTCCAGCGGCAGGAAAGTCCCGGTCCCCTCCGCGTGGAACCCGCAATTGCGGTAGTTGCCGATGCAGCCCGCCCCGGCCTCGTAAACCGCGTTGGCGACAGCCGCCAGAGCTTCAGCCGGCACGAAGACGACGAGCTTATAGTTGTCCTGCGACGAGTATTCCACGTAATCGCCCAGCGGTTTCGCGTCCCGGATGCCGAGGATGGCCGCCAGGCCGTCGTTGATACCCCCTGAGGCCGCGTCCAGGGCCGTATGGATGGAGAAAACGGCGATGCCGGAACGAATCAGCTCATATACCGTCTTGGACCGGTCATCGGCCCGGACCCGCTTGAGCCCATCCCAGATGACCGGGTGATAGCTCAGGATCAGGTCCGTCCCGAGATCTTTCGCCTCGGCAACCACGGCCTGGGTCACGTCGATGGTGAGAAGGACATTCCTGATCCGGCGCTCCGGGTCGCCGATGAGCAAACCCACGTTATCCCACGATTGCGCCAGACCAAGCGGTGCAATTTTCTCCACCACGGCGGCAATGTCCTTCGCCCTCATTCCTGCCTCCTGCATTCCTGTTCCACGGTTTGCAGAAAGCCCTCTCTGAGCTTTCCGGTTGCGGGCCCGACCTTGCCGTGGCCGACCGTATGCTTCTCCACGCTGATGACCGGCAGCACCTCCATGATGACGTTGGTCAGGAAGATTTCATCCGCCTCGAGCAAGTCGGATATCGAAAGATCCTTCTCGACCAGCTCAATGGACTGCTGCCGGGCCAGTTGGCAAACGGCCTTTCGCGCAATGCCCGGCAGCACCGGCGTGCCGACGGGCGGCGTGTAGAGGACCGAGTTCTTTACCAGGAAGATATTGCTGACGCATCCCTCGGCAAGGCGGTTGTCCGTCGTGAACCATACCGCCTCGGCGGCACGGTTCTGATGGGCCAGATTCAGCGCGAGCAGACGCGGATAATAGCTCGTCGTTTTGTGCCCGCACGTTGGGTCGGTGGGGTTCTGTCGAAACGGGCAGAGCACGACCAAGACGCCTGTCCTGTAGTATTCAGCCGGATAGGGCCGGAACTCGGTGGCGGTGATCAGGAGTGTCGGCGTTCGTTGCTCCTGCGATTCCATCAACGGGCCGTTCGTCAGGGTCAGTCGCAGACGTGCGTCCACCAACTCATTGGCTTGCAGCACTTTGTATGCCGCCTCCGCGAGAAAGGTCTTCTCATGAGAGTGAGTGATGGACAGGACCTCGGCGCTGCGGAACAGCCGGTCCAGATGGTCCTCCAGGCGAAAAATGACTCCGTTGCGGCTGCGCATGGTCTCGAACAGCCCGGCCCCGTACAGCAAACCGCTGTCCGTCACAGAAATGTGGGCCTGCTCGATGTCAATCAACTCGTCATTCAGGAAGACCTTGCCGGCCATTGTCACCTACGGTCATCATTTTGCTGAATCACTTGCTCTGCGATCTCCAATTGACGTTCCCCAGGCTCCGGGTGGCATCGTCAAGCGCAGCTTGGCGATGGCCTTTTTCGTGTCGAGGGCGTCCCGCCCTCGAATCGCGGGCAGGATGCCTGCGACGCAAGCTATCGCCAAGGCCTGCGGCCTTGACGCTGCCACCCCAGTGCTCAATGGCTCGCTGAGTGTGCCGCCTGGACGGCCCTGATGCCTGCCAGCAGGGCTCGTGCCTTCGTTATCGTTTCGTCCCATTCGGCCTGTGGGTCGGAGTCGGCCACGATCCCGCCTCCGACCTGCACATAGGCGCTGCCACGAGTGATGATAATCGTTCGGATGGCGATGTTCAAGCAAACAGTCCCATCCAGACCGATAAAGCCGATGGAACCTGTGTAGACCCCTCGGGCCGTCGGCTCGAGTGCCTCGATAATCTCCATGGCGCGAATCTTCGGGGCGCCCGTGATCGAGCCGCCCGGGAACATGGCCTTGAGGATATCGCTGAACGCGATGTCGTCCCGCAGCTCGCCGCCTATCGTAGCGACGGCGTGATAGACAGTCGGATAGGTCTCGATCGTTCTCGGCTGGATGACATGGCGGGTGCCCGGCTTGCAGATGCGGGCCACGTCATTGCGTTCCAAATCGACGATCATGTTGAGTTCCGCCTGCTCCTTCTTGCTGGTCAGAAGGTCATTGAACCGCTCGGTATTGAGCGTCGTTGCGTGCCGGCCGGGGGCGCTGCTGCGCGGCCGCGTGCCTTTGATCGGTTTCGTTCGGATCAGGCCATCGTGCACCGTGATGAACATCTCGGGCGAGGCACTGACGATCTGGAAGTCGCCGGTGTCTATATACGCTGCGTAGCCGCTCGGGTTATACCGATTCTGCCAGTGAAAGAGCCGGATGGGTTCGCCCGGAAAGGGCTGTTCGAAGCGCTGTGACAGATTCACCTGGTAGACCTCTCCGTCCCGGATATAGCCCTGCACCCGCCTCACGGCGTCCAGGTAGTCATCCTGCGTCATATTGCAGGGGACATCACCAAACGTGATACTCTCGATGTCCGCCGGAGACGGCTCTGCAAGCTGGAGCTGTCGGGCTTGAGCCAGATGGTGCTCCAGCCCGGCGATCTTCCGGGCCGGGTTCTCAGAATCACCGGGCACCTCCAGGGCAATCAGCCAGAAGACATCTGCGTGGTGGTCGTAGGCAATCAGCCGGTCATAGAAACGCAGTCGGATCAGAGGCATGTGGAGGTCATCCACGGCTCTCTCCGGCAGCCGCTCGATGTACCGGCCCAGCTCATAGCCGAAATAGCCGATCCATCCCCCGCGGAACATGCCATCAGGCAACAACGTGCTCTCCCCGTGGTTGATAGTAGAGTCATCGGCAAGTGTGCGCCTGCTGAGGGCATCCTGGAGTCTCGGGAACGGGTCTTTCTGTGCCGATGTGAACTCGAACACGTCTCTGGGCTCGGCGGCCCAGTAACTGAACCCACCCGCATCGGCCTTGGCCGGATTGCCGCCCAGAATGGAAACCGCTGGCAGCGCTGAAAACGTCTCGCTCAAGGCCGGCAGGCCGGTGTGTGCTCGAATTCTCTTGTAGTGGATTCTGCCGGCACGGTTCCTTTCACCCGCCATCGCTGCTCACCGTTCGAAGTTCTTCCATGATCTGCACGCCGGCCGAGGTACCGATCCGCTCGGCTCCCGCCTCCAGAAAAGCCAGGACCTGCTGGGCGGTTCTGATACCACCCGCGGCCTTCACCTTGCAGCGCGGGGCCGCTTCTTTCATCAGCCGGACGTCCTTCACGGTCGCTCCCCCGGCGGGATGCAGGCCCGTGCTCGTCTTGACGAAATCCACGCCGGCCTGCTGGGCGATCTCGCAGGCAAAGACCTTCTGGTCATGGGTGAGTGCCGCCGACTCGATGATGACCTTCAGCAGGACGGGCGGTCTCATCGACCGGCAGACACCCACCACGCTCTGAAACTGGTGCAGCAGATACCCCGCATCGGCCTCGATGATCGCCGCCAGGTCGGCCATCATGTCGATCTCATCGGCGCCGGCCTGAACGGCCTCCCGGGCCTGTGCGACCTTGATTCTGGTCGTATCGGCCCCGAGTGGCAGGCTCACCACGCCTCCCACGTTCACCGCCGTGCCGTGCAGCCGTTCCGCCACCAACGGCAGCCACCGGCCGCTGACGCACACGGCGTGAAAACCGCATGATACCGCCTCATCGCACAGCCGCACGATCTCTGCCCGTGTCGCCTCGGCCTTCAACAGCGTATGGTCGATATACCGCGCCACGTCATTCCGCGTCATCTGCAGCTCGGAAGTCATCTCTGAAAGCACCAGCAGTCAAATGACCGTATCTTTTTCGACAGTCCCATAGTACGACAACACCGTCGCTCTCGCAAGCGCTCCGCAAGGGAACAGTTGCACTTGGCGGGTCCGGCCGGTACATTGTGCCGGGTCTGTCGGCGCGGAAGTGAACCGCGCAAGGAATATCGTAGGCAGAGGTGGTGGCTTTGGAGTACTTGCATGAGGATCTTGTTGGTCAGTCCGGATTCGCCGGCCACTTTCTGGAGCTTCCGGCACGTACTGAAGTTCATGTCCAAGAAGGCGCTGCTGCCGCCGCTGGGCCTCCTGACGGTGGCCGCCATGCTGCCGGAGAGTTGGGAAAAGCGGCTGATCGATCTGGCCGGCGCGGACCTGCGGGCCGAGGACATTCGCTGGGCCGATTACGTGTTCGTGGGCGGCATGGTCGTCCAGAGTCAATCCGCCCGACAGGTCATCGACCTGTGCCGGGAGGCAGGGACCCCGGTGGTGGCGGGGGGGCCCTTGTTCACGGCGGCGCCCGAGCAGTTCGACGACGTCGACCATCTGGTCCTCGGCGAGGCGGAGGTGGTTCTGCCCCGCTTTCTCAAGGACCTCGAAGACGGCTGCCCCGGACACCTGTATCAGGCGGATGGATGGGCCGACGTGCGGCGTACGCCCGCGCCGTTGTGGGAGTTGGCCGAGGTGAACCAGTACGGGGTGCTGCCCATCCAGTATTCGCGCGGCTGTCCCTTCAACTGCGAGTTCTGCGACGTCACCGTCCTGTTCGGGCACGAGGTTCGCACCAAGACGACCGACCAGGTCATCGACGAGCTGGAGTGCCTGTACACCCTGGGCTGGCGGCGGGAGGTGTTCTTCGTGGACGANNTGGATGGGCCGGCGGCGGTATCCCTTTTCGTTCTACACGCAGGCGTCGATCAATCTGGCCGATGACGAGGAACTCATGCAACTCATGGGCGAGGCGGGCTTCGAGTGCGTGTTCATCGGTATCGAGACGCTCAGCGACTCCACGTTCACGGAATGCAACAAGGTGCAGAACCAGGGCCGCGACCTGGCCGGCTGCATCCGCAAGATCCAACAATTCGGCATGCAGGTCCAGGCGGGCTTCGTCCTGGGCTTCGACGGCGACCCGCCTTCCATTTTCGATGACCTGATCGAGTTCATCCAGGCCAGCGGCGTCGTCACGGCCATGGTCGGTCTCCTGCGGGCGCACCGGGGCACGCGACTCCACGAGCGGCTGAGCCGCGCGGGCAGGCTGCTGGGAGACGTCCGCGGCGACAGCACCGACGGCGAGGTCAACTTCGTTCCCGCGATGGAACTGGAGAAACTCCTGGACGGCTACCGAAGGGTGGTGGGCACCCTCTATTCGCACGATTGCTTTTATGCGCGAATCTGGAACTTCATCGAAACGTGGCGGCCTCTGCACAAGGCCCGGATCGGCTACGACTGGCGTGACGTACAGGGGTTCTTCATGTGCGTCTATCACCTTGGCATCCGCGACAAACACCGGCGTCATTTCTGGCGACTCCTGGGCTGGACCCTGCGGCATCCGCGGGACCTGCACGTCGTCCTGACCCTCGCGGCTCTGGGCCACCACTTCCGGCGGGTCTTCGCGGACTTGCAGGCCCGGCACGAGCAGGCGAAGGCAGCCGGACGACTCCCGTGCCCTGAGGCCGAGGGAATTCCCCGTTTGCAGAGCCTCGATAATCCCTGAAAATCGTACTGTCATTTCTCAGAGGCTCGAAAGTTGTCGAAATTCCTTGACGGGCATCCAGGCGAGAATGCTTGACGCGTGCTTCGCAATCCCTGTGGAGATTGCCCACACGCTTTGTGCCCGGGCGGCAAATCGTCATCCGCAACACGGCGGTCGGGCCGGAAGAACAAGGGGTCAACTCTCTACGGCGGATTCTCTTGCGACGATAGAATAGAATCCCCGCTGCTGCGTCATAGTTGTGAGTACACGGAAAAGGCAACTCAGTGAGCATGGTGACCGATAGAGAGCTGCTCAGGCAACTGCACAAGGGGCATGGAGAGGCTCTGCACCACGTGTACGAGCGGTATAAGGACGCCATGCTCGCTCTGGCGTTTGCCCTGTCGCGGGATCGGTCTGCGGCCGAGGACGTGGTCCACGACGTGTTTGTGTCTTTCGCCGGGCTGGCCCCGACTTTGTACCTGAGGAGCAGCCTCCGGAGCTACCTGCTGACCGCCGTGGCCAACCGCGTGCGGAGCCTGAAGCGCCGGCCGCAGGGTGACGTCGATGGCGTGCAGAACACTGGCGATGCCCGCGACGTCGGGCCCGATCCGGTCGAGGAGGTGATAACGGCCGAACTTCTGGAGCGCGCCTACACGATCCTTGGAGAATTGGCTTATGAACAGCGGGAGACGATTGTCCTGCGTTTGCAGGCGGGCCTGTCGTTCCGGAAGATCGCCCGCCTGCAGGGCGTGCCCCTCGGTACGGCCCTGAGCCGCTATCGGTATGGTCTGGACAGACTTCGGCGCAGTCTGAACCGTGAGGCAACATTATGAGAAAGCCAAAAGGAATCGAGAAACTGGTGCAGCAGTGTCTCCGCGTCAACGAGCTATCTGACGACACGGGCCGGGAGTCGGATGATCGCACCCTGGCGGAGGCCCTTTCGGCTTATGAGCAATCACGTGGGCGGACGCGACATCCACGTTCGTGGTTCATGACCCGATTGGCGGTTGCCGCCGTGGTGCTCGTCGGCGTCGTCCTTGGCATCGTCCTCTTCGAGGTTTCCAGCGGGTCTGCTTATGCCATCGAGCAAACGATGGGGGCGCTGAAAGCCATCACCACGGTTCACGCCATCGGGACCGACTGGTATGGCAATCGCTTCGAGGCGTGGAACAAGGTCGATCCCGCCACCGGCGAAGTGGTGTGGTGCTGCCTCGATCAGACGCCGTACCGATACAAGATTGCCTCCCGGCCGGACGGCTCGTGCGTGTGGGACAAAGACGGCAAGGTGGTGCGCTACTCCAATCAGCGGATTGCGACCCACGATTTTCGCTTCACCCACATCTTCGAGCAGATCGCCGAGAAGATGGGCCAACTCAATGAGAATGAGCGCATCACGATTGAGGCCGGGAAGGACCCCGCCCGAGGGACGCCGCTGATTGTCATCCAGGTTGTCACGCGGATGCAGGATTATCGCATCTATGTGGATGCCGGGACCAAGCTGCCCGTCAGGCTCGTGTTCGACCGGGCGGACAATATGCAGCAGATCGCCCGGACTCTGGCTGAGATTTACTATGATGTGCCTCTGCCGGAAGGCATGTTCGATTTCCAGGTCCCCCCGGAATGGTACCGGGACTGGAGCCTTCTGGATGACCCGGTCAAGGGTCTGGTGATTGGGGAACTAACACACGAGCAGGGGGCCGTGCTGGTCGCCAAGGAGTACTGGCAGGCAGTGATCGACAACAACTGGCCGTATGCCGACCAGTTACGGCCGGTGGCGGACTGGAAGACCGATTATCACAAGGACCGGCCCGCCGAATTGATCGATGTCGGCACGCCCCGGCCGGAACGGGGCTGCACCGGCCTGGTCACACCCTGCATCGTGCGGTTCCAGGACGGTCGTCTGATCAAGGTCGAGCTTGTCATCAATCGCCGCGAGATCGACGGCCAGCGATCCTGCATCATTGTCGCCACATGGGGCTGGCCGAAAACGTTATCCGAATGATACAGGTGTCGATTCGTATTGTGGTAAATCAGGAGGAAAGCCATGCGCAACACTCTAAGAAAGATATGGTGGATTGTGGTCTGTACGGCCCTTAGTGGTCGGATGGCGTCGGCCAATTCCTACGAAGAGCTGATTGAGGAAGCGAAAAGCCGCATTGTCTCGACCCAGGACTGCCCCTTCAACCAGGATGTCGACGTCAAGTTGAAGAAAGGACAAGCCCTTCGATTGAACTGTCCTTCCAATGAGCATCAGATCACCGACTTTGTCCTCTATTATTACGAGACACCCATCCGAGGCAAGATGGAAGATGTAATCCGTGCGGACGCCATGTTCGAGGATGGCTACGTGTCCGGGGGGGGAAGTCGGATCAGCTCTGAGCGGGCGCTGCGTCAGGCCGGCTACGGCAAGTGCCTTGTGATCACCCAGTGGTACGTGGAGGGAGATACCATCTGTGTGAAGTTCCGCGCATCCGATGATCTGAAGTACAACCGCGATGTCTATGGACGATGGGAAACGCAGGGTCTTCATTTTGCAGCGATGTACAACACCTGTGAGCTCTTGCCGGTCAAGGTGATATCAGAGGCCGAACGCGTTGCAGGATTTGCCCGGTTGTGGAGTGAGGTCAAATACAACTTTGCCTTCTTTGACCAGGTTCCGGAGATTGATTGGGACGGAATCCTGATCGAGTACATCCCGAAGGTGCAGGCGGCCAAGACAGAGGTGGAGTACTACAACGTGCTCAGGCGGTGTATTGCTCTCCTGAAGGACGGTCATACCAGTGTGTGGGGACCGAGCAGCGAACCACGTTGTGAGCCACCCATCCAGGTCCAGGCCGTGCAGAATGAAGCAGTTGTTGTTCGGAGTTTTTCCACTGAAAAGATGAAGAGTGAAGAACGAAGAAAGGAATTGCAGGCCGCCGACATCCATTTAGGTGACATCATTACTCATATCGACGGCCGACCTGTGCGACAGATGCTCTCAGAAACGATCTATCCATACATCGCTGCCTCGACACCCCAAGCTCGTGACCTCAAGGCCTATCCCATGTTGCTCCGCGGTCAATACGGCAGCCGGGTCGTTCTAGATGTGCTCCGCTTGGATGGCTCCCAGGCCCAAGTCACGCTAACACGAAGCCGTTACCGGTTCCCCGGTTCGTCAAGTGGATTTGAATGCAAGACACTGGAGGATGGAATTGTGTATGTGAATCTCCCAGGCTTTGGGTCCGATCAAGTCGTGCAGGAGTTTGACACGGTATTTGAGCAGGTACAGGCAGCCAAAGGACTGATCCTGGACGTAAGACGCAATGGTGGGGGCAGTACCGGCCATGGCTACGCCATCCTGAGTCGATTGGTCAGCGAGAGCGTACCCGGCTCCCACTGGAAATCCCGCAAGCATATAGCGGCCTACAAGGCGTGGGGCCGTGATGAGCAGTGGCAAGAGGGAGACCACAGCGCCATTGAACCGAACAAGACCAATCATTACGGCGGGCCGGTGGTTGTACTGACAGGACCGGAAACCGCCAGTGCAGCGGAGGACTTTGTGGTGGCCTTTCAGACAAGTGGCCGCGGTAAGGTCATAGGTCAGAGGACCCGCGGCTCGACCGGCCAACCCTTGATTGTGGAGCTTCCCGGTCGCGGAGGGGCGCGTATTTGCACGAAGCGCGACACCCATCCGGATGGAAGGGAGTTCGTAGGTATCGGGGTCATTCCGGATGTCGAGATAGAGCCTTCGCGACAGGATATCGCATCGCAACGCGACGTCATTCTCGAAAAAGGCATCGAGGAGGTCAGGAGCCTCATCAAGGAGACCGCACCTGCTCCGTAGAATCGAGCCATCTTGACCGTGTGTGATCACATTTCGTAGCGGAGCCATCTGGACTTGTCATGCTGAGCGGAGCGAAGCATCTGGCCCACGAATAGCACCAACGCTTGTTACCATGCTCGGCCCAGATCCTTCGCTGACACCCAGGATGACAGGGTGGATGCACGTCCTCCCACGAGAATGAGTCACACATTTTCGGTCCGGGAGTGACGCGGGAGTTCTGTCAATCGGACTCCCGGGGCTGCTCGATGGCTCCGCGCTTCTGCAGGAAGTACGCGGCGAGCCAGCAGGCCAGGGCCCAGATCAGGCCGATGCTCCAGCCGGCGAGCACGTCGGTGGGGTAGTGGGCGCCAAGATAGATTCGGCTCAGCCCGATCAGGATCGTGACGAGCAGGGCCATCAGGACGAAGTACAGTTTATAACGATAGCGGTCGCTCGTGCGGGCGAGCAGGACCCCCAACGTCAGGTACACGACAGCCGCCAGCATGGAGTGCCCGCTGGGAAAGCTGGCGGTCAGGACGTAGGTGTCGGGCGCTGCGAACTCCGGGCGGGGCCGGGCGAAAAAATTCTTGAGCAGCAGGGAAACGAGCAGGCCGCCGACGGTGGCCACGACCAGTAGGACGAGCATACGGCACCGTCCGCGCATGAGCAGATACCCGGCGCAGCCCGCGGTGACGAGCGTCAGCACCGTCCCGCTGCCCAGAGCTGTGATGTCCCGCCACATATCCTCGAACCACTCCGGTCCCAGAGGGTCGGTCGTGCTACCGGGTTCCCGCAGCGCACGCAACACCCATTCGTCATACCGTTGCGTAGTCCCCTCCAGCACCTCGTCCGCCAGTTCGGCCACGAGCCAGCCTGTGACGACAATAACAGCCAGTCCGACCAGCGTGAGCAGGTCGATGTTTTCGCGCAGCCATTGAACGCCTTGGAGCGTCCCTGTAATCAGTTTGTTCGCCGCATCCGATTTCACGGCAGACCGCAATTCTCCGTCCGGTCAAAGTGGCCGTTACGCCCTTGGAACGATACCCGGTACATCAGAAGGGCACCTGCGCCGTTGCGTACGCACCGGACACGGATATCATACCGGTGGCGATTGCCGGTGTAAATAGCCCATATTGTCCGCGTTCATCCTACCGGCCACGCCACCAGGAGACCCGGATCACTATTCGCGCCGCTCGGCGCGTTCCCGCTCGGTGCCCGCTCCTACGGCGTGTTCCTCGGGCAGATGGGGCCGCTCGACCGTCTGGAGCCTGGGGATGTGCACGGGTGAGTAGATGCCGCCGACAATCATGCCGTAGATCAAGTGCAGAACGACAAACGTGACGGCAGTCATTGTCCCGAAGTTGATCGCGAAGGCACCGGGGGCGGTGATAGTATCCGGCATCAGCGGATGGATCGCCGGCATCCCCAGCAACACAAAGCCGGCGATCACGGCATGGATGGCCCCGCCGACCAGGCCAAGAAACCAGTTGGACCGCCTGATCGCCTCGAAGACCGCGGCATAAATCAGGGCAATCAAGCCGCTGATAACCAGGTGCATGACGAAGCCGAGAGCCCAGGTCTCTGCTGTGGTCTCCCGCGCAATCATGGAGCCCAGCACCATGACCATGTTCATGTCCGTCAGACCTGCGGCCCGTGCAATGATCATGATGAGAATCATCACGGCCCCGCCGATTACGCCCGCCAAGAACGCTAATCCGACCCTCATGGCTTTACTCCTTATTCAGCTCATGTTCGTTTGAAATGCATCCAGTTGGTTTTACGTAATCCATGGCCATGACCCGGTGGGCAAAATCCTCAATCATGCCTCTATTATTTCCCACCGGCGCGGGCGTTCGACGAAAAGCGGACCGGCGGGTGCGAGTATGTTTCGCGGCAAGCCCCGCACATCGAACGCAGCAGAGGCGAACAACGGTTCGCTCTTGCCAGTTTTCCGGCCAGATGCTCCCTCTCGCTCAGCGTGACCAGGTGCGCTGGCTCCGCCACAGAATGCGGTCGCGCATGGCCGCGCACACGTCAAAATGCTGTGCAAGAGCGTCCCCATCGAGTATAATGGCTCGCACGGAACCGTATGGAATCGCAAAGAGGTCTTTTGGGGAGGTAACCTATGCACGGGACCGACATCAACCGGCGTGAATTCGTCAGGGGGGCGCTGGCCGGCCTGGCCCTGGGGGCGAATGTTCGGGCCGAGCAGAAAGATGACGGTTCGGGGCTGCCGAGGCGGCCGCTCGGCCGGGGCGGGGCAACGGACCTTCGCGTTCGTTGGCACTGCAATGCTGGGGAGAAATGAGGATGAGCCACGCTTTGCATGGTATTGAGGTGTTGCTCAAGAAGGCTGCGGTCGATCCGGCGTTTCGGCGTCTGCTTCTGGAGAAACGGGCAAAGGCGGCACGCGAGATCGGTCTGGAATTGAGCGAGGCAGGGACCGACATTCTGGCCGGCTTTCCGCGCGAACAACTCGAAGAGATTATCGAGAATACCCGGGTCGAGCCGGGGCATCGGACGCTCTTCCTCGGCCGCGTAGGACGCATCACGCTCGCGACCGTGATTGCGGGCACCGCTCTCACAGCCCTGATGGTGCCGAGCATGGGCCATACCGTCCGGATCTCCGAAGAGATGCGCCGCAAAATGGCGGAGAGAGAGGCCGAGCTGCTCAGGCAGATGCAAGCGGAGCGAACTCGTCAAGACGTCGACGACAGTTCGCGGCCAGATGAATCTCCGGGGGCCGATGCGAATAATCCCGACCTGCAGATTGGCCATCAGTAGTTTTCCATCGGTCATTTGTCTCATTCAGGGCCGGTTGATAGGTGCGGCGGAGCGATATGCTATACCTGTGGCTGTTCATCCTGATTCTGCTCAATGGCCTGTGGCTGGTGCTGGTGCTTTTCGGCCTGCCGGGCAACTGGCTGATGGTCCTCACGACGTCGCTGTTCGCCTGGTGGCGGTGGGATGAGCGGGTCTTCTCTGGCTGGACCCTGATTGCCATCGCGGTCCTCGCGCTTCTGGGCGAGTTGATCGAGTTCTTCGCCGGCATGGTCGGGGCTCGGAAATCGGGGGCCAGTTGGGCGGCCTCAATCACGGGGCTGTTCGGCGCGCTGGTGGGTGCGGCCGCAGGGACCTTCATGTTTCCCATTCCGTTGCTGGGCACGGTGATTGGCGCCTGTCTGGGGGCCGGATTGTCCGTATGGGCGATGGAGGTTTCCCGTGGGGAGCACCCCGACCGATCGTTGCAGAGGGGCGTGGGGGCCGGCGTGGGCAAATTCTTCGGCATCCTGGGCAAGTTCGTCCTGGGAATCGTGATCCTGCTGGTCATCATCGTGGCCGCCTTCTGGCCGTGACATACGAGAGCAGGTCGTGTCGCCGCCACTACAAACGAGGCCTTCGGCTTTGACTGTGTCGGCCGACGATCTTCGTTGACATGGGGCTCCCATTCCACTACTTTACCGCCGTTGACACAAAGTTCCGGGTTGGATATGCGAAAGGCCCTCAGCGTCTGCGTCCATACGAATACGGCCGCCGCCGTGGTGTTGAGTCTATATGTCTTTGTCGTGCCGGCCGCGATGATAGTCCGGGATTTGGACGACCCGGGACTGCGGGGTGAGGGAATTCCGCGGTGTGCGTTTCGCTGGCATCGGAG
>JABAOC010002359.1_pt3 | contig 20882 bp, 19 predicted proteins | sample 7062161 | NCBI WGS metagenome assembly JABAOC01 (sample SAMN14538625, study PRJNA623070) | marine sediment metagenome | biome: marine biome [ENVO:00000428]; feature: marine pelagic biome [ENVO:01000023]; material: deep marine sediment [ENVO:00002113] | place: India: Gulf of Khambhat ... | reverse complement strand
AATATCTGGAGGGGAACGCATATTTTGCCGTAATCATGTATAGTCCCGGCCATGGCCTCCATGATCCAATCCTCGGATTTTTCCAGCAGATCCCGAGCCATGATTGTTGACATGGCGAACACCATCAGAGTGTGCCGGTAAGTGTAAAAGTCGTTCTCTTTGAAATAGTCGAGGGATTCCAGAACGGGTGGAATGAAATTGATCTTCTTCATTAGGTTCAAGACAATTTCACTTTTTAGCTCATCGAAGATTACATGGTATGGGGGCTTTTGGAGTAAGCGGAGGATATCTTGATAGACGGTGCCATACTCTAAAAAGGGAAGCGTCTTATAAGATGTGCCCTTATTGGTTGCGATCAATTCATCCAGGGCCTCTGATGTAAGGAGCTTGCCAGCTGGAAGAAGCAATCGGTTGTCTAATGTATGAACCGGGTAATCGAGCTTAGCGGTATTCATAATTTTTTCTTATCCGATGCTATTTCAGGCTTTATGAGCTTAAGTGCGACTTGCTCTTTCAGCTGTTTATCGAGCACTCTATAGACCTTCCCCATGCCACCTTTAACCAGTTCTTCGATGATTTCGTACCTTCCAGCGAAAGTTGTTCCTCTAGTTAATTCTTCCGTGGGTGTTTCAAGAGTTTCCTTGACAGGGAATCCCTCTTTAGGGATTAATTGGGTTCCGCACTCTTTACAGAACTTGGAATCAGAAGGATTGTCGAAATGACATTTAGGGCATTTCATTCCCATTGTTCCCTAAGCTTACTTGGCAATAGCATAATAATTTATGAGAGGAGTGTCAAATCAAATATAGATTTTTTTTAATTATCCCTTTGTCACCAGAATTGCTTAAGATCGCCTACGTCTGCATATGGATGCTTAAGCGAAAGTGAGGGTTTTACAGGGGAAAATCAATTCCTCAGGCAGGAATCGAATCCAGAGGTTGGAAGTTCGAGACCCCTCGCTCACGCTTTTCTTCTCATCCTCTGCCTCAGGGAGGTTTCCGGCCGTGACAGAGACATCCAAATTCCATGTCAAGATAAATATTGTCTTATCCAAATTGTCTGATATGATTTGCTCAACTAGGAGGCAAAAATGCTTAAGAGATATCAGGCTCTCCTTCCCGATTGATTGGAGGATAATGTCAAATTATTAGCTGATAAATATGACCTGAGTTTCTCCGAAGTCATTAGAACGATGATATGCAACTAGATCTTAGCTACAGTACCTAATCTTTTCCCAGAATTGAGGCTAGGAATAATGCCCAAAGAGATTCATGAAATGGTTAAAGCAGAGGCTCGAGAAGATATGAGCAGAAAGGATGTACACTGAATGCTATCCCGAATTTATTTTGAGTCAAGGAAAGTAGCAGAATATAGAATGGCCCAAGAAAAGAAGAAGTTTCCTTCACATATAATAGTTGAAGTAAAAGCGGATCATTAATAAAGTTGAAGTCGACTTAAGAACACTTGATCTAATAGCGAAGCTTACTCTAAATAAGTCCTCGCACCTACGTATCGTCTTATAAAATACGGATTAGAGAGGGATTCCGTGCGTATGTGCTTGTTATATCCCGGTGCATGAATAAATTTATTATTGCCTATATAAATCCCCACATGAGAAACTTTTCTGCCTCTAGATGTTGAAAAGAATACCAAATCGCCCTTCAGTAGTCGGCTTTTTTTTATGGAAGTCCCGGTTTTGTATTGTTCCCTTGAAGAACGAGGTAAACTTAAACCATTCAGCTGGTACACCACCATAGTCAGGCCGCTGCAGTCAAATCCCTTATGGGGTGAAGAGGCACCCCATGCATAGGGCATGCCAAGAAATCTTTTCGCTGTTGCCACGATTTCGTTCCGGAGATACTGCTTTCCATGCTCTCTCCTTTTAGCGACCGAATACTCCTCAGGGCTTACGATGTAATATTCATCTATGATTCCTGTAGCAGCGAGTCTCTGCGCTTTCATTTGAGCAGCCTCTCTTGAGGAGAAATCACCAAATCGAACTTTGTAAAGCCCGGATGGATGAGCAAAATAATAGGCGTTTAATCCTTTCTTATTTAAAGATTTTGTCAGCTTGATTGCATTATCCACTTTTGAAAAAGCACCAACCTGGATAGTATATCCCATCCGCCTCAGTTCTCGTTTTGGAGGTCTTGGTTCGGGCGGCCGAGAAATCGGGGCTATACTTCTGCAGGCAGCTGCCGCCAGAATCAGGGATAAGAAAAGTACATGGCGCCATTTCCATTCATGCTTCATGGACTGCTTCTCCCTAAAGTGCCTTAATGTTTAAGTTATTTCTGCCAGCTGTTCTGCTGGCTGTATCCGTTCTCTCTGATAAAACATTTAGCACGGCTGAAACAATTAGTCAAAAATGTGCTCGCTGCCACCTTTTTCCAAATATCCATTAATTAGCTGTTTATTTTCTCAGTTTTTAGTAAAAAAGAGAAGAGTTCCTTTTTTCCATTTTCTCGATCACATATATTTGACTCTTTTTTCATGAATTGGTATTCTTTTGCCAAGCAGGCGAACTAGGATGATGGGCTATTATGAAATGGCCAAAACGTAATACTGAAACCAGTTCATCCTGGATTTACTGCTGCGCGTGAACCCCCTGGAGTAAAAAGTATTTGAAAAAACCATGGAAATAAACCGCCGTTCTTTCCTGAAAAAATCCGGCCTCGCTTTTCTTAGCCTTTTCGCCTTGAAAAATGCTTTTGCCGATGATATTAACATCTCTTTTCTCTCAGATGATATAAAGAAATTTGGCTATGGGCCGCTAATAAAGGACACCAAAAAAATTATTGATCTGCCAAAAGATTTCTCTTATAAGATTATTTCCCGTGTGGGAGAAAAGATGACTGACGGCTTTTATGTACCTGCCTATCCTGATGGAATGGGGACTTTCCCCGGGCCTGATGGATTGACAATTATTTTGCGCAATCATGAAATCTGGCCTGGACTGCCATCTTCTTTTGGTGCTTTTGGAAAAAGGAATCGACTATTGAAGAAATTGAGTGATGATCTTATCTACGACAAAGGCAGAAAAGACAATCGTTGTCTTGGCGCGACTACAACTCTTGTATTTGATACAAAATCTCAGCGGCTTAAAAGTCAATTTTTATCTCTGGCTGGCACTTTAGCGAATTGCAGTGGTGGAGTAACTCCTTGGAATTCTTGGCTTACAGCTGAAGAAACGTTTGAAGAAACTGGAAAAATATACAATAAAGACCACGGGTATATTTTTGAGGTTCCTGTATCAGTTGAGCCAAGAATTGCCCAACCTCTGCCTCTAAAGGCAATGGGACATTTTGTGCACGAAGGAGTAGCGGTGGAGCCTGATAGAAGCATTGTCTATCAAACTGAAGACCAGCAGGATAGCCTGTTCTATCGTTTCATTCCTAACAAAGCGAAGTACTTATCTGAAGGAGGACGACTCCAGTGCCTTGCGGTCGCTGGCATGCCTCAGTTTGTCACACGAAACTGGGGCAATCAAAGAGTATCGCCTGGAGAAATTCTAACCGTTCATTGGCTTGATCTGGATGATGTGGACCCAGACCAGGATAATTTGCGTTACCAAGGTTATAAGAAAGGTGCTGCTGTATTTGCCCGCGGCGAAGGTTTGTGCTTGAGTGATGGAGTAGTCTATTTTGCTTGTACGATTGGAGGTCAAACCAGCACAGGTCAAATATGGCGGTATATCTTAAGTCCTTTTGAGGGTAGTGAACGGGAAAAAGAATCACCCGGCAAGCTGGAATTATTTATTGAATTAAATGACAGAAAAACTCTCGAAAATCCTGATCAGTTAGCTATGGCCCCCTGGGATGATTTACTTGTCTGCGAAGATGGACCGGGCGAGCAATATCTGTTGGGAATTACTCCTCAAAGAAAAATTTATAAGTTTGCTCGAAATGCATTAGATGATTCTGAATTCTCCGGAACATCATTTTCTCCAGATGGCAGCACGATGTTTTTGAACAATTTAAAGTCTGGTTTAACATTTGCCGTAACAGGCCCCTGGAAGCATAGTGCTGAGGTGGGATAGACAAAACATGTAAGGAGAAAGGCTGCAGGCTATGTCCTTCCAGTGTTTATTCAGGATTTAGCAGTCTTTATTCCAAGCAAATCTTCAATATGAAATATCACCTTTTGCGCTTTCCCAGACGGATAAACATAATTCCTCCAACCAGGGGACAAGCAGCGAAGGTCATCCAGAGAAGAATGTGGGAGAATCTCATGGGCTCGGGTATTGCGTTGTAGATGAGAAGGCCCACCCATGCAGCCGCCAGAACGATCAGGACGATCCCCCCTACAATGTGAGCTCGCCAGGCAATATAGACCAACAAGGCGTGCACAATCAAGATCATAATTCCTAACAGGTCGGGATCCATAACCAGAGAAGCCACTCCTGGAAGCAGAGAAACGACAGTTGCTAAATATATCATTTTATAGAATTTCTCCCTTGGCTTTATCTTAAAAAAATAATAAACTCCTGTATATACAAGACATATCAAAAGATAAAGAGGAATCACAATCAAAGCAATAATGAAGAAAAATGGTTCATCTGTTCCGCGGCTATCAAAAAAATCTTGAAATAGCCCATAAACAATATTGTGTAAAAGAACAGCCACCACCCAAGAAACAGGTATTAATAGTAGCTTTTTCGACGTTAATAAGAAGATGCTTTTGAGTTTTATTTCAGTCCCCTTCTCTCGTCTAAGCTGGACTCATTTTATCCCCAAGCTTTGACTCTTTGATTTACGCTTATAGCACTTGGAAAATGGAATGTCAAACGAGAATATACCAGGCCTTTATATTTGTGAACAAAAAAAATATTTTAAAATTATGAGAATTATAGTATAAAGGAAGCAAATTATGGGCAAAAAAGTACCGATGAGGATAAAAGCATTTTTTTTAGGTTTATTGTTTATTTTTCTTTTTGGTTGTGCAGCATCTGTTATTCACTACTTACAATATGACATTGTTCTAGAAGAAGTGGAAAGACCCCCTGAAGCAAAAGAGCGGTATAGAGGGCATGAAATATCAACAGCTGAGGAAGAAGGTTATAAATACATCTTTGAAGACGAGATGATAAGAATATTATGGATGGCGTCACCTACAGAGCTTAGATTTCGTCTCCAAAATAAAACAGATCATTCAATAAAAATTATATGGAACGATGCTACATACGTTTGTGAGAAAGGAAAATCACACAGGGTAATGCACGCTGGCGTTAAATACATAAACAGGAATAATCCACAACAGTCGAGTATCGTTGCAGGAAAGGGATCGATAACAGACTTTATCTATCCTGCTGACTATGCAAATTACACTTATGACAGGTGGGTTGAAAGGCCTTTACAGGCCGGGGGCTGGATTGTAAAACCTCTATTGCCTTACTCACAAGCAGGGGGAGATCCGCAAAAGCTTTTAAATAATGCAACAAGCTATATAGACAAAACGATACAGGTCTTATTGCCGATTAAGCTAGAAGAAGTGACGTACAATTATATCTTCACCTTTTTGGTGAAAGATGTCCATTTAGCTGCAACATAACACAAAAAGCCTAAAAAGTTTGAAAGGTCTGATCCCTTTTTTTCTTCACTTTTTCGGGTTTGCGATAAAGCTGCGTGCTGTTGGTTTCAGTCGGGACTTCTCCCTATCTATTGCACGAGCCAAAGCATCTCGTTTTCATAACTGTTTTCACTAGAGTATTTTATTCTTGCCATATCATTCGTATCCATAGCTCGGACACCTTGATTTTTGATAACACTTGTCAGGAAATTAGAAATCTCCTGATACAGATTCTTGAAATTCATAACCACAAGGAGCGAGAAGATATATTATTTCTTTTTTTTCTTTTTCTCTTCATAAAATCTATGTTCTATAGCTTTCCTTGTTTCAAAGTAAATCTTAGAAAGCATTCGATGTTCTTCTTCTTTTTCCATATTCTCTTGAACATCTTTCTTAATCATATTTAAAATTTCTTCAGGTGTAATGCCAAACTTATAGTTTGGATAAAGCATAGATATTGTGTTAATTATAGCAATACATATTTCAACTCTAATTACCTCGGAAAAGCTTAAGTCATACTTGTCAGACAAAAATTTAATATAATCCTCTAACCAATCAGGGAGAAGAACTTGATATCTTTTAAGCACTTTTACCTCCTAACAAATTTTTTAACAGCAGATAATAACAAATATTTTAAAAAACACAAGAAAATTTTCTTCTTGACATTAATACTTGATTATTGTAATAATAACACGAATTTTAGGTAGTAGGGATGATACTACTAAAATACATAGGCATTCATCGGGAAAGAAAAGATAGAGAAAATTAATTCATTAGCCTCCTTCGTTAAACCAGGCTAAGAATTAAGTCAGTAAAAGGGGGTTGTGAATATTTATCACCCGATGTATTAGAAATCATCATCTTTTAGCTTCCTCATTTTGACCCAGTAAAATTCTTATTTGAAAGGCGGCACTTGCTTTGAAACGCAATGAATAAATGCGTATTTTAGCTGGCCATTATATCATCAAAATGATAGAATTTTTTCCCCATCAATTGAGCCATTTTCTTCGTTGGAATAGATGTCATCAATACATGAACGCGCTCATCATTTAAATCAAATTCGGAGGGAAAAATGGGAAAGCATAGCTTTAAATTCATAACTATTTTAATATTCAGCCTGGCCCAGCTTACCTACGCTGAAAATAAGCTTTCCAATAAAGAGCTGAAAAATGAGCTTTTGGGGAAAGTGGACAAGAAAAGCCAATTGTTGGTTGAGGTCAGTGATTCTCTCTGGGAGTATGCTGAAATCGCTTTACTGGAGTATAAATCATCAAAGCTCCTCATGAGCGTTTTGGAAAAAGAAGGATTTGATGTGGAACGGGAAGTCGCTGGTCTGCCGACTGCTTTTGTGGCTTCCTATGGTTCAGGAAAACCCATAATCGGGATTCTGGCTGAGTATGATGCTTTGCCTGGTCTTTCGCAGGATAACACAGCTTTTAAAAAGGCACTTATAGAAGGTGGAGCCGGCCATGGCTGTGGCCACAATCTATTTGGGGCCGGAAGTCTCGGTGCTGCCCTTGCTCTCAAAGAGGTCATCGAAGCGCATAAAATTCCAGGCACTATCAAATTGTATGGATGCCCTGCCGAGGAAGATACTGGAGGTAAATTGTACATGGCTCGAGATGGTCTCTTCGATGACTTGGATGCCTGTATCGCTTGGCATCCAAGTTACGAAACAAAAGTAGACGTCAGAGGCAGCCAGGCTATTGACGACCTGGAGATTGAGTTCTCAGGAAAGACATCCCATGCTGCTTTTGATCCATGGAAAGGTGCCAGTGCTCTGGATGCTGTAGAAATGACAACATTTGGCATCAATCTCCTTCGTGAACATGTCAAGCCCACTGTCCGAATTCACTATGTCATAACTCAGGGCGGTAAAGTTCCCAACATTGTCCCAGAACATGCAAAATTATGGGTATGGGCTAGAGATTCTACAAGACAGGGAGTTAAAGATGTGGTCAAAAGGATTGAGGAGATTGTTAAGGGAGCTGCTATTGCTACGGGCACCTCTTCAAAAATTAACTATAAGGGCAGTTACCACGAGATGCTGGTCAATCTGACGGGGTCTAAAGTCATGCAAAAAAATCTTGAGATGATTGGCCCCATAAAATACAAGGATGAAGAAGCGGCCTTTGCGAAAAAAATCCAGAAAGAGACCGATGTAGACCAGAAAGGAATAATCTGTGAGATAAAAGAATTAGAAGACCATACAAAAGATCCTGAAGGCGGCTCAACGGATGTGGCTGAAGTGAGCTGGATAACTCCTACTCTGAATCTTTCTACGACTTGTGCTCCCTTTGGTATTCCCTGGCATAGCTGGGCTGTTATCAGCTCATCCAAGCATTCAATTGGGTATAAAGGAATGTTTTTGGCTACAAAAGCAATGGCGACAACCGCCCTTGACCTTTTCCTTGATCAAGAAATTTTGATGAAGATGAAAAAAGAATTCAAAGATAAACTCAAGGGGTATACTTATAAGAGCGGCATTCCACAAGACAAAAAACCTCCCGTTCGAGTCAAGCATAATCCTTAGAAACAAAGAAATCGCATTATCACCGTAATTTACATATTCTAGATTTGCTATTCTGAAGTCTCACAGACTAATAAAATAAAAAAACATTGAAAGATTCCCAGTCTGCTCTCTGGGAAAGGGATGCTTTTCTCTATTTTCTCTTATTCAGAAAGGAGCTCTTCTACGCTTCGATATCAATTTTCCTAATCACTCCGCTACGTCAAGCTGGAGTACGTACGGATGAGCCTCCTGATGGCGGGAATAATTCATATTTAGGGCCGAATTGAGCCAGGAACTCCAAGCTAAAAGCCCTGAAGATGTACCAGATGGGCAAGGTGATGACCGTCCCTATATAAGGAATTATCAACAGCAAAAAGCCGACACAACAGGTTAATAAGCCGGCGACAGCAATGAAAATTACAGATAAAATAGCCAGCACAAATACGATTAATCCATATAATATAAAATGAAGAGGGTACCGCTTGAAAAGCGACAGGAAACGACTCCACGCCTGGGTCGTTTTGATGTTGTTCTTGTACATGATGGGGGCCACAAAGCTATTCAGGAACATAGAAATGAACCCTATGACTACAGCAGTCAAAATAAAAAGAAATGACATAACCACAATAAGGAAGACGGGTACCCGCTCGTAGTAACTACCTTTATACAGATGAGATGCCGTAATAAAGAAAAATATTATATACGAAGCGAACAGCATTGTGCATATCAGGATAAAAACCAGACGCCATAAGAACAGCGAGTTGCCTTCCAACCTGTAAAGCTTCCATGGTCTGGCGATTTCCGCCTTGTCATGGATAACATTATCCAGAAACATGAACGTACCTCTTGAACTCAGCCAGATAAAAATGACAGCGATAATTATTAAAAATATTACGATAAACACAATACCGATGAACCATCCCGGATGACTCATTAGCCATTCCCAGGCCTTGTTCGGAAATTCAAGGAATTCACGGAAGCTGCCATCTCCTCTCCAACCCGAGGAACCCGAGCCTCGAGGCCCTTCTGCTAGCTTTGCCAGGAAGGCACTGAACCCTATGATAAACCATTTTTGAAGATCGAATGGTTTGAAAAGCGCAATTTTCATCCGGCTCCATGCCCGGCTAAAAGGTTCGAAATAGTCTATATTCATTTTACTCCTCGAATTTTATACGCAGGTTTCTTATTTTGTTCTATTTATAATACTTTTCGATTAGGCAAGAAATTCAATTATTATTAAGGCCTTTTTTCTCATTCAACTCAATTTTTAAGAATCTACTTCTCCTTCTTCTCTGTAACTCTGGATGAGGTTGATCAACTGGACCCGGTTTTTCACATCGGTTTTTTGATAGATACGATAGACGTGGTCTTTGACTGTTTGCAGTGAAATAAACAGAATTTCACTTATCTCTTTATTTGTCTTCCCGTTACATAACTGCTGAATGACCTCTTCTTCACGCTTTGAAATCTTATATTCACCTAAGAATTGTTTCATGGTCATAGGGCTGGTTTTTTGAAGGACCGGTGCAATGAAATATTTCTTGAGATAGCTCCTCCAATAGAGGACAGGTGGAATGTTTCCCGAAAAAAATACTAGAAGATAGAAAGAACCAAGTATGATGCTCTTGTTAGCAAGAAGAAAGAAAATGATGCCTGCACAAAAAATAAACAGAATCAGATAGCGGAAGGTTAGTAGTGCTTTTTTCTTTTTTTCATCCTTGATTTTTTTTGCATGCACGAAAATCTGAGACAGGGCAATGATTAGAACCAGGGCTTCCAAAGTGACATATAGATAGATTATGGCGGATGAGAAAATAGCGTAGTGTTCATCTCCAAAATTTAAAAGATTTGATAGGACTATAACAATGCCGTAAGCAAGGAAAACAAACGCCAGGGTAAAAAAATAGCTCAAGTTAAAGATTCGCGATAGTTTTTTCTCAATTATTTCACGGCATAATCTTATGAACATGTACCAGGCAAAGATCAGAAAGGGAAGACCAAGAAAAGAGAAAAAATGGCCGATTGATTCGATTATTTGGAACGAGGATTCCTGCTGCTGGATTATTTTTTTGGCAATTGCCTGTCCCAATATTCCATATACGCCAAAAACATTAATAAATATTTGAAAATAAAGGTAAGTAGAAAGGTAGTTGAGCCTGTATTTCTTATGCAGCTTATAAGTGATAAGGATAGCATATATTCCCGCACAGATAGAGAGAAAAATAACCGTGATAAAAAGAGTATCACCCATTGCCCGATTTCACCCCGTTCATTTCAAAATAGAAGTATACAATAAAATAGCTTTTCCTCAAAAAAATAAAATGCTTTCCTGAAAATTGAAATCCCACTAAAGTCGCGTTTTTGGCTAATCCTACTTTTGTTGGATGAAAAAAGATTTTTATTTTCGTATTTTAGCAGTGAAAGATTCAGACTCGAAAATCAAATTTTTAAAACGAGTTAGGAGGTCAAAATGAAAAGCAAAAATGAAAATATCATGAGATTGATAACGAAAATAGAAATCTTCCTTGTAGCTATCATTCTAACCTTCGTCCTATTCAACTTGATGATTACTCCCTCTGCGATGGAGTTAATTAAGATTGGAAAACAAGCAGGCTACGAAATAATTTCAAATGTTGTGGTATGAATATCGAAAAAAAAGAGGTTACCATGAATAACAAGAAAGAGAATTCTCTTACTTCAGTTCGCGTTCTATATGCAACCGCTGGCTCAGCTTACGGTTTTGGATGGGACCGGATGAAAAAATTCTTCCTGGATCTTTTTCTTATTACCGTGATTGTTGGGGTCGTCTGGATTCCGCTCGCAATGATGACCTCTCTTGATGGACGTGAAACAGTCGGGGGCGTCATTTTAAACATATTTGGACTCGCTTACTTGCTTCTTCTATTAGATCCGATCGATTACGGCTCAGCTTTTGTCTTTCTCAAGGCTGTAAGAGGAGATAAGTTTGAGGTGAAGGATATCTTTATGCCCTTTGAAAACATAGAAAGATACCTGAACGTCGTATTAGCCGAATTACTGAAGTCGGTAATAATTGGAATAGGAGTGTTTTTCCTCATCGTTCCCGGTATCATATTTGCCTGCAAATTGGCATTCGTAAAATACTTGGTTCTCGACCGGAACATGGGTCCGGTGGAAGCAGTAAAGGAAAGCTGGAATATGACGAAAGGATACGCTGTAGATATATTTCTAATTGGCTTGATAGCAATACCGCTTGCGATTGCGGGTATGATTCTCTTGGTTGTGGGTTTGATTCCGGTAGTAATGTGGGTTCGCTGTGCTTTTGCGTCTATGTATTATGCTGTGAGTAAAGTTGAGGAGGAAAAGGCATGTTAATTTCGTAGATGACGCGCATTCCTCTGCTTTAAATCATGTATCTTATTTGCAAAATTTAAAGCTTTGTTATGCTCGCCATTTTCCCTCAAAACAATGAGTTTATTATTATAGGCTTGGTCAAACTGTGGATCCAACTCTATTGCTTTGTCAAAATACTCAACAGCTTTCTATAAGTAACCAAGTTTGTAAAAGGTAACACCTATATTGCTAAACGCTGCAGCATAATTAGGATTTATACTTGTTGCTTTTTTATAACACTCCATAGCTACATCCAAATTTCCCTGTTTAGCATAAGCAACTCCTAGATTATTAAAAGCCACAGCATGTTTAGGATCCAACCTAATTGCTCTCTCAGAATATTCAATAACCTTTTAGGCAAATTAGGGTGATTTTTGGGTGGATATGAATACAACCTTTGGGCTACTTAAAGAGATATTTTTCGCAGTTATCGGGGGGGATGATTCGCCTTTCAAGCAAAACAATCTCAACTAATAGCCCTGCCTTTTAATTAAAATAGCGCATTCTGAGGCAACTTATCCACAGCGTTTCTTCGATGATTTTTATGGTAGTCTATTCTGTCCGAATAATTGACAATTGAATAAGTTTTCTGCAGCATTTTACGGGACTCGAGAGGAACCACCGCAAGAGGACGAGAATCTTAACAAACCTTTTACATACTTTTAACAACTCTTTAACAACTTTGCATTTAAAAAGGCCCAAATTACTAAAGGAAAACTAAAACAAAGGGAAAAATTTGCTAAAAATTCTTTCTTACAAGGAGGTGGTTTAATATGGGAAAAGAAATCTCAGCTTTTCAAAAAACACAGGTTTCTAAGCAAAAGAAAATAATTTCTTTTTTTCTTGTTGCCACGTTTCTTATAGTTTGGAACTTTACGAGATGTTCACCTTATAACAGGCTAAAACGAGACATCAAGACTGTATCACAATTTAACCTGTTGGATACAAGATCTCCCTTTCTGAAAGTCCACATGTTAGATGGTCGAGTATATATCTTATCAGCGTGGAAAGTGGATGACAAAGACAAGACTGTTTCAGGAATGGGCTCTCTCCTTGACATCAACCGAAATTTAATACAAAAAAGCAATTTCACCATTTCGTTGGACGGTGTTGCAATCTTCGAGACAAATGTAGTTAAGTCCTCACCTTACATTGGTACTATGGCTATCATAACTTTGCCATCACTCGCTCTATCGGCATATTGTGCAACTAATCCTAAAGCATGCTTTGGTTCCTGTCCTACTTTTTACGCCTGGGACGGAGAGAAAATGGCATTACAGGCAGAGGGTTTTTCAGCGAGTGTTACTCCTTCACTTGAAAACAGGGATATTGATGCTCTTTATCGGGTAAAACCTTTAAGTCATGATTTTGAAATACGCGTTACGAACGAAGCACTTGAGACTCATGTGATTCGTTATGCAAACATATTGGCTCTGCCGCGCCCAAGCAACGGTCGCACCTTTGCCACATCGTCAGGGAAATTCTGGCAAGCCCCTGAAATTGTGGAGCCAACTGCATGTACTGCTCCAGAGGGCGATTGTCTGGCGGCAATTCGATTTTTTGATGGAATCGAACGCTTCAGCAAAACAGATTCAAAAGATCTGGCGACCCGGGAGACAATAGAGCTTGTTTTTGACTCGCCGCCCGGCGGCAAAGTGGGTCTAGTCCTCGGCTTTCGGCAGACATTGCTTACGACATATCTATTTTATCAAGGACTAGCATATATGGGACGTGCGAGTGGCTACTGGCTGGCTAAAATGGAACGCGGTGATAAGAACGTGAAGAAGTATTCATCTAGATTAGGAGAAGTACTTGGCGGGATTGAGATATTTGCCCAGGAGAACAATGATAATTGGGTTCTGGCTGGCGAAATCCGCGAAACTGGCCCCATTGCTTCCGATGCACGTGTTGTTCCGTTGCCAGAATTAAATTCATTTTCCGGCAAGATCAGACTACGTTTGACTTGTGGGCTCTGGCGAATTGACTATATAGCCCTGGCGAAACTAAGCACGCCTGCGGAACCGCTTCGGCTCCTCCCCTCTTCTGTTCTTCGAGGAGATACAGCAGTTGATAAAGCAAAAAAAAGCCTTTCAGAGCTTTCCGATGTGCTAGTAACCATGCCAGGAGATGCTTATACCTTGATATATGATTTACCCAGTGATTACCAAAATTATGAGCTTTTTCTGGAAAGTCAAGGCTATTATATAGAATGGATTCGGCCGTCGTGGCTAACTGAAGAAAACCATAATAAAACACTTATGATGTTTACCAATCCAGCGGGTTTCCTAAAAGAAATAGCGCCTGAGTTCAAAAAAGTCGAATCCCAAATGGAAGAGATTTTTTGGAGGAGTAAATATGTGCAAAAATAACTTAAAAAATATAGGCTGTTCAAGTTTATTTATCCTATTAATGGCTGGATGTGTAGCTTCTCCAGCTCCAAAAGGCTGGTTGCCAAAGCTTTCAGAAGCTCAGATACAAGCCTTTGGCGCGTGGTTGACTGTTGAGTACATTTCTGAAGCTGAGACAAAGATGTCTCAAGGGGAACTTATCGCTGTGCAAGATAATAATGTCTATCTACTTACAGGATACGGCGTTGACGTAGTCTCAACTGACATGGTTCAAAAGGCAACGATCGCCTTATACAAAGAAAAAAGAAAAGTTGGAACCTGGGCTCTTTTTGGAACTCTGTCGACACTCTCGCATGGCTTATGGCTTATTATTTCGGCTCCTGTTTGGATAATCACTGGCGTATCAAATGCTGTAGGAGAGTCCAAAAGTGGAACTCTTAGATATCCTAATATAAAGTGGCAGGAAATCCAAAAATACGCCAGATTCCCCCAAGGTATTCCAAAAGGCTTGCGCCTGGAATCGTTGAGATGAAACCATATTTCCAGTACATCCAACGCAAAAAGTAAACTCGATTCTTACCTGAGCAAATTTCTCTGTGATCTTCAAGAATTATGCAAACTGAGTCTATTCTGAATTAGATGAAGGCATTAGATTGACAACCAATTTTAAAGAGAAGTAATATTTAGGGAAAATAAACTAATGGGGAGGCATTTATGAGAAAAACTATCTTTGTGTCTTTCTTTCTATTAATTGTGATAACGCCTCTAGGGGATTTCTATAGTCAATCCCTCTACGCTGAAACAGCAAAAAACAATCCTGCCATGAGTGGAAGATCGGCGGAAATTGAGAAGGAAATAAGAGTGGATTTATCATTTGAGGAAGCTTATAAACATATGACCTTCCTCGTAGAAGAAGTTGGCGAGAGGCTTGCCGGGACAAAAAGTATCCAAAAAGCTGCAGACTATATAAAAAAAGAGCTCGAAAGCTATGGCTTAGAGGCCAGAATCGATAGATTTCCGATGTATCATAGCTATCCGCTGGACGCAGCTCTCAAGGTTACCTCTCCTGAAATCCGTGTTATAAAAGCTAAGCCTATATGCCACATCTCTTCTACTCACGAGGAGGGCTTAACAGGCGAACTCATCTATGCTAGGGCAGGCGGCTATGAAGACTACAAGAATATCGAAGTAAAAGATAAAATCGTTCTCACTGATATGACCTGGTCTCCTCCAAGGCCTGAAAAAGCGAAGATTGCCTTTGAGAAGAAAGCAAAAGCCTTAATCATAATGAATTGGGGAACTTCAGATAATCCTGTCATCCAGATGGGAGCTGTAAAATCCGTATGGGGCAATCCCACGCCTGAAGGTTTTAAAAAGATTCCTCAGATCCCGGTTATCAGCATCACCAGGGCCTCAGGAGAATACTTGAAAGAGCTATGCTCAAAAGGAAAGGTTACAGTCTGGCTTCGGGCCGAGGCAACAAGGGAGTGGGTTATGGCTAATCAGCCTGTGGGCATCCTCGGCGGGGAAGAAAAACCTGAAGAATTCGTTCTTGTAGGAGGGCATTTGGAAGCCTGGGGAAAAACAGCTATTTGTAACTCATCAGGAAATTCCCTGATGCTTGAGCTGGCAAGAGTCCTCTCACAATACAGGAATAAGCTCAAGAGAAAGATAGTATTTGGTTTTTGGGACGGGCATGAGATAGCTGAAGCGGCCGGATCTACTTATTTTGTTGACACTAATTGGGATAAATTGGTTAAACATTGTATTGCCTACGTTAATATCGATAATCCTGGCATAATCGGGACAAGTGTCCCGAGGTCAAGAGGAGTGCCTGAAGTAAGGCGTTTCCAGTTAGGCGTTGTTCAGGATCTCTGGGGTGAAGAAGGAGATTGGAGCCAAGCCTACAAAGGAGGAGATGAGTCCTTTTTTGGAATCGGAGTTCCCTATATCGGCTTCTCTACTGGCTATACTCCAGAAGAGCTTGAGAAGCTGAATTGGGCTTCTCTAAGTCCATGGCTCCACAGCGAAGCAGATACAATCGATAAGATCGATAAAAATCTCTACGAGAAACACCTCCATTTCTTCGCGATCATGATATTACGTCTTTGCAACTCGGAGATTGTTCCCTATAATCTATCGGACCTTGGCGGAGCGTTTAGATCCCATCTTGAATCTTTGAAAAAATTATCAAAAGGCATCAAATCTACAGAGCTTAACAGCCTCATTGCAAAAGCCAAGGAGTTTGATAGATCCGTTCAAATTTTCAAGGCGAATAAAGAAAAGGTTTTATCTTATAGAATCAGCGAGAAAAAGGTGGCAATTGACGTTATCAATCAGGCATCGATTCAAGTTACCAGGGAGCTCTCCCCTATTCTCTGGATGGAGGCTGACAGATACGACCAGGATCCATATGGATACTACTTAGTCGGCAAACCAATACCAAGATTGTATGTCCCTATAACTCAGATGGCGAACTTAGAAGAAAGCGAGGAAGAATTCAATCTCTGGCTAACTAAGTTCATAAGGGAGAAAAACAGGGTTTCTGATGCGATAGGTAATGCGACAAGGCATTTAACACTAGCTGCGAAACTCCTTGAGAAGCTGGGGGTCAGACTTGCAAAACTTGTATAAAACATCAAACCTATCAAATGGGGGCAGTTAAAAAACTAATCAGGCTCGGAAAACTTGTATTTTTATGTGTCGTCATAAAAACAGGATTTAGCTTTAAAAACCTGGCTAAAATAGGAGATAGACTTGCAAAACTTTTATTTTTATGTAGGATAATAAAATAAAAATTAGGTCGGAAGGAAGAGGAGAATAATAACTCAAGTTTTGCGAGTCTGACCCCATGAAACCATGAAATGTCCAAAATGTCATTCTGAAAGCCCCACTGACACAAGATTTTGCAGCAACTGTGGAGAACCTCTCCAACCATCAGATGAAATATCCCCTCATCTTACAAAAACCCTTCAAGCACCAATAAAAGAATTAACCACAGGAAGCACATTTGCCGAAAGGTACCAGATCATCGAAGAACTGGGAAAAGGCGGCATGGGCAAAGTTTACAAGGTTCTCGATAAAGATATTAAAGAAAAGGTAGCGCTGAAACTTTTAAGCCCTGAGATAGCTTCGGATGAGAAGACGATTGAGCGCTTCAGCAATGAACTGAAAATTGCCCGTAAGATCTCCCACAGGAATGTCTGTCGCATGTATGACCTAGGCAAAGAGGAAGGCACTCATTACATCACCATGGAGTACGTGCCAGGCGAAGATCTAAAGAGATTAATCAAAAAAGTGGGGCAACTCAGCACAGGAAAAGCGATTTTTATAGCCAAGCAAGTGTGCGGAGGACTGGCAGAAGCTCACCGCTTAGGTGTTGTACATCGTGATTTGAAACCCCATAATGTCATGGTTGATGAGGAGGGGAATGCCCGAATTATGGATTTTGGGATAGCTCGCTCTCTTAAAGCAAAAGGCGTAACAGGCTCGGGAGTGATGATCGGGACTCCGGAGTACATGTCTCCAGAGCAAGCTGAAGTGAAAGAGGTAGACCTTCGCTCTGACATTTATTCTTTAGGAGTGATCCTTTATGAGATGCTGACCGGTCAAGTGCCATTTGAGGGAGAAACACCTTTAAGCATAGCCATGAAGCACAAGAGCCAGGCACCCCGAGATCCAAAAGAGATAAATGCCCAGCTCTCTGAGGACTTCAGCCGTGTGATTCTGAAGTGCATGGAGAAGGATAGAGATAAAAGATATCAGAATGTAGAGGATATCCTTTCTGAATTAATAAATATTGAGGAAGGAATCCCCACCACAGAAAGAATTCTCCCTAAAAGAAAACCTCTTACTACAAAAGAGATAACCGTAACTTTCAAGCTACAGAAGCTGTTTATTCCAGCTTTGGCTGTCATAGCTCTTGCAATTATCGGGATTATTATCTGGCGCCTTATTCCCCGAGGGGAAGCTATCCCTTCAGCCCCATCAGGGAAACCCTCGCTGGCAGTCATGTACTTTAAGAACAATACCGGAGATGAGAGTTTAGACCACTGGAGAACCATGATTGCTGATTTGTTTATTGCAGACCTTAGTCAGTCGAAGTATATCGAGATATTGAGTGGAGAGAGATTATTCAAAATTCTTGATGAATTGAATCAGCTGGAAGCAGAGAGTTATTCTTCAGACACTTTAAAGCAAGTGGCGGCTCAAGGAGGAGTCAATCATATACTGGTGGGAAACTATGCCAAGGCAGGAGATATAATCAGAATAAACGTGACTCTCCAGCAAGCACGCACAGACAAAACTCTTGCTTCGGAGGGAGTAGAGGGGATGGGTGAAGAGAGTATCTTCTCTATGGTTGATGAGCTGACAAAGAAGATTAAGGCTAACTTCGAGCTGTCTCCTGAGGAGATTGCCAACGACATAGACAGGGAGGTGGATAATATTACCACAAGTTCTCCTGAAGCATACAAATATTACGTCGAGGGAAGAAGATATCATCTCAAGGGTGAATCGCGTCAGAGTATAGCTCTTATGGAGAAGGCAGTCGAAATTGATCCAGATTTTGCCATGGCCTACAGGTCTCTTGCCATGAGTTATATCAATCTGGGCCTTTTATCTGAGGGCGACAAATACATGCAAAAAGCTTTAGAATCGAGTGATCGAATCTCTGATAGGGAGCGATATCGAATCCAGGGAGATTTCTATTATGGCTCTGAAAAAACATACGATCAAGCCATAGAGTCCTATAATAAGTTGCTTGAGCTTTACCCGGAGGATTCTATAGGGAATCATAATCTAGGACTTTTGTACTGGCGTTTAGAAGAATGGGATAAAGCCATCGAACGATATGAGGTGTGCAAAAAGGTTAAAGCAGTATTCACTCCTTCTTATAGACAATTAGCAGTTTCATACAGAGCTAAAGGGCTGTACGAGAAAGCAACAGAAGTCCTGGAATTTTACCTCAAAAATATTTCAGATGATGCTTCTATCCATCAAGAATTAGCCCACGATTATCTTCTTCAAGGCAAATATGACCTTGCCCAAGCTGAGATAGACAAGGCCTTCACCCTTGATCCTACACATGTTTTTAGTTTTTACTTAAGGGGTCTCATTTCCTATTACAAAGAGGACTTTGCTAAAGCAGAAGAGGCATATCAGAAACTCTTAGAACAAGCAGAACCCAGGTCTGGTTACTTTGGTCGCAATGGATTAACTTTTTTATACTTATTACAGGGAAAGTTCGAAAAATCAAAAGACCTGCTCAAACAGGGAATTGAATTAACAAAAAGACTCGGAATAAAATGGGCGGAATCTGAATGGCATTCTTCATTGGCCTACTTTCATTTAAAATCAGGGAATCCTGAGGAGGCGTTGGAAGAGAGCGATGAGGCTTGGAATAGCGCTTTCGAGGCGGAACAGATCTATTTGCAAATACGCGCTTTATTCTTAAAGGGATATTCCTTTCTAGAAATGAAATCAATTGATAAAGCTCAAAAAGTCGCCGACGAGCTTAAGGAATTTATAGAGAAAGGAATGCACAGAAAAGCAATAAGATATCATCGCTATCTTATGGGCATGATAGAGCTTAAAAGAGAAAACTTTTCCAAGGCCGCTGAATATTTTGAAGATGCTTTGTCTTTGCTGTCTTATCAAAATACTCTGCTATCCCCCATATTGCGCGATGATCATGCATTATTTATTGAGCCTTTAGCCTTTGCTTACTACAAAGCTGGGGACATAGAGAACGCTCAAGCAGAATTCGAAAGGATCATTTCCCTTATATCAGGAAGATTTTTTTGCGGAGATATATATGCCAAGAGCTTCTACATGCTGGGCAAGATTTACCAGGAGAAGGGTATGAACGAAAAAGCCATAGAGCACTATGAAAAATTCCTCTCCCTCTGGAAAGACGCTGACCCTGGTATTCGGCAAGTAAGCGACGCTAAGAAACACCTAGCCGCCATGAGAGGTAATTCATATTGATATAAGTAAGAAAGGGCCAGAAAAACTCTAGTCTTTTTGAGCTAACTTAACATCCACCCAGAATGAATACTTCTTAGGACCTTTTTTTAAGCTCAAATCTAACTCGCCATCGCTTCTTCTTTCCATCTCTCTTTCTTTGGAACTAGTAGTACCAGCCTCGCTCCCTGATCCTCTTTCGGCTGCTTTCCTAAGTCGTGCCATCCTCTGTGCTTTCATTCTTTCGGTTAATCCGCCCCACTCAAATCCTACTTTTACCGTTTTTCCGGGTTCCATTTTGTGTTTGGCAGATAACTTCTCTAGGATTCTGAGAGGCATCACAAACTCATAGACCATCATTTTCTGCTTCGGCTGTGATTTATACACAGGCATCGGCAATTCGCCGCCCAGAGCAGTGGGAGTTAGGATATTGCCTTTTTTATCTCTGACATCACCTTGATAAAACGTATAATTAGGTTTGGACATAATCCTGTTTTTTTCATCTTCTGGTAATGGTCCCCTTTGCTCTTCAAAAAGGGAAATTAAATCATCAGCAGATATATTTATCATTTTGTATGTAATCCCATATTTTTTCTTCTTTTTACCTTCTGTGTTGATCCAGAAAGTCATCCCTGTATCTTTAACCGTGCTTAGAAATAATGGATCCTTAAAGACGAAAAGAACATAGAGATTCTCTGCATCATTCTTAAACGCATAGTCAACCTCATACTTTTTCTCGAAGCTTAAGGTATCGCTAGCCCAATCATCATCTGCGCCATCAATTGATAAAGGTGATCCTCTCCACATGCTTGCTATTGTTTCTTCTTTGGAAAATCCTGCAAAACAAACGACCAATACGAGCAATGACAATAATAAAGTTCTTACAAGTATTTTGTTTCTCATTTCAACCTCCTTTTTCAAGGTTATGTTTTATATCGTTTATAATTTTATACCAACTATGATTTTATATCAAAAATATGTATGCATTCATATGATCTTTGACCTAACAAAAGGTGTGATTAGTCTATCTGAACGAGAACAAAATATCGTTTTTAATAATTATTTTATATTGTAGGGGCTTGATTTATTGTAGGGATTTGATTTATCAAGCCCACCTT
>JABAOC010009325.1_pt1 | contig 20906 bp, 17 predicted proteins | sample 7062161 | NCBI WGS metagenome assembly JABAOC01 (sample SAMN14538625, study PRJNA623070) | marine sediment metagenome | biome: marine biome [ENVO:00000428]; feature: marine pelagic biome [ENVO:01000023]; material: deep marine sediment [ENVO:00002113] | place: India: Gulf of Khambhat ... | reverse complement strand
TAAATCATGGAGGTTCCCGTCAGCAACATCGGTCAATATCTCACCGCTTTCTCAATTACTTCAGTGGAACAATTTTTTCCCAGCGTCTGGTCAATCTTCCTCATCATTGCCGTTGTTATCGGCCTAATCTTCCTCCTGATTGGGGCAATTCAGTGGACCACGGCCAGTGGTGATAAGGAAAAAGTGACCAGCGCCCGTGGCAAGATAATGGCCGCCCTGATTGGCTTGGCCATCGTTCTTTTAGCCTGGGCCATCTCTGGCCTTCTTTTAGGCATGTTTGGCTTTCCTAAAGTCTTTCGTCTTCTTGGCGATTGACAGAGAGAACTTGGCCTTTCTATAATAAAAGCGTCTTAAGATTACCAACCCAAGAAAGGGGGTGACACAGTTAGGACTTAAAGATGGAAATTAGCATTTTACCTAGCGGGCAGTTTTCCAATTTAGGGAGCATCACCGTTCCAGACATTGTTTCGGCGGGAGTAATGATGATTCTCGTCGTGGCGGCGCTTATCTCTTTTATCTTTTTGATCATCGGAGGCATTAAGTGGATAACTTCTGGAGGCGATAAGGAAGGAACAGCCGCGGCCCAAAGTACGATCACCGCCGCTCTTATTGGTTTAGTCATTGTTTTTGCTGCCTGGGCTATTATTCAGTTAATCGAGACTCTTTTTGGCATCAAAATTTTTACTCTGACGATTCCCACAATTGGAGGCTAAAAAAGAGCAGTTTAAATAATTAAAGTGGTCAAACACCTACTCTTGACGGTAGGTGTTTTGGTGTTGTAAAGTGAAAACTGATGGAAGACCCGGCCACCATTCAAAATTTGGAACTCATCATCAAGAACTTTTTCAACATCGCCATCCGCCTCGCCGGCATTGCCGTCTTCATCATGCTTATCGCTGGTGGTTTTAAATATATGACCGCGGGAGGGGATCCAAAAGCGGCAGAATCAGCCAGAAACACCATCACTTATGCCATCCTCGGTCTGGCCCTAATCATTGGGGCCTACGTCATCCTTCGCCTCATCAGTGAATTCACCGGAGTTGACATCACCATATTCCGATTTCCCAGCGCCCCTTAGAATGAAAAAACTGTCCGCGATTTTTGTTTTTTTCTTTCTCTCGCTCTTTTATCTTCTCTTGCCCCGCCCGGCTCTAGCAGCGCCTTGCCCTCTCGTCGGCACCAATATCGCCGCCAACTTTGACCGAGAAAACCTAGAATTTATTGCCCGCAATGCCAACTGTTCAGGTCCAATTCCCATCACCGTCATCATCACCCCGGTTTTGGCCGAAAGACCAGAGCTACTTGTTCAACTCCAAAAAGACCTAAGAGATCTAAACTTCAATCCCACCTGGCGCCCTTGGGGCTTTGTCAATCCCAACTCCGCTGAATTAAAAAATTGGATAAATGCTTTTAGCTATCTAGAAATCGGCCAGCTTCAGGCCTGGAACGAATGGAACCGATACAAAGAAGCGGGCTCTCTCGATCCGGCAAGAGACGCTCTGGTAATCCAAGCTCTTCTTGACGCCCGAGATGCGGGTAAAATAAACGTTCCCATCGGCAACACTCCCCTTGACTTGCTCAACTATCTAGACATGAATTACCGCCAATACTGGACCAAGTTCCACAATGCCTGCCCTACTTGTTTAGACCGCCTCGACTTCATTGTTTCCAACGTCTATGCCCCGAGCCAATTTGGGCCCAACAGCGTCGCTGAATTCATCAGCACCTGGCAAGGAGAGTTAAACTTTCTAAGAAACCTAGGCGTGGACTTATCCAACAAATTCTTCATCATCTCCGAAGCGGGCTTGGCCCCAGGAGCCTATCCTGACTTCAACCAAAGGCTAAAAGACACCCTCGCCTTCGCCCAGAAACTCGAGGCCTACATTCTCGCCAACCCTGGCTTCTTCCCCAACCTAGACCAAATCACCTTTCTGCTCATGAACGACGACACTGGAGAACAATTTCTCATCTATCGAGAATGTGACGAAAACGGAGAAAATTGCACTTGGAAAGTGACTAACTATCTCGTCTTTAACTTTAATGTCCCCGGTAGTCCTTTTGACTATCCTCCCCTGACCTGCACTCCAGAAAACCCCGGCGACCTAGACTCCCGCCCGGTTCCCTGCGACTATTGCAACGTCACCGACAAACTCACTCCCTCTTGCGCCACTGGCTTCACCGTTCACGACCATGTCACCTATCTCCGGGGAGACGCGGACTTCTTCTGTCCCAGTNNCTGGGGGGGAATGGTCATTGTCGACCCCTCGGAAGTCACCATTCCTTTTGTGGGAAAAAAGGCAGAAGAAAGCAGAGAAAAATATTTAGCCGATTACTTCGAAGGTATCTGTCCTTACTACACCGGTGACCCTTGCCCCCCAAGCGAAGAGGGACAACCAAGTTGGGCCGGGCTTATCGAAAAGGGAATTTGGCCTCAACTGGCTCCTCAAGAGGTTCAGGACAAATATAAAATCAATATGGTTGAGCGTGCCCGGGAAAGCCTCACCGGAACAATCGAGGAAGGAGCCATCCACGATTACTTGGTAGAATTTGAGGGAGAATCGGCCCGACTCTCTGAATTTAAAGGCCACTATCCTCCCGAAGATCCCCGAGAACGAGCCGAGTGGAAAAAAACCAGATGGGGGAAGCTCTGGGCGGCCGTCCCCCAGTTTTCTCGAGAAGACACCCGGGGCTACATCCTTCCTTATCTCGGCGCCCGTCCCTTAGACACCTTTGAAATCCTCAATCCCGAAGCCCAAATTGAAAGAGTCCCCCACCTCGCCCGACTTTACGAGGTCACTCTGGCGCTAAAAAAACTCATCAACCCCCTCCCTCGGGAAGCTTCTCGAGCTCAAGCAGAGACAAAGACTTTCCTTGCTTCAGCCCAAGAAAACGTCTTGGGTGAAAAAACCGAGCCGGGATTAATCGTCGCCCAAGCCGCCCCTGACTTTCCCTATGGCTGTAAATGGTATTACTCCACCAATCCCAATGACCCAACGGACTGCAGCTGTATGGCCGCGGGCAATTGCCGGGGGGAGCACGGAGGCTGTTGTCCCCCTCACGGCTTCTGGGGAGTCTGCGGCTGGGACGACTGCCAACCCCAAATTCGCTGTCCGGTACCACCCGAAGGCGGTTGCCCAGGATCATGGATTGTCGGCGGCCCTTTAACCCCGGAAGGTCACGAGTGTGGTCTGCGAGATCCCCTGCCGGTTGACGCCTGCGTGAGAGAATCCATCACCGACCCCAATCCCAACGATGACCTTTGTTGTTCACCCATCTACATTGAGCTCTCTGCCACCGACCACTTTGTCAACCCAGAACACGCCAAGTGTCAAACGGAGCCCTCAACCTGCCGCTTCATTCCTGGCTGTGTCCCCACGCCCGATAATGACTGCATCACCTGTAAGAACCCTTGTGAAGAAACCGTCACCCGAGAGGTCAGTCGGCAAATAGGCATTCAACTGCTTCACCCCTATCTCTACGAAATTTGGCTCAATTCAACCGATGCTTTCGAGGGCTTTTTTAATTTCTTCCGCCCCCAAAACTTACCTGAATTTGAAGAACTCGACGCCCACAGCACCCTTTTCTACGGTTATGCCTCCGGCACGATCACTCCTCCCGGGGGCTACTTCTACTTTCCCTACCTCGGGGGCATCCAAAAAGCAAAAGAATGGGTCGTCCAAACCCTCAACCCTCGGGGTGCGGGCACCGTTCCCACCGGGACGAGGCGGCCCCCGGGACAAACCGCCCCTCTTCCTCCCACGACTCTCGATTACACCATTGATTACAGAAACCCTGACATTACCACCAGTGAGAAAGCTAAAGCAGAAGCCATCGCCATTGCTCTCAATTCCTGGCCCAATACCAAACTCGAATCCCACTGGGACTATGTCTACGACCGGGCGGTAGCCGAAGGCTGGAACCCCGCCTTTGTCATCGCCCTCTGGATTGAAGAATCGGGGGCCAGCCACTTAGACACTTGGGACGTCGGCTGCACCGGCGCTCCAAAAAGCGATCTCGCCGCCCAACTCGACTGCCTTTTTGCCCGCCCCTATGCCAACACCGAATTTGAAGAATTTATGTGCACCTATTCCGAAGGCCACTATCCTTGTGTTTTTGCCATTAACCCTAACTTCCCAGGAAACTTAAAACACTGGTATGATCGCTTGACCCAATAACTTGCAAATGAAGAAAAATAATGATAACTTGAAATCAATGAGGCTGCCCAGAATTTTTAAGGCTAAAAAAAACTTCTTACTAATATTTTTCTTTTTCGTTGTTTTAATAATTGGTCCAGCCCGCAGCAAACCTGTCTTGGCTCAATACTGTCCTAACAACGGCTGTGATGCTTTCTACTGCTTGGGCAGGCTACCAGGAAGTTGTATTGCTGAAGGAGGAGTGGCAGACTGTCCTCTTTTTAGGGGATGGAGAGAATGCATCGATGGTCAATGGGTAGAAACTGACAAGCGTGAGCCAAATTTATTAGACACATTGCAAATTAATCCTTACGGAGAATCCTCCCTTGAAAAATTCCAAGAAGCTTTAGCCGAATGTGCGGCCACGAAAGAATTTAGTCTTGAGTGTTTTGTGGGAGGGCCGGAACAAATGGATCAAGAAAGTCCTCCAGGAGTAGTCCAAAATGTGGCCAATGCGATTACTACCGGAATTGCGGGTCCCGCTAATCGAGCCTATGCTCAAGGGGCACCCCCCGGAGTAATTGCCTCCCTTGGCAACATGATTGCGGGATTGTATAGCAATCCACCGGCTACTTCAACCAAATACTTCGCCTATATAGGTAGAAATCTGGGAATAATTGCCAAACCTGCTTACGCTCAGCAAGGGGTCGGTTTCATCGGCCTAGAGCCCGTTCTTGATATTTGGAGAGCCTTTCGCAATATCGCCTATCTGTTTTTCGTGGTTATCTTTGTTTTCATCGGCTTTGCCATTATGTTTCGGGTAAAAATTGATCCCCAAACTGTGGTCACCATTCAAAACGCCTTGCCTAGATTAGTGATTGCCCTCATCCTCGTCACTTTTTCTTACGCCATCGCCGGCCTTTTAATCGATCTCATCTACGTCATCATTTCCCTTATCTTCGCCATTTTTAATACTTCTCTGGGTGGCTTTGATTTTAATCTCCAGGAAGTGATGGGAACCAGTATCTTCCTTTCTGCCTGGAGAATTCTCGGTGAATGGCAAGTGCTCATAACTACAAGAAACGCCATTTACGAAGTTATTAACGAACTATTTGCCTCTGTTGAAGGCCTAGCCCCAATTTTTGGTGTCGCCGGAGGTTATCTCGCTGCTTTGGTTATTGCTATCGCCATCGGGTTTTCCCTTTTTAAACTTTTCTTCCAACTCTTAATTTCTTACGTCAGCATTATTTTAGCGGTCATTGTCTCACCTTTGATCCTGATGTTCGAAGCCATTCCTGGCCAAAGAGGACTTGGTAATTGGATAAGAATGTTACTGTCGAATATCATTCCTTTTCCCATCGTCGCCGGTCTCTTAATGATCGCTAGCGCTCTCATCTCTGCTTACGAAACATCTGGCTTTTGGGTCGCGCCTTTCCTAGGCTCGCTTGGCACAGGAGTCTCCGGTGTTCTGCCTGCCTTGATTGGCATTGGCATCATCCTCCTTACCCCTTCAATAGTTGACCAAGCCAAGAAGGCCATTGGCGCACCAGGAATAGCTGCAGGAGTGATGGCCCCAATCAGTGCTGCCGGAGGAGTGCTTATGGCTGGCCCAAGAGCCCTCTGGACACAAACAGGGGGAGCGGTCGTGGAAGAAGCAAGAAGAGCACGAGGAGAAGCGATAAGAGGCAGATTGCCTGGGCCTGATTGGCTAACAGGAGGAGAAAGGGAGCCAACAAAATAACAATCTTCCTGAATTTATCTCTCCTCTAGCTGTTTTCCCAGTTGCCTGACAAATTCTAAGATGGGGGCAAAGATTAAAAGCAAAAAGCCGCCCACAAATCCACCCACGCCAATTTGGTCAATAACTTCCTGGGTTACTCTCACAGGACCTATTCCCGGAATTAATTTAAAAAGTTTAATTTGGTCTCTCAAAAGACCCTCGGCATACTGGGGAGAATAGCAGCCGGCTCTTACAGCAGCGTCTATAGAGCCATGAACGCTCACTGAATTTAACGACTTTCCTAACCTCAACTGTTCTCCATCAGAATCACCCATGGTGTAGCCCAGCATTCTTTCTTTCCCCGTCTCTGGATCAATTGCTTTCATCTGTCTAATAAAACGATATTCTGGCCTCCAGGCGGGAAGAGCCCCAGCGGATAAAATGGTGCCAAAAAACCGGGTTGCTTTCCCTGGTCCTTTGTAGAAATCTAGCCAGTCTCGATGGATTAAAACCATCAGCCTATCTCTCTCTGTCCCCCCTTTCGGCTTGCTGCCTTTAAAACCTATTTCATCCTTGTTTCCTCGAAGATGTTTAAACAGCTCTCCAAATTTTAAATAATTCTCAAAATTGGGTGAGTCTAAAAAGCCACCATGTCCGAGTAAAAGAGCCCTCACCTCGTCAGCGACTCGGGCCGAATCTAGAACATCAGCCGCGAGCTGATTTTCTCGAGGGATTCCCATCCCTTCAAAATTAAGGTTCACCAATTTATCTTTATCTTCAATTTTTACCACATTAATAAACCTGTCGTCCTTCCATTCGCGCCGCCACTTTAACCCAAGCTCTTCAAATCGATCGGCCCAATCTTCTTTCCTAAACAAATTAGCAAAAAAGCCACCACCAAATTTGTGAGTAAAAACCTCCAGGCCAGTAATTTTTCTACCATCCTCATCTTCCCCAATTTCCTGCTTCATCCAGTTGATTAATTTATCTCGCTTCCACCAGCGGTCACTCTCGCCCATCTTCGCTTTGGCCCGGTTGTACAAATTGTTCACCCTGGCCATGAAAAAGTCACCGCCGGTTAACTCTTGAATATCATAACCAGCGGCCATTCCTAAAAAGATGAACATTCTGCCCGCTTCAATCTTAGCCAAACCCCTGTCTTCATCAAATTTCGGATCCCTATCAATAATTGGCTTTGGTGGATCTCCGCTTAGTTCTAGCTCCTTACCTCCCAACCTTCTCTTCATTCTTATCGTCCAATCATTTACTTCTAGCTCAAGATCTTTAGTATCTTTTCCCTCTTTTTTTAATTCCGCAATTTCTCCTCGAAGATCAACAATTTTCTCTGCATCTTTTTGATATTCTATAAGCTCCTCCACCACTGCTTCGTCACGTAAGGCCGCTTCAACCGTAGACAAACTTAAATGACCCAAAACTCCCTGAATGGCTTCAATATTTGCGGCGCCATCATAAGAAAGGTGGCAAGTGTGCTCAATCCTGGTTCTGTCAAACAAACCGGCATAATGAAGGTACGCCTCTCTTTCATCTCTGGGAATCGAAGCCAAAAACCGTTCAAGATCCCAAGACATTCGCCAATTTTCTGCAAAGGGAGTGCTCATCATGACCATCTTTTTAAGCTTTTCCTCAAACCAATCGTCTATTTCCTCTCTCGAAGTTGTTTTCCAGTCAGGCGGTCTCTCTCCTCCCATTCCTATTCCTAAACCCGACTCCTCCGCCGCTCTTGCCAATTCACGCAACTTTTTCGAAGCTAGTTCTTGAGCGGCAATTGAGGCNNGCTCTTAATTCCTTAATTTTCTCCCGAGATTTAATCTCATCCTCAAGAAGCGAGCCCAATTTCTCCTGCCTCTCCATTGCCTCTCCATATTTAGCCTGAATTCCTTTGGTGATGCGGTTAACCGAAGATTCTAAATCTTTTAAAGACTTAATATTGCCTTCTCTTACCTGTTTCTCTAAAAACTCAAAAGCTTCATTGAGGCTCGTAAGGTTTTTAGTGGCTTTAACTATTTGCTCACTAAAATCGACCATTTCTCCAGTAGCTTTGCTAAGCACTTCAGCTGCCTGATCCACTTCTCCTGAAAAGCCCTTCATGACCTCATTGACGGCCTTTTCGACTTCATCCTTTATCTGCTTTCTCTTCCTCTCCTTTTTTTCAGCAGGAGATTCAGCCTCCTTTTTTTTCTTTTTCTTAGGAGACTTCTCTTTTTTCTTCTTCTCTTCTTCAGAAGAGGGTTCTTCTCCAGTTTTTCGTTCACTATTTGTCATAGGCAATATTATATACCACCCAAGCTAAGCAGACAAATTAATAAGCTTCTCTTCCATCTTTTTGAGATTCCGTTTTAGAAACCAAAGCATCCATCTTCTTCTCAGCTCCCACCGTTTCACCTTTATCTCTTTATGATCAAGCAGTTCAAAATCTACTAAAAATGGCTTGTTAGATTGATCAATAATAATATTATCTGTGTTTTTGGGATGGCTCCGCCACCAAAATCTTTTTTTACCAAATATTTCAACCAGCTTCCCCGTTTCCTCTCTGAGTTTAATAATGCCTTCAACTAGCTTCAGCAAATCTTTGCTTAATTCCTTTGACTTTTTAATCTCTTTCCAGCTAATCTCTTTCAATGGCCGCCCCTCAATTCTTTCCTGAATTACCACTCCGCTTGAAGCAAATTTCGTCTGGGGAAGAAGACTGCCAAGATAACGTTTCAAAAGAAGATGGTTTTTTCGTGTCTGAAGCAAATTAATATCTTCAGCCGTTTGAGAAAGAGGAATTTTGACAATTTTATTTCTTCCATATCCTCTCACCTCATAATGAGCCCCTTTGGTAATTATCGGGCCAATTTTGTTCTTATCTAAAATCGCTGCCATTTTTCTATTTTACCACTTTAATTAATCAAACTGCCATATTTTGCTTGTAATTTGACCCAGTTTGAACCGGTTGAACTAGGAAGGAAACCACTTTAGAATAAAAAGATAGCGATGGAACAACACCCAGTCCCGCAGCACATCTCTTCCTATCAATTTCGCTTGGTAGGAGACATGACCGTCAGGCAATTTGCTTTTCTGGCCAGTGGCTGTGTCATTGGCCTTGCGCTTTATGCCTCACCCTTAATCCCCATTGTTAAATGGCCTTTGATTGTTTTCTCTGTGGTCATCGGCGTTGCTTTAGCCTTTATGCCCGTCCAGGAAAGGCCTCTTGATCAATGGATTCTCTCTTTTATCAAGGCCATCTTCTCTCCCACCCAATTTGTCTGGGAAAAAAAGCCAAAAACACCAGATATCTTTAAAACCTCTCCCAAGAAAGTAACCCTCAAAAAGACGCCCACTTCTCCTCCTGACCGACAAAAGTTGACCGAATATTTGGAATCTCTACCAACAGAATCCGTTAGCCCCCTCGACCAACAAGAAGAAAATTTTGTCAAAAAAACAATTAACATGTTTGAATTAGCCAAGGTGCCCCCTCCTGCACCTCAGTCTAAAAAAGTAACCCCTCCTCCTCCAGCCGTGTCTAGGCCAAAGCCAGAACTGAGTCGAACTTTTAAGCATAAGGCTCCGCCAATAAAAGCAGGGCCACCCAGGCCGCCCCCGAAAAAAAAGGTGGCTCTCCCCGAGGAGCCTTCCCGGGCCAGGAAGCCAAAGGTTGAAGCCAAATTTGAACCAAGCCTACCTTTCCCCGCACCCCCCACTCAGCCCAACACTCTGGTGGGAATGGTTCTCGATTCTCAAGGCAAAATTGTCGAAGACGCTATTATTGAAATCAGGGACAAACAAGGTATCCCTGTAAGAGCTTTGAAAACCAATAAATTAGGTCAATTCCGAAGCGTCACTCCGCTAGAAAGCGGCAATTATGAAATAGAAATTGAAAAAGAAGGCCACCAATTTGATATTCACAAAATTAAATTAGCTGGCAAGGTGGTTGAGCCCTTAGCCATTCGCGCCAAAGGAAAATTCCATGAAGCTGCCCAAAACGCTTGACCCTACCAAAATCCCTATCAGAGCCTCAACCCAAGAACACTTGGACATTGAAGACATCCAAGATGGAATCATCATCCTCAAAGACGGTAGTTGTTGTCTCGTCATTACCACCACGGCCATCAATTTCGGCCTCCTCTCTGAAAAAGAACAAGAAGCAACCATCTACGCCTACGCCGGCCTTCTAAACTCTTTCACTTTTGCGGTTCAAATCGTCCTCCGCACCCAAAGAAAAGACATCTCGGGCTACATCAAACTAATCAAAAGGGCAGAGGAAAAAGAAGGTAAAAAAGAGGTCAAAGAGCAAATCCAGAAATATCGGGAATTCATCGAAGAAACGGTGGCCAAAAATGAGGTTTTAGATAAAAAATTCTATTTTGTCATTCCCATGAGCGCCTTGGAGTTAGGTGTCAAACAGGCACTCACCTCCGCCTTCACCCGAAAAAAACTCCCTTTCGAAAAAGGATACATTCTCAAAAAAGCAAAAACTAATCTTTACCCCAAAAGAGATCACGTCTTGCGCCAATTGTCACGCTTAGGCCTCAAGGGCAAACAACTCAACACTCAAGAGCTCATCCGTCTCTTTTTCAACATCTACAACCCTGGGGTCAAAGGCCAACAACTAACCAGCGGCGAGCAATATCAAAAGCCTATCGTTGAGCCAGCCATGGAAAAGGCAGAAGGAGTAGCCCCAGCGACACCAGCCAAGGAAGAAGAGACGGCACCACTACCCGAAGAAGGGCCAGCTCTGAGCCAAGTCCCAGCCGAGCCGGAAATCAAAGTGGAAACCGAGCCAATTAAAGAGGAGCCAACTCAAAGTCAAGAGGAATCAATCCAAGACCAAATTGATAGTTTGATTAAACAATCGGTTGAAAAAAGATGAAACTACCACTCATCGATAAAACTAAAAAAGTAATCAACACTGACGCCATTCGGAACAAGATCGGTCCAAAAGTGAAAAAGCCTTCAGCGGAATCGGCGGTAACGCCGACACCGGAAAAAGCCAGGGTAGACGCCGATCCCCTCGCCCAACTAGGCCAGGGCATGGTCTCGGTCCAAGACGTGATTGCCCCAGGCGCGATTGAGGTCGATTTTGACTACATTAAAATTGGCAACAAATTCTTCCGCACCTTGTTCGTCGCTGGCTATCCCCGCTTTGTCACGGCCAACTGGCTGGCCCCTCTCATCAACTTCGATCACTCACTCGACGTGGCGATGTATATCTATCCCGTCGAAGGAAAGTCCGTTCTAGACGAACTGCGCCGTAAGATTGCCGAAATGGAAGCAGAAATTCAAACCGATATCCAACGAGGAAAAATTGTTGACCCGGCCACTCAAGCCAAACTGGAAGACGCCCGAACCCTCCAAGAACAACTGGTCAAGGGGGCGGAGCGCTTCTTCCAATTTGGTCTCTACATCACCATTCCCGCCGACTCAATTGAAGAACTCAATCAAGTCTCCAAAGAAGTAGAGTCCGCTTTAGGCGCTCTCCTCATTGTTTCCAAGCACGCCACCTTGCAAATGGAGGATGGCTTCAAGGCCACCATCCCCACCATGGTAGACCGCTTGATGATTACCCGTAACATGGATACCACCTCCCTGGCCACCACCTTCCCCTTTACCTCCTCGGAATTAACCGCCAACGAAGGCATCATGTATGGCATCAACGAGCACAACGACTCTTTAATCATTTTTGACCGCTTCACTTTAGAAAACGCCAACTCCGTCATTTTTGGTAAATCAGGGGGCGGTAAATCTTACATGGTCAAGCTAGAAACGCTCCGCTCTCTTCTCTTCGGGACGGAAATCATCATCATTGATCCTGAAGCAGAGTATAAATCCCTGACCGAAGCTGTGGGTGGAGAGTACATCACCTTCGGTTTTGGCTCCGAGGCAAAAATAAACCCTTTCGACCTCTCCGCTGTCTATGAAGAAGGGGAAAACGAACTGGGCTTGAAAATTCTCTCCCTTCACTCCCTTTTCAAGGTAATCATGGGCCAATTAACCGCAACTGAAGAGGCCGTCCTTGACCGAGCCCTAATCCTGACCTACAAAATGAAAGGAATCACCCCTGACCCCACCACTCAGAAAAAAGAACCACCTTTAATGGAAGATTTGTATAAGGCTCTTCGAGGGATGGAAGAGCCCCAGGCTTCCTCTTTGGCAGACCGGATTGAAAAATTTGTCAAAGGTTCTTTTGCCGGCATTTTTGATCAGCGCTCTAATGTCGACATCAAGAACAAATTCACCGTCTTCTCCATTCGAGACCTTGAGGATGCCCTTCGCCCAATTGCCATGTTCATCATTCTTGACTACATCTGGACCAAAATTAAAAAAGAGATGAAAAAAAGAATCTTGGTTGTTGATGAGGCTTGGTACCTAATGCAATATCCGGATTCGGCTAATTTCCTTTATTCAATTGCCAAACGAGCAAGAAAATACTATCTTGGTTTAACCACCATCACTCAAGACGTTGAAGACTTTCTTGTTTCAGAACACGGTAAGGCAATTGTCCAAAACTCCTCAATTCAGGTCTTGATGAAAATGTCGCCCGCGGCGATTGACAAAGTGGCCGAAGTCTTCTACCTCTCCCAGGGAGAGAAACACCTTCTCTTGAGCGCCGATATCGGCGAGGGCCTCTTCTTTGCCGGCCCAAATCATGTCGCCATCCGCGTGGTCGCTTCCAAAGAAGAACATCAATTAATCACCACCAAGCCAGAAGAGCTTCTGAAAATGAGGGAGGAAAAAGAAGCCAAAATTCAACAGACCAAACAAAAGGCAGAAGAAAAGCCAGAAGAAGAAACGGTGAAGCCGCTTTTGTAATCTGCTATTATTAAACTGAGATGGACTCCACTCTCCGAGAACATTATCAATGGCTCCAGACAATCGTTTATGCTCTCCAATTGCCCGTATGGACTCTAAAAGAAATCAAAAGAGACGACGCCTTCGCCTATGTTGCCAATTTTGCTCCCAGTCTGGGCGTTACTCTTCATCGAAAAGATCCTGACTTTCTCTCCACGGTTGCCTTCAAACTCAGCCAGATCTTGGCCGAGGAAGAAAAAGCTGCCAGCATTCCTGAAAACCTTGAAGAGCTGTTAAGCGCCTACGAAGAACACCTGGAAGAAAAAAGAAAAGAAACACTTAAAGCGACCTTTCCCACTCTTGATGAAGAAATAGAAAATCTTTACCGGAAATATCATCAACAAATTAAGAAAGAGTTAAGCGAATCCGAAAAAAAACTCGCCGCCAATCCCGTTTTGTGTGAGGAAATTAGCCACCAGATGGCCATCAAAATAATTAACTCCCTTCCCCAAACGGCCAGAAAAGAAGGGCCCGGCTCCCTCTCCAGCCAAGATTACGAAATGGCCTTTATCCAACTGAGTCCCCTTATTGGTAAAGAGTTTGAAAAGGCAGGCATTGAGGAAGCAAAAGTCTACACCGACCGTAAGCGCACAAGAAAGTTTCTTAAAAACACTGAAGAAGAAACAAGAGAACTCTCGGGCACCCCACACAGCACTGTTTCCATCGAAAAACTTCTCTTGCTTGAGAAAGAGCGAGTTATAACCACAGAAGTACCCAAAGCGGCCGTCTTTCCTAAAATTGAAGAAATTCCTCTGTTTCAACTGAAATCAACTGGAGTCAGTGTCCCCCTCTACAGAAAGCCCGTGGCTTTCACCAAGAAAATCGTTCTTGCTCCAGTGGCTAAGCCAATTCAATGGCTTACTCATCTTGCTCCAGAAGAAATAAGAGAAAAAAATTTAGCTTTAACCTACGTTGCCAGGGGCTATACACCAACGGCCATTAACCAAACCTTAAGATATCTCTACCGGCACGAGCCAGAAAGCCCGGAAATTTCTTATTGGCAATCTCTCAAAGCCGTCTTTAAAGCCGAACGTCCCCCTTTTACCTCTCTCTTTGACCATTACTACGAATTGGGCACTCAGGGTAAGAGAATCGTTAAGGCCGAAGTCCTCGGCAGCAGACGCTTTGCCAAAATAGTTACTTTTGGCAGATTTGAAAACTTTCCCAACCTCAGAGCCTCCTTTTGGCGTCTTTTTAAAGGAACAAGGTTTGGCGGTTGGATTAGTCGAGGGGCGGGAAAACTGTTGCTGAGGGTAGGGAAGTTTGCTTCGGCGGTATCAGGCGTCGGTACCGCTTTACTGGCAATGGACACTTTTAAAAAGGGCATGAAGGCCGCTGGTGCCTATCTTCTTGGTTTGTTGATGATAGCCGCCCAATACGGTGCTGCAGCTGTCACAGGAACATTAATAGGCGGTGTGGGCGGCGGCATCATCGGCGGCTTCATTGGTTTTAAAGCGGGTGGATTAATTGGTGTTGCCATTGGGGGGCCAGTGGGCATGATTATCGGGGGAACGGTTGGTTTCCTCGGCGGACTTCTTGTTCAATTCACCTGGAATAAAGTCACTACCGGAGCCGTTTCTTTACCTCAGGCGGCGGCAACCCAACTTACCGAAGCAGGTGCTGGCGCTACCAAAGTCGCCTCTGTGGCTATGCCTGTCGCCACAGCTACGGCAGTTGCCGGCGGACTAATTGTTTCTCAAGTCATCTCCTCTGCTTTTGTCATTCCTTCAGAAAAGGAATACATCACCTCGCCTTTTATCCAGGTGAATAAAACGGTCGAATTCTCAGGCAATCTCGGTGACCCGATTGAATACACCATCGAAGTGACCGCCGTCGACCGGGATCTCACTCAAATTCAAATCATGGACCAACCCACGGCCACCTGCCGAGGGTCCCCGCCTACAATCAACGAACAATCTTGGGATGGCAACCTCGTTCTTCCTGAAGGAGAAGTTTGGAGAGAATCCTATTCCGTTACCACCAACGACCAGTTCAACGACTGCCTTATCAGCAACACCGTCAGGGTCTCTGCTTTAGCAGATGGAGAGCCAGCCGAGTCTTTCTCGGTGGGTCACGCCACCATTGGCCAGCCCCCAGAAGTAATTCCCTGGGGCCTCCCCATCCATGACAATCCTCAGCGAGGCAGTGGCTACACTTTCGGCCAAATGGTACCATGTTATGGCAGCCCCGGTAGCCTTTGCCCCCACGAAGGAATCGATGTTCATGGCTATATCGACGAAAACGCCCCTGTTCCCGTCTACTCCACCTTCACTTCCGAAAGCACGGTGATTGAAGTCGGCTACGGCGCCCGCTCGGGCCATTACATCATGCTTTCGGCGGGCAAATATCAAATCTTCATGGGTCACCTCGCCCAAAGACCGAGCTTAAGCGTGGGTGCTACCGTTGACCCTCAAGCACCCGTAGGCATACAGGGAGACACCGGTCGTTCTTATGGCAAACACGTTCATTACATGATTTGGGAAAACGGGGTTATTGTTGATCCCAGAAATTTTGGCGTCCCGTCACCACCATGGTAAGAATCAAACATTTTTTCCAGCGCTATTGGGTTCTCGTCTTACTCGCTTTTATCGCCACCGTCATTGTTGGCATCGTCCTCATCAGGCCCAAGCTCGGTCCACCCGTGGAAATTGCCCCCACCGCCAGCTTAAAAAGACCCGTCTTGCCCCAGGCAAAAATCTTAGACACAAAAATCTCTTATCAACTCGACCTCTCTGATGAGTCGCCAGAAGCACCCAGAACGCTTCCAGTCTACCAGGCCCATCCTCGAGAAGAATTTGATTATTCTGCCCTCGCCAAACCAAATCTCGAAGGGGAGCAGGTGGTTTCCTCTCCCGAGCAAGCCGCCGGCTATGCCAAGGGTTTCTTGGAAAAAAATAAGCGCTGGACGCCAGAATTGGAAAACGGAGAATATGAAACCAATTTCTTAAAAATAGGGGGCTTTGAGGTTTTTAAAGCGCTTAGTTTCGCCGATGCCGATATCATCGCCGTCCTTTTTTATCCTGAGATCGATAATTATCTCATCGTCGGTAAATCGCCCTTTTCGGGATCAGTAGAAGTCTGGGTAGGCAGAAACGCCCAAATCCAAAAAGTGGAAGACTTCCTTGCCGATTATGAAACCACCGACTCCTCGACTTATCCCCTGCTCTCTTTCACTCAAGCCTGGGAAGCAATCATCGACCAAAAAGGGAGTGTTGTTAGCCTAGTCAAACAAGAAGAAGCCTACGACCAAACGATTATCGGCATCAATTCAATCAGAGTCACCCAAGCTTTCCTTGCTTATTACCAACCTTTTGATTTACCCTCATCCCTTCAGCCAATTTGGGTCTTCAAAGGAATCGCCCTTCTCCAAGATAGAACTGAATCAGAAGTGGGTGTTTATCTACCGGCAATTGAAGAAACCTACTTCATTCCTGAACTCTAACCGGCATGATAATGTGAAGATAAGACTGGTCTCCCTTCAAGGTAAAAACACCCGGATTCAATGCTCCCGCTATTTCTAAATTGATTTGTTCACCTTCCACCATCGCCAACAAATCTAGGAGATAACGAGAGTTAAAAGCCACTTTTCCTCTTACCCCCTTTACCTTGGCTTCAATCCGAGCAATATTTCGCCCCACTTGGGCCGTATTGGCCGCCACCTCGATTCCTTTTCGATCAACCGTAAAGCGAACGACATTGGCTGCCTCCCGGGCAAAGATAGCAGCCACTCGAACTGCTCGAGTCAGCTCAGCTACATCAGCAATAATGCTTGTTTTACTTTTGCCGGGAATAATCTTTTCAAAATCTGGATATTTCCCCTCGATTAAACGAGAGACGATTTCCGTATCTGGAGAAGAGAAAATAGCCTGATTGGCCTCTTTGGAAATAGATAAACCAATGTTTTTCTCCTGCTCTGTTTCTCCCACCGTACGGGCTAGTTCCATCAAGGTTCGAGAGGGAACGATTAAACCCTTCTTCAACTCTTTCGATTCCGTCACTCCCTTAGTGGTCGGTAGCTTTTTCAAACTTAAACGATAACCATCGGTGGCCACCAATAGCAATTCTTTCCCTTTGACCAATAAAAGGACCCCGGTTAAAACGGGCCGTCCCTCATCTTGGGCCGCCGCAAAAGCCACTTGATTAATCGCTTTAACTAAATTAGCCGTAGCAAAATTCACATCCGGTCTACCCTTGGCCGAGGGAATTTTAGGAAACTCCGTCGCTGCTAACCCATTAAACTCAGCCTGAAATTGACCACAATTTACCCACAAATTGTTTTCTTTAACTTCAAGACTAACTTTCTCCGGAGGTAAAGAAGCAACGAACTCGGTAAAAACTTTGGCGGGAATCGAAATGGCTCCTTCTTTCTCAATTTTGGCTCCCAACCAATGATTGATGCCTGTTTCTAAATTGGTGGCGGAAAGCTTTAATCTTCCTTGGTCAGAAGTAAGAAGAATGTTACTCAAAACGGGCAACTGAGCTCTGCTGGCAACCGAGCGACTGACGGTGGTCAATCCTCTGGCAAGATTTTCTTGAAGAACGGAAAGTTTCATCCTATATATCTTAGCATGAAACTAGTAGTAAAACAATCAACAATTCTTGTTTTTATCTGTGTTTCGTTTTCCTTATATAAATATTAGTTGTAGTTGTTGGCCTGTTGATAAGTGAGCAGTCTTTAAAAAACAGTATCGATTTTCGGATTTTCTTTTTGTTCAAATCTAGGTTAGTAGTTTTCATTTTTTCGTGGATAAGTTGATAACTCAAAATTTTTATCCATAAAGTTTTTGTTTTATCCCAGCGATGTCCACTCGAAGTTCTTCGGACTCGGGCAATTCCCTGGTTATCTTTTCCACACCATACATTACCGTCGTATGATCCCGATCCCCTAAAAAACGACCAATGTCCAATAAAGGCATTTTTAGTTCGTTTCGGAGGAGATACATCAACACCTGGCGGGCGTGGGCTAATTTCTTTGGTCTTCTTGGCCCAAGAAGCTCTTTGTTTTTAAAACCATAGTAACTGGCGACAGTACCGAGAATCTCTCTGGGCTTGACTATTTTTTTAGGCAAGGTTTCTGCGTTGGTGGTTCCTAGCAAAGCCGAAGCCAATTCCGGGGTAATGGGTTCGTTTTTGGTTTTGGCCTCGGTGGCAAGGCGAATGAGAAAACCCTCCATTCTTCGGGTGGAGGTGATATTCCCGGCAATCAGTTGAGCCACGTCCATGGGCAATTTAACACCTCGTTGCTGCGCTTTAATGAGAACAATCGCCGCTCTCAATTCAAAATCCGGGTCTTGAATATCAATCGTTAAGCCTCCCTCAAATCGAGAGCGAAGGCGGTCTTCAAGATTACTGATTTCGTCCGGTCGTCGGTCTGAAGTCATCACGATTTGTCCTCCTGCTCGCCAGATGGCATTGAAAGTATGGAAGAATTCTTCTTGAACCGTGGTTTTACCAGCAATAAACTGAATATCATCAATCAAAAGAACCCGGGCCGAGCGATATTTGTCTTTAAATTGTTTGGTCGTTTTTTTGCGAATGGCATCAACGATTTCGGTGGTAAACTCTTCACCCATACAGTAAATTATGTTAATTCGGGGAGTCCTCTCAAGAGTGGTGGCGCCAATGGCTTGCATTAAATGGGTTTTGCCCACGCCTACCCCGCCATAAAGAAAAAGAGGGTTGTAAGCTTTGCCAGGTGAGTCAGCCACCGCTCGAGCAGCGGCGTGGGCCATCTGATTGGTGGCATTAACGGCGAAAGCTTCAAAATTAAAATCGGGCCGTAAACCAGCCCGAACAATCGCTTCCTCCGAAACCGTTTTGGGTTCGGTTTCAGCAAACAAAGTTCCTTTTTCCTCTTTTTTTGTCTTTTTTACCTTTGGTAACTGTTTAACCACAAAAATTAAATCGTTTTTCTTTTTCGTCGTTTTATCCAGAGCTTCTTTAATCAAACCATAATAACGATTTTCAATGGTGTCTTTAACGAAAGAGGAAGGCGAGGCAATTTCGACGATTTGGTGTTTTTTGTCCACTGCTTTTACTTTGTTAATGAAAGTCTGAGGAAACCAAGTGGCAAAATTGGCCGAGGAAAGAGTCAGCTTTAGGTTTTCCAAAACGGTTTGCCAGAGTTTATCTTTGTCCATAGTTGGAGCAAATAATAATGGGACAGGGGCAAAAACCATTTAAACAACTTATCCACAGAATGTCAAGTACTAAATGGCTTGTTTTTCGCTTGATTTCCTTGTATCCTATTACCATGCCAAAACGAACCTATCAACCCAAGAAGAAAAAAAGAAAAAGAACTCACGGCTATCGTAAACGAAACCAAACTACAGGTGGTAAAAAAACAATTAAAAGACGACGCCTCAAGGGCCGCAAGAATCTTAGTGCTTAAATGCTTCCCCAGAAACACCGATTATCTTTAAAAACAGAATTAAAAAAAATTAAAGAAAAAGGCACTCTTATTCAGGGAAGATTGTTCAGTTTGCTGGTTTCTCCATCGAATAAAAACCAACCTTCTCGTTTTGGCTTCATCATTTCTACCAAAATTCATAAAAAAGCGGTTAAAAGAAACCGGGCGAAAAGGCTTTTGAGTGAAGCGATTATTGAATTAATCGAGGGAATTAAACCAGGGTATGATGTGGTGATTTTGGCCAAGAAAAAAATTATCGAGGCCGATTTTAAAGCGATTAAAGAAGAAATGAGATATCTTTTGGCCAAAGCAGGGATGGTGAGTTAGGTGAAAGAGTTGGTTTTATCTTTAATCAAGGCTTACAAAAAATCTTGGTTTTTTCGCTCCCCCATTCTTAGATACCTCTACTTATCCGATGCCGAATGCCGCTTTCGACCCACCTGCTCAGAATACACTTATCAAGCGATCGAACGCTATGGTATAATTCGTGGCAGTCTTTTAGGACTGAAACGGATTGCGAGATGTCATCCTTGGAACAAAGGAGGCGATGATCCACTACCATGAGAGAACTCTGGCATTTGCTTTTATACCAACCTTTAGTCAATTCCCTGATTTTTCTTTATCAGATATTGAATAATTTTGGCCTTGCCATTATTTTTTTGACCTTAATCATTCGTTTGCTTCTCTATCCTCTGACCCGTTCCTCAATGAGGGCCACTACGAGAATGAGAGAATTGGCGCCCGAATTAGAAAAGCTCAAAAAGAAACATGGCAAGGATAAACAAGCTTATGCCCAAGCCCAAATGGACCTTTACAAACAACACGGAGCCAACCCGGCAGCGGGTTGTTTGCCCCAAATTGTTCAAATCGTTGTCCTCATTGCCCTTTATCAGGCCTTTATTCAGGTATTGCGGGCCGATGGCAGTGTGATTGAAAATTTAAACCAAATTCTTTACCCCGCTCTCCAGTTGCCAGCCGATACCGTGATTAACAACCAATTTTTGTATTTAGATCTGAGCAGGCCAGACGTTTTCCATATTCCTGGTTTGCCCATTCCTTTGCCTGGCCTCTTTTTAATCGCCGCTGCCTTGGTTCAATTAATTTCATCCAAAATGATGATGCCCGCCTTGACCGCTGCCCAAAAAGAAGCGGCCAAGACTCCAGGCAGAACCGACGACATGGCTACCAGTATGCAGTCACAAATGACCTATTTGTTTCCTTTAATGACGATCATCATTGGCTACTCTTTTCCTGCAGGCCTAACCCTTTACTGGTTTACTTTTTCCGTTTTAATGGTTGTTCAACAATATTTTGTCGGCGGTTGGGGTGGACTTGAACCATGGCTCAAAAAGTTAAAGATAAAAAGATAGCCAAAGTTAAAAAGATCGTTAGCGAGCTTCTTGACCATCTCGGCATTGAAACAAAAATTGATACTTTCAAAGAGGAAGATCTTTATCAAGTCCAATTGGAGACCGACGACCCAGGAATCTTAATTGGTTATCACGGAGAGACTTTGAGATCGATTCAAAGAATGGTAGCTATGATTGCCTATCGTCAAATGGGAGAGTGGCTAAGGATTGTCGTTAACGTAGGAGACTATCGCCAACGGCGTCTGGAGTCTTTGGAGAAAATGGCGCTGGTGGCCGCCCAGAAGGCACGATTTTCTAAAAAAGCCCAGTCTTTACCCCCAATGCCGGCCGCAGAGAGGAGAATGGTTCACTTAGCCTTAGCAGACGAGACCGATGTGGAAACGGATTCGGAGGGAGAAGGAAGGAATCGATACGTTGTTGTC